>Ga0207644_10002554_pt1 | contig 11714 bp, 9 predicted proteins | sample KBSS73metaG_FD_184326 | JGI IMG/M metagenome (GOLD analysis project Ga0207644, IMG submission 184326) | Switchgrass rhizosphere microbial communities from Kellogg Biological Station, Michigan, USA - KBS S7-3 metaG (SPAdes) (version 2) | ecosystem: Host-associated > Plants > Roots > Rhizosphere >... | reverse complement strand
CTGGCGTGATCCTCAACGCGATCGGATTCCCGACGGACATGTTCACGGCCTTGTTTGCCCTTGCGCGGACCGTCGGCTGGGTCGCGCAATGGAACGAGATGATCGCCGACCCGGACCAGAAAATCGGGCGTCCGCGCCAGCTCTACATCGGAGCGACGCAGCGCGATTATGTGCCCGTCGAGAAGCGCTAGGCCGCCGGCAGCGTCAGCGTGAAACGCGCCCCTTCGCCAGGCGCGCTATCCAGGGTCACGTCGCCGCCCATGGAACGAGCGAGGCGGCGCGAAATCGCCAGGCCAAGACCCGTACCATCGCCCCTCGACTGAGCGCGCTCAAATCGTTCGAAAATCCGCTGCTGGTCCGCGGCATCCACGCCGTGCCCCTCATCGGTGACGCTGACCGAGGCCCGGCCTGCCGCGGCGCGGAAGCTGAGATGGATAATACCACCTTGCGGCGAATGCCGGATCGCGTTGCCGATCAGGTTGACCAGGATCTGGATTACCGCCCGCTCCTCGCCGCTGGCACCGAGTGTGCCGCTACTGTCTGACCGGATCGCCACGTCCTGCTCCTCCGCTGAGGACTCGAGCATCACCACGGCTTCCGCCGCGAGCGCCGCCAAATCGATCCTGTGCTGGCTCGAAGCCGGTTCCTCGCTCATCGAGGTCAGCACCGAAAGCAGGTGGCGGGCGGCGGCGGCAATGTCGTTGCCGTAGCCCGCATAGTCGCTCCGCAACGGCCCATCGGCGCGCTCGACGATCCGCTCCGCGCTTTCGATGATCCGGTCGAGCGGCGAGCGCAGCACCTCGTCCAGGGCGTGGTCGAATGCCGCGGTTTGCGCTTCGGTGGATGGCGTCGGCCCACCGTTCGAATGAACCGCGCCGCGGAAACCGGCGAAGCTGCCCTCCGCACCCGTGACGACTTCGCCGCTCAAGACGACTTCGCGGCTATCGTCGGCGCGGCTCCGCGCATGTTGGCCAGTGAAGCCGCGCCTCGCCGCGAGCGCGCTGATCAACGGCATCTCGCCGTGCTCGTCTTCCTCGAAACGAAGCACGCGCGTCAGCGGCTGGCCGGCGACCCCGGCAGCGTCGACATTCAGCATCTCCGCGAGGTCAGGCGACAACGAGATGATGCGCAGTTCCTCGTCGGCGGCCCATTCGTTGCGCTGTCCGCCAGTCTCGGCTTCAGCGCCACCGCCAAGGATCGCGGCAAGACGGGGGCCAGCCGGAGCACGCTCCGTCCAGCCCTCGAGCGACAGTGCAATCTCGTCACCCTCAGGCGTCGCGGTAACCCACAGCTCGATGTCGTGGTCGGTCGAGGCGGCTGACGCCGGACGCGAAACCGGCGTCCGCAGCTTCCGGGCAAGCTCGGCCACCGAGGCGATCTGCGGCAGGGCCAACGGCTGGCCGAGCGTTGAGCCGGCCTCACGCTGGAGCGATTCAAGCGCGGGATCGGCGGCGATCAGGCGCCCCGCACGATCTATCCGTCCAAATACCGGCCGCGGCTCGGAGGGGACGCTAGCCACGCTTCTCACCAAGCCGTTCGAGTGCCGAGCGATAGCCCGGCGCCGTTACCAGCCAGCCGCAGGCCGAGCGGACTTCGTCATCACTCATGCGGTCGAACAAGGCGATCGCTTCGCCGGCTTCGACGATCCCGAGGAGATCGCCGATCCCGCCGAGGAGCCCGGCGCAGAGACTGCGCGAGGCGCCCGCGACGCGAAGCAGCGCCATCAGCCTTTCGAACTCGCCGGAAAGCAGCTCTTCCATCGCCGAATCGATCGGGATTCCTGCCCTGCGAGCGGCATATTCGGCGACGAATCCGATTTCGCCCTCATTGGCCGCGGCCAGGAGCAGATCGTCGGTCAGCCCGCCACCTTCATCGAGAAAATGAACCAGCGCCGCAGTCAGCGATTCGACGCTTCGCTCTGAATCGTGGCCTTCCAGCACGGAATCCGAGGCATCCGTCAGCTCGGCATCGGCGATGGAACGTCCGCGCGTTGCGGCAAGCTCGTGCCTAAGGCCCGCTGCGACGGCGTTGGTCAGGTGCTCGGCAGTTGCTTCGGGCAAATCGTCGAATGCGATCAGGCACTGGCCGAACCGATCGCGGCGCCGTCCCCGAGCAAGGATGAGGGCCATGGCGGCGGCTGCGACCGCGCCATAATCGTGGCTGACGAGGCCTTGCAGCACCCGGGCCTCGCGGCGGCCGCTGCGCGCACGGGCCGCAGTCGAAATCCGCTCCTCGTCGGCGCGGCGAAGGAGCAGCGCCATCAGTCCTGGCTCATCGAGCAGTCCGGATTCGGTCAGTGCCTCGACCAACGCAGCGTCGCCCTCGTCATTCGCGGCGATCCGGCCGCTCGGCAGCGCCGCTCGAATGGAATCGGCGATGTCGCTGACGAGGCATTGGAGCATCGCGGTCATCAGCGCCCGCTCCTGCTCGGTCAGACGTTCCCGCGGGTTGAGAAAAAAGTCGCGGCGAACAGTAGTCAAGCGGCCGCCGCGCGATCGGCACGCTACGCCGTTCCCGTCCGCTGCCGGTGCAGCAATGGGCCATTCCTCGGGCATCATGCGTCCGCGTTAGCGGATTCCGGTTAAATTGGCGTCAACTCGTTATCTGATGACGCACGCGCTGGACGATGAAGAAGGAAATCGCTGCGTAACCGAGCAGCCCGAGCAGATAGGCGGTCCACGTGCCAGCAATCGCGAACGGGATCGCCAATGCCACGGCGTTCCGGCGCGACAGGAGCCATAAATCACCACCCGAAGGCATCGCCGCCTTCTCGATCCGCATCGCTTCCGCAAAGGCGCAGGCCGATCCGGAAGCGACGAGTGCGCCCCAGCCGGGACCATGGCGCATTTCCCAGAGACCGATCGCCAGTGCGGCAAGTCCAGCCGCGGGCCACAAGGCTAGCCGCGACAGCATCTTCGCCGGCAACGGCCTTAGGCGCAGGCTCGCAAGGCGCGCCGCAATCTGGTCGAGCGGCGTTGAAAGGACAAGCAGAACGAGCCCGGCCCCCAGCCAGCCACGGCTGAAGCAAAACGCGCCGCCGAGCGTAAGCGCGAGCGCCGCCCAGACCAGCCACATTGGCCGAACTCGCGTTTCCATCAGTTGCTCGGTGGCCAAATCCTCGATCGGCGCCAGCAAGTAGCGGCTGGCAAAGTCGGTGCGGGCGCCGCGCGACGCCTGGATCAGTACGCGCTGGAATCCGGCCAGCTGCTCAGCGCTCTGGACCAGTAAAGGCTCGCCGCCGGTTTCAGACGCCTGGACGCGGAGAGCACCTTCCTGGATCGCTCGCCGGAGGAGCGTTGACTGCAGGTCCCAGTCCCCAAGCATCGCCGCCGTCGACCCGAGCAACCTGGCGTCGGCCATGGCGACTCCGGCCCAGCGCGACCCCGCGTCGATCCGCTCATAGGATTCGTGCTGCTCATCGTCGGGCACGATGGCGACGGCGGGCTCGACCTGGTCCGCCATCTGCATCACCAGCTCGACCGGAGGTGCGACCCCGTCGGCGATGAGAAGGATCGACGAGCCTGCCTCGAACCTGCTGATCGCCTCGTTGATGTCGCTCACCGGGAATACGCCGATCGAATCGAGCCGTAGGCGTTCGAACGCATCTTGCAGCGCTTGCGGCACTCGCTCGACGATCACGACGATCGGCGCGGCGCCAGCGGCAGACGCGCAGCGCACCTGATATTCGAGCAAAGTTCGGCCGGCGAGCGGAAGCAGGGCGCGAAGCGCACCGGTGTCGTCCTCCTGATAGGCGCCAATCAGCGCCCCAACTGCCATCGTCCGGTGTGTCCCGCTCCGTTACGCCCCATTTCTCTCTAACCGCTTTCGTGCGCGGTCAAAGATGGTAAACTGCCCCTTGCGATGACACCCACACCAAAGCGCGCCGAATCTCTGCCACCGGCCGACGACGCGGCAGACACCAACAATCTGCTGTCGAACAGCGTCGATTTCGTCGAGCCGTCGTTCGACCAGGACCAGTGGCTTGAGCGAACCGCCGAAGAGCGGGGTTCGGGCGGCCGGCAGGTACTCGCCGGGGCGTTGGCGATGCTTGCGGCGCTGTGGCTTGCTTATGCCGGCTGGTCGGCTGGACGAGCGCTCGGCGGGCAGCCGCTGACCTCCCCGCTGATCGCGCAATGGCTCGCCATCGTAGCCGGCCCGCTCGCGCTCATGGGGCTCGCCTGGCTGATCTTCGGCCGCACACGCCGCAAGGAAGCCGAGCGCTTCACTCGCTCGGTCATCACAATGCGAAGCGAGGCACGTTCGCTCGAGGCTTTGCTCGAAGTTCTGTCCCAGCGAATCGACGACAGCCGCACCGAGCTGACCATGATCGCCAAGCATTTGATGCAGCTCGGGGACGAGACGACCGGGAAGCTCGGCGGGATCACGAAAGAATTCGACAGCAGCAGCGAGAAACTAGTGCGCCACGGAGAGGCGCTCGATTGCGCCGCCGGCGCCGCGCGCGTCGACATCGGTGTCCTCCTCGCCGACCTGCCGGAGGCAGAACAACGGGCGCGCGCCGTCGCTGACCAGTTGAAGCTGATCGGCCGCGATTCGGCGGAGAAGGCTGCCGCGTTCGGGGAACAGGTCAGCGAGCTCGGCGAACGCGCACGGAACGCCGACCAAATCGTCGCCGATGCTACCGCCCGGCTGGCTGAGCGCCTGGCCGAAATCGAGACTGCAAGCACGAACGCCTCGGCGAGCGTCGGACATGCTGAACAGGCTTTTTCGGGAACGCTCGATGCATTGCTCGAGCGGACCGCCACCAGCCTTGAGCAGATTCGCTCCGGGATCGATGTCCAGGCGGCGGCGGTTGCGTCGCTGGTCGCTCAGGCTTCAGCGGGCATCGGCAAGGCGGGAGCGGTCGCTGCCGAATCGCTGGCCGCCAATCTCGACCACGCCACGACCTCACTCGAATCACTGTCGGGGCGCGTTGCCGAGCAGGATCGCGCGTCTCAGTCGATGATCGCCGAGATCGAACGCGGCCTCTCGCTGATCGACGAGCGCTTCACCGAGCTTGCCGCCAATGGCGACGAGCGTGCCAACCGCTTCCTCGAATCCCTTACTCGTGCCCGGATCGAATTGGACACGCTGGCCGCCCAGTCGAGCACGCAGGACGGCGCCATCGGCTCGCTCACCGAGCGCACGGCAACTCTGCGCGAAAGCATCGAGCGACTCAGCATCGACATTCGCGAGGGTGTCGGGACCCTGATCGGCGAAGCGCAAGGTGGCGCCGACAGGCTGGCGGAGACCGCGGCGGCGGTGCGTCCGGAGATTGACTGGCTACGCAACGCTACGGTCGAAACCACCGAAAGGCTCGCTGCAACGGGCGCCGACATCGACCAGCAGCGCGAGCGTTTTGCAACGCTCCTCTCGAGCGTCGACGGCGGTGTCGAAGACGCTCAATCCAAACTCGCCGAGTTGGCGTCGACCTTGGTCAAGGTCGAGCGCGAAGCGGCGACGCTCAGTGCGGAGACCGGCCCAGCTCTTGTGGCCTCGCTCGTTCAGGTAAGGGAGGCCGCAGCGCACGCCGCCGAGCGGGCGCGCCAGGCGATTGAGGCGGCGATCCCCGAAGCCGCGGGCAAGTTGTCCGACGAGACTCGCGTAGCGCTCGAACGAGTCATTCGCGAGAGCGTCGAAGAGCGGCTGCGCGACGTCGAAAATGTTGCTGCCCGAGCTGTCGATTCGGCCCGTGCGGCATCCGACCGGCTTACCCAGCAGATGTTCACGCTTGGGCAGACCGCGTCGGCGCTCGAGGCGCATATCGAGCAGACCGGCAAGGAGCAGCGGGAAAAGGACAGCGAGGTCTTCGCCAAGCGCGTCTCACTCCTCATCGATTCGATGCACTCGGCCGCGATCGACGTCGGCAAGATCATGGCCGACGAAATCGACGACAAGGCGTGGAACTCCTACCTCAAGGGCAATCGGGGCGTCTTCACCAGTCGAGCGGTTCGCCTGATCGGCGGAAGCGAGGCCCGCGCGATCCGCACCCATTACGAAAGCGACGCGGAGTTTCAGCGCTCGGTCAACCGCTACGTCCACGATTTCGAAGCGATGCTTCGCCGCGTGCTTGCCGAGCGCGACGGCGGAATGATCGCCGTGACCTTGATGTCCTCGGACATGGGCAAGCTTTACGCGGCCCTCGCGCAGGCGATCGACAAGCGGCGCTAGGTCACCGCTTCAGCGGCGATGGTAGAAGTCCAGGTCGTCCGGCGTGACCCAGCCGTAGGTCCAGTTGGCGTAATAGAGGGCGAATAGGACGGCGCCCAAGATCGCAGCCTTCAGGAGATGCCGCCGCAAATCAAACCGATGGGGCGCGCTTTCCGCCTGCCCGGCAACCTTGGGCGTGCCAGCCTCCTCGTCGGTCCTGACGCCGAATGGCAGCAGCACGAAGGCGCTGAAGGCGAAAAACAGGAAGTAGATGGCGACGATCGAGGTGAAAGCCATCAGGCGACCTGCAACAGCATGACCTCGACCACCGGCTTCTTGCCGGTCCACAATGTCGCGCAGCGGCGAACGGCGAGCCTGACCGCTTCGCGCATCTTCGCTTCGTCGCCACCTGGGCTGTAAGCGCGCTTTGCGGCGTCGGTCGCATCCGCGATGAAGTCGTCGCGGTCTTCCTCGACTGGAACGCCGAAGGGCCGGATCAGTGGATCGCCGGCAAGCCTTCCCGCATCGCCAATGGGAAGCGCCACGGTGATCAGCCCGCCGTAGCCGATCCGTCGGCGTTCGGTGACGGTCGGGCCGTCGGCTGGAAGGATGACATCGCCATCGAGGACGAGCCTGCCGACCCGCACTTCGTCGATCTTCTTGGGTTCGCCCGGCGCAAGGCGGATAACGTCGCCATTCTCCTGCACGACGGCGGCGTGGACGCCATGGCTGAGTGCGAGGCGGGCATGCTCCGCGAGGTGCCGCGCCTCACCGTGAACGGGGACGACGATCTCGGGCCGAACCCAATCATACATCTCAATAAGCTCGGGCCGGCCGGGATGTCCCGACACGTGAACGTGCGCCTGGCGCTCGGTGATCATGCGCACGCCAAGCTCGGACAATTGGTTCATGATCCGGCCGATCGCGACCTCGTTGCCGGGAATGATGCGCGACGAGAATATTACCGTGTCGCCTTCGCTAAGCTTGAGGTCGTGGTTGCCAGACGCAATTCTGCCGAGCGCAGCGCGCGGCTCACCTTGCCCGCCGGTCGCGATGATCAGCACCTGGCTTTTTGGCAGGCGCATTGCCTCGTCAAAATCGACCGGCGGCGGGAAATCCTTCAGATAGCCGGTGGCCTGTGCGACACGCAGGATCCGTTCGAGCGAGCGGCCGGCAATGCAGACCCGGCGCCCGGTCTCCACCGCAACGCGCCCGATCGTCTGCAGTCGGGCGGCATTGGAAGCGAACGTAGTGACCAGCACCCTGCCCTTGGCCTCGGCGACTTTGGCCAACAGACCGGCGTGGACGCTCTCCTCCGAGCCCGAGGGCTGATCCTGAAACACGTTGGTCGAATCGCAGACGAGCGCCAGCACGCCCCGATCGCCGATGGCGCGCAGCGTGTCTGGGCTGGGCGCCTCTCCGATCACCGGGGTCTCGTCGATCTTCCAGTCGCCAGTGTGGAAAATGTTGCCGAACGGCGTTTCGATGAGGACGCCATTGCCTTCCGGGATCGAGTGCGACAGCGCGACAAAGCTAACGCGGAACGGGCCCAGCTCGATGGTGCCGCCGCGCTCAACAATGTTGAGCTTCACCTGACCGGTGAGCCCCTCCTCCTCCAGCTTCCCGGCGATCAGACCGGCGGTGAACGGCGTCGCAAACAGGGGCGCCTTCAACTCCTCGGCCATGTAGGGAAGCGCGCCGATATGGTCCTCATGACCATGCGTCAGGACGATGCCGGCAAGGCGCTCCTGCTGGCCCTCGATGAACTCGAGGTCGGGCAGAATAAGCTCGATTCCCGGATAGGTCGGGTCGGCGAAGGTCAGTCCCAGGTCCACCATGATCCACTGGCCGCGGCAACCATAGAGATTGACGTTCATGCCGATCTCGCCCGAACCGCCGAGAGCAACGAACAGCAATTCCTCGCCGGGAATCATTGAGTGTTACGCGCCGCGATGTCGTACAGCAGGCTCAACCCCTGGATCGTGAGGTCGGGCTCGATCGCGTCGAAGACATTGGTGTGCTTGTCGAACAAGGTCGCGAGGCCCCCGGTGGCGACGACCGTGACGGGCCGGCCTATCTCCTGCTTTATGCGCTCTGTCAGGCCTTCGAGCATCGCGACATAGCCCCAGTAGATGCCGATGATCATCTGGCTGGCCGTGGTGCGGCCGATGACGCTGGTGGTCGCCGGCGCTTCGATGGCAATGCGCGGGAGCTTGGCAGCGGCGCTCACCAAGGCGTCGAGCGAGAGGTTGATGCCCGGCGCGATGATGCCCCCTGAGTAAGCGCCGGAAGAGCTGACCACGTCGAAAGTCGTTGCGGTACCGAAATCAATAATGAGGAGGTCGCCCGCGTGTTTGGCGTGAGCGGCCATGGCATTAAGGGCCCGGTCAGCGCCGACATTATGCGGCTCATCAACGTCGAGCTGCAGCGGCCATTCGGCCGCGTCTTGCCCCGCGATAATCGGCTTTTTGTGGAAAAATTTCTCCGAAAGCACCTCCAGATTGTGCAAGCCTCGCGGGACGACGGTGCCAATGATGACGCCGTCGACCTGGTCGCGCGTATAGCCTTCGAGCTCGAGCAGTTGGTGCAGCCAGACGCTATATTGGTCGGCTGTGCGGCGAGGATCGGTCGCGATCCGCCAACGCGCCTTGATCTCGCCCTTGTCGACCAGCGCGAAGACGAGGTTCGTATTACCGGCGTCGATGGCAAGCAGCATGGCCGCGCCTTAGGCGAAGAAGATGCAGCCGCAAAGCGTCAGGCGGTGACGGGCGTCGCAAGCTGGATGGCAGCTTGTTGCTCGTGGTCAGGGCGCGGCCTAGCGAGATAGGCATGGATCGCGGCGACGACTTGAGCGCCGTCCCCAACCGCGGCCGCAACCCGCTTCACGGAGCAAGCACGCACGTCGCCGACGGCGAAGACGCCGGTGCGGCTTGTTTCCATCGGCAGATGGTCGTCGCCGACGTCATCGCCGGTGAGGACGAAGCTGCGATCATCGAGCTTGAGCCCTGAGCTAACGAGCCAATCGGTGTTGGGTTCGGCGCCGATGAACGAGAAGAGGTAGCGGACGGGGAGCCGTGTGATCACGCCCGACGAGTGATTGACCCAACTCACCGCTTCGAGATTGCCGCCAGTTCCTTCAAGGGCGGAGATCTCGCATCCGATCACCACCTCGATGTTGGGCTGCGCCTCAATCCGTTCGATCAGATATTGCGACATAGTCTGTTCAAGCGGCCGGCGCGCCAGCAAGGTGACCCTCTTCGCGCGCGATGCGAGGAACACGGTCGCCTGTCCCGCCGAATTGCCGCCGCCGACGAGCGCAACTTCCTGGCCGGCGCAAAGATCGGCTTCGAGCGGCGAGGCCCAGTAATGGACCGACGTCCCTTCATAATGGTCCAGGTCCTGGACGCCGAGCCGCCGGTAGCGCGCACCGGTCGCAATAACGACTGCCCGAGCCTGGACGCGCTCGCCTGTCGAAAACTGGACATGGCAGGGCGAGTTACCGCATTCGAGCTTCACTGCTTCGTCCGGGATTGCGACCTCGACGCCGAACTTCTGCGCCTGGCTGAAGGCGCGGCCCATCAGCGCCATGCCGGAAATGCCGGTCGGGAAGCCGAGGTAATTTTCGATCCGCGCCGAGGCGCCGGCCTGTCCGCCGAATGACCGGCAGTCGATGGCCAGCACCGACAAGCCTTCTGACGCTGCGTAGACCGACGTGGCGAGCCCCGCCGGCCCGGCACCGATCACAATGACGTCGTAAAGCTTGCCGGAATCGAGCGGCCCAACCAGTCCGACGCAGCGCGCGAGTTGTCCTTCGCTCGGATTGCGCAGCAGCTTGCCACTTGGGCAGAGGACGATCGGCAGCTCCTCCGGCTCGACGTTGAAGCGTTCGACGAGAGTCTGCGCGCTGCTGTCGTGCGCGGGATCGATCTGCTGATAAGGATGCCCGTTGCGGCGGAGGAAGTTGGTCAGGCGAAGCACGTCCCCGTTGTCGTCACTGCCGACAACGACGGGGCCGGCGCCCGCTTCAATCAGCCCGACGCGGCGCAGGATCAACGCGCGCATCAGGCGCTCGCCGAGATCGGCCTCGGCGATGAGCAGGGCGCGCAGCCGATCGGGCGGGATGGCCACCGCCTCGACATCGGTGAGCGCCTCTTCGTCGACGAGGTAAGGCCGCCCGGAAAGCTGCGCGAGCTCGCCCATGAAATTGCCGCGCTCATGGGTGACGATATGCCGGCGCTCGCCACCGCTCGACTGGGTGACTTCGACTTGGCCGGACAGCACAAGCATCAGGCCCGGACCGGATTCTCCGGTACGCGCCAACATGTCACCCTTCTTGTAGCTGCGCGGCTGGCCGAAGCGGCAGAGCCGCTGGATCTCATCGTCCGTGAAGCGCAGGAACATTTGGTCCGCGCGCGACGCATAGGTCGGGAGTTCCGAGATTTCGGTCACGGCTGCTCCCTTATCAGCAAACAGCCTTGGAGTCGCAGCGGATCAGAGCGTTACGTCGCCGGCGCGAATCGTCTCGAGTGACCCATCGGCGAGGCGCAGCCGCAGCGCACCATCGGGTTCGATGCCGTCGAAAGACCCGGAGACCGTCTCATCGGCACTCGAATGGACGGTGAGCGGCGTTCCGATGGAATGGGCGCGAGCAAGCCAAGCTTGGGCAAGCATGGCCGGCGGGTTCTTCCGCCACAGATTGAGCAGGCGCGCGACGGTGCCGGCGAGCAAAGGCGCGAACATCTCAGGCTTGGTCCTCCCGCCAAGTGAGGCGACCGGGCGGTCGGGCAGTTCAGGCGCGGCCGCAAGGTTGACGCCGAAGCCGACGGCGACACGGTCGCCGCTGCGCTCGAGCAGGATGCCGGCGAGCTTCTTGCCGGACAGTATCAGATCGTTCGGCCATTTCAGCATCAAGGGCTGGTTTGGCACGGCAATGTCGACGGTTTCGATGAGCGCCAGCGAGGCAGCAAGGGAAAGCGTCTGAGCCGCTGGATCGTCGGCGTGGACCATGACCAAGGTGCTTCCGTAGAAATTGCCGGGAGCCGAGACCCAGGTCCGGCCCTGCCGTCCCCTGCCCGCCTTCTGGTCGAGCGCGACCAGCCAATCACCTTCGACTGCATTCGGATCCGCAATGATGTCGGCATTGGTCGAGCCGGTCTGCTCGACGATGCGGATGCGGGTCAGAAGAGGCTTCCCGCGGCGCGGTCGGTCAATGCGGTCAGCGGACCGATCAGGAGGTAGCCGAGCGGCGACACGAACAAGGCGGCGAGCACCATCAGCAGCCCCTGCACCGGCTCGCGCGCGCGGCGGTACGGAGCCGCGGGCTCGTCCATGTACATGACCTTGATGATCTTCAGATAATAATAAGCGCCGATCACTGTTCCGAGGATGCCGGCGACAGCAAGCGCGACATAGCCGCTGGCAATCGCTGCCTGGAACACCACCAGCTTCGGCCAGAAGCCGAACAAGGGCGGAATCCCGGCGAGGCTGAACATGAAGATGGCGAATGCCGCCGCCATGCCAGGCCGGGTCTGGGCAAGGCCGGAAAGGCTGGCGATGCTCTCAACTGG
>Ga0207644_10002552_pt1 | contig 11716 bp, 8 predicted proteins | sample KBSS73metaG_FD_184326 | JGI IMG/M metagenome (GOLD analysis project Ga0207644, IMG submission 184326) | Switchgrass rhizosphere microbial communities from Kellogg Biological Station, Michigan, USA - KBS S7-3 metaG (SPAdes) (version 2) | ecosystem: Host-associated > Plants > Roots > Rhizosphere >... | reverse complement strand
GCCGCCTCCCACGATTTTTCCGAGCAGCGTCAGGTCGGGGCGGATCGCGAACTTCTGGCGCGCGCCTCCGCGCGCCACCCGGAAGCCCGTCATCACCTCGTCGAACACGAGGATCGTATCCTCCTCGGTGCAGATCTCGCGCAGCCCCGCAAGGAACCCGGGCAGGGGCGGCACGACGCCCATGTTGCCGGCGACGGGCTCCACGAAGACCGCGGCGATCTGCTCGGGATGCGCCTCGTAGAGCCGCTCGACGCTCTCGAGCGAATTGTAGTCGGCGATCAGCGTGTCCTGGGCGACCCCTTCCGTCACGCCGGGGCTGTCCGGCGTGGCGAAGGTCGCCGCGCCCGATCCGGCCTTGATGAGGAAGGAATCGCCGTGCCCGTGATAGCACCCCTCGAACTTCACGATCTTGGACCGGCCGGTCACGCCGCGGGCGAGCCGGGCCGCCGACATCGCCGCCTCGGTCCCCGAGCTGACCATGCGGACGAGCTCCATCGACGGCATGAAGCGGCGGATCGCCTCCGCCATCTCCACCTCGAGACGCGTCGGCGCGCCGTAGGAAGTCCCCAGGGCGGCCTGCTCGGTCACCGCGCGGACGACCTTCGGGTGCGCGTGGCCCAGGATCATCGGCCCCCACGAGCCGACATGGTCGATGAGCTCGTTGCCGTCGGCGTCCCACAGGTGCGCGCCCGCGGCCCGGGCGATGAAGAGCGGCTCGCCGCCGACGGCGCGGTAGGCGCGCACGGGGGAGTTCACGCCCCCCGGCATCAGGTTCGTCGCCCGCGCGAAGAGCGCGCGGCTCTGATCGGTCCGCATCGGCATCAGGCGCGCCCGCTTCCCAGACGCTTGGCCGCGTCCTTTGCGAAGTACGTCAGGATGATGTCCGCGCCCGCGCGGCGCATCGACGTGAGGACCTCGAGCATCGCCCGCTCCTCGTCGATCCAACCGTTCTGCCCCGCCGCCTTCAGCATCGCGTACTCGCCGGAGACATTGTAGGCCGCCACCGGGACGCCGAACCGGTCCTTGACGCGGCGCACGATGTCGAGGAACGCGAGCGCGGGCTTCACCATCACGATGTCCGCGCCTTCCTGCAGGTCCGCCGCGACCTCGCGCAGCGCCTCGTCCGCGTTGGCGGGATCCATCTGGTAGCCGCGCCGGTCGCCGAAGGCGGGAGTCGAGCCGGCGGCCTCCCTGAAGGGACCGTAGAAGGCCGAGGCGAACTTCGCCGCGTAGGAGACGACGAGGACGTCGGTGCGGCCCGCCGCATCGAGCCCGGCGCGGATCGCCCCGACGCGGCCGTCCATCATGTCGGAGGGGGCCACCGCGTCCGCGCCCGCCTCCGCGTAGACCCCCGCCGCGCGCGCGAGCAGCGCGACCGTGTGGTCGTTGTCCACGTCGGTCCTTCCGTCGGGTCCCTTCGCGAGCGGCCCGCAGTGCCCGTGGTCGGTGTACTCGCACAGGCAGACGTCGGCCCACAGCGAGAGCTCCGGCAGCTCCTCGCGCAGCGCGCGCAGCGCGCGCGGGACCGGACCTTCCGGGTCGAGAGCGCCGCTTCCCTCCGGGTCCTTGCGCTCGGGGATCCCGAAGAGGATCGCGCCGGGAACGCCGAGCGAGGCGAGCTCGCGACACTCGGCGAGGATCCCGTCGACGCTCATCTGGAACTGGCCTGGCATCGAGGCGATCGGACGGCGGACGCCCTCGCCGCCGACGACGAAGAGCGGCGCGATGAGGTCGTCCGGGCTCAGGCGCGTCTCGCGCACCAGGCGGCGGACCGCCTCGGTGCGGCGCAGCCTGCGGGGGCGGTTCGTGGGGAAGCTCATGGGGCGCTCCTTCGGCCCGCTTCGGGGCGCGACGCAAGCCAGGATACGAGGGACTCGGCGAGGTCCTCGGCGGTGCGCTCGGAGGATTCGACCGCGGGCGGAGCGCCGAGCTCGCGCAGCGCCGCGCTCGTGGACGGGCCGATGCTTGCCACGGCCGCGCGCCGCGCCAGCCATACGAGGTCCGGCCGTCCGAGCAGGGCGGGGAGGTTCTTCGCGCTGGACGGGGACAGGAAGGCGACCGCGTCGATCGCTCCCCGCTCGAGCGAGTCGAGGACTTCCCCCGCCTCGCCCTCGTCCGGAACGACGGTCCGGTAGGCGATGGGGTCGACGATCGTCGCGCCCGTCCTCTCCAGCGCCTCCGGAAGCTCGCGCAGCGCGATCTCCGATCGCGGCCAGAGAACGCGCACGCCGCGAAGGGCGTCCGCGCCCGGGTCCGGCGCGGGCAGGGGAGAAGCCCCCGCGCGCGCGGCGTGCGCGGCGCCGATCGCCTCGGCGAGCGCGCGCCCGCCCGCCTCCGACGGGAGGACGTCGGTCGTGATGCCGCGCTCCTTCAGGCTCTGCGCCGTCGCGCGCCCCACGGCGGCGACGCGCAGCCCGGCCAGGGGCTTCTCGCGCGAGGCGGTCCAGGCGGGACGCGCGCACACCGCGTCCACGGCGTGGCGGCTCGTGAAGACGATCCAGTCGAAGGCGGCGAGACCCGCGAGCGCGGAGTCGAGCGGCGCGAGATCGACGGGCGGCTCGATCGCGATCGCCGGCAGCGGCACCACGTCCGCCCCGCGCGCGAGCAGCGCGGCGGCGAGGCTCCCGCGGGCTCCCTCGCCCTGGGTCACCAGGATCCGGGGACGACGGGACGCGCTCACTCGTCCTCCCCGCCGCCGCCCGGAGACGGCACCGGCACCGAGCGCGTGCTGGCGAAGATGCGGTCGAGGATCTCGCGGGCGCCCATGCCGAGCAGCGTCTCGGCGAGCGCCGCGCCGATCGCCGCCGCGGTGGACTCGGTGATCGCGTCGCCCTCCAGCCGCGCGCGGTAGAGCGGGGCGCCGTCGAGGTCCGCCACGATCCCGTCCAGGACGATCTTCTTTCCTTCCACGCGGGCGAGGGCGCCGATCGGGACCTGGCATCCCCCTTCGAGGCGGCGCAGGAGCCCGCGCTCGGCGGACACGGCGAGCCGCGTGGGCCGGTGGTCCAGGGCGGCCGTCATGGCGGTGACGCGCGCGTCGCCCACGCGGTGCTGCACCGCGATCGCTCCCTGTCCGACGGCGGGGAGGACCTTGTCGGGCGCCAGGACCTCGGTGATGCGCGAGGCGAACCCGAGCCGCGTGAGTCCCGCCAGCGCCAGCACGATCGCGTCGAACTCGCCCTTCTCCGCGCGCTCGAGGCGCGTGGGGACGTTGCCGCGCAGGTCCACGATCGTGACGTCCGGGCGCAGCGCGAGGAGCTGCGAGCGGCGGCGCAGCGAGGAGGTTCCGATGCGCGCGCCGGCGTGAAGGTCCATCAACCGCTTGCGCGAGGCGGAGATCAGCGCGTCGTTGGGCGCCTCGCGCTCGAGGACCGCGCCGACCGTGAGGTCGTCGGGGAGCAGCGTGGGAAGGTCCTTCAGGCTGTGCACGGCGAGGTCGATCTTCTCGCGGTGGAGCGCGATGTCCAGCTCCTTCGTGAAGAGCCCCTTGTCGCCGATCTTGGACAGGGGCGTATCGAGGATCTTGTCCCCGATGGTCTTCACGATGACGCGCTGGATCTCGACGCCCGGATTGGCGGCGGCGAGACGGCTCATGACCTCGTCGGCCTGCCGCAGCGCGAGGCGGCTGCCGCGGGTGCCGAGGCGGACGACTTCGTGTCCGAAGGGGTTCACGGTTTCTCTCCGGTTCCGTCGAGACCCTCGCCCCCGCCGTCGCGGGCGGCGCCTCCCGCTCCGTCGGCGTCCGCGCTGGTTGTATCCAGGCCGAACAGCTCGCGGACCGCGTCGAGGCGGAGGAGCCCGTCGGGAGAGTCGGCGTCGATCATGCGGATCTGCGTCGTGGGGCGGTGGAGGAGCTTGTTCACGATCGAGCGGGTGAGCGCCTCCACGGCGCTCCGGTCGGCGGGATTCATCTGGCGCAGTCGCGCCTCGACCTCGCGCGCGCGGATGGATTCGAACCGCTCGCGCAGCTCCTTGACGACGGGCGTCACCTGGAGGCCCCGCATCCACAGGTAGAAATGCTCGATCTCCTCTTCGACGATCGCTTCCACGCGGGGCACCTCGCGGCGGCGGCGCGCGAGGTTCTGGTCGACGATCGTCTGGAGCGATTCCAGGGAATAGAGGAAGACGTTGTCCAGACGCGACACCGTCGGAGCCACGTTGCGCGGGACGCCGAGGTCGGCGAAAACGAGGGAGCTCCCGTTGCGCTCGCGCACGACGCGCCGGACCATCTCCTCGTCGAAGACCGGATGTCCCGAGGCGACGGCGGTCACGACGACGTCCGCGCGGCGCAGCAGGGACTCCAGGTCCCGAAGGTCCGCCGCCAGGGCGCCGCCGCCGATCTCGACCGCGACCGCCTCGGCGCGCGCGCGCGTCCTGTTGGCGATGACGATCTCCGCGGGCCTCTCGCCGGCGAAGTGCTGCGCGGCGAGCCGTCCGAACTCCCCGGCGCCCACCACCAGCACGTGCTTGTCGGCGAGATCGCTGAAGATCTTCTTCGTGAGCGTGACGGCGGCCGACGTGAAGGACACGGCGCCCGCCCCGATCTCCGTCTCCGCGCGCGCCCTCTTGCCGGCGCGCAGCGCCGTCTCGAGCAGTCGGCTCAAAAAGACGCCCGCGGATCCCCCCTGGCAGGCGAGGCTGTAGGCGTCCTTCACCTGGCCCAGGATCTGGACCTCGCCGACCACGACCGAATCGAGCCCCGTCGCGACCCGCAGCAGGTGACGCGCTGTGTCCCGGTCGCGGTATGCGTAGGCGTACGGCCCGGATCCGAGCAGGTCGCTCCCCTTCAGGCGGGAGACCATCTCGTGCACGTACAGCTCGGCCCTCGGGACGTCGGCGGTGAGGGAGTAGAACTCGGTGCGGTGGCAGGTCGAAAGGATCATCGTCTCGGCCAGGACCTTCTCGTGCCGCGCGAGCCGCAGCGCCTCGAGCACCTGGTCCGGCGCGAAGGCGAGGCTCTCCCGCAGCTCGAGGGGAGCCGTCCTGTGACTGCATCCGACGACGAGGAGCTCCGTGCCCATCCTCAGGCGAACCCGTGGAAGGACGGAAGCCAGAACCTCGCGGCCATCACCGAGAGCACGATCAGCGCGAAGCCGACGAGGGAGAGCCAGATCGTGCGCCGTCCGGTCCAGCCCAGGCCGTAATGCAGGGCGATCCCGGTCCCGTACACGATCCAGATGAACCCCGTCATGATGAACTTCGGGTCCTGCCAGAACCCGGGGAAACGCTGGGACGCCCACAGCGCCCCGCAGGCGATCGTGACCGTCAGGAAGACCTGCCCCGCGACCGCGGCCCGCAGGCTCATCATCGCGAGAACGTCCAGCGAGGGGAGCCTCTGGTAGACGAGCCCGAAGCGGCTGTTCTTGAGATCGCGGTAGAGCAGCAGGTAGAGCAGCCCATAGATCGCCGAGACCGCGAAGGCCGTGTACCCCAGAACCGCCGAGAGCGTGTGGACCGAGAACAAGGGGCTTCGCAGGATGGGGGGGAAGCTCGCCGTATTGGAGATGAAGGCGGAGGAAAGAGTCTGGAAGACGAAGCTGAACGCCAGGAGGAACATCCCCGTCTTGTGGGAACGGGTGTGCAGCTCGACGTAGAGGTAGACCACCGCGACGGCGAACGCGACCGTGGTCATCACCTCGTAGAGGGAGGCGAGCGGGATGTGCTCGTAGCGGCTCGTCCGCAGGGCCAGATAGAGCGCGTGCAGGGCCACCGTGCCCGCGAGGATCGGGCGGGCGGCGCGCATCACCATCGGGTCTTCCCGGAAGAAGTCCACCGCGTAGGCGAGCGCCGCGATGCCGTAGAGCATCGGCAGCAGGGTGTTGATGAGGCTCAGCATCGCGTGCAAGGAAGACCCTCGTACCTTATGGAGTCCCCGCCGCCGTGGCGCGGACCAGGGGGGAATATCCGAACAGCCATCTTAGCGTCCTCCCGCCGGGCGCCTCAAACAACCGGCGGGAGCGCCGTCCCCCGCAATGGGCGCTGTGCAGCATCGATGCCCACGGGCACGGCGCGCCGTCTGCGGGCCCTCCCCTCAGAAAAGCCTTTGAAGACGCCCCGAAGTCCAGACATACGCCGCACGGGAGCCGTCCGCCAGGGGCGCGACGCGCGCAAGAATAGCGCCGTCCGCTTCGAAGGTGAGACTTCCTGGGCCGGAGGCCACGGTCGTCGCTCCGGCGGCTCCGGTCGTCCCCCCGGAGGGCCCGAGGCCGGCGGGCCGGACACCGTTGAAGTGCCAGAAGAGTCCCTTGGGGATGCGCAGCCGGACCTCGGCCGCGGGCGGCGGCGGGCGGATCGCGCCCGCGGGGGGGCCGTCGAGCCCGTCGTCCGCCGCCGTCGGATAGGAGACGTACGTGACCGCCTTCACGGTGACGGGACGGCCGTGCGAGAGCGCGAGCGCGGGGAGGAAATCGTCGTACACGTAGACGGCCCCGCCGCGGACCCGGAAGGGCATGTTGACGACGTCGATCTCGCGGATCCCCGGCTGTCCGCTGGCCTCGACCAGCCCCGCGACGAGGTGATCGCTCGCGATCGCCGCCTGGCGCCAGTACGACCACTGCAGTCCGAGCGCGACGAGCCAGCCCGCGGCGAGAATCGCCGCGATCGCCCGCGCCGCCCTTCCGCGGATCGCCAGGAGCAGCGATACCAAGGCGGTCCCGGAGGCGGCCGCCGCCAGATAGAGGTAGCGCTCCTGGAACCCGACGACCGCGGGGGCGATCGCGACGCAGAAGACCACCGCCGCGACGCCCGCCACGCCGGGCACGCGGCCCGCGCGGCGCCGCGCGAGGAGCGCCAGCCCGCCGATCGCGCACGCCGCGAGGACGGCCCACAGGATCGCGTGCGCGCCGAGGATCTCCACGTCCGCGGGAAGGACGGCTCCGGTGACGTAGCCGGGGATGCGCTTCATCCAGTCGATCGCGCGCCCCTGATCGAGCGCGCGCGGATGTCCCGACAGGGCCCAGGGGCGCAGCGCCGCGAAGTGCAGGACGGCGACGCCGACCATGGGGAGGAACCCGGAGAGCGCCTCGCGCGGGAACGGACGGTGGCGCCGGTCGAGCCCCCCGATCGCCACGAGGATGAAGGGGAGGACGACGGCCGACTCCTTGGAAAGGAGCGCCGCCTCGAAGAGCGCGAGCGCGACGAGCGGAAGCCCACGGCCATCCTCGCGCCATCGGTCGTAGGCCAGGATCGCGAGGAGCGTGAGGCACGCATAGAGCGGATCCCCGCGCACCGCGACCCAGGCGGCGTTCTCGACGTGCCAGGGATGGATCGCGAAGAGCAGTCCCGCCGCCCCCGCGAGGAGGGGATCGCGCGTGTAGCGGCGCACGACCAGGACGACGAGCGCCGCCGACGCGGCGATGAGCGCGAGGCTCGTCAGGTGGAAGAGGGCGGGGGAGAGCCCCCAGAGGCGGCGGTCGAGCCAGAACGTCGCGACGTAGAGGGGACGGAAATAGCCGAGCGCCGAGGCCTGCGGCACCGGGGCCGCGACCTGCGCCGCGAGGATCCAATCGTCCGCGAGGAACGGGAACCACAGCCCGGGGAGCCCCGCCGCCGCGGCGGCGAGGGCGGCGATCGCCGGGCCCCGGCGCGCGAGCAGTCTGCCGGCCTTCCCGATGGGATCTCTCTCGATGCGTGCGCCTCCGGCGGCATCGTGTCGTTGCCGCCTCGTGTCATTCTATGTCGCGCGATGTCGCGGCGACGTGGCGGAGAGAGGATCATGAAGGATGCCGGGACGGGGCCGTCCCCGGGAAAGTCGCGCCGCCGCCGGATCTTCCGGCGGCTGATTCTCTTGGCTCTCCTCGTCCTCGCGCTGATCACGCTCCCCATGGCCATCCCCGGAGTCGCCGATCGTCTCGTCCTCTTCCCCTCGACGGATCCCGCCGACGCGATGGGCGCCTCGCGCTCCACGATCCCCTTCGAGGGAGGATCGCTCGAGGTCTGGATCGCGCGCTCGCCGGGGGCGGCGCGCACGGGGGACGCCGCGCTCTTTGTCCTGAGCTTCGAGGGAAACGCGAGCCGCGCGGAGTGGTCCGCCGCGCCCGACGCGGACTTCTGGGGCGATCGCCCGGTCGAGGTGTGGTCGGTGAACTATCCCGGCTACGGCGGGAGCACCGGGCCCGCGCGCCTGAAGCGCCTTCCCGGGGCCGCCCTCGCCGCGTACGAGGCGCTCGCGCGCCGGGCGGCGGGACGCCCCATCGTGGTCAACGGGTCGAGCATCGGCAGCACGCTCGCGCTCTACGTCGCGACGCAGCGCCCGGTGGCGGGGGCGCTCCTGCGCAATCCGCCGCCGCTGCAGGACCTCATCCTCATGCCGCGCTTCGGATGGTGGAACCTCTGGATCGGCGCCTGGATCGTCTCGGGAAGGGTCCCCCGCGAGATGAACAGCCTGATCAACGCGCCGCGCGCCACGGTCCCCGCCGCCTTCGTGCTCTCGACCGCGGACGAGGTCGTGCCGCCTTCCTACCAGGCGCGCGTCGTCGACGCGTACGCGGGCGAGAAGGCGCGCTTCCCGCTGAACGGCGCGCGACACGACGCGGCCTTCGACGGATCGCATCGCGCCGAGCTCCAGGCCGCGTGCGCCTGGCTCTGGGAAAGGTGCGCAAGGTAGCCGACGGGCTTCTCCCGTGAGGGTCTTGGAATCTACGGCACCGCGCCGCAGCTGTTGACGGCGTCGATCGAGTACCAGTACGAAGAGCCGTTGCCCAGGACGGGGTCCAGGTACGTGTGCGCGAAGGGCGTCGCGATCGTCTGCGGGGTGCACGAGGAGGTCGCCGTGCAACGGCGCACGTTGTAGCTGGACGCGCCCTGCGCCTGGTTCCAGGCGAGCGCGGCATTCGCTCCACTCTTGGTGATCCGCAGCGAGTCGCCGGTGCTCTCGGCGGGCGGCTCGATCCCGAGCGGCTGCGCGCTGGTGAGAACGCCCCCGGGGGGAGCGCCTAGATAGTCGATGAGAGCGATCCCCGGCGAGGCGATGTCGGAGGCGGGAACAGCCATCTGCACCTGCGTGGGGGAAAGGAAGGTGGTCGGCCGCTGCGCGCCGCCGAAGCGTCCGTTCCCCGAGGGCAGGAATCCGGTCCCTGTGATGGTCACGTTGAATCCGGGCCCGCCGGCGCAGGCGGCATGCGTGGAGAGCGCCGTGAGCGTGGGATCGGCACACGCCGCGAAGGCCGGCGCCCGCATGAACCAGGGGTCGATGCTGTTGACGCTGTTCGGTCCCGTACCGCGCGCGGCATACGCCCCGTAGAACGTGCAGCCGGCGGCACGGACCTGCAGGTAGTCCCCGAAGATGCGCTGGTTCGAGGCGCCGTTGTTGGTGAAAGGCGAGGTGAACGTCGTGAGCGTGGTCGTCTTCGCGATCGTCACCCCGCCGTCGTTGGTCTGGATGAAGCGGTACGTGAAGTTCGTCCCGTCGTAGCTCAGGAAGAGGACCCCGATCTCGCCGTTCGAGAGGACCGCGACGCCAGGGAGGTAGGAGCTGGTCGCGGGGGAGATCTGGTGCGGGGTGCCGATGGTCAGGTTGCCGCTGCTGTACGTCGCCGAGACGAGGAAGAGCCGGTCCGCGGTCGTGGCCGTCGCGCGGGTTCCATACACGAGCCACGCGACGCCGGTGGCCGGGTCCACGGTGATGGCGGTGATGCCGCCGAGGAGCGCGTTCACACCGCCGACCTTCGAGCCGTTCCCCTGGAACGACAGACCCGACGCGACGATCTTCGCCCCCGAGAGGTGATTGCTGTTGCCGACGTGCCAGGTCGCCCCGCCGTCCGTGGAGACGGAGAGCAGATAGGTGATCGATCGGACTGTGGCCGTCTGGTTGAACCCCCACCTCTGGAAGAGGTCGAAGACGATGCCGTTCGGCCCGACCGCGATCCGGTGGCCGGGATTCATGCCGTCGCCCGCGGCCTGGCCGTCGGCGTTGACGGCGGCGTCGGTGTCGAAGTCGAGCGGGCTCGAGGCATGCGAGGAGGCGCTGCGCATCTCCTCGAACGAGAAGCTGCCGTCGAAGTTGTCGTAGGCGACGCTGACGCTCGTCTTCGTCGGATCGCTAATGAGCGGCCCACCCGCGATCCAGGGCTGGTCGACGAAGGCGAGACCCGGCTGCGAGGTCGGCTGGGCGGAGCCGAAGCCGTCCACGTTGTAGCTCCACGATGCGGGATTGACCGGGTCGGTCGCCTGCCCGGAATAGACCGTCTGGGGGCTGCCGTTGACTCCGTAATGGAGGAACGTGGCCGAGAGGATTCCGTCGCGGCCCCAGTCGAGCGTTTGATCGCAGGGGCAGTTGATGTTCGTGAAGGCTCCCGGGGGGAGGGGAACGGAGGCGGTGTAGGTCCACGTGTTGCCGGCGTCGCTCGAGTAGAAGAGCGTGCTGTTCCCGCCGCCCCCCCAGTTGCTCCCCGAGAACGAGGTCAGCACGATACGGCTCTGGTCGAGCGGGTTGTAAGTGATCGACGGCTCGTTGCCGAGGTCCGCGAAGCCGATGTCCAGGCCCGCGGACAGGAGGACGTCGTTGATGAAGATCCCGTTGACGGTGCTCGACGAGGTCGCGGCCAGGTGGAGCGCGTTGGGCGCTCCGAGGGCGGGCGGCTGGACGTGCAGCGTCGGGCGGCTCGCGTCCGGATCCCCGTTGAAAGCCGGCTGCTGCGCGCGCGCCGGACGCGTCGCGGCGGCGAAGGCGCCGATCAGCCACGCCGTCAGCCCCAGGACTCGACCCCATCCTCCGATCTTCCTCATCTCGCCCTCCAGTGCGGCGGCTGTCCGCCGAATGTCTTCGCGGAGCGCCTCGGCCCGCTACTGGCAGGCAGAGGTGGCGCGATCGCGCAGATCCGACGTCGTTTCGTAGCGTCCCTTCCCGCACGCATTGTCGCCGCGTACGAGGAAGAAGAGGCCGTGTCCGGGCTGGGGCGCCGCGGTGGTGTCGGCCGCGCTCGTCGCGGCTCCGTCGTTGACGAGGCACGCATCGCTCGGACCGCCGGACCCCAGCAGGGCCACCTCGTCGAGACGGCCGGCGACGACGTCGTAGCGGATCCCCGCGCCCGTCGCGGGCGCGAGCGGCGACCACGCGAGCCCCGTCGGCGAGGTCCAGTGCAGTCCCGAGACCTCCGGGGGCGGCGCGTAGGTCGCGGGGTCGGCCGGTTCGCAGTCGCACAGGTCCGAGCGGCCGTCCCCGTCCCCGTCGGGCGCGTTTGCGCAGGGGACCACGGCGACGAGCCGCGGCGGCTGCGCGTCCTCCCTGCTGTGGTAGCTGAGCTGGCCGTTGACCGTCGTCGTGAGCGCGAAGCTCAAGAGTCCGTCGGCGTCGGCGTTCACCGCGTTCGTGACGCGGGCGGAGATCGTGCCGTCGCGGCTGGACTGCGGCATCTCCTGGAGCGCCGCGCCGATCGCGGGAGCGGCGGCGTACGTGACGGAGGTCTCGCTCCAGGCCGTGTCCGCGACGATCGAGACGCGGCCGCCGCCGCCGTCCAGGACGCGCGCGCTGAGCTTGGTGAGCAGGTAGGGCCGCGGGACGGCGTGGACGTCGAAGCCGAGGTAGTCGTTGACGACCGACGCGCCTCCCTGCTCGAGCAGCGTCGTCGCCGATCCGAAGTTCGTCCCCGGGCTCGCCTGCGCGACGTGCGCGTCCTTCGTCGCGTCGAGAGCCACGAGGGCGGCGTCCGTGCGCTGCGCGGGCCACCAGGAAGCGGCGGTCGGCTCGGCGGCGAAGAAGCGGGCGAGCAGGCCGGCG
>Ga0207644_10002543_pt1 | contig 11739 bp, 7 predicted proteins | sample KBSS73metaG_FD_184326 | JGI IMG/M metagenome (GOLD analysis project Ga0207644, IMG submission 184326) | Switchgrass rhizosphere microbial communities from Kellogg Biological Station, Michigan, USA - KBS S7-3 metaG (SPAdes) (version 2) | ecosystem: Host-associated > Plants > Roots > Rhizosphere >... | reverse complement strand
GGTCCCGTTGGTCGGGAACTGGGGCGCGCCGAACGGGCACGCGTACGAGCAGTAGCCGCAGCCGATGCAGATGTCCTTGTCGTGCAGGACGACGCCTTCCGGCGTGCGATAGAAGCAGTCGACCGGGCAGACCGCCATGCACGGCGCGTCCGAGCAGTGCATGCACGCGACCGAGATGCTGCGCTCGCCCGGCACGCCGTCGTTGAGGGTGACAACGCGGCGGCGGTTCACGCCCCACGGGATGTCGTGCTCGGCCTTGCACGCGGTGACGCAGCCGTTGCACTCGATGCAGCGCTCGGCGTCGCAGATGAACTTCATTCGTGCCATCGTGTTCTCCCTACGCCGTGGCGCGCTCGACCTGGCAGACCGTCGTCTTGGTCTCTTGCATCATCGTGACGCTGTCATAGCCGTACGTGGTCGCGGTGTTGGCTGCTTCGCCGCGAACGATCGGATGCGCGCCCTCCGGGTAGTACTGGAGGAGGTCGGCACCCTGCCAGCGGCCCGAGAAGTGGTACGGCATCCAGACGGTGCCGCGGTCGACGCGCTCGGTGACGAGAGCGCGCACGAGGATCTTGGCGCCGGTCGGCGTCTTCACCCAGACCTGCTCGCCGTCGCGGATGCCGCGGTCGTTCGCCGCCGCTGGATTGATCTCGATGAACATCTCCTGCTGCAGCTCGGCAAGCCAGGGGTTTGAGCGGGTCTCCTCGCCCCCGCCTTCGTATTCGACCAGGCGACCCGAGCTCATGATGAGCGGGAACTGCTTGCCGACGTCCCGGTTCTTCTGCTGCACGCTCTTGTAGAGCGTCGGCAGGCGCCAGAACGCAGCCTTGTCGTCGTGGGTGGGGTACTTGTCTATCAGGTCTGGACGCGTCGAATAGAGCGCCTCGCGGTGCAGCGGCACGGGATCGGGAAAGTTCCAGACGACCGCGCGCGCCTTCGCGTTGCCGAACGGATGGCAGCCGTGGTTCTTCAGCACGACACGCTGGATGCCGCCCGACAAATCGGTCTTCCAGTTCTTGCCTTCGGCCGCCGCCTTCTCGGCGTCGGTGAGCTCGTTCCACCAACCGAGCTTCTTCAGGAAGATGTGGTCGAACTCGGGATAGCCGGTCGTGATGTCGGACCCTTTCGAGCACGAGCCGTCCTCGGCAAGCAGGTTGACGCCGTCCTTCTCGACGCCGAAGTTGGCGCGGAAGTTGCCGCCGCCATCCATCACGTGGCGGGTCGTGTCGTACAGGTTCGGCGAGCCCGGATGCTTCAGTTCGGGGTTGCCGTAGCAAGGCCACGGCAGGCCGAAGTAGTCGCCGTCGAGGCTGTAGCCGGTCTCCTTGTCGATGCCGCCCTTCGCGCGCAGCGTCTTGACGTCGAAGACGTTCATGTTGCGCATGTGCGCCTTCAGCCGCTCGGGCGACTGGCCGGTGTAGCCGATCGTCCAGTGGCTCTGATTGATCTCGCGCAGGATCGACTCGACTTCGGGCTCGGGCATCCCGCCCTTGCCCTGCACCATCTTCAGATTGGCGACGAGCTCCTTGTCGAAGCCGAGCTTCTGCGCCAGCTGATACATGATCATGTGGTCGTTGCGCGACTCGAACAGCGGCTCGATCACCTTCTCGCGCCATTGGATCGAGCGATTCGATGCCGTCACAGAGCCCGCGCACTCGAATTGCGTCGCCGCCGGCAGGAGGTAGACGGCGCGGTTCGGGTTCAGATCGCCGGCAGTTCCCGGCATCGCCGCCATCGCCGCCGATGCCGAGGGATAGGGATCGATGATGACCAGCAGGTCGAGCTTGTCCATCGCCCGCTTCATCTCGAGGCCACGCGTCTGCGAGTTCGGCGCATGGCCCCAGAAGATCTGGCCGCGCAGGTTCGAGTCCTGGTCGATGAGCTCGTTCTTCTCGAGCACGCCGTCGATCCAGCGCGAGACCGTCATTCCGGGCTTGGTCAGCATGCCGGGGGCGTACTGCTTCTTGATCCACTCGAAGTCGACCTTCCAGACCTTCGCGAAGTGCTTGAACGCGCCTTCTGAAATCCCGTAGTAGCCGGGCAGCGAGTCGGGGTTCGGGCCGACATCGGTCGCGCCCTGGACGTTGTCGTGGCCGCGAAAGATGTTCGTTCCGCCGCCACTGATGCCGACGTTGCCGAGCGCGAGCTGAAGGATGCACGAGGCGCGAACGATCGCGTTGCCGATCGTGTGCTGGGTCTGGCCCATGCACCAGACGACCGTGCTCGGCCGGTTCTCGGCCATCATCTTGGCGACCTTGAAGACCGTCGCCTCGTCCACGCCGCAGACGTCCTGGACCTTGTCGGGCGTCCACTTGGTCATCACCTCTTCCCTGACCTTGTCCATGCCGTAGACGCGGTCAGCGATGTATTTCTTGTCTTCCCAGCCGTTCTTGAAGATGTGGTGGACGAGGCCGAACAGAAAGGCGATGTCCGAGCCGGAACGGATTCGCACGTACTCATCGGCCTTGGCCGCCGTGCGCGTGAAACGCGGATCGACGACGATCATCTTGCAGCCGGTTTCCTTGGCATGCAGCATGTGCAGCATCGAGACCGGATGCGCCTCGGCGGCGTTCGAGCCGATGTACATCGCGCACTTCGAGTTGCGCATGTCGTTGTACGAGTTCGTCATCGCGCCGTAGCCCCACGTGTTCGCGACGCCCGCGACCGTCGTGGAGTGGCAGATGCGCGCCTGGTGGTCGCAGTTGTTGCTGCCCCACAGGCTCATCCACTTGCGCAGCAGGTACGCCTGCTCGTTGTTGTGCTTCGACGAGCCGACGACGAAGACCGAGTCGGGACCGCTCTGCTTCTTGAGCTCGAGCATCTTGGCGCTGATCTCGTTCAGCGCCTGGTCCCACGAGATCTTCTCGTACTTGTTGCCGACGAGCTTCATCGGCGCCTTCAGCCGGTAGTCGCCGTGACCGTGCTCGCGCAGCGCCGCGCCCTTGGCGCAATGCGCGCCGAGGTTGATCGGCGAATCGAAGACCGGCTCCTGGCGGACCCAGACGCCGTTCTCGACGACCGCGTCGACGGCGCAGCCGACCGAGCAGTGCGAGCACACGGTGCGACGGACGACGAGCGACTTGTCGGCTGCGGCGGCGGGATCGGCGGCCTTGGCCTTCTTGACCAGCGTGAGCTGCGCGCCGGCCAGGCCGACGCCGACGCCGAGCCCCGAGCGGCGCAGGAACGCGCGCCGGTCCATCGTCGGCACGGCGCGCCCGACGCCGCGCGCGAGGCTCGCGACAAGTGAGGAAGGTGCGACCGCGGCGCCGGCGGGCCCGCCCTGGGATGAGATCTTTCGCGTCAACAGCATGTCGTTCTCCGCGGCTCAGGTGCGCGTCGTTTCGTAGTAGCGACGCACGTGGTCGGTAAGCCGATAGCCCTCTGCGGGAGGTGCGGCGGTGTCGGACGCCTCGACCGGGGCGGCCGTCCCGGCCTTGCGATGCAGGGCGGCGGCGGCCAGCGCAGCGCCCGCCGCGACGCTTGCGCCGACGACAAGACCGCGGCGACCGGTGCGAAGACCTTGCGATTCGGCAGCGTCGCCTTGTTGCGATTCGGAAGCGTCAGTTTGCGAGGTTGGAAGGGCGGATGACTTCATGACGGCGGCTCCTGACAACACATCGCTCGGCAAACGTCTTGCGACGTCGGGACGCCCCTGCGACAGGCGGCGGCATCCAATCGAATCTAGCAGCGAAAGGGTGGCCATGTATACCGGGTAATACGAGCGCCAATAGCCCTTTGGTGCAAGCGCAAAGAGGACCGCATCTGCTCAAGCATCGAGCAGGTCGAAAGCCTGCCTTTCGACGGCGAAGAAGTCGCGCGCGAAGCGCGCGAGCGCGGCGTAGAAGTCGGCGTCGCGATGCGCCTCGATGGCGCTGCACAACGGCTCGATCCAGCCGCGCAGATGGGCGTCGAAGAAGCGCCGCTGTGCCGCCAGGTTGCTGATTCCGACATCGTCGCCGGCGATCAGATAGCGCATCACCTCGCACAGGCTCGCGATGTGATCCTCGGTCTCGTTCATCGTCTCGCTGCGCGCGAGGCCGAGCTCGCGCAGGCTGTGGCGCACCGCGACGAGCGGTTTCTCGTTGAGCTTGCCGGCGAGATGGAACGAGCCGTAGAGAAAGACCTCGGGCTTGCCGACGCCCTGGAAGAGCGTGTCGAACTCGCCCGCGATCCGCGCCGCGTCGAGACGGCGCGCCGCGGCGACGAGCTCGCCCCAGCCCGCTTCCAGGAACGCGCCGGCGACCGGCGCTTCCGTGACGGCGACCTGGAACTGGGCCAGCATCGCGGCGTCGGGCGGCGCGTAGAAGAGCGCGGCGAGCAGGCCGTAGACCTCGGCGCGCGCCAGCTCCTCGGCGTCGTCGGCGCCGGCGGCGAACGCCATCGGCCTCGCCTCGGGGTCGCCGCTCACAGCTCGGTGATCCGCACTTCGCCCGGGTCGCTGTACAGATCGACGACGCGGCAGTCGCTGCACATCTGCAGCCGCTCGGCGGCGCGGCCCTGGAACATCGAGTGGCCGGCGAGCTTGGCGACCATCGACTCGATCGCGCGCAGCGTTCCGAACGGCTTGGCGCAGCGCACGCAGCGGAACGGCTCGGCTTCGTTGAGGACGCGCGGCTGCCGGCGCGCCTTGCCGCCGTCAGCGAGGAGAAGGCGCGGCACGAGGGTGATCGCGTCCTCCGGACAGGTGCTCGCGCACAGGCCGCACTGGACGCAGTTCTTCTCGATGAAGCTGAGGCGGGGCGAGTCGGGATGATCGACGAGCGCGCCTTCGGGGCACGCACCGACGCAGGCGAGGCACAGCGTGCACGTGGTCCTGTCGACCACGATCTCTCCGAACGGGCTCGGCGCTCCCGCCGGCGCCGGCAGCGCGACGACGTCGGCCGGCGTCGGCGCTTCGCGCAGCAGGTGCTCGAAGGCGAGGTCGAGCGTCGTCCGCTTGTCGGGCTGGACGGCGAAAGTGGCGGCCCGACGAACGGTCGTCGCCGCCGGCCGCCGCAGCGCGGCGTCGAAGCGAAGCAGCGCCGGGTCGCCGGCCCGAGCTCGCTGCGCCGACGAAGCCGATCGCGCCGACGGTGCGGAGGCGGCCGACGCGATGGCCGCTGCCGACACTGCCGGCACCGCGGGCGCGGGCCCCGACAGCACCTCGCGCCCGTCCGAGCGCGACACCTCGCCCGCGCCGACGATGCGGAAGTGCTCGCCCGCGAAGCCGAGGCCGCCGAGGATCGCCTGCGCGACCTTCATCTGCGAATCGATCGCTTCACGGTATCCGGGCGCTTCCTCGTGCGTCACGAGCACCCAGACCTGCGCCGCGCCGTACGCGATCGCGGCGAGCCAGAGATCGATGCCGACCGACGCCGTGTGCCGGACCTCGAGCGGCAGGACGCGCGCCGGCACGCCGTGCAGATTGCGATCGACCCGGGCGCCGCGGCCAAGCGCCTCGATCGCGCCGGCGCCGGCGTCCTCGCTGTGGATCAGCAAGGCGGCATCGCGTCCGCCGGCGCGCGCGTACGTCGCGAGCATCGTGCGGATTCGCGTGCCGAGCTCGTTCGGGCGCGGCGTGGCATAGGTCAGCGCCCCGCTCGGGCACACCGTCGTGCAGGCGCCGCAGCCGACGCAGAGGTGCGGCTCGACGACGATGCCGCCCGTTCCGGTCCGGCCCTTGGTCTGCGCGTCGCTGCGGATCGCCGCCGCCGAGCAGACGTCGATGCACGCGGTGCAGCCGATCTGGCCGTTCCTCGTGTGCGCGCAGATCTTCTGCCGGTAGTCGAAGAACTTCGGCTTCTCGAACTCGCCGGCGCTGTCGCGCAGGCGCAGCACGGCCGACAGGAGCGCGCTCTCGTCGGCGGCGTGGAAGTAGCCCTGCGGCGGCTGGTGCAGCGCGATCTGCGCCACCGGCTGCAGGTCGAGGACGAGATCGAAGCGCTCGCTCTGCTCCTCCGCGGCGCGCTCGAAGTCGATCGCCGCGGCGGCGCCGCAGGCGCGCACGCAGTCGCGATGGCCGGTGCACTTGGCGAGGTCGATCTGGTAGCTGAAGTCGATCGCCTGCTCGGGACAGACCTCGATGCAGGCATTGCAGCGCGTGCACAGATCGGCATCGATCGGGTTGGCGCGCGTCCAGGTCACCTCGAAGGCACCGAGCCAGCCCGCGATCCGCGTCGGCGTGCCGGTGTGGACGGGAATCGTCCGCGCCTGCGCCAGGAACCCGCCGGCGTTCGGCAGCAGCAGGCTGACATCGAGGTTGTCGAGGAGCGCGGCGGCGCGCTCGGCCCGATCGGCGCTGCCGATGACGAGGACGCGGCCGGCCGACGCATACGACACCGTCGCCACCGGTTCGGGCGGTGCGAGCTGCGCGGCGGCGATCAGCGCGGCCATCTTCGGCGTCGCGCTCGCCGCGTCCTTCGACCAGCCGCCGCTTTCGCGGATGTTGACGAAGCGGATCGGCCGTTCGTCGGGCGACGGCGCGCCTTCGGTCGCGCCCGCCAGCTCGAGGAAAAGGCGGCTTTCCTGGGTGCAGGCGACGAGAAGGTCGGAGCCGTCCTTGGCGGCGCGCTGGAACGCGCCGGCTTCGCGCCGGCACAGCAACGAATGGACGACTTCGGCGCTCTTCGCGTCAGTCGCGAGGGCCCGGCCCAGCGCCTGGCCGTCGATCGGCATCGTCTCGTTGCAGTTGCAGACCAGGATCGTCATCGGCGCGGTGTTCAGGGGCGGCTGGCAGGGGAACGGGCGACTCCGACTGTGCCACCGCGGCAGGGCCGGCACCATCGGGAGAAGCCACGGCCGGGAGCGCGGGCAACGGCGCCTCCGCTGCGGCATCGGCCTCCTCGGTGAAGAGTCCGAGAGTGACCGATTGGTTCATTCTGCGCAGCATCGAGAGCGGAATCGGGTTGGGCTTGCCGTAGTCGTCGATGTAGGTATCGAGCCCGTCCATCACGTTGAAGTGCGGATCGCTGAAGAGCTTCTTCATGGCCGCGTTGCGGACGTCGGCGTCGACGTTGCGCGCGACGAACGGCGAGAAGTCGGAGTCCTTCGTCAGCCGGGCGACGTCGGCGAGCGTCGGCAGCGGCGCCGCGCTGGGCGTCGCCGCGGCGGCCGCGGTCGACCCGCTCACCTCGGTCGCGGTCGACGCGATCGACGCGGTCGCGGTCGACGCGGTCGGTCCCGCGGGCGCGGTCGGTGCCGACGCAGCGAGCAGCGGCGCCTCGCGCCTGCCCTCGGGCGCGGGCGGCGCGGTCGCCGCTTCGCGCGCCGGAACCCCTTTTCGCGCCTCCGCCTTGCGTCGTCCCCAGCGCGAGAGGAACCCGTCGTCGGCCATCACTTGCGCTCCGACGGCGTCACGAACGACTGCGGACGGCGCCGCGCCTTCTTCTCTTCGGGCCGGTAGTGCTCGTCGGTGTAGGCCTGCAGCCACGGGACGAGGTCGGCCTGCAGCGGGACGTTGTCGACGCGCTCCTGCGCGTCGAGCCAGCGGCCGGCTTCGGTGTACGAGACGCTCACCGTTTCCGGCCAGGCGAGCGACGGGTCGTCGTCGTCGATTCGCCAGACCACGAACCACACCGGCGCGCCCGAGCTGAGGTTGAGGTAGTAGCCGTCGCCCTGGTCGGCGTGCAGCTCGAGCGTGAAGCCGGGGTAAAGCGTGCGCCGCACCTTGCCGTCGTCGCGCAGGACGCGGGGCTCGGTGCCGAACGCGTCTTCCTCGGCGACGACTTCGGCGATCGTGAAGCGCCAGTCCTGCCAGCGGTTCGGAGCGCGCTCACGGTCCATCACCACCGCGACGCGGATCGCGGGTCGCGGCTGGGGGCGCGGCGGCGCGTTCACGTGTTCTTCGAGATCGCGATGGTCGGGAACTTCGCCGAGAAGTCTTTGCTGCGCTCGGCGATCTTGACCGCGACCTGGCGGGCGACGCGCTTGTAGAGCGCGGCGATCTCGCCGTCGGGGTCGCTGACGACGGTCGGCCGGCCGCTGTCGGCCTGGACCCGGATCGACAGGTTGAGCGGCAGCGCGCCGAGGTAGTCCATCTTGTACTCGGCGGCGAGGCGCTTGCCGCCCTCCTCGCCGAAGATGTGCTCGACGTGGCCGCAGTTCTCGCACACGTGCACCGCCATGTTCTCGACGATGCCGAGGATCGGCACGCCGACCTTCTCGAACATCTTGATGCCCTTCCTGGCATCGATCAGGGCGATGTCCTGCGGCGTCGTCACGATCACCGCGCCGGTGAGGGGAACGCGCTGCGAGAGCGTCAGCTGGATGTCGCCGGTGCCCGGCGGCAGGTCGACGATCAGGTAGTCGAGGTCGGCCCAGTTGGTCTGGCGCAGCAGCTGCTCGAGCGCCTGCGTGACCATCGGCCCGCGCCAGATCATCGGGTTGTCCTGCTCGACCAGGAAGCCGATCGACATCACCTGGACGCCGTAGTTCTCCATCGGCTCCATCGTCTTGCCGTCGCTCGACTCGGGCCGGCCCTCGATTCCCATCATCATCGGCTGGCTCGGGCCGTAGATGTCGGCGTCGAGGATGCCGACCTTCGCGCCCTCGGCGGCGAGCGCGAGCGCCAGGTTGACGGCGGTCGTGCTCTTGCCGACGCCGCCCTTGCCCGACGCGACCGCGACGATGTTCTTCACGTTCGGAAGCAGCTGGACGCCGCGCTGGACCGCGTGCGGCACGATCTTCGACGTGACGTTGACGCTGACGTTGGCGACGCCGGGGACGCTTCGCGCCGCCGCGATCAGCGCCTTCCTCAGCGAATCGACCTGCGAGCGCGCCGGATAGCCGAGCTCGACGTCGAAGGCGACGTCGCCGCCCTCGATGCGCATGTTCCTGAGCTGCTTGGCGGAGACGAAGTCGCGGCCGGTTTCGGGGTCGACGACGGCCTGCAGGGCGCGCAGGAGATCGGTGTCGGCGATGGGCATGGAGGCGAAGCGCGAGAGGACGCGAAGTGATCGGTCCAGTCTAGCGCAGCGACCCTTCGAGCAACGCCGTCAGCTCGGCGAGGACGACCGGCTTGACGAGATGGCCGTCGAAGCCGGCGTCCTTCGAGCGCTGCCGGTCCTCGGCCTGGCCCCAGCCGGTGATGGCGATGATCGGGATCTCGCCGGCCCACTCGCCGGCGCGCAGGCGCCGGCAGACCTCGAAGCCGTTCAGCCCCGGCAGGCCGAGATCGAGCAGGACGGCGTCGGGGCGCAGCGCATCGGCGCTCGTCAACGCCTCGGGGCCGCTGCGCGCGACGTGCGTCTCGTGGCCCGAGAGCGAGAGCAGCATCGCCAGGCTGTCGGCGCTGTCGCCGTTGTCGTCGACGACGAGCACGCGCAGCGAGCCGGCGGGCCGCGGCGCGGCCGGCTGCGCCGACGCCGCTTCCTGGGCGGCAGATGAACCGGGCGCCGGGGCGACGGCGGGCATGGGCGACGACGCCGTTGCCGCCGCGACGGCGGCTGCCTGCGCCGGTGCCGTTGCCGGCGGCGCCGTGCCGCGAGCGCCTTCGCTCGCGGCCTCCATCAGCGGCAGCGTGACGACGAACTCGCTGCCCGCGCCGAGCCCGCCGCTGGTCGCGACGACGCGGCCGCCGTGCATGTCGACCAGGCGCCTGACGAGCGTCAGGCCGATGCCGAGGCCGCCGTGCTCGCGCTCGAGCGAGTTGTCGATCTGCGAGAACATCTCGAACACGCCGCCGAGACGGTCCGCGGCGATGCCGATGCCGTTGTCGCGAACGCTGACGACCGCGTCGGCGCCGTCGACGCGCACTGCGACGTCGACCCGGCCGCCATCCGGCGTGAACTTGCACGCGTTGCCGATCAGGTTGCTGAACACCTGCGACAGCCGGGCGCGGTCGGCGCGAAGCCGGATCGGCCGCGCCGACAGGTCGACGTGAAGCTCGTGGCCGGCGCGCTCGGCCGCCGGCCGGCTGGCCTCGACTGCGTGCTCGATCACCGCGTTCAGGTCGGCGACCTCGAGGCGCAGGGTGAGCTTGTCGAGGCTGATCCGGCTGACGTCGAGCAGGTCGTCGATCAGTCGCACGAGGTGGCTGAGCTGGCGCTCCATCACGCCGCTCGCCTTGTCGAACGTCGCCGGATCGTCGGCGGTCCGCTGCAGGACCGCGAGCGAGTTGCGCAGCGGCGCGAGCGGATTGCGCAGCTCGTGCGCGAGGGTGGCGAGGAACTCGTCCTTCCTGCGGTCGGCCTCCTTCAGCGCCTCGACCGCCTTCTTCTGCTCGGTGATGTCGCCGACGACGCCGAGCATCCGCTCGCTGCCGTCGGGGCCGCGGACGACGCGCCCGCGCGACGACACCCAGCGCACCTCGCCGTCGGGCCGGACGATCCGGTACTCGCTGCCGTGCACGCCGGTCAGCCACGCCTGGCTGATCGCGCGGGCGCGCCGGTCGCGATCGTCGGGGTGGATTCGCTTCTGGAAGCGCTCGAAGCTGATCGGCTCGTCGGGCCCGACGCCGAGCAGCTCACGCGTCTTGTCGGTCCAGACCATCTCGTCCTTGTGCCGGTCCCACTCCCAGCCGCCGTAGTTCGCCGCGTCCATGGCCAGCCGCATTCGCGCTTCCTTCTCGACCAGCACCTGGTCGAGACGACGCTGCTCGGTGACGTCGACCGCGTTGGTGACGAGCATGCGACGGCCGCGGCCGTCGCGGCCGAGCGGAACGGTGACGAAGTGCCAGATCCGCTTCTCGCCGCTCGCCGTCGTGATCTCGCGCTCGCCGTTGTCGACCGCCTCGGCGAGATCGAACAGCGAGCTGATGACCTCGTTCATCGCCTCGGCGCGAGCGCCGTAGGCGTGCTTCGTCCAGGCCGAAATCGTCGTCAGGTCGCCGGCTGCGAAGCCGCTGATTCGCGTCCAGGCGCGGTTGACGAGGATGACTTCGCCGTCGTCGGCGTAGACCATGGTCGGAATCGCCATGTCGGTGACGACGCGCGCCAGGCGCGATTGCGCCTCGCCGAGCTGGCGCTCGGCGTCCTTCCGGTCGCTGATGTCGCGAAAGACCAGGATGCAGCCGTGCACCTTGCCGTCGCGCTCGCGGATCGGCGCGGCGCTGTCGTCGATCGGCACTTCCGCGCCGTCCTTGCGGATCAGCAGCGTGTGATTGGCGAGGCCGACGACGACGCCGTCGCGAAGCGCCCGCGCCGCCGGGTTCTCGACGGGTTGGCGCGTCTCTTCGTTGACGATGCGGAAGACCGATTCGAGCGGCTGCCCGCGCGCCTCTTCGCCGCGCCAGCCGGTGAGCGACTCGGCGACGGCATTGAGATCGGCGACGCGGCCGGCGACGTCGGTGGTGATCACCGCATCGCCGATGCTCGCGAGCGTCATTCGCAGCATCTCGCCCTGCGCCGCGATGACCGCCTCGGAGCGGTCGCGCGCCGCGAGGTGCCGGCGCAGGACGTGCGCGTAGCCGAACAGGGCGAGGATCGCCACCAGCCCCGCCACGAACTCCGAAACGACCGTCCAGCGATAGATCCGGTCGGCGCCGGCCTGGCGCTCGACCAGCTGGCGCGTCTCGTGGGTCGCCATCCGGGCGGCGGCGGATTGCAGCGCATCCATCTCGGCCTTGCCGGCGCCGAGCAGGATCACGTCGCGGGTCAGGTCGAATCCCTTGCGGTCGCGCAGCCCGATCGTCAGATCGATCTCGCCGAGCTTGGCGTTGACGTGGCGCCGCATCTCGGCGAGCAGGCCGAGCTGGACCGGGTCCGCAGCGGCGAGAGTGGCGAGCGAATCGAGCTGCCGGTGCACGTTCGCAACCGCATTGCG
>Ga0207644_10002542_pt1 | contig 11742 bp, 11 predicted proteins | sample KBSS73metaG_FD_184326 | JGI IMG/M metagenome (GOLD analysis project Ga0207644, IMG submission 184326) | Switchgrass rhizosphere microbial communities from Kellogg Biological Station, Michigan, USA - KBS S7-3 metaG (SPAdes) (version 2) | ecosystem: Host-associated > Plants > Roots > Rhizosphere... | reverse complement strand
ACACGGCGCAAAACTTCCAATGGATTGAAACGCCGACCGGCGAACTGGTGCTGATGTCATTAGCCACCAACCGTTTCCTGCGCATCGATCCGCAAAGCCGCGATATCCGCGCCGACAGTCCCGGCCCCATGCCGGACGACAGCGACGGCGCGCGCTTCATTTGGTCGGAGTGAGGGAGCGGCGCCGGCGGATCCGGGTATGGCACGGGGCAAAGGCCGATTGGCGATTCCCAGTCTCTCAAAAAACCACTCCGGGCGAACACCCACAATAACCTATGAAGGCTCACGCCCAGCCATGCGCCTCATCGACCTGCCGCACAGCATCATGCCGCGGCGATCGCAGCGATAAAGGGGGGAGAAATGATCAAATTCACATGCCTGGGCGTAGGCCTGCTCGCCGTCTTCGCCGGCGGGATGCCCTCCACAGCAGCTGCAGAGCCAGCCGCCGCCCGAACCCACGTCGTCGACGATGGGCCGCAGCCGCGCATGATTGTCCTGACAGACATGGAAGCGGATCAGGACGATGCGCAATCGCTCGTCCGGCTCATGCTCTACGCGAACGAAGTGGATATCGAGGGGCTGATCGCGACCACGTCCACGCACATGCGGCACGAGCTCCATCCGGAAACCATCCGCCGCATCCTCGATGCCTATGCCAAGGTTCAGCCTAACCTACTCAAGCATGATTGGCGTTACCCGGCGGCTGCGAAGATATTTGGTCTGATCTCAACCGGGCAGCCGGATTACGGAATGGCCGCGGTTGGGACCGGCAAAGACACGACCGGTTCGAACGCCATCATCCGTGCGCTCGAATCCCCCGATCCGCGACCCTTGTGGGTGACGGTGTGGGGCGGTCCGAACACGCTGGCCCAGGCGCTTTTCACGCTCAAGGCGACCCATCGTACTGCCGAAACGAGCCGCCTGCTGGCAAAGCTCCGCGTCGCCACCATTTCCGATCAGGACGACAGCGGCGCCTGGATCCGTCGCACTTTCCCGGATCTGTTCTACGCCCTCAGCCCCGGCGGTTACGGCCACGCCACCTGGGGCGCGATCATGGATGTGGTCGACGGCATCGACAACCGCACGATCAGCAATGCCTGGCTGCGCGAAAATATCCAGCAGGGGCACGGCCCCCTGGGCGCGGCCTATCCCGACGTCGCCTATGGCATGGAAGGCGACACGCCCTCCTACCTGCCCTTAATCCCGAACGGGTTGAATGATGCTGAACACCCCAACTGGGGTGGCTGGGGCGGCAGGTTCGAACTCTACACGCCGGTTATGCAGGATCTCGATCTCACCGGCTTCACCGGCGGCGTTCCAATTGAGCTCGAGACGCGGCCGATCTGGACCAACGCGTCCGATACGTTCGCTCCGTTCCAGCCGGGCGAATATGGCCGCGCAGTGGAGGCGGGCCGCCGGACCTTTTCGGGCGCGCGCGTGTCGCTCTGGCGCTGGCGCGACGCTTTCCAGAACGATTTCGCGGCGCGTGTCGGCTGGACGACCCTGCCTTACGAAAGGGCCAACCACCCGCCGCTCGTTCGCCTTGCCGGGCCCGATCACCTTACGGTCCGATCGGGGGAGGTCTTCAAGCTGAGCGCGGAAGGCACGACCGATCCCGACGGCGACAGCCTGAGCTATCTCTGGTTCAACTATACCGAGGCCGGCACGCTGAAGACCCCCATCCCCACGATCGGGGCCGAGAACATCTTCCACATGTCGTTCAAGGCGCCCGTGGTCAACAAGCCCGAAACCGCCCACTTCATCCTCTGCGTAACGGATAAGGGAGCACCTCCCCTGACACGCTACAAGCGCGTCGTGGTCACGATCCTGCCGAATTAAGTGCGAAAGATGCCGGTCTGCGGTTCCCCGCTGCCGCAACGTAATTCAAGATCGCCACGAGCAAGCGAAAGCGGCCTTGCCCGTGACGCGCCGATTTTCGTAGCTTGGGTAGCTTTTATAGGAAGGCTCGCACTTCGCTCCCAGCCTCGACAAGTTGAATAAGGCTTGGGGTCTCGATTACCGGAGCAATCGGGTTAACCGGTGGGAGGACTTTCCTTCAACAACCGGAACAATGAACGCGAGCGTCAAAAACGCGTTTGCCGAATTGCCGTCGCCTCCGGGGCCCACCCAAAACGGAATGACAGCATCCCTAGTCTCGCCCGTGATGCAGAGCGCGGCGAGCGTCTGGATGTAGGCTTGTTCCACATCCGCCTCACCAAACCACTCAAGCTTCTTCTCCGACCAAAGCGGATGAGCCGCATCGATCGGCGAGACGGCTGTCACGCAGATTATCATATCCGCCGGATTATGCGGCCGCGGCCTACCCGTCCGCAGATCGATCGTTCCCTCGGGCGTGTTCAGCAGATGAGTTGAAGGATTCCACTGGGTGCGATGCACCTGGAGTTGTGGCCAACATCGTAGGAGTTGCTCGATGCCCCCGACAAAGCCGCTGTTGCGGCACTCCTCGGGCAGCATATTGGTAATCTGGAATTTGACCGCCAATTGCTGCTTTGGGCGCCAGCGAACTCCATCGAACCGGTACCAGCTATCGGTATCCAAATCGTACCGGAACAGATGCCCATACTGCCGCACGAACTCATCCACATACGAGCCCTGACTTTTTTGACGAGATGCTTTCTTCTCACCGAATTTCTTATCGCGAGCGCTGTCGATCCATCCCTGAATGATTTTCTGCGACTCTGGCCAGTTGTATGGCAGTCCAGTTGCCTCGCAGACTCCGCTTTTTGCCCTCTCAATACGGTCGTGAATGTCGGCATCGGTCCATTTGCGCGCGACCATCGACGCCACCGCCGCTACGCACATATCATGGGTGTTGCCGCCGCCGCCGACGCCGGCCCATTCCATGTCGTTGAGCGCGAAGATGGGATCGTCGGGGTTCTTGCAGAACCCCCGTATCTCGTCGAGCAAAGACGGGCCGAACACCGGGATGGAATGGATGTCGATTTCTTCAAGCGGCGTCCCTGAGACCCATCGATATGGTAACTTCGTATCAGGGTGTATGGACGGTGGTACGACCGTCTGAGCGCCGATGCAGAGGACGTCGATCGCACCGATCTTCGCACCGTCGCGCTGCCACAGTATCTTGGTAGACTTCTGTTCGTAGTTAACCCGAATGAAGTAGGTGAAGCCCTTCTTTCCCTGTTTGCATGGCACCTTAATGCCGAGAGCTTGCTCCACGCACCGGATCAACTCACCATTCTCAAGGTCGACGTCGATCGCGAGCAGTCGCGTACCGTCTCGATGAAGATCGCCTGTTCGGACCCCGAGGTTACTGAGCCGGGTGAAATCCCGGCGAACGGTTTCTTCCGTCGGGACAGCCCTTTGCCAACCAATCCATTTAGGGGCCTTACTCTCCGGTTCGAGGCGGAGGGGTACCGGTAAGTATGAGAAGCTTAAACCAGGCACCCCACCTTCCCTCTGGCTCGGCGGCCTCCTAGATGTATCGAAGCTCCTGATCGCGGATCACCCGCTTCCTAGCGATCCTCCCGGCCTGAGCCTTGCGTAAGCCGGCAAACGGATTCCGAACGACGTGTTCCCGCTCCAGTAATCACGCAAACCATGCGGCGCCCTCCTGTCGAACAACGTCTGCCATCCGCAATTTCTCCTCGCCGACAAGTGGGTCGAGGATGCTCAGGGCATGAGATTTCTTGATCTCTGAAACGTCGAGTTTCTCAATCTTCGGCAGGATATAGCGCCGAAGATGCGGTCCTTTTCGCCGCTCGTCCGAAGCTGGCTCCCGAATAGGGCCATGTACTTTTCCCATAGCGAAGCGGATCGAGCCGCACGCGGTGGATCTTCTCCATCCGGGAGGCGACCTTCTCGCCGTGAGGGTCCAGGCCGGCCTCGATATCCGAGCGGTATTTCGCCGCCATCTTCCGCGCGTCGGCGAGCGTGAGCTTCTTGGCGCCGCCAAGCGTCAGCTTCTTCCTCTTGCCTTCGTGACGATACACCAAGGCGAACCCGACATAGTCCGCGGGAGTGTGGACGGGGACAAACCCCGGCACGCCACCCAGTCCGTAATGCTTTATCGAGCGCGGCGGCGCCGAAGTGAGCTTATACAGCTCCTTAACGGTAAGCGGTTTAATCCTAGACGATCCCATGACATATTTCCCGTGTATCCGTTCGTGTATCCCGACAGCGCGTGTTTCAGCGATAGCCCGGGTATATACAAAATCACACAGAGAAGATGCGCGCAAATCTTAGGAACGTCAAATATGTACGCGGATGTGTAGAGGTGTATACTTATGTAATACTAAACTTGTATGCTTTGGGACCAGGGGGCCGCAGGTTCGAATCCTGTCTCCCCGACCATTTCTATCTTGGGGCAGGCCGCCTGGCCTCCCGTAAAGCCTCGCAGCGCGGTCAATTCACCCGTTAGAGATGCGTCGAGACATTCTCGAAGGTGGCGGTGAGATGCCCGTAAATGACGCCCGCGGCGATCAATACGGCGCCAGCGCTGCAAAGGATCAAAGAGCCGAATTCGAATGCCGCCGAGATGCGGCGACTCCGCTCGAAACTTTCCATCACTGCTGCGGGCGAGGGCGCATCAGGCTTGGGCGCAAGCGACGCGCTGCGCGACGTCCGGTTCGAAGATGACGAACCGGGCGCGGCTTCGCCAGCAATGGCGCTTACGTCCATCGTTTCCCTTGTGTACACGCCGAAGCGGCGCTCATGTGTCCATACGACCCGAGCGACGATGGTATGGTTCGGGAAGCAAATCTCGACATAGCTGCCGCACGCCGGCGGCACGGCGGCCTGCAGCAGCATTCCTCTCGACGAGATATTGCGAATGCATATGTCGACGGAGGCGCCGCCCGCCCGCATCCGCGCGCGCAGGAACACCAGCCTGCGGGCTTCCCGGGGCTTCTGTCCCGTTTGCCACGCGGGCGCGAAACCTCTCGCGACAGCGCCGGTCATGCGGCCGCGCGGTCGCTCGGAATTGGCTGGAAAAGACTTTCCGCGCTCATCAGACGACGCGCCCCCACGACCGCCTGTTCCCAGGCGGTCTCAAGATCGGTCGGCACCACGCCGGTCGGATCTTCCCGATCACGACCAGGGTTGCGAACGTGAATGAGATAGAGTCGCATAAACGACGCCCTTCCTCGATTTGTGCAGTCAGGCCCACCCCCAGCCGCCGCCGCTACGTAATCGATTTGCTCTTCGCCCGCTATCCGTAGATATACGTAAGCATTGGATAGCCATTCAGCGATCACAATGCTGCAATTATCAGACAATACGACTTATCACTTGGCATTTATACCCGTGCCAAGAGCAACCAATCTAGAAGACCACAGCTTTCTTGGCTGCATATACTGCTTCGGATTGGCGTTATGGCGCACGCTTAGCCCGCATCGCTTTGCATCGATCGGTATATAGCCAATTTATCTCGGCTGACTCCAAATCTATTCGTATATTACCACGCACCTCTTAATAGTTTACTCATGCCTCTGGAAATTCCCGACGACCGCCATGTTCCAGCAGAAGCACCAACATTCGGAAACCTCCCAATCCTCGGTTGATGATCGATAGGTCGAGGACGTGGCAGATACTGACGCTGCAAGGCTGGACTTGCCGTGCGAGCTCGTGGTTAGCTCACCGACGCTTCCTGATGGCCCGGATCGGTAACGCGCGATCCGAAACATGGTGCTGCATGCCCGCAATCGCCGCTTCGAGATCAGCCTGCCGGAATTGATCCCGAATACCGAGGGTGCTCCGCAATGAAATATCCCGATTTGTCGCCCGTGAAGACAGGGAACGAATCCGACCATCGTCTTGCGGCGACGATCGTCGAGGCAATGCTGGCGGCGACCGGTGCGGGCCTGCTCCTGCTCGCTTGGCTCATCAACCGGGGATGGCTGGATCGGCATGTCCTGCCGCACATGTTCCTGACGCGCGATTATCAGATCCTCTGGTGGGCGATCGAGCGCGGCACCGCGTTCGCCTTGGGGCTCGGCCTCCTTTTCCTGGTAAGACCCTGGGCCGCCCGCCAGGTTCGCAGGGGCAAGGGCCGGGAACTCTTCACCCTGTGCGCACTCGGCACGATCGCGATCGCGCTCAGCTTGCTTGTCAGCGAGCTCGCGCTGCGAACCATATCCTGGCGCAAGATCGATCGATGGGCGGCGAGCGAGGAGCCGTTGCGCCGGCCCGATGCCAGGCTAGGCTGGGCCAACGTACCCGCGCGTACCGGCGTCGAAATTTTCGACGGCCGGCGCATAGTCTATCATTTCGACGCCGGCGGGCATCGCATTGCCGCGCCGGGCAGGCCGATCGACTATGCGCGACCGTCGATATTGTTCGCCGGCGAGTCGATCATGATCGGCTTCCGCCTCAACTGGCCCGATACCATCGCCGGCCGGATCGAGACCGCCACGGGGCTGCAGAGCGCCAATCTTGCCGTGAACGGCTACAGCACCGATCAAGCGTTCATGCGGCTCGCCGCCGACCTGCCCCATTTTGCAAAGCCGGTGGCGGTGGTCGCCTTGTTCGCGCCGGCGCTGATGGAGCGCAATCTCGATCGCGACCGGCCGCATCTCGATGCCGGCCTGCGCTGGTATCCCGGGCAAAATCATTGGCGCTTGCGCAGGCTCGCCAAGAATGTCGCTCTCTATCACAGCCGGCGCAGGCTGGATGAAGGCATGAAGATGACGCAGGCCGTGTTGCGCGAGATCGTCCTTGCGGCCCGTGCCAGGCATGCCGCGGCGCTGATCCTGGTGCCGACCTTCGTGCCGGAACAACCGGCCGAGCGCGCGATCCGCCGCGAGGTCCTCGACGACGCCGGACTGCCCTACGTGATCGTCCCGCTCGACCCGCACTGGCGCATGCCGCATGACGGCCACCCCGACGCCCGGGCCAATCTGGCAATGGCGCGCGCGATCGTCGTCGGCCTGAAACGGCAGCGCCCCGATATCTTCACTGGACGATAATCTTGCCGGTCATCCCGAACATGCCGTGCATGAAGTGCGAGCAATGGACCTTATAGGTGCCGGGCCTGTTCGGGATGAACCGGACATCGACCGCCTCTCCTCCGCTCAGTTCCACTTCGCCGCCCTTGACCTTGCTTTGGTCCTGCGGGGCGATCGTCGCCGTCGCGAAAAATTCCTTCGCCACGAAATCATGCCCGCCCGACGCCGTATTGGTGAAGTGGACGAGATAGGGCGTGCCACGCTGCAGGGTCAGCGTCGAAGGATTGAATTTGAAGTTCGCCATCGCAACGCTGATCGACTGGGCATGGCTCCACTCAGGCGGTTGGGCGTAGCTCACGCCGGCGGCAAGGGCAGCGGCGAACAGGGTTGTAATTATCGGACCGCGCATTGATCCCTCCATGATGATCGGGGCCGACCCGCCAAGGATCAGCGCCCGCGCATCTCCTATGTTCCGTTGAGATGGCATCCGGTTCATTTCTTCTCGGAAGCAGAATTGGGCACGGGCGTTTTGCTGCCTGCGCCTTCGCAAAGCATTGAACGTTTTCCGCGCTGACCGACACTAAGCCAGTGAGCAGGGACGGCGCGCCTTTCCGCCGACCGCCCGGCATGCGGAGGATGGCCAATGGCATCATTGCTGCGTCCACTCTATTGGGCCGTGTGGGTCAGTCCACGCCGGCGCGCGCGCAAGCTCCTCCAATTTGCGCAGGTGGAAGCCGATGGCAGTCGCGATCTGGTGCGAGCCGCGGAACTGACCAGCGACGCCGCGCTCAGACGCCGTCTCTTCGCGCATGCCCGCGACGAAACCCGGCATGCGGCGCTGTTTCGAGCGCGGGGATTGGCGCTGCGGACGACCTTGCCCAAAGACCCTTCCGAAAATTCGTTCGCGGACTGGATCGCACCGGGAGAACGCGGCCTCGACGATGTGTTCGTCGAGGATGAAGATGACAGCGCCTTGCTCGCCTTCATCCATTTGTCCGAAACCGCTGCCGCGCGGGATTTTGCCTTATATAGCAGCGTGCTGGGACATGACCCGCCAACGCGCGCCGTATTCAACCGGATCCTTCGCGACGAGGAATCGCACATGCGCTATTCGCTGGCCGAGCTCGACCGGATCGCGCCGGGGCGGCGCCGCATCTTGCTCTGGAAGGCGCGGCTGCGCCGGATCTGGAAAGCCTATCTGCGACTGGCGATGGCGCTGGCCGGAATGATCGCGGCCGTGTTGCTCACCTTGCAATATTTCATCCTGCTTCCGCCATTCGCGTTGCTCGCCAAACGCGCTGCCCGGCGCGAGCGGCCGGGCTGGACCGTGATACCGGCGACCGGACACGATGATCTCGATCGGCAATATTGAAATGAAGATCCTCGGCATCTCAGCCCATTATCACGATTCAGCGGCCGCGCTGGTGATCGATGGCATACCCGTCGCCGCCGTGCAGCAGGAACGGCTTTCGCGGCGCAAGAACGATGCGAGCTTCCCGCTCGCGGCGATCGAATGGTGCCTCGAGCAGAATGGCCTGGAGCCGGACGATCTCGATGCGATCGTGTTTTACGAACGGCCGTCGCTCAAGTTCGACCGCATATTGACCAGCGCGTTGCGCAGCTTCCCGCAATCCTGGCGCGCCTTCCCCAAGGCGATGAAGAATATGCTCGGCGAAAAGTTGTGGGTGCGCGGGATCATTTCGTCCCAGCTCGGCGTCCCGGGTCGCAAGATCTTGTTCGCCGAGCATCATCTGTCGCACGCCGCCGCCGCGTTTCTGACTGCGCCGTGCCGCCACGCCGCCATCCTGACCGCCGATGGCGTTGGCGAATGGGCGACGCTCACCGTCGGCGAAGGCGTGAAGCGCAGCGACGGCTCGACCAAGATCAGGCTGCTGCGTGAATTGCGCTTTCCGCACTCGCTCGGGCTCTTCTACTCGACCTTTACCGCCTATCTCGGCTTCGCCGTCAACGAGGGCGAATATAAGGTCATGGGCCTCGCGGCCTATGGCACGCCGAACCGCGTCGACGATGTGCGACGCGTCATCCGGCGCACGGCCGACGGTGCGTTCGAGCTCGAGCTTGGCTATTTCGATTTCCACAGCAGCGTCGAAAGCTCCTTCTCGCAGCGCTTCGTCGATCTGTTCGGTCCCCCTCGCAGCCCCTACGAGCCGATCGACCTGACGAGCAGCGAGGGCCGCCGCTTCGCGGACATAGCGGCGAGCGCGCAGCGCGTGCTGGAAGACATACTGGTCGATATCACGCGGACGCTTCAGCAGGAGACCGGCCTAACCGATCTTTGCCTCGGCGGCGGCGTGGCGCTCAACGGCGTGGCGAACATGCGGATCCTGACCGAGTCCGGGTTCGAGCGCCTGTTCGTGCCGCCCGCACCGGGCGACGCAGGTTGCGCGCTCGGCGCCGCTCTATTTGCCGATCGCATCCATTTCGGCCGTCCGGATCGTGACGTGCCCGACCACCCCTTCTGGGGTCCGGCGGTGGATCCCGATGCGCTTGCCCGGCTGGCGCAGGAAGATGGGCTTGGCGCCGAACGAACCGACGACGATCGACTGATAGAGGAGGTGGCCGACGATCTCGCGCGCGGGCTCATTGTCGGCTGGATGGACGGGGCGCTCGAATTCGGGCCGCGCGCGCTCGGCCATCGCAGTATATTGGCGGCTCCGCATGACGCGGCGATGCGCGACAGGCTCAATCGCGACATCAAATATCGCGAAGAGTTCCGGCCCTTCGCGCCGGTAGTGCCGGTCGAGCATGCCGATCGTTATTTCGAAATGCCGTCCGGCGGCGCGCGGCTGGCGCGCTTCATGTCGGGTGTCTTTCCGGTGCGCGCCGAATGGCGCGACCGGCTGGCCGCGGTGACGCATGTCGACGGCACCGCGCGCGTCCAGTTGCTCGATGCCGCCATGGAGCCGCGCTTATACAAGCTGCTCGAAGCCTATGGCCGCCGCAGCGGAATGCCGGTTCTGCTCAACACCTCGTTCAATCTGGCGGGCGAGCCGATCGTCAATTCCGTCGCCGAGGGATATTCGACCTTCCGTCGCTGCGGGATCGACCTGCTTGTCGCCGGCGATTGCCGCGTCCGCAAGCGCGGACAGACACAGGAAACTCGGTTGGAGGACGTCGCATGATCAGGAAGCGCGGACGCATGCGGCGGCATTTGATCATCTTCGGAAGCGCGTTCGGCACCACCGCCGATCTCGCCCAGGGCTTATGGCGATCCGGATCCCGGCGGTGGATGATTCCGCTCGTCATCTTCCTTTGCCTGACTGGCATGATCCTGACGCTGGCAGCGAGCGTCGAGGCCTTGGCGCCGTTCGTCTATTCGATCTTCTGAATGGAGGATCGCTTCCGGGCGCTGCTTGTCTGTCCCGCCTGCCGCGGCGCGCTGGACGCGAAGTGGCGCTGCGATGGGTGCGGCGCGCGCTATGGCGCGCCCGACGGCGTGCCGGCGCTGCGCTTGCCGGGCAGCGCGCGGACCGAAACAGTGCGGGAATTCTATTCCGCCGCACCGTTCCCCGGCTATCCGCCCCATGACAGCATCAATTGGTTGCGCGCGCGCGCCGAACGGAGCCGTTTTGCCGGCCTCCTCGATGCGGCCATTCCCGGCGACGCGCGGATCGCCGAGATCGGCTGCGGGACCGGGCAGATGAGCCTCTACCTTGCCCGCGGCGACCGCATCGTCATCGGTGCCGATCTCACGCGTGCGTCGCTGTTGCTGGGCGCCGCGGCGGCCAAGCGCTTTGCCATCGACAAGGTCCTGTTCGTCGAAACCGATCTGACGAGCTCGGCCTTGCGGCCCGGCGCGTTCGACATGGTCTATTGTTCGGGGGTTTTGCACCATACGCCCGATCCGCGCGCGTCGTTCCGGCATGTCGCCAGGCTCGTGCGCCCCGGCGGTATGATCGTCGTCGGGCTTTACAACCACATCGCGCGCATCCCGCTGCGATTGCGCCGGGCGGTTGCGCGGCTGACAAAGGAGCGATGGATTCCGTACGATCCGGTTCTCGACGAACGCACGACCGAGCCCGCCCGGCGCGAAGCGTGGCTGCGCGATCAATATCGTCACCCGGAGGAGCACCGCCATAGCCTCGCCGAAGTCCGAAGCTGGTTTGCCGAGAACGACATCGAATATGTGCGGTCATTTCCGTCCGCGTTGCTCAGCGGAGAAAGCAACGACCTTTTTGCCCGCGAAGGCGATGGCTGGTGGCTCGAGGATTGGCTGGCGCAGTTTGGCTGGATACGATCGCTTGGGGGGGAAGGCGGATTGTTCGTGTCGGTAGGTCAGGCGCGACGGGGATCGATCTGACGCGGAAGCTAGCGCCTGTCTTCGCCACTGCTTTCGATTAGCCGAGCCGTGCCGATCGCAATTCCAATATCCACATAATACATGCCGCCGAGCTCACGAGTTGCCGAGTGGGCGGGTCCAAATCGCCACCGAGCGAGGTTGGGGCTATGTCCTTGAACAATCGGAAGGCGCGGACGATCGTTGACGGCCGATCTCGCCCATTGCTCTCGCCAATGTGCGCGGCAGCGTTGTCATTAAAATGACAAATCATCGGACTCCCGATCAATTGTTAATATGCGGCCGCGCGAGTTGAGCGATCCTTTCCCTAACGTTCCCATCGGAACGCCCAAAAAAACCAGCGCCTCGGCCTGCGCCAATCGGACAGGCCGTTGACGTGGATCGGAGGGTGACATGAAGAATCGTTTGATCACGATGGGGCTTTTCGCGTGCCTGGCGACCGCCCCGGCAATGGCAGTCGTGACGCCCTTCGGCGGCGCCGCGACAGGAACCGACCCGCTGG
>Ga0207644_10002536_pt1 | contig 11748 bp, 25 predicted proteins | sample KBSS73metaG_FD_184326 | JGI IMG/M metagenome (GOLD analysis project Ga0207644, IMG submission 184326) | Switchgrass rhizosphere microbial communities from Kellogg Biological Station, Michigan, USA - KBS S7-3 metaG (SPAdes) (version 2) | ecosystem: Host-associated > Plants > Roots > Rhizosphere... | reverse complement strand
ACGCCATCAACGCGCAGAGCTATGCCATCAGCAAGGTGGTCGCGCTGATGTGGCCGCGGGAGGATGGCGTACCACCGGAAGCGCCGCGGCGCGAAATCGAGGAAGGCGCCAGTGGTCCTGATGTCGAATACCTGCAGGCCACGCTCGGCATCCCGCCCGATGGTGAATTCGGTGCGGTCACAACCGCCGGCGTCAAGGGCTTCCAGACCGCGACGGGTCTCGATGTCGACGGTGTTGTCGGCCCGATGACCTGGGAGAAGATCGACGAGTGCGCGCGCCGGATGGAAACCGGCAACGACGGCATCTCCAACGAGCGTCAGGAGCAGATTGCCGAGATGGTGGTCGAGCATCCGATCCAGCACCATGTCTGGGAAGACCGGGGCCGTTCACCGTCCGGCTACGTCGCGGGCATGGCGCAGGTGTTTGCGCTGGCGCTGTCCTGGCTGGCGGCTGGCGATCCGATCGCGATCGAGATGGCGCAGGCCGAAAGCGGCGACGGCGATGCCGACGTGCTGTCGTGGTACAAGGCGGAATTCGCTGCGCTCGGCATGGATAACTCGCGCGGTGGTCCGGTGACACTGCGGCACCTGTTCGCGCTGATGATCGGCCTCGGCATGCGCGAGTCGAGCGGCAAGTATTACGAGGGCCGCGATGTGAGTGCGACCAACACCAGTGCTGACACCTGCGAAGCCGGCCTGTTCCAGATGTCGTGGAACATGAAGACCGCCAGCCCGAGCATGGGCAAGTTGCTCGAATACTTCTGGGGTGATCCCAACGGCTTCCTGCCGACGTTCGCGGTTGGCCTGACGCCGACCTCGGCCGGGCTGATGAACTACGGCAGCGGCCAGGGAGCGGCGTTTCAGTTCCTCGCCAAGTACAGCCCGTCGTTCTGCACCCTGTCGGCGGCGATCGGCCTGCGCAAGCGGCGCAAGCACTGGGGGCCGGTCAACCGCAAAGAGGTTGAGCTGATCGAGGAAGCCGACGACGTGCTCAAGCAGGTGCAAGCGATGATGGAGCATGCACCCGAGCCCGAGGAACCCGAGCCGCTGCCGATCGAGCCCGAGCCCGGCGAGCCGGCCACCGTGCAGATCGAGACGCTTGGCAACGTCAATGTGTTTGTCAACGGCGAGTTGGTGTGATGGGCGCCACCGAAGAGGCGGGCAAGGCGGTTGGTGGTGTTGTTTCGGCCTTGGGTGGTCAGCCCGTGCTGCTGGTGCAGGCGCTGATCATCGGAGGAATTGTATTTCTGCTTTACGCGCAAGGTACCCGTGGCTATACCGAGCGCCAGGAATTGCTGACTGCGGTGTTCGACTCGCAGAAGAACGTGCGCGAAATCCTCTCGCAATGCATCGTGCCGCCGGATGAACGCAACAAGCGCACGAACTATACGCCACTCTCGATTCCAGCGATCAAGAATGCCTTGGGCAAGGAATGAGCGCCGCTGACGACACCCGCGAGGTGATCCTGGCGGGCTTGCGCCACGCTCTACAGATGCGCGTCGCCACGGTCTGGAACAACGTCACGCTGGGCGGCGAACAGGCGCCGGGACCGCGGTTCAAGGAGGGCATCACCAAGGCTGTCATCTTCTACCAGCAGGCGGTCGCGGCGGTTGAGAAGATGAAGATTTAACTCCCGCGGAAGCCCTGATCCGCAGCCCCGGTGACCTCCTCGCCGGGGTTTTTCTTTATGGCTTCCAGGGCGCGGATACGTTCATAAAAGCCGGGTGTGTCGTACAGCAGCGCCATGCAGCGTTCGTTGAGTTCGCACAGCAGCGCGCGGCAGTCCTTGCGGCAGTCCTCGCGTACTTGGGCTTCGGCCTGCTCGTGGGTCATCGCAGCGGTGCCTGACAGCCGGTCAGGACGACCGCCAGCAGCGTGCCGCACGCCACCATGAACAGCACCCAGCCGAGTGCAGGCGCCCAGCGCGGGATCATGGCTGCGGCTCCTTCGAGAAGTCGAAGGGCTTGGCCCACATATCGGACCAGGTTGCATCCCGCGTTGCAAACAACGGCCCATCATCGCGCGGCAGGTTCTTGGCCTTGATGCTTTCGCGCATCCGCTCGTCCGGCCCTGCCAGCACCAGCGCCATGCGCCTGCGAATATCGGCCTGATATTCCGGCTCGGCCTCGATCAGCACCGCGCGCATGCCCTCGCGCCATGCGGCCTCGCCGGTTGTTCCGGTGCCGGCAAACGGATCGAGCACCGTGCCGCCCTTGGGCGTCACCAGCCGGACCAGCCATTGCATCAGGTCGAGCGGCTTGACCGTGGGATGACGTGAGCCTAAGCGGTCGTCGGCGTCGGCCTTGGCGGTGTAGAAAAACCGTGCGGCCGAGCCGGAGTCATCGCCTATTCGAAAGCCGTTTCCGCCGTGTTTGTAAGCAACACCATTCGGATTGCCTCCCTCGAACTTTGGTCCACAACTGGCACCGGCACTATGCACATCAGGAAACGCCGCCGTGACCTCGTCGCTGCCGTCGTGCGCGACGTTGGCAGGCCAGCGGCCGACGCTGTTATCAGGCTTGGGATCGCGGGCATAGTTAGGCCCGCTCATGCAAGTATTCTTGCCAGCCTTAGAACCCGATTGCGACCAGCCGCTTTCGAATGCACCTGGCACCCTGCACCCATCCACATTGATCGCGCCGGTGCCCCAGCGCAGCACGTTCGCCGCCACCGTGCCCTCGCTCAACGGCTTGCGCGCCAATACGATCAATTCGCACGCCGGTTTCAGCGCGGTGCCCCAGCCTTTGCCGATGTTGCGCGATTTGGGAAAGCCCGAGCCGTACAGCCACGAGATGGTGTCGCGTATCTCAAAGCCAGCATCCTCGATCGCGCAGGCCATGCGGTGATAGGTGCGCGTCCCACCGCATGCGACCAGATGCGCGCCCGGTTTCAGCACGCGATAGACCGCGCGCCATGTGTCGGGATCGAAGGCCACGGCGCCACCATCCCAGGTCTTGCCCATGAAGCCGCGGGACATATACGCAGAATTGGACGTTGCGGCGTATTGCTCGCGGTCGGCGCTGGCATTGGCAAACCGCTTGACGATCGAGGTTAGGTGATACGGCGGATCGGTCACCACCGCGTCGATGCTGTCGGGCGCCAGCGTGGTCAGCACCGACCGGCAGTCGCCGCAGTACAGCGTGGCGTTGCCGATGGTCACCGGATCGGTCATGGCTGCGACCGTTCGAACATGGACGGGAACATGGACAAGACCGCCACGAGCGGCGATACCTCAACGATATCAAAGGTCCGTGGCTGAAACTCAGATGGGCACGGTTGCGTTTCAGAGCGTTTCATTGTGTCCCACAGTTTCCATTTTTTTCAAATGGTTTCAAGGCTGTACAATTTTTAGACGGTCCCGAATGGTTTCGTTTTGTTCCGCCGCATCCGGCGCAGAAACATGGACGGGAACATGGACAGGCGGCGCCGGGTGATCTTCGCGCATCACGAAGGACCGGCCACACAAGCGGGTCACCTTGATTTTCCCCTCGTCAATCCAGCGATACAGGGTCGTGCGGCTGATCCCCAGCGCGGCTCGAACCTCTGAGAGCCTATAGGCGGTTCGCTCGGTCATGCTCCGGTTCCCGAAACTCTTCCGCATTGTTGTGCGCCAGCCGCAGCGCGGCGGCGGCGAGGGTGTCGTTGCGCTGCTCTAGCTTGGCAACCCGCTTCTGCAGCGCGCGCAGCTCGACCAGCAGGAACGTGATGCATCCATCCTGATTGGCGAGGCGATCGTGGATTTCCCGATGGGCCGCACGATAGGCCGGCTCGCGGGCTGGCTCGTCTGGGCTCCAAGGTCGCATTGGTGTCCATCCCCTTGAAGGGAGCAAGGCGCGTACGCCTTGCTCGTTATTGCTGGGGGTTTTCCTTACGAGCTACGCCGGCAGGGTGCCACCGTTGCGACGGCGCCGCCAGAAGTTCAGACCAAACAGGCCAGCCGCAGCTAACCCAACAGGACCGGCACCCACGATGGGGCCGGGAACCGCGGCCACGCTTGCCACGATGAAGAAGCTATCGGGGCCATCGTTCGTGTTGGTCATACGCATGAAGAACGCATACTGGTCGGTGGCAGTAAGGTTAGAGGCGTTCAGTCCGGTCAACTGGAAGTCTGGAAATCCAGTCCCGTTAGACGGAGCCAGAAGGTCGATGCCATCGTTGATATTTGGCAAGAACGCATACACCACCGTCTTCGTGGTCAGATCGAGCAAGAAGAACGATTCAAGCGTTTGCGGCTTGTTGGTGTCGTTCACGTCGATGCCAATCGAGAACCCGCCGTTCACACCACCCAGAGCAGCGACAACGGCTTGCAACTGCGCACCGCTGTAGTTCACTGCTGAGATGGTGTCTGAACCAAGGATCGTGTCGCGGAGAATGCCAGATGAGAAGTAAGTCTCAGAGGTCTGGTTGCCTTGGTTGCCGTAGTCCGTATAGCCAAACCCAAGCGCCGTGTTGGTTTGGTTAGGCTGGTTCGCCCCGCAGATGATGCAGGGGTTGTTCTGCGGCTGGTTGCCGGGGGGCTGGGCGGTGCTGAAGTCCAAGAGGGTGGCACCGGAAGTGTCCCAGTTCAATCCGCCGAGAGTACGGATGTCAGCCTGTGCTGGCAATGTTGCGAACGCCGTTCCCGCCAGCAGGACGGCAGCTAGGGCTAGTCTCTTCATTTCAGTTCCTCTCTGTAGGTTCATCCACGCGCGGTAGCGTAATAGGTTTATCAAGTATTACCATTATTAATTTTTGGACACGATAACTATAACATCCAAACTGCGATCATAACCACCATAATGTACATCAGGCCGCCTGCCAGGGCGGTTTTCCAATCATAGAAATAACCGTAATAGGTTACGCTCAAAATACCAAAAGCCCACAATGCTATGTCAATGCGCCTAATCCTGATGTCGGTGTTAAGCCAATCGGAAACCGCCTCCCATCGGTGGGCTAGTTTCATTCGGCGGCTTGTTCTTTGGGCCGTAGATGTTGGGGCAGCGGCCCCTGCTTTACGATGCGCGGCATGGGATCGTTTTGGACGGCCTGACGTTCGGCCGGCACAAACTTGCGCCGCTCGTCGACGAAAACCGCGCGGACCTTCTCGACCATGTTGAGCTGATGATCGAGCCATTGCACATGGTCGTGTATTTCTTGCGATTGGACATAGCGCAGATCGTCGCCACGGATGCGCGCGTTCTCGGCCATCCTCTGCAATCCCACCACCAAGTCTGCAAGTCTGTCAGCCATTGGCTCAAATCTCCTGTTCCAGTTCTGCGTCGGCCTCGGCCATCACTCGGTGTAACTCCTTGGAGTTTTTGCTGATGATGGCCCGCTCGGCAACGGTGCGTTTTCTGTAGAAGCCATTGAACACATCTGTGCCGCGCTTGGCGGCCTCCATCGCCAACTGATCGAGAAGAAGCGCCGCCCCGACTTCGCGCGGCGAACTTGCGGACTTCGGGGCGGCATCCGCCGTACTCGGGGCCAATGTCAGGGGTGCCTGTTCATCGGCTACGGCAGATTCGGTGATCTCTCCTGTTTGCAGATCGTATTTCCGAGGCGGCTTCTTCGGTTCGTCAAACTCTTCCTCGCTGTAGACACCGAGCATCAGCTCAGGCGTATGCCGGCGTGCCCAGACGCGAGTGCCGTGATACATCAACTGCTGATCTGGTTGCGTCTGCCATACCTTGTTGCTGGTCTTGGCATCGGCGAGCCTGACATCAACAGTCCTAGGGCTGGCCTCGCCTTGCAGATGCCCGGTCACGGTGATGGTGCGATTGTCACCCTCGCCCTCGTATGAAAACGAAAGCCGGTTGGTGAGATTGCCGCGCGCGTTCACAACGGCCGCAACTAACTTGCCGCTGTGCATCAGTTTGCCCTGAATGACGCTGCACTCCTGTGCCACGGCGAACGGGTCCATGTCCCATCGGATCGCTTGCTGGATGACCATGAGGCAATCAGCGGGTGACTTTTGCAGTGCCGATGGAACCAGCTTTGCCGTTGCCATCATCTCGGCAAGGCGCATGGCCTCGGCCATATTGGTCGGCACTAGGCCGATGGATATTCTTGCCGGCACGTTCATCTTGTCACATCCTCGCGTCTGATATCCCACTCGGCGTCGTCGATCGCGAGCCGTTGTTCCTTGCGTTCGAGCGCACGCATTCGGCGATCGAGCAACCGATTCCAGTATCGTTGATTGGTGGCCGGCGGCCTCAACCATTCCGCCATCAGCTCGCGCCATAGCTGGTCAGCCTCGTCCCATTGCATATGGCGCGTGGCGTCGGCCCATCGGCTCATGATTTCGCGGCGGTTCACGGCCATTGGCGAACCTCTCCCTCGTAAATCCTGCTGCGCCACCGCGGGCAGATCGAGGCGTGTCGTCTGCGGCTTCGTCCGGTTCCCTCCCGAGCTATCACACCGAATTTGAGCGCCTTGATGTAGACGCTCCCCCAAGCGCGGTCAGTTGGTGGTTGTGCCAATGCCTCTTCCTTAGAAGCGTCACTCACGTCTTCTGAAATGAAGAGCTGATGATGCTTCGCAAAAGAAACCAAGAACTCGAAGGCCATCTCCCGCCAAGCTGGCGTGGTCCTGTCGGCATGATCAATCGCTTGCCCCATCCCAAGGTCGCGCAACTTCCGAGCATGCTTCAACCTTTCTGGCGGCTCGTAGCCGAACAGGTCTTTCATCGTGTTCACGGCCATTGCTTGTCGTCTTGGCTATATTCGTGTAATTCAATCAAATCAGCGGCGACCGTAGAGACGGATCGTTCGTGAACGGCCGCAATCAACTTGATCACGGTCCATCCACTAACTCTGCTGATATTGGTCGGAGGCCAGCCTCCCGCTCCGGCGCGTTCACGCCAAACCCAAAGCAACGATCGCCTATACAAATCCTCGCGGATGTCCGTCGCCGTCTTTGGGGCAGACAGTCCTGGCATGAGGGTGACGCTCATCAGCGCGAATACGAGCGGAACGTGTAAACGCTCGTACCGTAACTGGACGTGATCACCGTCCGGCTTTGGTAGGTCGGCTCCTTGATCTCGCGAAACGGCACGCCGCCAACCACGGCCCACGCGGGCGGGGATGCCACGACAGGCCGCGGGGGAATGCAGTTGCTGGTGCAAGGTCGTTCGACCTTGGCCCAGGTTCCGGCAATCGACGGGGTGGCAATGGCGGTTGCAATCGCAGCGGTGGCAATCAGTTTCAACAAGGCGGACATCGGTAGGACACTCCCTCGCTGCAAATCAGCGGCGGGGAGGAATGTAACCGAAGCGGCCACGAAATCAATAGGGCACAATAAAAAAAGTGCCCACAACGGTTACAAAGTTAAAACGGCAATCCGCCCATGCGGTTACGAGTTCCGAATCGGGGAGGGGTCAGCCCTTGTTGACCAAGCGCCGGACGATATCGGCCGCCATGGCCTGAACGTCGGGGGACGAGTCGGCCACCATGCCGTCGAGGGAGGGGTGGCCAGGAGGCCGCCAGAGGTCTTGCGGCGCGATGTTCAGGGCCTTGGCATAGGCGACTTGCTTCTCGGGGTTCAGGCGCGTGAACGCCTCGCGCTCGAGCCGGTAGACGCTTTCCCGCTCGATCCCCAGCTTGCGGGCCATGTCCTCGGCGGACATGCCTTTGGCCTCCCGATGCTCTTTCAGGAAGAGATGACGAACACGATATTTGTGCGCGCCTGTATCCATGGCGGCAACATATCGTATATGGGTACCGCCCGGTTATGACCAAGTCGGTTCCCGTCTCCTATTGCAACCTGTGACCGTTGGGGTTACGGTTAGCACCGAAATGACCCTGCCGCCACTGAAAGCATTCCGAAAAAAACAGAAGCTGTCACAGCAACAGCTCGCGAGCTTGTTGGACGTGGATCGGGTGACCGTTGCCCGTTGGGAGACGGGTATCCGCAAGATCGGCGCCGAGAAGCTGTCCGACATTTCGGCCAAGACTGGGATTCCAAGGACCAAACTGCGGCCGGACCTCGCTGCTCTCATGCGAGACGCCGCCGAATAACCACCAGCCGAAGGGGATCGGCGTGACTGCGACCGGAACCCGGTACGACTCGCCCATTGTCACTGATCGCAATGCAATCAATGCCGGCCTGGCCACCATGGTCCCGCGTGCGGACTTCGATCGGTTTGCGGCGATCGCCAAGGCTCGCGGCATCACCAAGGGCGCACTGCTGCGCGAGGTCGTGCATGCGTTTGTGACACCGCAGGTTTCACGGGAAACCTACGACGCCAACGACGATTTCGGCAAGTCAATCGAGGAAGCCTATCGCGTCATCCGCGAGCGCAAGGCCAACGGCGGCAAGGGGTGGGAGCCGCCATGACCTACCAGTCCAAGGTCTTCGTCCTGACGCTGGAGGCCCGGCCCGGCAGCGATCCGATCCGCGCGATCCGCTGGCTGCTCAAGATCGCGCTCCGACGCTTCCAGCTCCGCTGCATCGATATGCATGAGGTGCAACATTGAAATATCCGTGGATGCCATTGTTTAATGGCGATCTTCTTGCAGACACCATGCACTTATCGGCACAAGAATTTGGCGCCTATATGCTGCTGATTATCCACGCTTGGAAGAATGACGGCCGTGTGCCTCGTGATCGCGTCGCTCAGATTGCTCGGGTGCGTCATGATCAGTGGCCAAAAGTCTTCAAACAACTGGAACCATACTTCCAATGGGACACCGACTCGGTGTCACACCGAGTCTACGGTACATCGTCGCGTGTCGTGGATGAGTTACACCACGCAACCGAAATCTCCAATAAACGCAAAGATGCTGCTCTGCAAATGCACAACAAACGGCGTGCAAATGCAGATGCAAATGCAGTGCAAGAGCACACACAACCACAATCACAATCACTTAGAGATACTTCTAATGGTAAGGGAAGCGAAGCACCTGAAGGCAGAGTGGTGGTGCCTCCGGTCAGCAACTACCGCGATCCAGGCGTCGACTACCGCAGCCCGCCGAAGAAGAAATCCAACAATCCGCTGCAACCGCTTCCCGACAAGTTCAAGGCTTGAAATTAAGCGAAATGACCTCTTGCTCGGCGGCAGTCAATTGGACGCCACGGGCTCGAGCCATCCGCTTGACCTTGGTGCGCCACTTCCACGGGATCTGGTCGCGACGGGACCAGGCCGTCACGGCATCGCCGGTGATGAACGAGCCACACCACAGCGCCACAGCTTGTGGGCCGCCGAGCTTGTGAACCAGATCACCCACCGTCGTCATATCACTTGACCTCCTGTCCTACAAAGTGTAGGACGGTCGGGCTGGTCTTGCCACATCATTCCGATGGTTGGCGCAGTCGAACCGCCCGAAGGAGGGCTTCTCAAATGGCATTTACTGCCAAGTTCCAACTTGACCTCCATACTGCAAGCACTCGTGCATTCAGCCAGTTGCTGGATGACTTCGAAGCATGGCGAGCAGAGCAACAGCCGCGCGACCTCGACCTTACCAACGGCTGGAAGACCGTCACGCAGGAAACCGCAGAAGCAATGCTCCTGCGCAATCCCGTTGGCGCCAATCGTCGGCCGGCCTTGCCGACCGTCAAGTACTATGCTCGCCAGATGGTTAACAACGAATGGAAGAAAACTGGCCAGCCGATCATCTTCACGGATGACGGTGTTTTGCGTGATGCCGGTCATCGGTTGTGGGCAGCGTATCTATCCGGTGCGTCGTTTCCGACTTACCTCGTCGGCGATGTCCCGAACGATCCGACCTTGTTCGCCTACATCGATAACGCCAAAGCCCGTACGCAATCGGACGCCTTGGCAACGGCCGGACTCAACGGCCTCGCAAAGCGGGTCGCAACGATCGTCAGCATTGCGATGCACTACGAGCACAACTGCTACAAACCGGACACCAAGAAGCCGATCGACAAGGTCACGCCCATCGAAGTCATTCGTTACGTCACAGAACATCCTAATCTGCGACTCGGCGCGCGACTGATGGCGGGCGAGTACAAGGCGGCGGCAACCGTGGTCGGCCACAACGACGTGGCCTCGTTCACGGCCTACCAGATCCTCGAACTCTATGGCGAGGAGGAACTGGAAATGTTCATGACAGAGCTCGGCGATATCACCAGCGAACCACAGGAGGGTTCTCCTGTTGCTGCGTTGCAGAAGGTGTTGGCCGATGATGAAACCAGCCGGGAGCCGATGAAGAAGCATCAGGTTCTCGGACACGTTATCAAGGCGTTTAACGCTTGGTATCTAGAGGAGTCGGTGAAGAAGATCACCCTCAAGGTCAACGAGCCGTTTCCTCACTTCGTAGCACCACGGCCGATGCAACAGGCCGCCGAGTAAACTTCTAGGGGCACTGCAGTGCCCCCTTTTTCTTTCTGGGAGCCAGTTATGACTGGGTTCAATAAGCCAACACTCGTTGCCGTGCCGGAAGGTGGCAATGCGCTGGACGTACTAGCCGAGCGTTACCGTGCTGCGTTTGCGAAGATGGAAGGCGGCCGCGAGCAATGGATCGAAGGCACGCTTGAGCTCGCACTGGTGGTGCGCCATGCACGCATAGAGTATCCAGATCATCGTGCGTTCAGCCAATGGCAAGAACGGCATACGCTTAGGAAACTCGACAAGAATCAGGTTACTTCGTTGTTATGGATGGCCACCGATCTAAAAACCGCGCGCGCAACTCTAGAGCAGACATCTTCTAAATCACTGGAACTGATCTATCGAAACAGGCAAAAATCCACCCCTCCGAATCCTCGGAAGGGTGGAGATTTACATATATCCGGGAGAACTAGGCGAGATCGGCGCGCAGGCCGACGAATACCCATCCCCACCGTCATGCGGGACGATCCGCCGCCACCATCGCTGTCCGCACCGCGCAAGCGTCTTAGCGATTTCGGATTGACCCCCGAACAGGTAGATCCCGACTTCAAGGGAACAGCGTTGGAGTTCGCAACCAAGTACGGGCACGTCAATCTGCACACCAAGGCCGAGATCGAGGACAACAAGCGGAAGGAAGCCTTGGCGGCATGGCTCGGGGCAATGGCCGACCACGAACGCACAGGCCGTGCTATGCTCGCGGCACTTGCTGCGGTGGAACCGGCAACGCTGCAGGAGTGGATGAGCAAGCCGAGCAAGGCTGAGAAGCTGCGGACATGGCACAACAGCGCGCAGATCACTTGCGAGGCAATTGGGAAACTCTGCGGGTAGTCCAACCCAAAGGGCGTCCTTTGGGTATCCTTTGGCCATGACCCCCACCGAACAGCAAATCCACGCCCTGCTCGAGCAAAAGCCGGGCCTCGTCAATTTCACGCCGACCTACCGCTGGCTGATCGAGGCCGTTGAGCTGATGCTGCGCCACCAGCTCGAGCTGCGCGAGGAATTGAGCGACCAGCAGCATAAGGATTTGTGCAGGGAGGTAACCAAGGAGGTGCTGGCGGCGCTGCAAAACCACTTGGTCATCCCGCTGAAATGACCTGGTGGGTTGTCCAGGCGGAATCCCGCACCGAGCATGCCGTGTGCGCCCTGCTCGCACGCGAAAAATACGAATGCTACTACCCGCGGATCAAGCACCGTGGCCGGATTGCTCCCCTGTTTCCGGGCTACATGTTCGTCCGCGCCACCGGGCAATGGTACCCAGTGCGCTGGACCAACCATGTCATCCGCGTGCTGTTTGCAGGCGACAAGCCGGCGCAGTTGCCAGACAAAATCGTGGATGAAATCCGCAAACGCCAGATCGGTGGATTTGTGAAACTACCCCCACCGACACGGCTCAAACGCGGCCAGCGCGTGCGCATCACCCGCGGT
>Ga0207644_10002534_pt1 | contig 11751 bp, 8 predicted proteins | sample KBSS73metaG_FD_184326 | JGI IMG/M metagenome (GOLD analysis project Ga0207644, IMG submission 184326) | Switchgrass rhizosphere microbial communities from Kellogg Biological Station, Michigan, USA - KBS S7-3 metaG (SPAdes) (version 2) | ecosystem: Host-associated > Plants > Roots > Rhizosphere >... | reverse complement strand
CGATCAGCGGCGGAAAATTCAGCCGCGAAATCATAAAGGCGTTCAGCGCGCCGCCGCTGATGCCGACGGCGAGTGTGGCCGCAGCGGCTAACGCAATCGGCAAATGCGCATCCCGCCACAAACCGCCAAGCACTACGGCTGAAAGTCCGATCATCGAACCGACCGAAAGATCGATCCCGCCAGTGATGATGATTGGGGTGAGTGCCAGTGCCAGCAATCCCACTTCCACGCTAAGCCGGGTGATCTCGAAAGCGTTTGCCGCGGAAAGGAAATTGTTTCCCGTTACGCCGAAGATTAGGCATTCAAATATGAGCACCAGCAGCAGCACCCATTCATTATTCGGGAACAGTCGCTCGCGCCACGGCTGAGTTATTTGCAGCTCCCGAGTTTCAGTTGGTTGGGGTGTCACGTTTTCGATGTGAATATTTAGACGTGCTGATGCGCGGCGCGCATTCGCTCGGCTTTACCTAATATGAAATCTGACGCCAGCGCGGCCAGGATGATCGCGCCTTGAATTGCTTTCTCCCAAAAAGGATTGATCCCAATGAACGTGAGCGCCGTCCCGATCGTCCCGAGCAGCGCCACGCCGATGAGCGTCCCGATGAGTCTGCCGCGCCCACCTGTGATCGCACTTCCGCCCACAACTACCGCCGCAATCGCTTTCAGTTCCAACCCGACGCCGGCGTTGCTGGGAACAGTTGAGAACCGCACGGCGTTTAGCAAGGCCGCGAAACCAACCAGCGCTCCCATCAAGACGAAGACTGCGAAAGTGACCCGCGCCGGTTCAATGCCGGCCAGTCGAGCGGCCTCGGCCTCCGAGCCGACCGCATAGATCGCACGTCCCGCCGCCAGATTTCGTAAAGTCCAGGCGACCAACGCGAACACGCCCAGCGATGCAATCACGATCAGCGCTTCGCCGAAGCGTTGGCCCAAGCCGAACCACTGAAAGTTCACAGGCAGGTCCTGCACCCATTCGCCGCCGGTCGTCCAACGCAATGCATCGCGCCACGCTACCAGCATCGCCAGCGTGACAATAATTGAAGGCAGTCGAACCAATCCGATGAGCGCGCCGTTAACCGCACCCATCATGGCTCCGATAGTCACGACGAACACCAACACCACCGGCATCGGCATGCCTGACTTGGCCAAGGCACCGGCGGCGACACTGGCGATGGCGAATTGTGAACCAACCGAAATGTCGATCTGCGCGACCAGAATCACCATCGTCATGCCGATGCTGACTAACAGTACCGGCGCGTTATTGAGAGCGAGGTCGCGGAGGTTCCCCACACTGAAAAAAGACGGCGCGATTATCGCAACCGCGATCAGCAAAACAGCGTAGGCCAAGGCTGCTGATAGTTCTCGTTTGTAGGGATTGAGTCTCACACAGTTTTCGCTCCGCTGGGAGCGAGTCATTTATTTCTATAAACATTTCGCTCCTTAACGGAGCGAATACTCGTCCTCGGCACCGTCAAACACCTTCATTAACTCCATGTCCCAACGCCAACGCCAAAATCTTTTCCTGCGTTGCTTCAGTTCTATCGAGGGTCGTCACGATGGTGCCGTCGTGCATTACGGCAATGCGATCGCTCATGCCGAGAATCTCAGGCAGCTCAGACGAGATCATAAGAATCGCCACGCCTTGCTCCGCTAACTCAGTCATCAACGCGTGCACTTCAGACTTGGCGCCGACATCAATGCCTTGCGTCGGCTCATCGAGAATCAGAATTGACGGCTTGGTGACCAGCCACCGGCTGAGGGCCACTTTTTGTTGATTACCACCCGAAAGAGTGGCGACCGGCGCAAAGATCGAAGGCGTCTTGATGCCCAATCTGTGCGTGTAATCGGCGGCCACCTGTTTCTCGCGACCGAAGTCCATCCCGCTCAAACTCGAAAAGCGATCGAGTGAGGCGAGGGTAATGTTGGCGCTGATCGCCAGATCCAAAATCACGCCGTGGCGCCGCCGATCTTCAGGCACGTACGCAATACCCGACGCGATCGCCTGGGCCGCGCTGTTTATTTGTACGCGCTTTCCGCGCAGAATGATTTCGCCTTCATCGGCGGGCGTTAGGCCAAAGATTGTCCGCGCCAATTCGGTGCGGCCACCGCCCACCAAACCCGCCAAGCCGACGATTTCACCCGCACGCAAAGAAAGATTCACGTCATGAATTCCCGACGCGCCGCAACCCAGTTGGCGCAGTTCCAAAAGGACGTCACCGGCAGCGACCTCCTTCTTGGGAAACACCGTGGACAGCTCGCGACCGACCATCAGTTTAATCAACCGCTGTCGATCGACCTCGGCCATTTCTCGCGTATCGATGGTACGGCCATCGCGCAAGACCGTAACCCGATCGGCAATGGCCGGCAATTCTTCGAGCCGATGCGAGATGTAAATGATGCCGACGCCTTGTGCTCGCAGTTGCCGAATGACGGAAAACAGATTTTGCGCATCCTCCTCAGAAAGCGACGCTGTCGGTTCATCCATAATTAGAACCTTGGCGTCGGCGCCGAGTGCCCGCGCGATCTCAACCAGTTGTTGCTGCGGCATCGTGAGATCGCCCGCTTCACTGTCCGCATCGATCCTGGCGCCCACGCGGGCGAGCAATCCATCGGCGCGACTACGGCGGCGCCGCCAATCGACTCGCGTTAACCACGAGGATTCTTCCAGCCCAATGGCAATGTTCTCCGCAACCGATAATTCGGGAAAGAGCGCCGGCTGTTGATAGATCGCTGCGATGCCTAACTGCTTTGCCGCGCGCGGCGAGTTTTGTGAGATCCGCTGGCCTTCGATCAGCAGTTCGCCTGCATCCGGCGTAACCGCGCCAGTAATGATTTTGATCAGAGTGGATTTTCCGGCGCCGTTCTCTCCGATCAGCGCATGCACTTCACCAGCGCGCAGATCGAAGGAGGCCTGTCTGAGCGCGTGCACACCGGCGTACGACTTATCGATGTCGACAGCACGCAGCAGAGTGGTGGCTTGCATGATGATATGAACGTTCGAAACGCCCAGCTATTCGACAGTCTGTTGCACGTCGTCAATGACAATGACATGCAATTGCCCTGGCCCGTGCACACCGATTGCCAGCGTCAATTCAATGTCAGACGTGCGCGATGGACCAGTGATGAAAGTGACGGTGCGACTCAATCCTTCAGCGGTTTGCTCGTTGATTCCCTGAAGAACCTCAGCCATCGATTGACGAATCCGGTTGGCTTCAAGAATCGCGACGTGCACCGGCGGCACGAGCGACGCCAGCCGATGACGCTCGCGCTCAGACTCCAGGACCAGAGTGCCCGTTTCTGCGATCGCCCACTGCGCGCCCGTGATTCCCATGTCGCAATCAAACAGCGCCGAACTGTCTGCGCCGTGAAGAATCTGTCCGCTGGTTTCTAAACCGCCGGTAATCTGTTGCACTCGTGGCGAATCCGACAGAGCGATCGTTCGAGCTTTCGTCTCGTCAATGATTCGCCGAATTGTTTCCGCCGCTTCACGATCGTTGCGCACGACAACGCAATGACCAGCCACGGCCTCCAGCTCCCGCTGGAATCGCTCAATCAGTGCAGATTGATCGAATGACGTGGAACTGACTGCCAAAATCCCTGTCTCTGACTTTGGCAGCAGCGGCGTCTGTTCATCAAAAGGCGCGCTCGCGGCAAGGTGCCGGCGAATTGACGAAAGGATCGCCTGTCTGGCGTTAGTCTCTTGGCTGACGTCGCTCATCATTGATCAATGTCGCGCCATTGCTCTCGGAAAGTCCTTGCGGCGATCGGACGCGCATCGCGCCACGCGGTCCACGCTCCCAACGGCGGAACAATAGCCGCTACGACGCTGCTCATCTTGCCGATTCTGCCGTGACGAACAACCAGGCGCTGCATCAGTCGCGCGAGTCGTCCGCTCCACACATAAAGCGTTTGACTCGACCAGGTGAAAGCAAACAAACGAAATGCGAGACGCTCGGCGAACTTTCGCCTGACGCGACCAGCTGGATCATCCATTCCGGTTGCGGACCCCTCTACAATTTCCGCGCGCAGATGCAAGAGCAACGCGGGAATGTCGATCTTCACCGGGCAGACTTCGCGACATGCGCCGCACAGACTCGAGGCGTACGGCAACTGCTTAGCTTTGCTGAGGCCGATCAACTGCGGAGTGATGACGGCGCCGATCGGTCCCGGATAAACCGACCCGTAAGCGTGTCCGCCAACCTGTTGATAGACCGGACACGCATTCAAGCACGCCCCGCAACGAATGCACGCCAGCGATTGTCTCGTCAGCGGATGAGCCAGCATTCGCGCACGGCCGTTGTCCATGAGAATTATGTGAACCTCCTGCGGGCCTTCGTCATCAGAATGCTTTTTGTTGCCAGTAATCAGCGATTGATACGCAGTCAGCCGCTGTCCGGTGCCTGATCGCGGCAATAGTTTGAGAAACACGTCGAGGTCGGCGAACCGCGGTATCACTTTCTCAATGCCCATCACGGCAATATGAATCTTTGGCAGGCTGGTCGTTAGGCGAATGTTGCCTTCATTCTCGAGGATCAGAATGGTGCCGGTTTCCGCCACGCCAAAGTTCACGCCACTAATGCCGGCATCGGCTTCAGCAAAGCGTTGGCGGAGAACGCGGCGGGCCGCACTGGTCAACTGGGCCACATCGTCTGTCGGCTCAATCCCGATTTTCTCGGCGAATAGATCGGCGATCTGCTTTTTCGATTTATGAATCGCGGGCACGACGATGTGCGAAGGCGTTTCGCACGCAAGTTGAATAATCCACTCGCCGAGATCAGTCTCAACCGTGTCGATGCCGGCAGATTCGAGCGCGGCATTGAGGTGGATTTCTTCGGTCGCCATGCTCTTTGATTTGACGACGCGTTTGGCGTTCTGTTCTTGCAAAAGCCGAAGAATGATGCTGGCGACTTCGTTTCCGTCGCGTGCCCAATGTATCTGTGCGCCGGCGCGCTCAGCATTCTCGGCAAACTCTTCGAGATATCGATCCAGATGCGCGAGCGTCTCGTCTTTGATGGCGCGCGCGCGATCGCGCAGACCCTCCCAATCATCGACGCTGTTGATGGCCTCCTGACGGCGCTTACCGAACGTGACAACAAGATTGCGCAGCGCGCTGTGTAGCTGCCCATCGCCGAGTGCCTTCAATGCGTTTTGATCGAACGCATTCGGAGGGCCGTATGTTTTTTTCGTATCCGCTGACTCCATTGTGCGTCTTAAGCCCCGATAGGGGCGCAATATTTATAGAATGGAGTGTTCGAACGTTAGCTCGCTCCTTTAGGAGCGCAATCCTAACAACGCGAGAATTGCGCTCCTAAAGGAGCTGGCATGAAATTTCTTGACCTGATCCTATAAATATTCCGCTCCTGACGGAGTTGCTCCTAACTATTCACGCGTGGCTAACAATTCCGCCAAATGCATGGTGCGCACCGGAGATGCATTTCTGCTCAACCGTCCGCCGATTTGCATCAGACAACTCGCATCGCCGGATACGACCGCGCGTACGCCGGCCTTTTCGATCGACTCGATCTTATTGTCGAGAATAGCCACGGAAATCTCAGGGTATTTCACGGAAAATGTTCCGCCGAAACCGCAACACGCGTCCGCGTTCGCCAGCTCGACAAACTCAATTCCCTGAACATTGCGCAGTAGCCGCCGTGGCTCGTCGCGCAGATTCAAATCCCGCAAAGCATGACATGCATCATGCCAGGTAACACGTCCGGGAAACCTGGCGCCCACGTCATCAACACCGAGCACGTTAACCAGAAACGAAGCAAACTCGTGGGTGCGTTCGGCTATTTTTTCGCCGCGGGCGCGCCAGTTCTCATCTTCGGCGAACAGCGCGCGAAAGTGATGCACCATCGCGGTGCACGAGCCTGACGGACTGACAATCGCATCCGCTTTCGATGATTCAAAGACCTCGATGAAATGACGCGCCAGAGCACGCGCGTCGTTTCTGTATCCAGTATTGAAGGCCGGCTGTCCACAGCACGTCTGGCGCGGATCAAACTCCACTTCGCAGCCGGCGCGCCGCAAGACTTCGACCGCACTCGCGCCAATCGATGGCCACAATTGGTCCACCAGACAGGTAACGAATAACGAAACGCGCATCAGGTGTACCGTGCCTCAATCGTGGCGTAACGACTCATCGCTTCCTCGCCAGCGGTGGAAGTCTGCGGCGTGAATGTCCGCAACTGCACGTGCGCGGCGACGTATTGTCGCGCATCTGTCATCGATCCAAACCGGCCGTCTGCAATCGCCTGCACCGACGCGTTGCCGATGGCCGTCGCTTCGACTGGCCCGGCCGAAACAGGCAAGCCGGTCGCGTTCGCAGTTGCCTGATTCAGATAACCGTTCTGACTGCCGCCACCGATTATTTGCACGCCTTCGATCCTCTGATCCGTTAACAGTTCGATCGTCCGGAGCACCGCAGCATACCTAAAAGCGAGCGAATCCAAAATTACTTTTGCAATTGCGGCCGGATCGGACGGCATCGATTGTTTTGTCTCGGCAAGCTGCGTCGCGATCGCTTCGAGCATACTCGGCGGATTCAGGAAATGCTGATCGTCAGGAAATATCAGCGGGCCGTCATTCCCAATCGCACAGACATCACGCAGTAACTCATCATGATTCACGGTGATTCCCTGCTGCTGCCATTCCTTACGACAGGACTCCAGAATCCAGAGGCCCATCACATTTTTCAGAAATCGAATCGTGCCAAATGCTCCGCCCTCATTGGTGAAATTGTGACGTGCGACCTCGTCATTAATCAGCACCTCATGGCGCTCGACGCCAACCAACGACCACGTACCAGAAGAGATATAAGCCCAGTTTTCCGGCAACGGCGCTCCCGCAACGGCGCTACCCGTGTCGTGCGTGGCCGGGACTACGATGCGTATCGAATCAATTCCCAATTCGGCCGCGAGTTCCCCGCTTATCGCCCCCGCATCCGAACCGGCCTCAGTCACATCCGTCAACAGCTGCGCCGGCAGATTCAACTGATCGAGTAACTCATAGTCCCAGCCCTTCGTGTGGGCGTTCAGCATTTGAGTAGTAGTCGCGTTCGTGTATTCGCTGGCGCAATGACCGGTGAGAAAGTAGTTAATGAGATTCGGGATGAGGAGCAGCCGCGTTGCGTTCGCGGGAATGCCGTCGCGCGCGTGTGCATAAAGCTGAAACAAAGTGTTGATTGGCAGGAATTGAATTCCGGTTCGGCGAAAAATCTCTTTACGTGAAGCGCGCGAGAAGACCTCGTCCATCACCCCTTCAGTTCGCTGATCGCGATAGCAGATCGGCAGTTCGACAAGATCGCCATCGGCATCTACCAACCCGTAATCGACGCCCCAGCTATCGATTCCAAGGCTGCGAATTTGTCGTCCAAGCGCGCGCGCGCGAACCGACGCGGCACGCAAACCGGTCTTAATCTCAGCGGATATTTTTGGGAAGTCCCAACGCAAATGTCCCGCGCACAGGCTCGGTGGATATTGAAAGCGGTGGACTTGCTCAAGCAGAAATTGATCCTCGTCGAAGCCGGCCAGAAAGACTCGTCCGCTGCCGGCGCCGAGATCGACGGCGATGTAGAGGGAATCACTCACACAATTCCGGAAGCCGCGACGCCTTTTCTTACTGGGCGCTCTTCGGCCTTCCGCTGCCGGTATCCACTCGCGCGATAGGTATCGATGGGATCGATTGCGCCACCACTGCGTTCGCGCGCGATGGCCAGAATCGGCGAGACATCGGTAGTAAACGCTTGTTTCAAAATCGAGAGCGCCTGCAACGGATCGCATTTCTCCTGAGCCTCAGTCAAAGCGTCGCGATCGACCAGATGCGCTTGCACGTGAGCGCGCACCAACTCAACGCCACTCATCATCAGAGACTCAATCGGATCCGTGACGTTGTGGGATTGATCGAGCATGTATGCCGGGCTGAAGTTAGGCGCGTGACTAAGCTCGGCCTCGACGAGCTCGTTAAAGATCAGAAAGAGTTGGAATGGCTTGATCGATCCTGAATCGAGATCGTCGTCGCCGTACTTGCTGTCGTTAAAATGAAAGCCCGCGAGTTTGCCGAATTGAATCAGCCGCGCAACGATCATTTCGATGTTGACGTTCGGCGCGTGATGACCGAGGTCGACCAGGCAAAATGCTTTCGGCCCCAATTCGCGCGCGCAGTAGTAGCTCGTTCCCCAATCGTTGATGACCGTCGAATAGAACGCGGGCTCGTAGAATTTGTGCTCGATGAACATGCGCCAGTCGTTGGGTAGCGCCGCGTAAATCTCGCGCATGCTTTCGAGATAGCGTTCCAGTGTGCGGCGAAAATGTTGTTGGCCCGGAAAGTTTCCGCCGTCGCCAATCCAAACGGTGTGAGCTTTTGAACCGAGAGCCTGGCCAATCTGGATGCAATCGATATTGTGTGCGACTGCTTGATCCCGCGTCGCTTTGTCGGGGTGAGTCAGACTTCCGAATTTGTATGAATGTTCCTGTCCCGGCTGATCCTGAAACGTGTTTGAGTTCATCGCATCGAAGCTCAAACCCCGCGCGCTCGCAAAGTCGCGCAGCTGTGTTGCGTCGTCAGGTTTGTCCCAGGGAATATGCAGCGAGACCGCGGGAGTCGAACGAACTAGTTTAAAGATCGTGCCGCAATCTTCCAGCTTTTCGTAGATGTCGCGCGGCTCACCGGTGCCCGGAAAGCGTGCGAAGCGAGTGCCACCGGTACCGACGCCCCACGAAGGAACCGCGACCCGAAACGCCTCCGCTCTCTTTACGAGATCTTCGATGTCGACATTTTGGCGGCGAAGTTTTTTGGTGAGATGTTCGTAATCTTCTTCGAGCCAAGCGTGTGCCTTTTCGTTTTGCTCGGCGATGAAAGAGTTATCGATTTCGAAGTGCGTGGCCATGGTTCCTCCACAAATGTCCGACAAACTTCAGTTTGTCGTTATGCGAACTATTTTCCAGCCAGCGCGACAAACTAAAGTTTGTCGGACACATCACCTCATAAATCCGTCCTGCAATCCACCGTCGACAGGAATCACGTGACCAGTGGTCTTTGACAGTCTCGGAGTGAGCAACAAGAAGATAGCTTCAGCTTGATCATCCGGTTCGATTGGCGTTTGCGTCAGCGAGCGCTTTGCATAAAAGCCCGCGAGTTTTTCCCGCAGTTCGTCATCCGACTCAGTCTCAGCGTAAGGGATATTGTATTTCGTCAGTGAAGCGGTAACGCGATCGCGCGGAAACATCGTGCTGCCCTTGACGACTGTCGCGGGCGCGACGGCGTTGACCCGCACAAGCGGCGCCATTTCGATGGCCAACTCGCGCACCAGATGATTCGCGGCGGCTTTACTCGTGTCGTATGCAAGACTTCCCTTCTTCGCCACCACTGCGTTGGCGCTCGTAGTGAGTACGATGTTGCCGCGGAGACCCTGCTGCTTGAAAATTTTGTAGGCCTCGTCAGCGACGATGTAAGCGCCAGTCACATTGATGTTGAACGTGCGCGACCAAAGATTGTCTTCGATGCGACCCGCTTTATCAGGGGGCACAAAGATGCCGGCAGTTACTACCACCGCATCGATACCGCCGTAAGCCAACAGTACATCCTGAAACATGCGCGCGACGCTTTCCCGATTCGTGATGTCGCAAGACAAACCGATTGCCGGTCCGCAGTTGCTGATTCCCGATCCGGCCACGCCGATGCCTTCGCCATATTTCGCGATAATCTCTCCGGCCGTTTCCTGCGCCGCCGCTTCGTCGAGGTCGACGCAGACGATGTGTGCGCCTTCTTTCACCAAACGATGCGCGGCTGCTTTACCAATCCCTGCGCCCGCACCAATGACAACAACGATCTGCCGATCGAGTTCCTTCTCCGGCGGCATGCGGCGCAATTTGGCCTCTTCCAGGTTCCAGTACTCGATATCGAAAGCTTCCTGCTGATCCATCGCTTCGTACTGGTCGATTGCTTCGGCGCCGCGCATCACTTCGATCGCGCAATTGTAGAACTCTGCGGTCACACGCGACTCGCTCTTGTTCTTGCCCCAGGCGATCATGCCGAGACCGGGGATCAACACCACCGTCGGATTTGGATCACGCATCGCCGGCGAGTCAGGCCGCTTGCACTTGTGGTAGTACGCTTCGTAATCCTTGCGATACTGAACCAGACCTTCGCTGATCGACGTCTTCAGTCTTTCGATATCTCCGCTCGCGGGATCCCAATCGACGAAGAGTGGTTTGATCTTGGTGCGCAGAAAATGATCGGGACACGACGTTCCCAATTCGGCGAGGCGAAGCCCATCGTGGCTGTTAACGAACCGCAGCATCCTTTCGTCGTCCTGCACAGTTCCGACAAATCGTTTCGAAACTGAGACCTGGCCGCGCAAAACCGGAATGATTTCCGCTTGCAGGCGTTTTCGATCGCCCTCATCCAAGGGCTGATACTTCTGTCCGCCAAACGTCTGATTGCCTTTATCGTGCGATTCAATATACGTCGCCGCGCGATCGATAATCTCCAAAGCCGTTTCGTAGCAGGTCTTGTCGTTGTCGTTCCACGAACTCATGCCGTGATGACCAAGCAGGATGCCGCGAGCTTGCGGGTTATCCTTGATCAACTGCTCGATCTTCAAGCCGATGTCGAAGCCCGGACGTTGCCACGGAATGTAGATGACTTCGTCGCCGTAAATTTCTTTTGTCAGTTTTTCCTGGTTCACTGAAGCGGCGATCGCAATGACCGCATTGGGATGAAGATGATCGACGTGCCGGTAAGGAACCAGCGTGTGCAGCGGCGTGTCGATCGAGCAGGCGCGCGGATTCAGATTGAAGACGCAATGGCTGTACATTGGATACATCACGTCTTCGATCGGCGTCTTTGCTCCACGATTCGCGTCGCTCAAATAGAGCGACTTCATCGCACGCACTTTGTCGAGATAGAGCGACGCAAACCCGTCGCGCTTTGCCGTGCGCAGATCGCCGCCGGAACCTTTCAGCCAGAGAACCTCAACCTGTGACTGCGTAAGCGGATCGGTTTCCACTAACTTCGACGAAGTATTTCCGCCGCCGGTATTCGTGAGAGTCAAATCTTCACCGAGCTTATTCGATCGATATACCAATCGATCAACGCCGTCGAGGTGGGCGGCGACCTCGTCCTGCCAGAGGTATTTCACAAATCTGAATCTGTCTTTACTCGGTTGCTGCGAACTCATGAACCTTGGACTCCCGTAATTTGCCGCGTATCGTTCGCTATGAATTTCAAATGAGGACCGTTGAGCAGGTAAACATTAGTTGCCGCTCACCGAGACAATTTGATAAAAGCAAGCCGCGCACGAATAAGGCAGTGCGACAGCAAGAGAACTATTTGTCGTATTTCTGATTCTCCCGAAGGGATGCCCGTAACTTTACTGGATGCGAAGCGATCCGTCTAGCCGATTTCTCAAGCAGGGCACGAGCTGGGCCAAACCGGCTGCTGTCTTGCTCTGCCTGACGATTTGTCTATTCGCGTACCGATCGGCTCGTGCGGCGTATCCAACTCCGCTCGAAGGATTCTGGCGCTTCGAATTGGATCCTGACGATGTAGGTCTCAAACAAAATTGGTTCAGTCGCGATTTGCGAAATCGAATTCGCCTGCCCGGCAGCCTGCAAATGCAGGGGTTTGGAAATGAGATCACCGCCAGTACGCCGTGGATACTTTCGCTTTACGATCACTACTGGTATCTGCGCGACGATTACAAAGCGTACGCCGAACCCGGCAAGGTCAAAGTCCCTTTTCTCTCGCAGC
>Ga0207644_10002532_pt1 | contig 11754 bp, 11 predicted proteins | sample KBSS73metaG_FD_184326 | JGI IMG/M metagenome (GOLD analysis project Ga0207644, IMG submission 184326) | Switchgrass rhizosphere microbial communities from Kellogg Biological Station, Michigan, USA - KBS S7-3 metaG (SPAdes) (version 2) | ecosystem: Host-associated > Plants > Roots > Rhizosphere... | reverse complement strand
CGGGAGCCTCGGCACCGATCACGGCACGGCCACGCCGATGTTCCTGTTCGGAAAGCACGTCACGGGGGGCTTCTTCGGGCAGCCGCCGAGCCTGACCGATCTGGACGAAGGGAACCTGAGGATGACGAACGACTTCCGCCGCGTCTACGCCACCGTCATCAAGGAGTGGCTCGGCTACGACGACACCGCGGCCGTACTCAAAGGGCGCTTCGAGCCGCTCGGGATCTTCGCGTGAGTTCGCGGAAACTCATGCGCGCATCGGTCCTGGTCCTCGGCGCTTTGCTGCTGTCCGCTCTGGCGCCGCACGCACAGACACCACGCCGCCTCGCGCTGGTCGGCGGCATGTTGCTGACCGGTTACGAAGTTCCGCCGATCCATCACGCGGCGGTGCTCGTCGAGGGCAACACGATCGTCCAGGCCGGCCCGGCGTCGGAGGTGAAGATTCCCGCCGACGCGACGATCGTGGACACCAGCGGCCGGACCATGCTGCCGGGACTCATCGAGACGCACGGCCACCTGATCGTCCTCGGGCATGGCAACTACGCGACGTGGTTCACGTGGATCAACGGGCACGGCGGCCGGCAGATGCTGATGAAGGTGATGGAAACGTCGGCCAGGCAGCTGCTGATGGCCGGCGTCACGACCGAAGTCGACCTCGGGGCGCCGCTCGCCGACAGTCTGGCCATCCGGGACCGGATTCGCAAAGGCGAGGCCGTCGGTCCGCGCGTGTTCGTCAGCGGCCCCTGGATCGCGCACCTCTCCGCGGCGGCCGCTGGCGATGCGATGCAGGTCGGCTTCGGCGCCATCAACACGAGCACGCCGGCCGAAGCCGCACAGCAGGCCGAACGGCTGGCGGCGGCGGGCGTCGATCACATCAAGGCGCATACCGGTCTGGGCTTCGAGGATTACAAGGCAATCGTCGCGGTGGCGCGACGGCATCAGATCAAGGTGCACGCGCACGTCTATGCCGAACAGGATGTTCGTAACGCGCTGGAGGCGGGCGTCGATGTCCTTCAGCATGCCGGATCCGCGGGCACGGCGCCGCCTTACACGCCCGAGCTGATTCGCGACATCGTCAACGCCGGGCGGCCTGTCGTGGTCACTGCCGCGCATCGCAGCTGGGTCTATCCCGACACCGCGGCATTCCCCGAACGGCTGCAGGATCCGGAACTGAAAAAGCTGTTTCCGGCGGACATCTACGCCGAGGTACAGGATTCGCTGAAAAACTGGCCGGCGCTCCCGTATTTTCAGCGGACCGATCGCGAGATGCTGTTCCGGGAACGCGGGATCAAGCAGTTCATCGAGTCGGGGGCCGTCATGGGAATGGGGACGGACAGCGGCACCCCGATGAACTTTCACAGCGAGGCGCTGTGGCGCGAAATCAAGGTGCACGTCGACATGGGCATGACGCCGCAGCGCGCCATCGCCGCCGCCACGCGCGTGAACGCGCAAATCATCGGCAAGGCGCGCGAGCTGGGCACGATCGAGCCGGGCAAGCTGGCCGACATCATCGTCGTGAAGGGCAACCCGCTGTTCGACATCATGGCGCTGTCGAATGTGGAGACGGTCGTGAAGGACGGAACGGTCTTCAAGGGCGGCGCCGTTGCCGAACCGCGAACCGGGACCGCAGCCAGCCGCGGCCAATAGCGTGAGAGCGTGTTGCCTCGGATTGCTGCTGGCGGCGGCCGCCGCCGAGGTCCAGCCGCCCGCGGCTGGACAGGACCTCGCGCACCCGCAGAACACCAACGCCGGAATCTACGCGTTCACCGATCGCTGCGCTCGCTGCCATGACGCTGCGAAGGACGGCACGCAGATCCCGGCACCGGACCGCTACGCGCTGAATCGCCGCACGCCGGAAGAGGTACTCGCCGCGATCACGACCGGCTCGATGGCAGGATACGCCCAGGGCCTGACTGATTTCGAGAAGCGCGTCGTCGCGGTGTACGTGGGTGGCCGGCCGCTCGGCGCCGCGGCCACCGGCGATGCGTCGACGATGAAGAACGGGTGCACGGGCAGTGCTCCGTTCGAACCGTTCCAGGGCTCCGAATGGAACGGTTGGGGCGTTGACGGCGGCAACGCGCGATTCCAGAACCGTCCAGGCCTGACGGCCGCCGATGTGCCCAGGTTGGCCCTGAAGTGGGCGTTTGGCTTTCCGAACGGCAACTCCGCGTACGGACAACCGTCGGTGGTCGGCGGCCGGGTCTTCGTCGGCTCTGACACCGGGTTCGTCTACTCGATCGACGCCGCGACGGGATGCGTCCACTGGTCGTTCAGAGCGAACGCGGGCGTGCGGACGGCAATCACAATCGGCACCGGTTCAACCGCGCATCGGTTTCTGGCGTACTTCGGCGACGTCAAAGGAAACATCTATGCCCTGAACGCCGAAACCGGCGCCGCGGTCTGGAGCGATCGAACCAGCCGCCACGCGATCGCGCGCGTCACCGGCGGGCCAACACTGGTCGCGGGGCGCCTCTACGTCCCGCTGTCCTCGCTCGAAGAATCGGGCGCAGGCAATCCCCACTATCCATGCTGCACGTTTCGTGGCGGGGTCATCTCCTACGATGCGTTGAGCGGCAGACGGTTGTGGACGGCATACACGATTCCCGAGGAACCGCAACAGCTGAAAACGACTTCCAAGGGCACCCAGCTCTGGGGACCAGCCGGCGCCGGCGTCTGGTCGTCGCCAACCGTCGATCTGAAACGGCGGGCCGTCTACGTCGCGACGGGCAATGCGTACACGCAGCCGGCCGCCAACACCTCCGATGCGGTCATCGCATTCGACCTCGACACCGGCGCACGGCGTTGGGTCCGACAGGTGATGGCAGGTGATGCCTACGTCAGGGACTGTCCGGGGAAGTACCGGCCGCTGGTGCCGAAGGACAACAAGTCCGAAACGTGTCCCGACGACCTCGGCCCCGATATGGACTTCGGCAACGCGCCGATTCTGCGCACGCTGCCGAATGGACGGACGCTGATTGTCATCGGCCAGAAAGACGGCCACGCATGGGCACTCGATCCCGATCGAAACGGTGCCATCGTCTGGAGCCGTCAGGTGGGATTCGGCATCAACAACGGCGGCGGCGCGATCATGTGGGGATCGGCCGCCGACGACCGGCTCGGCTACTTTCCGGTCGCGCGTGCGACGCCGACGCTGGGTGTCGCGGCGCTGCGCCTGGCCGACGGCGCCGTCGCCTGGCGGGCGGCGCCGGCTGATGGCGGCGCGGCGCCGGCGAGTGTGATGCCGGGCGTGCTGTTCTTCGGATCGAGCGCTGGAACCGTCTACGCGTATTCGACGACCGATGGTCACGCGTTGTGGCAGTTCGAGACGGCGCGCGAGTTCGACACGGTGAACGGCGTGCGCGCCCAGGGCGGCACGATCAACGCTGCCGGACCGGTGGTCGCGGCAGGCATGCTGTTCGTGCCGTCCGGGTACTCGGAGCTGGGCATCGGCGTGCGCGGAAACGTGCTGCTCGCCTTCGCGCCCGCATTACGCTAGAGCAACCACGTCCTTACCTGTCGGCAGCGAGGAAGCCGTACAGCAGCCCGCCCGTGAGTCCGCCCGCGTTTTGAATACACACAGTCCGACCGGCAGGCACGCGAACACCGGTGGGGATGAGAATCGCCCCACCCCCATTGCCGCGTGCATCGAGTGATGCGGCTCCGACAGCGACCACGATCCGGAAGTCCTCGCCGATCGCCTGCGAGGTTATCGTCCCGTTGGCATTCGTCGACGGGGTACCGTTGAAGATTTCGAAATGGATCGACGTGACGATCAAGACCATTGTCGGCGGTATCACGAAGGGCGTGCGGAGCCCGTTCGTCCCGGTTTCTTCGAATGGGATGCCGGCGCTCGGGCAGGTCGCATGCGAATCTGCTGGGGCGATGAGACTCACGAGCTGGCTGGCCTTCGTCGGCGCAAGCGGAGTGGCAGCAGCGGGAGCCGCAGCTAACGTCGCCGAGGTGCTGATGGCGAGCATGATTGCGGCGACCAGGGCGACGATTCGAGGTGGCGTGCTGTTTGTCATGCGGAATCTCCCTTTTCGGAGGACGGTCGCTGGCACGGTTCCGGGCAGCAACACGCCGACCAGCGTCAGGCCCGGACTGCCAATCCAGCGTCGCCGTATCGGTCTCACTGCTCCTCCAGCGGCTGTCGCCCACGGACTCATGAGCTAGTGAGACATGAGCCACAGACGCACCCCTTCGGAATCGATTGCGACCCGTACTCACGGGACCCGAGTGGAAACAATTCGGTTGACCGGCTGCAGCCACAGGACTAGAGTCCTCGGGCCGCAACGTGGCACCCGGCGCAGGATCATTGAAAAGCGGTGCGTCGCCAATTCCCCTAAACAGAGGAGGGCGGCCCATGGAAAAGTCGGATCTCTTGCGCGCGCAGGACGTCCGCGACGCTTACCGGCTGATTGGGGAGTGTCGCGACGTCGGCGGCGATCCGTCGCTCTGGCATCCGCGAATGTTCGAGGGCCTGTGCCGGCTGATTGGGGCACCAAACGGCACCGGCGGTGAAGGCCGGTGGCGCCGGCCAGAGCATCCCATTCAGCCGCTCTCTGCCTATGACTTCGGAATGGCGCCACGTGCGCGCGACCGATATCTGGCGTATATGCGCGACAACGGACCGGCCGCCGATCCGATCTTCAGCGCTCTCCAACACGTAGCCGGATCACTCGTCACCCGCACGCGTCGCCAGCTCGTATCCGATGCCATCTGGTACAAGTCAGACAGTCAAGAGCTGAGGCGAATGAACGGCGTCGATCACCAGATCACGTCCGTGTACCAAATTGCCGGTGGTGACGGTATCAGCGTCGTGTGCCTGGAGAGAGCGCTGGGCGAGCGTGATTTCTCACCACGGGAGCAGCGTCTGCTGAACTTCTTTCACGCCGAGCTCGGCCCTCTGATCACCCGTTCGCTGGTCAGCGCAACCGAGCCGAGTCAGGTGACGTTGTCACCGCGTCTGCGACAGACGCTGGCCTGTCTGCTCGAAGGCGACAGCGAAAAGCAGGTCGCGGCTCGGCTCGGCATCAGCCAGGCCACGACGCATCAGTATGTGACTGCGCTCTACCGCCGCTTCGGAGTGAGGAGCCGGGCCGAGCTGCTGGCGCATGTCATCAGGCGACTGGCCAGGCGACAATGGGGGTCGCTCGTTCCACCACCCGAGAACGGCCAGCTCCCATAATATCGGTCAGCGCCGCTTCGCGCCTTCGTAGATGCTAGACGCGCCGCCACCCAGTGCCGCGCCGATCAAGGCGCCACTCTTCCCGTGCACAATTCCGCCGATGCCGGCGCCGGTCGCTGTGGAACCGCCGATGATGAGCGCGCTCTTCTGCCACGATCGAGGCCGTCGCTCGGTGCGATAGCGTGCGGTCCGGTAGGCAGCGGTGCGATATCCGGAGCCGACGCAGTCGACGCGAGTGACGGTCTCGCCGCGGACGAATGCGTTCCGGACAATGGCGCGCTGACCCAATCCGCAGCTCACAAATGTCGGACCCCCGAACGCCTGGCTGCTGCATGTCAACGTCACGATGCCGGCCGCGAACCACATCATCGGCTTTCTCATCGCGCCCCTCCTGAATCGTTTCGGGTTCAAGCGAAGTGCCATCGCGCGCGCATCACGCATTTGCACGGCAACGCGTGGCGGTTCGGCGCTGCCTCGTCCCAAACGCAAGTCAGCTGTATTCCCTTTGTGGAGACACCGTGCCGGCGGCCCTGAAAGAGCCGCGCTACGTGAGCGGGCCGTGGCTGGCACGTTTTCCGAAATCCGTGTAACGCCGCCCTGTCAGGACCGCGGCGTGAACAGTCGAAAGACTGTCGCTAGCGCGTCACGCTGATCGCGACGTTGTCGTAGGTGAAGACTGAGCCGTCGCTCGCGACCGCGCGCAGCACGTAGTCACCCGGCTCGCCGAACGTGACCTGCGCGGTCCATTTGCCGTCGGGCGGCGGGACGGGAATCGTGAACGGCGGCGACCACGGCGAGTTCGCATATGCCCGCGTGTCGGTCCAGGCCTTCATCTGATCGGGCGTGAAGGTCACGGCGGCGGCGCTGCCCCGGTAGACGATCCAGGACAGCCGTAATCCGGGACCGCTCGAGGGCACGATCGACGAAGGCGGCCGGTAGATGATGTTCGCGAGGTTCGCAGGAGCCGGCGGCGTTGCGCGCGGCGACGGCGGCGGAGTCGATTCCTCCAGCGTCCGCCCGCTGGCGTCTCGAGGCTGTGGTTTTCCATCCCTCCTCGCCGGCAAGTTGTCGGGATCGCCGGCAAACGCGACGAGCGTGATCGCTTCGCCGACCTTCGCGCTCCGCTTCTTCGCCCCTTCGACCCTCAGCTCCGGTGGGCGGTTGGTCCGGAGTTCATCGCGGAGGCTGCCGAAATCGCCGCCGACTTCAGTCGAGATCACCTGGTTGTCGATCTGGTAGTCGGTCTTGAGGGATGCGTACGCCTTCTCCGTCCTGCCGTGCGTCGTGAGTGTCCAGATCAATTCCTTGCTGGCCATCTCCTTGGGCACGTTGACCGTGAACAGGAACGGGCTGCGCCGCGGATAGAAATGCGTCGGCTGTCCTTGATCCGGGCCGCCGGGCTCGATCGCATTGTCGGGTCCGATCGGAACGTCGAATTCCTCCAGCCAGTTCGTGTTCATGTAGCCGAAGTACATCGCGAAGCCGTTCGGGGTCGGCATCCAGCCCTCGTAGGCCGGCGACACGGTTTGCCCTGTCGAATAGGTGAACCGGATTTGCGCGGCCGGAGTCGTCAGCCAGGCGGCAGCCGCGAGCGCAGCGAGCCACAGCCGCGCCGATCCGCGCGGTACGGTAACCGAGGACATTACGGTTTCTGCTGGTCTTGCGTGCCCGGCATCGTCGTCTGCGTCGGCGGCGCCCAGCACAGCGGACAGCCGATGTCGTAGTCGTTCCGATTTTTCATGTTCTTGCGGCGCCTGGCCATTTCGGCCTGGAACTGCTCTTCGGTGAGCGTGACCGAGTAGCCAAGGTCGATGAACATGTTGGCGATCGAGCGGCGGCCGCCGCCGGCCCAGTTTCTGGGGTCGGCGGGATTGCGATTCGCGGCAGTGGTATCGAGAAAGCCGATCAGGTGCACGATGGTGCCCTTCGGCAACAACGGCGCCGCATCGTCCTCGTAGACGTACTGTTTGACCCAGTTGTGATCGTAGCCCACGCAGTTGAGAGTCTGGATGTTGTGGCCCCAGATGGCTTCGAGGCACATCCGCACGCCCGGCGCATGCAGGTGCGGCTCGAAGGCGATGATCTTCGTGTGCTCCTGCAGCGTGGCGTACGCATGCAGCTCCTGGTTTGCCTGATTCGGTTTCACGTCGATGTCGATGCCGTTGCCGAGTCGCAGTGGCGACCGGCGGTACAGCGGCTTGTAGCCTTTCGGGAAGAACATGAACGCGAACTCGAGGTGGGCCCTGGTCTCGCGTCCGTTGGAGTGGATGTGGCCGGCGCTCAACGCGAGCGCCGAATTCGACTGCAGCAGCCGGCCGGCTTCCGGCGGGAAGATGTCGGCATTGCGTCCGACCTCGTGAATCGGCCAGCTGCTCGCGAGTTCGTCGCCCGATCCGCGCTCACCCAGCTGCACGCTCGAGTACGTCATGTGGTGAAACACGTAGCGTCCGCCGACGGTCTTTGTCGGGCCGCTCGGGGGGATGTCGTTCACCTCGCGTACTTCGACGGCCGACACGTAGCGATCCTCGGTCAGACCGGTCGGCACCAGCCCGATATCGCCCCACCAGTCCGGGCCGGTGGCCGGGACCAGCACTTCCCGTGATTTCAGTATCAGATCCGGTTCGCCGATCGTCCATTTGTCCGTCTCGTCGAAGTCGAGCGGCTTCGGCATGTCGGCGGGGTTCCCGCGCGGCGCGCCGCTGTCGGCCCACTGTCCGATCTTCGCGATCTGCGCTTCGGTCAGCGACGGATCGTGCTTGAACTTCTGGATGCCGATGTTCTTCTCGACGAAAAACGGCGGCATCGCGCCGCGCTGGCTTCGGAGTGCAGTCCGCGTCTTCATCGCCCGGGCCCACGGCCTGACCTCGTCGTAAGTGACCAGCGACATCGGCGCCACACCATCCGGGTGATGGCATCCCTGACAGCTTTTCTGCAGGATGGGCGCGATGTCTCTCGTGAACGTCACCGAGGCAGACGACGCGGGCGCCTGCGCGCCGGGCGACGTCGATGATGCGAGCAGTGCGCAGGCCAGCGCGCTGAGGAAACCGCGGCGCAATCGCAGACGGTCGGTCGACATCACGACCTCCTAGGCGGGGTAAGTCTAACCGGACTCAGGCGGCGTGCGGTGGGGGTTTCTCGCCGAACACTTCCGCCTCGAACCTCCACATTTTGGCCCAGTGTTTCCACGCGTCTCGCGGCAAGCCGGCCTTGTGACAGGTCTGAGCGAGAAACGTCTCGGCATCCCAGTCCCATTCCGTCGCGACCTGCGGCAGCAGCAGGCCCCGGTGCCACTCACGCTCGACGACCAGTCCGTGGCGGCCGACGATCACGTCCTCAGGCCCGTTGATCGGCTCGAGCGGACCGAGCAGGGAGATCTCGATTTCGAGCTCGGACACCTCCGCGAGGGTGACCGGAGGGAAGCGAGGATCGGTCGAGGCGGCCGCCACCGCGCAGCGCGGCACCAGGCGGCCCAGCGGCTCGTCGGGCTCGATGTGCCCGATGCAGCCGCGCAGCTCGCTGTGTTTGAGGAGCGACACGAAAACGCCGCCCTGCCGTTCGGCAATCGCTCCGGTGATCGATGTGACGAGCTCCCGCACGCTCACGTACGCGACGATGGCGTCACGGGCGAGCGCGAGCAGCCAGGCGCGGTCGTCATCACAGGTCATACCGACTCAACCGTAAAGATCGCAAACTCCGCAGAGCCAATTATCTCCGCGATCTCACAGCTCTCCGCGGTGGCTTTCAGAATCGACCGATCGCCGCCGCCAGGTACCCCACGACACTGGACTTGTCACCCGACACGTCACCGGAGTCCGCGTAGTCGAGGACGACGGCGTCGCGCGCGCCGAGCTGTCGCGCCGCGCGCATGACGGCGACTGTTGGACCGCCGCCGCAGGCGTGGCCGGGTTGATCGTCGAGCGCGCGCTGCAGCCGATCGGCGTCGAGCTGCGAGACGCAATCGATGACGACCGTGTCCAGCTGTTTCGCGGTGGCCGCGTCGTGATAATGCGACAGATCGGTGCTGGCCACCAGCAGCGCTCGACGCCCGTCGAGCGCCGCGGCGAGCGCGTCGCCGAGCGAGCACGCCGTCTGCGCGGTTTGATACCCCATGACCAGCGGCACAATCGGCAGCGCAGGCGCGAGCCGCTGAATGAACGGCAGTTGCATCTCGAGCGAGTGCTCGCGGGCATGCGCGGTCGGGTGCTCGCGGATCACCGGCGAGCTCTCGCGAAGCGCTCGCGCACAATCCACCTCGATCGGCGACACGCCGAGCGGCGTCGCGAAACCACCGGATGACACGATCGACACGCCGTCGAAGCCGACAAAATGCGACGGACCGACCAGCACCGCAACGTCGAACGTGCGGCCCTCGAGCAGCCGATACGCGTGCGCCGCCACCGGCCCCGAGTACATCAGTCCCGCGTGCGGCGCCACCAGCGCAACCAGGTCGCCGGCCAGATCGCGATGGGTCGCGGCCAGATGACCGTCGATTGCTTTGGTCAGCGCAGTCGCTGTTCCCGGATACCAGCTGCCGGCGACGGCGGGGGGGCGAACGGGGGTCATGGCTGATGGCTGATGGCAAATGGCCGACGGAAGCAGCCGTCATGAGCGATCCGTCATGAGCCATCAGCCATGACAGGTTTTTTGACATGGTAGCATTTGCCATGCCCACCATCCTGACGCGCGAGCAGGTGACGGCAATCGCGGCACTGGCGCACCTCGAGCTCGATGCGGCGGAGCTCGATCTCTTCGCGCGGCAACTCGGCAGCATTCTGGATTACGCCAATCAGGTGCAGCAGATCGATACGACCGGCGTGCCGCCCACCGCGAGCCTGGTCGCGCGGCAGACCACGGATCGTCCCGACACGGTCGGTCCATCGCTCGACATCGCCGACACGTTGGCAAACGCACCGGACGCCGATCGCACGCGGCTCGAGGGCGGGTTCTTCAGGGTTCCGCGAGTCATCGGATGAGCGACGCCGCGACGGTTCGCGGCGCCCGCGATCTGTTCCGCTCGCGCGCCCGCTCGGCAGCCGACCTGTGCCGCGACGCGATTGCGCGAATCGAGGCGCTCGATCCGGCGCTGCACGCCTTCAATACCATCGTCTCCGAGCAGGCGATGGCGCGCGCGCAGGCGATCGACGGTGAGTTCGATCGCTGGCGCGACGCGCCGCTGGCCGGCGTGCCGGTGGCGCTCAAGGACAACCTGTGCACGCGCGGCATTCGCACCACCGCGTCGTCGCGGATGCTGGAGCGCTACGTGCCGCCGTACGACGCCACCGTTGTGTCACGGCTCGACGCCGCCGGCGCGGTCGTGGTCGGCAAGACGAACTGCGACGAGTTCGCCATGGGCTCGTCGAACGAGACCTCGGCGTTCGGGCCGGCGCGCAATCCATGGGCGCTCGACCGGATTCCGGGCGGTACGAGCGGCGGATCGGCGGCGGCAATCGCGGCTCGGTTGACGCCGCTGGCGCTCGGGTCCGATACCGGCGGCTCGATCCGCCAGCCCGCAGCCCTCTGCGGCGTCATCGGCCTCAAACCGACCTACGGCCGGGTATCGCGCTACGGGCTGATTGCGCACGCCTCGTCTCTGGATCAAATCGGACCGTTGACTCGTACGGTGTACGACGCGGCTCTGACACTGGAAGTGCTGGCCGGCGCCGATCCTGCCGATGCCACCAGCGCGGCCGTCCCGGTACCCGAATACACGGCCGCCCTCACCGGAGACGTCCGCGACGTTCGGATAGGCGTCCCACGCTCGCTGCTCGAACAGGGTGTCGACGACGACGTGTCACGGGCGCTGACGGCGGCCCTCGACACGCTGCGGGCCCGCGGCGCGACGCTCGTGGACGTCGAGCTTCCTTACGCGAAGTATGCGATCCCCGTTTACTATCTCGTGTCGACGGCCGAAGCGAGCTCGAACCTGGCGCGCTACGACGGCGTGCGCTACGGCTTCCGGGCGAATCCCGAACCCCGGATGCCCAATCACGACCTGCGTCAGATGTATGCGCAGACGCGCGCACGAGGCTTCGGCCCCGAAGTGAAACGCCGCATCATGCTCGGCACCTATGTCCTCAGCGCCGGCTACTACGACGCGTACTATCTCAAGGCGCAGCAGGTGCGTACGCTGATCCTGCGCGATTACGAGCGCGCGTTCCAGGGATCCGGCGCCGTCGATGCGATCGCGATGCCGACCAGCCCGACGCCTGCGTTCAGGATCGGCGAGCGGATGTCGGATCCCCTGCAGATGTATCTCGCCGATATCTTCACGGTGAGCGCGAACCTGGCCGGACTGCCGGCGATCAGCATCCCCTGCGGCTTTACGCGAAAGCCTGCCTCGCCGCCGCTCGGCGAGGATTCGTCGAGCGGCGGCGGGCTGCCGGTCGGGCTCCAGTTGACCGGACGGCCATTTGACGAAGCGACGCTTCTGCGGATCGCCGACGCCTACGAGCGCGACACTTCGTGGTGGAAGGAAATACCGCCGATCCTTGCCGCGCCGCCACCGACGCGACCCACGCGCTCATGAGTGATCCTGCCTGGGCTGCATTCACCGACGAACAGCTCCT
>Ga0207644_10002530_pt1 | contig 11758 bp, 10 predicted proteins | sample KBSS73metaG_FD_184326 | JGI IMG/M metagenome (GOLD analysis project Ga0207644, IMG submission 184326) | Switchgrass rhizosphere microbial communities from Kellogg Biological Station, Michigan, USA - KBS S7-3 metaG (SPAdes) (version 2) | ecosystem: Host-associated > Plants > Roots > Rhizosphere... | reverse complement strand
GACCGCGGTCTCGGCGCCCAGCTCCGCGATGAGCTCGGCGGCGGCTTCGGCCACGCCATCTCGGCCGCCGATGCGTTCACGCAGCTGGCCGCTCATGTGCGCGAACACCGAGTCGGACTGGCCCGCGAGGAGCCAACGGGTCATCCGGTCACCGAGCTGCCGTACGTCGGCGTCGCTCGGCGGCGCGGCGGGTGATTGTGCCGCGAGCGGCGCGGCGACGAGCAGCAGGAGGGCGAGGATGGTGCGCATGCGAGCTCCGGTGACGTCGTGCTGATGCTGGTCGCCACGTTGGTGCTGGCCGACACCGTGCGCCTGCGGCCACTTCCGAACGTGCCGACCTTCGACGGGGTAGTCGACGTCGCGGAGTATGGTGAGGCGTCCACCGTCATCGCAACCGGCGGTGGGCGGGTGCAGGTCTGGCTGGGGCGGGCCGCCGAGTGGGTCTACATCGCGGCGGCGCTGCCGGACACGACGCCCTCGTGGCGCGACGAGTTCGCGCTCCTGCTCGATCCGGTCGGCGACCGTACGGCCGCGCCAGGGCACGACGACAGCGAGTGGGTCATTCGCCGCGTCGTGGACAGCAGCGAGGTGCTGCGCGGCGTGCACGGCCGCTGGCAGTTGCCGGGCGACGATCCCGCGTGGCGGTTGGGCCAGGCGCGCCGCGGCGAGGGCTGGGAGGTGCGCTCGAGTTCGTCCGGCGGCGGCTGGCAGGTGGAGCTTCGGCTCGATGCGGCGTGGCTCGCGGGGACGTACGGCGGTGCGCCCGCCATCGCCTTCCGCGCCTACGACGATGCCGAGCGCCGCTGGCTCGGATGGCCTGCCAGCGAGGCGTGCCCCGACGGGGCACGCCTCGAGCGGCAGCCGGCGTGCTGGGCGCAGGTGCTGAGGTGAAGGTGATGGATTCGGGGCCAGTAGCGCCTCGGACCCTGCACAGGTGACATTCGTGGCCCGGTCATCCCGTTCGGCGGTCCGCCCAATTCGATGAGGTAGCGGTCGATGCACAAGTCCGTCCTGCTCGCCTTCCTGCTCGCGGCCTGCGCGTCGTCGAGCACGCCCCCGGTGTCGTCGGCGCCCGAGCCGCTGCCGTCGCCCATCGGGCGCGTCGGTCCGCCGGTGCCGCCGACGGCCACGTTCACGACGCCACCCGACGATTGGCAACTGCTCGATGCGGCCACCGACGGCGTGCAGGGCACCGGCGTGCGACGCGCCGAGCGCGAGCTGCTGCAGGGTCGCCGTCCGGCGCGGACCGTCGTCGTGGCCGTGATCGATGGCGGCATCGACACGGCGCATGCGGACCTGCGGGCCCAGCTCTGGAGCAATCCGAAGGAGGTCGCCGCCAACGGCAAGGACGACGATGGCGATGGCCTCGTCGACGACACGTTCGGCTGGAACTACCTCGGCGGTGCCGACGGCCGCAGCGTGCACGTGGACACCATCGAACTCACCCGCGAGTACCGGCGCTGCCACCGCGGCGGCACCGCCACCGCGCCGGAGTGCGCGGGCATCGACTCCGCGTATGCCGCCAAGAGCGAGGAGGCGAAGCAGGAGGCGGCGCAGCTCGAGCAGGTGGCGTCGGTCTACGACCAGGTGACGACGATCCTGCGCAAGGCCCTGCCGGGCGACACCCTGTCGGTGGCGCGGGTGACGGCGCTCTCGTCGCCCAACGACACCGTGACGGCCGCTCGCGACCTCTACCTGCGGCTCGCGGCGGCGGGCGTCACGGAGTCGGAGCTCAAGGAGGCCGTCACCGACGCACAGAACACGCTCAAGTTCGGGCTCAACCCGGAGTATGACCCACGCAGCACCATTGTGCGCGACGACGAGTCGAACGTCGCCCAGCGCACCTACGGCAATCGCGACGTGACCGGACCGGACGCAAGCCATGGCACGCACGTGGCCGGGATCATCGGCGCGGTGCGCGGCAACGCGGGCATGGACGGCATCGCGGTGAACGTGAAGCTGATGTCGGTGCGCGCGGTGCCCGACGGCGACGAGCACGACAAGGACGTGGCGAACGCGATCCGCTACGCCGTGGACCACGGCGCGCAGGTCATCAACATGAGCTTCGGGAAGGGCTACTCGCCCCAGAAGCAGGCCGTGGACGACGCGGTGAAGTACGCCGACCAGCACGGCGTGCTGATGATCCACGCCTCGGGCAACGACGGCGAGGATCTGTCGCGCGCGAAGAACTTCCCGTCGCCGGTGTACCTCGACGGGGGACGCGCGGCCAACTGGATCGAGGTCGGAGCCTCGTCGTGGAAGGGGGGCGACCAGCTCGCGGCGTCGTTCTCGAACTACGGCAAGGCGGAGGTCGACCTCTTCGCGCCGGGCGTGGACATCCTCTCCACGATCCCGGGCGGCGGCTGGGACCGGAAGAGCGGGACGAGCATGGCGTCGCCGGTGGTGACGGGCGTGGCCGCGATGCTGTTGAGCTACTTCCCGAAGCTCACCGGGTCGGAGGTGAAGCGGATCCTGCTGCAGTCGGCGGCGCGCTATCCGGAGCAGATGGTGGCGCGCCCCGGTGCGCCGGACGGTTCCAAGGTCCGTTTCGGCGATCTGTCGGCCACGGGTGGCGTGGTGGACGCCTACGCGGCCGTACGCACCGCGCTCGCGATGGAGCGGTCGACGCCCTAGCGCGCCCGGGTCAACGCGGGACCTCGGCCTGCGCCACTTCGCTCGAAGGTTCGGCGAGCAGCAGCAGGACCTTCGCGCGCTGCAGGCTGAAGGCGATGCGGTCGTCCTCCCCGATCGGACGGCCGCCCTCGCGCGGGAGCCGGCGCGGGTCGATGGCCCGGCCCGCCACGCGCAATTCGTAGTGCAGGTGCGGCCCGGTGGCGAGCCCCGTCATCCCCACGCCGCCCAGCACGTCCCCCTGCGATACCGTGGCACCCGCACGGATGCCCGCGGCGATGCGCGACAGGTGACCGTAGCGCGTCACGATGCCGTCCGGATGCCTGAGCTCCACCATCTGCCCGTACCCGCCCGACCAGCCCGCTCGCACCACCGTACCTTCGGCGACGGCTCGCACCGGCGTACCGGTGCCGGCCGCGTAGTCGATGCCCTCGTGCGCGCGCCAGCGGCGCAGGATGGGATGGTACCGCGCGCTGCTGAATCCCGAGGTGACCCGCTCGACGTCCAGCGGCGAGCTGAGGAAGTTGCGCTCCAGCGAGCGGCCCTGCTCGTCGAAGTACAGGATGCGGCCGTCGGGCCCATCGAAGGCGAACGCAGTGACGAGGTCGCGCCCCAGCTCGAGCCGCACGCCGTCCAGACGGCCGTAGCGCACCTCGCCGTCGTCGCCAAGGAATCGCTCGAACAGGATGGCGTAGCGGTCGCCGGCGTCGAGGTCGCGAGTGAAGTCCACCTGCCAGCGCAGCTGGGCGGCGAGGTCGAGCGCCATGACGAGACGCTCGTGCGGGCTCAGCAGCGAATCGGGCAGCGCGTCCCGCAGCGCCTGGGGCAGCGAACCACTGAAGCTCCCGGTGATCGCGATGCGCTGCGTGCGCCAGCGACCTTCACGCCGGGCGCCGAGCGGATACACCACGGTCCGCGCGGGCGTGGCGGCCGTCGCGGTCGCGCTCGGGCGAGCCCCGCCGGAGGGCGGCGCAGCGATCACGAAGGTCAGCAGGACGGCGAGCATGAGCCCCGTAGGGGCAGGGGCGATGCCACCTCCGGCACATCGGCTGCACGAGAGGTGACCAGATACTATGGGGTGTCTCGACCGACTACGGCTGGCAAGTGACTGCGTGCGTGGTGGTTGGCCCGCTGGCCGGCAGCCGGAGCCCACCGCCCGCCGGCCCGTGCCGCTCCGGCACCGGGAAGCTCAGACCCACTCCTCGAACGCCGAGGTCTTTCGCAGCGCATCCGGGCGTTTCCGGAACCACGCCATCATCATCAGGATCTCGTCGATCCGCTCGAGGGGCAGCGGCCACGGCGGCGGTGCCGGAGCCGCCAGATGGTCGCGGACCACGCCTCGGAACGCTTCGCGCTCGATCGGGGTGCCCGGCCACGGATACTGCGTGAGCACCAGGCCGTGCCGGACGAGGTACGCGCGGTCGTCGCCGAAATCGCCGGGATCGCGGTACACGAACGTGAGCGTGTCCACGGCGGCACGAGCCCGGCTGGTGGCCGCCAGCAGCCATTCGAGGCGCTCGAAGCGGTCGCGCCAGTACGCGGCGCGCTCGAAGCTCTCGTCGCGCGTGGCCTGCGACATGGCCGCGATGACGCGCGCGAGCGGGTCGAGCGAGCGCCCTTCGAGGAAGGCCTCCGCGAGCTCGACACGCGCGCGATAGTCGCGCTCGGACACGAAGCCGGCGCACGGGCCGAGGCACGCGCCGATCTCGTGGCGGATGCACGCGGCGGTGCGCGGCACGCCGAACAGGTCCTCCTGCGCCGCGAGCACCATCGGCACCTTGTCGGCGCAGTCGCGGATGCCGAGCAGGTCGTTGAGGGTGCGGAGCGCCTCGATCGTGCGACCGAGCGACGGGAACGGGCCGTAGGCGCGCCGGTCGTCGGGGTGCACGGCCGCACCCGCGTACACCTTGGGTGCGCTGCCGGCGCTCACCTTCACGAGGACGCTGCGGCGCGTGCGGTTCATCGCGACGTTGAAGGGGGGACGCTGCTCGCGGATGGCCCGCACCTCGCCCAGGAGGGCGGCGAACTCGCTCGGGACGTAGTCCCAGCGGATGTCGGACGCGGCGTTGAGGATGCGCGCCTGCTTGTCCGGATGCTCGGCGCGGAAGTAGGTGAGAAGCCGGGTGCGGAGCCGGCGCGCCTTGCCCACGTAAAGCACGCGTCCCGTGGCGGACAGCATCCGGTACACCGCCGGCCGGTTCTCCGCGAGCGCGCGCACGCGACGCCGGAGCCGGTCGAGGTCCGTCGCGGGCAGCAGGGCGGCGCGCCTCACTCCTGGCATCGGTGGCAGAAGACGGTGATGCGCGCGTCGATGCCGTGCGTGTGCGCGAGGCGCGTGCCGCAGACGCGACACGGCTCGCCCTCGCGCCCGTAGACGAACAGCTCGACCTGGAAGGCGCCCGGCTCGCCGGTGCCGGTGCGATAGTCGCGGAAGGTGGTGCCCTGCGACGCGATTGCCGCGCGAAGGATGCGCTGCACATGCGCGAGGAGGCGGGCGTGATCGTCAGCCGACAACCGAAGCGCCGGCTTCGAGGGATCGATGCCGGCGGCGAAGAGCGCCTCGTTGGCGTAGATGTTCCCGACGCCCACGATCTTCCGCTGGTCCATCAGCACCTTCTTCACCGCCTGTCTTGAGCCCGCGAAGATGCGGCCGAACCGCTCCGCGTCGAGTGCGGGATCGAGCGGTTCGGGACCGAGGGCGGCGTCGTAGTCGCCCCACTCGTCCTCGTCGAGCAGCAGCAGGGTGCCGATGCGGCGGATGTCGCGGTACACGAGCTCGGTGCCGTCGTCGATGGAGGCGCGGAGCACGGCGTAGCGCGCCTCCTGGACCGTCAGCGGGCGCGCATAGTGGATGAGGTTGCCCGTCATGCCCGGCTGCACCACGAGGCGCCGCCCGCCGAGGTCGAGCACGGCGTGCTTCGCGCGGCGCGTGACGCTGTGGACGGTCGCGCCCTTCAGGCGCTTGAGCAGCGCCGGCTTCGTGATGCCGCGGAGGATATCGTCATGCGAGAGCCGCACCCGGTCGAACCGTCGACCGACGACCCGGGGACGGAGGTCGCGGACCATGGTCTCGACTTCGGGAAGCTCGGGCATGCGGTGAAGCGTAGGCGGGTCGCGCGGAAGGCGGGAGGCCCGTCATCGCTGGGCACGACCCGATCCTCGTTACGCTCGGGAGGAGGCCGACACGGCCGCCGAACGCTGGGCGTCGTGCAGGCTCTGCCCGCGATCCCGCACGATCATCGAGTAGCCCAGCCACACGAACAGCACGCCGAGCAGCTCGGTCACGTAGAGCACCTCGACGTGCCCGAAGCGCGTGAAGGATCCGCCGATGCCGGGCAGGATCGCCCCCACCGCGATGGCGAGATTGCCCCACATGCGGGGACCGCCTTCCGATTCCGTGAAGTAGCGCCACGCGGACCAGAGCGCGCCGCCCACCAGGAAGAGCACCGCGTAGGTATTCACGAAGGGTGAGATCATGCGGACCCACTGCCACCCGAGCACCCTCCCGCTGAGACGGTGGGGCTCGACCAGCTCGTGGCGGATCGGCGAGAGGAGCACGCAGATCGCGCCTGCCGTGACCACCGCAAGCAGGAGGGCCGTGAGGCGGTCGGCAGTCTTCCGCGGCAGCAGCAGGTAGACGGTGCCCTGCGCGAGCGGCGCGCCGCCGAGCAGCGCGCCGGTGATGTACCAGGCGCGGAACACGGGCTCCGACCAGCCGAAGAGCGTCGTCGCGCTCTCGGTGATGGTTCCCGCCGCGTACGTCGCGAGGCCGAGAAACCACCAGAGCAGGTAGGTGGCCTGCGGCTTGGCACGCCAGCGTCTCCAGAGAATCGACGCGAACGCCAGGGATACGAGGGTGGTGAGGATCGGGATGTAATGGATCGGCTCGCGCATCGCGGGACTCGACAGGCAAGGGAGCAGCACCGGCGCAGCTCCCGCATTCTGTCGTCGTGTCGTCGATACGTCATCTCCGCACGAATGCGGAGCGTCAGCGGCGCGCGGCCTCCCGCCAGCCGATGTCCCGGCGGAACTGCTTGCCGTTGAACTCGATGCGCTCCGCCGCCGCGCGGCTGAGCGCCTGCGCCTCGGCAAACGTCCGAGCCACCGCGGTGACGTTGAGCACGCGGCCACCGCTCACGCGCAGCGCGCCCTGTGCATCTCGCGCGGTGCCGGCATGGAAGACGGTGACGCCGGCCGGCAGGTCGTCCGGGATGGTGATGACCGCCCCCTTCTCCGGCGTGTCGGGATAGCCGCGTGCCGCCAGCACCGTGGTGACCGCCGCCGCATCCGGATCGACGTCCAGTGGCGAAGGCGCCTCCCCGCGCGCGATGCGCTCGAAGGCGCGCGTGAGGCCGCCTCGCACCAGCGGGAGCACCACCTGCGTCTCGGGATCGCCCAGGCGGCAGTTGAACTCCACGACCCAGGGCGTGCCATCGTCGCTCACCATCAGGCCCGCATACAGCACCCCGGAGAACGTCGCTCCACGGCGGGCGAGCTCCTCGAGGCACGGCTCGATGACCTCCGCGCGTGCGCGCGCGAGCAGCGCCGGGGTGGCGATGGACACCGGGCCATACGCGCCCATGCCGCCGGTGTTCGGGCCGGCGTCCCCCTCGAGCAGGCGCTTGTGATCCTGCGAGGCGGGCAGCAGCTCGATGTCCCGCCCGTTCGTCAGCGCGAGCAGGGACGTTTCCTCGCCGACGAGGAAGCTCTCGATCACGACTTCCTCGCCCGCCGCGCCGAACTGCCGTTCCCCCAGCATGGCGCGCACCGCATGGGCCGCTTCGGCGCGCGAGGAGCACACGATGGCGCCCTTGCCCGCCGCGAGACCGGAGGCCTTCACCACCAGGGGCTCGGCGTGACGGTCCACCCAGGCGAGTGCCGCGCCGAGTTCGGTGAAGGTGCAGCTCGCCGCGGTCGGGATGCCGGCCGCCGCCATCACGTCCTTGGAGAAGGCCTTCGACGCCTCGATGCGGGCCGCCGCCGCGTCAGGACCCACGACCAGGCGGCCGGAGGTGCGGAGCCGGTCGGCCAGTCCCAGCGCGAGTGGCACCTCGGGGCCGATGACGGTGAGGTCGATGTCATGGGACGTCACGGCGGCGACGAGCCCGTCCAGGTCGTCGGCGGCGGCGGTGAGATTCGTGGCGAGGGAAGCGGTGCCTGGATTGCCCGGCGCGCAGAACAGCGACGCGCCGGGGTTCTCGCGGCGGAGCGACCACGCCAGCGCGTGCTCGCGACCGCCGCTGCCGACGATCAGGATCTTCATGTCTTCGTTTGGGCCTGCCGGAAGGCTTCCTGGGCGCGGGCCGCGGCCCGCTTCGCCACGTCGGCCACCTGGGAGGCGACATTGCGCGCCTCGTCGGCGTAGTAGCGGCCGGCTTCCGCGAAGTCCTCGCGGATGGGCCGCTCCCGTGCTTCCGCACCCCGGCGCACGTACTCGCCGCGCACGATGCGCTCGTACTCGCCCGAGGCCACCCACGCCTGCACCTCGCCCGCGCGGATGGTGTGCATCGGGTGCGTGAGCGCGAGGGTCGCGAGGAGCTTGTAGACCACGTCGAGGCCCTCGCTCGTGGTGGCGTACTCGTTGGCCTGCGTCATGAACGCATCGACGTTGAGCTGCCCGGCGAACTGCGCGCCGCGGCCGCCACCCGCGAAGTACATGAAGAGCTTCTGCACGGCCACGATGTCCTGGCTGCCCAGCAGGCCGGCGCGATCCGCCGAGAGCTCGGCCTTGCGGCTCCACTCGAGGAACGCGAGGCGCACCGGGAGGAGTGCCAGGCCGGCGAGGGCCGGCAGGGCACCGAGGCTGATCAGGGCGAGGATGGCCGCGATGGTGCGATAGAGCGAGTGGCCGCTGATGACGTGGCCCATCTCGTGGGCAAGCAGCACCCGCAGCTCGTCGTCGCCGATGAGCTCGATGGCCGCCGAGTGCACCACGATGAACGGATGGTCGATGCCGTAGGCGCCGGCGTTCACGAACGGCGTCTGCGACACGTACAGCTCGGGGACCACGGGCCAGTCGAACGTGGTGCAGACCTCGGTGTGCAGGTGCCACAGCCGGGGAAACTGATGGGGGCCGACCTGCACCGCATTGCCGAGGAAGAGCAGCCGGATGCCGCGCTCGCCGCCGAGCATGGCGAGGATGCGCTTGATCACGTCGTCCACGCCGGGCATGGCGCGAAGGGCCTGGAGGGCGGCGCGATCGGCAGGGTGCTCCCAGGAGACGCCGGCGATGTCGGGAAAGGTGCGCCGGGAGCGGGGAGCCGGGATGGACGACGTCATGCGGGCCTCTGAGGGGTCGGGATGCGACCTCTACGATAACGGAACCGGGCCTGTTTCAAAGTGCGACGACTCAGGCGAGCGCGCGGTCGAGGTCGGCGATCAGGTCGTCGGCGTCCTCGATCCCCACGCTGATGCGCAGCAGGCTGTCGGTGAGGCCCATGGCCTGGCGGAGCGCCGGAGGCACGGATGCATGGGTCATCGATGCCGGATGCCCGATGAGGCTCTCGACCCCGCCCAGCGACTCGGCGAGGGTGAAGAGCTTCACCTTCTCCACTACGCACCTCGCGCGGGCCACATCGCCCAGGTCGAAGCTGATCATGCCGCCAAAGCCCTTCATCTGGCGCAGGGCGAGGTCGTACTGCGGATGCGAGGGCAGGCCGGGATAGTAGACGGCGGTCAGGTCCTTCCGGTCCGCGAGCCACGCCGCGATGCGGCGGCCGCTCTGGTCGTGGCGCTGCATGCGCAGCTCGAGCGTCTTCGTGCCGCGGAGCGCGAGCCAGCAGTCCATCGGCCCCGGCACGGCACCCGAGGCGTTCTGCAGGAAGCCGAGACGCTCGGCCAGGTCGTCGCGGCTCGTGACCAGCAGGCCGCCGACCATGTCGCTGTGGCCGTTGAGGTACTTGGTGGTGGAGTGCAGGACCACGTCGGCGCCCAGGGCGAGCGGCTGCTGGAAGCATGGCGTGGCGAAGGTGTTGTCCACCACGAGCACGAGGCCGCGTGCCTGCGCGATGTCGGCGAGTGCCACGAGATCCGTGAGGTGCATGTTCGGATTGGTGGGCGTCTCGGCATAGAGCAGCTTGGTCCGCGGCGTGAGGGCGCGCTCCACGTTCGCAAGGTCGCGCATGTCGGCAAACGTGAAGGAGAGGCCGAACTGCGTGTACACGCGCTCCATGAGCCGATGCGACCCGCCGTACATGTTGGCGCCGCCGATGACGTGATCGCCCGACTTGAGCAGCTTGAGCACGGCGTCGAGGGCCGCGAGCCCCGAGCCGAAGGCGAACCCGTGCCGGCCGCCCTCGAGGCTCGCCACATTGCGCTCGAGCGCGTCGCGCGTGGGGTTGCGGGTGCGCGCGTACTCGAAGCCCTGGTGCTGTCCCAGGCCCTGCTGGGCGTATGTCGAGGTCTGGTAGATGGGCGTCATCACGGCGCCGGAATACGGGTCGGGGGCCTGCCCGGCGTGCACCGCCCGCGTGCCGAATCCGTGCTGGAGATCGCCGTCCAGGACCTGCGTCATGTCGCGTCTACCGGTTCAAAGTTGGCCGAAGCGTACACTGCGGCCGGTGCGATTTGCAGCCGCCCGTTGAGATGGCGGGCGGAGGGGCCTACCTTCGCTGCGACTCGCAACCCGGGATGTCCATGTCCTCCACCCTCATGATCAGCGTGTCCGGCATGCGCGGCCACGTGGGCACCGACCTCACGCCGGAGCTGGTGGCCCGGCACGCCGCGGCGCTGGGCGCGTGGGCGCGCGATGCCGGCAAGCCGCTCGTGGTGCTGGGTCGCGATGCGCGGACGAGCGGACCGATGTTCACCCACGCGGCGATCTCGGGACTCGTGTCGGTGGGCGTGGACGTGATCGATCTCGGCATCGTCCCCACGCCGACCGTGCAACTCGCCGTCGAGGAGCACCACGCCGGCGCGGGACTCATCCTCACGGCCAGTCACAACCCGATCGAGTGGAACGCGCTCAAGTTCGTGGGCCCCGACGGCATCTTCCTCGATGCCGCGGCGGGAGAGCGGGTGCGCGCGCTCGCGGAGCAGGGGCCCTCGCGGGCGGGCTGGGACGGCATCGGCCGGGTGTGCGAGGACCCCGAGGCCATCGCCAAGCACTTCGCCCGGATCCTCGCCCTGCCCATGCTGGATTTGGCGCGTATCCGGGCACGCAAGCTCCACGTGGCGCTGGACTGTGTCCGCGGCGCCGGCGGCCGGGCGATACCGCCGCTGCTCGAAATGCTGGGTTGCCGGGTATCTGGTATCAATCTGGAAACGGATGGCCGGTTTCCGCGGCCGCCCGAACCGCTGCCGGAGAACCTGACGGAACTGGGTGAGCTGGTACGGCGCACGGGCGCAGACATCGGCATGGCGGTGGATCCGGACGTCGACCGGCTCGCACTCGTCGACGAGCGAGGTCGAGCCATCGGTGAGGACTACACCCTGGCGTTTGCCGTGCGGACGGTGTTGGCCCACTATCAAGGTGCAACTCCGACCGTTGTGGTCAACCTGTCCACCAGTCTGGTCGTGGAGGACGCGGCCCGGGACCACGGCGCCCGGTTCGTTCGGGCGCCCGTGGGCGAGGCCAACGTCGCCCGCAGCATGCGGGACGAGGGTGCCGTGGTCGGGGGCGAAGGAAATGGCGGCGTGATGCTGCCCGCGCTGCACATCGGCCGCGACGCACCATTGGGCGTGGCCCTTGTTTTGCAACATCTTACGGAGCTTGGGCAGGCCGTTTCGGAATTGGTCGAAAGCCATCCGCGGTATGCCATTGTGAAGGCGAAGGGGCCGAGGGGCGCAGAGCTCCGGTCACTGTACGAAGCGTTGCACGCGCACTTCAGCGATGCGGCGGCGGACGAACGGGACGGGCTCCGGCTCGCCTGGCGGGATCGATGGCTGCACGTGCGCCCGTCGGGTACCGAGCCCATCGTGCGCTACATCGCGGAAGCACCGACGGAAGCCGAGGCGGACGCCCTGATCGCTGCGGCACGAGGCTGACGAAGAGGAGGTCGGGACGGATGTGCGGCATTGTCGGTTACATCGGCCCGCGGCAGGCAGCCGGGCTGCTGGTGGATGGGCTGCGTCGCCTCGAGTATCGCGGCTACGACTCGGCGGGTCTCGCGGTGGTCAACGGCCACGG
>Ga0207644_10002527_pt1 | contig 11764 bp, 8 predicted proteins | sample KBSS73metaG_FD_184326 | JGI IMG/M metagenome (GOLD analysis project Ga0207644, IMG submission 184326) | Switchgrass rhizosphere microbial communities from Kellogg Biological Station, Michigan, USA - KBS S7-3 metaG (SPAdes) (version 2) | ecosystem: Host-associated > Plants > Roots > Rhizosphere >... | reverse complement strand
TGGGGGTGATCGCGGCGGTCTTCGCCGCCTACCGTCTGCGCACAGGCGTCCTGAGAAGGCGCGCCGCGCGGCTCGAGACGACCGTCGCCGAGCGCACGCGCGAGCTGGCCCGGGAGAAGGAGACGGTCGCGCGCCAGGTCGAGCAGCTCCAGGAGCTCGAAAGGGCCAAGTCCCGATTCTTCGCCAACGTCAGCCACGAGTTCCGCACGCCCCTGACCCTCATCCAGGGGCCGCTCGAGGATCTTCAACAGGGGCTGCACGGCCCTCTCACCGAGGGCGTGCGCGGACAGGTGGACGTCGCAACGCGCAGCTCGCACCGTCTGCTCGCGCTGGTGGATCAGCTCCTCGACATCGCCCGGGCGGAATCGGGACGGCTTGGCCTGCGCGCACGGCGCGGGGACTTCCGGCTCTTCCTGCGCCGCGTCGTCGGCGCCCTCACACCGCTGGCCGAGCGCAAGGGCGTCGCCCTGACCGTCGAGACGTCGGACGCGGCTCTGCCGCTCTGGTTCGATCCCGAGCATCTCGAGAAGGTCCTGCTCAACGTGATCGGCAACGCGCTGAAGTTCACGCCGACCGGGGGCCACGTGAAGGTCGGGGTCCGCCTCGAGGGAAACGGTCCCGAAGCCGGATGGCTCGTCGCCGAGGTCGCCGACGACGGTCCCGGGATCTCGGCGGAGGACCTGCCGCGCGTCTTCGATCGGTTCCACAGGGGCGGCGGGACCGCGCGCGCCCAGCCGGGGGCCGGCATCGGCCTGGCCCTCGCGCGCGAGCTCGTCTCGCTCCACGGGGGAACGATCCAGGCCGAGAGCCGGGAGGGCCGCGGGAGCACGTTCACGATCCGGCTCCCGCTGGGACGCGCGCACCTTTCGGAGACCGATATCGCTCCCGAGGACGAAGCCGATCTCCTGCGTCCCGTCGGCGGCGCCCCCTCCCCGCGCGCCTCGCGGGCCGTGGGACCCCAACCGGAAACGGGAAGCCCGCCGGCGCCGATCCCGCTCGGCTCGTTACCGTCGGAAGTGCAGGTCGGCGCGGCGACCGCCGCGGGCGGGGACGCCGACACCCGCGCCCGAACCGAGATCCCGGCCGGGCTCGGCGACGCGGACGTCACGACGGTCCTCGTCGCGGACGACAACGACGAGGTCCGAAGGTACGTTCGGGAGCATCTCCAGCATCGGTATCGGGTCCTGGAGGCCTCGGACGGACGCGAGGCGCTCGAGGTCGCGCGACGGGCGCTCCCCGACCTCGTCGTGAGCGACGTCATGATGCCGCTGATGGACGGCTTTGCGCTGTGCCGCGCGATCAAGGCGGATCCCGAGATCGACTACATCCCCGTCGTCCTCCTGACCGCCCGCGCCTCGGCGGACAGCCGCATCGAGGGACTCGAAGAAGGGGCGGACGACTACCTCACCAAGCCCTTCAACGTGCGCGAGCTCGAAGCGCGAATCCGCAATCTGATCGCCTCGCGCCGGCGGCTCGAGGGCCGGCTCTCGGGCGTCGCGCGTCCCTTCTCGATCGCGCCGGGCGTCGTGAGCGTCGCCTCGGCCGACACGGCGTTCCTGGACCAGGTGCGGGCCTCGATCGAATCGCATCTCGGGGACGAGGAGTTCGACGCGGAGGCGCTCGCCCGGGAAGTCGGCGCGAGCCGCGCCACGCTCTACCGGCGGCTCAAGGAGCTGCTCTCCCAGTCCCCCATGGGCCTGATCCGGCGGATCCGCCTGGAGCAGGCCGCCGCCCTGTTGGGCCGGAAGGACGGCTCGATCGGAGAGATCGCCTACGCCGTGGGGTTCCGCAGCGTCGCCCACTTCTCGACCAGCTTCAAGGAGGAGTACGGGACGACCCCCACCGCGTACCGCAGGGAGCAAGCCGAGAAAGAGCCGCCGCGCGACTGAGTCGTCACACCCCGCAGTCCCCGCCGTTTCTCCGGTGTCTCATCTCCTTTGGCGCCCGTCTCACAAGACGCCGCTGAAAAACCCTGAGACGACGGGGGTAACACCCCCACCTCCATCCGAAGCATCTTCCCGCGTGCAAGGACCCCGGCCAGGACGTCCGCGTCGGTGTGCCGGGAAGGAGGAGGCGACATGGAAGCCACGTGGAGATCACCGAAATCCCGAGGCCCGCAGACGCAGGCTCGGACGCTCGTTTTCCTGCTGGTCGCGACGGTCCTGATGCTCGCCGGTGCGCCAGCGTTCTCGGCCGTGCCGTGCCGACCCGCGTTCCCGCAGTCCGGATCCAACTGCTCCAAGGACTCGCAATGCTGCGCCGGGCTCGTCTGCCAGTCGAGCGCGTGCCGTCCCGGCTGCCGCGTCGGCGGCGCCTACTATGCTCCCGGTGCGAAGAACCCGGCCAACCCCTGCCAGTCCTGTCAGCCGGACGTCAGCACCACCTCCTTCACGACGCTCGCCGACGGCGCCTCTTGCAGCGACGGCAACGCGTGCACCCAGACGGACAGCTGCCAGGGCGGCGTGTGCCGTGGAACGAATCCTCTGACCTGCATCGCGCAGGACGCGTGCCACGCCGCGGGGACCTGCAACCCCTCGACGGGCCTCTGCTCGAACCCGTCGAAGCCGAGCGGAACGGCCTGCGACGACGGCAACGCCTGCACGCGGACGGACACGTGTCAGACCGGCGTCTGCAGGGGAGCCAATCCCCTGGCCTGCACGGCCCTGGATGCCTGTCACAGCGCAGGGATCTGCGACCCCGCGACGGGCGTCTGCTCGAATCCCGTGAAGGCTAACGGCACCCTGTGCAGCGACGGCAACTCCTGTACGCGCCGTGACACGTGTCAGGCAGGCGTCTGCACCGGATCCAATCCCGTGACCTGCCCCTCCTCGGAGCAGTGTCACGATCCCGGCGTGTGTGATCCCGCGACCGGGGCCTGCTCGAGCCCGAACAAGCCGGACGGGACGCCGTGCAGCGACGGCGACGCGTGCACCACGAGCGACACGTGTCAGAGCGGGACGTGCACCTCGGCAGGTTCCGTCATCTGTCTCTCGCCCGGTGCGTGCCATGCCGCGGGCTCCTGCAACCACGCCACGGGCCAGTGCGTCTACCCGCCCCAGCCCGACGGGACCGCCTGCAGCGACGGGAATGCCTGCACGAACAACGATACGTGCCAGGGCGGGACCTGCACCCCGGGTGACCCGACGCTCTGCTTCGTGGTCAGCCCTCCGCCGTGCAGGAGTCTCTCCGCGGATTGCAACCCCGCGAACGGTCAGTGCGTTCCCCGCTCCCTCCCCAACGGAACGGCTTGCGACGACGGCGATGCCTGCACGCTCGGCGACTCGTGCCAGGGAGGGGCCTGCACGGGCTCGTCGTGCGGGCCCGGATCGCTCTGCTGCGGAGCCAGCGACTCGCATTCCTGCAAGAACATCGGCTCGGACAGCGCTAACTGCGGGGCCTGCGGCCACACGTGCACCAACAGCGTCTGCCTCCTGGGCCAGTGCTACGACGGATGCGTCATCGACGGCGTGGGCTACCAGAACGGCGCCCACAATCCGGGAAACGACTGCCAGGAGTGCAACACGACGTTCAACCGTACGGCCTGGAGCAACCGCGGCGACTCCACCCATTTCCCCTTCTGCAGTGCCGGAGGGTGCTTCAGCGGCATCTGTCAGGCCGGCGCCTGTTTCGTCACGAGCCAGGGGGGAGGCTGCCCGAACACGACCTGCGCCACATCGACCTGCACCAACGGCCACTGCGCCTTCACGTCTGTCAACGAAGGCGCCGTGTGCACACCGCCCGTCTCGACCAACCCCTGCAAGTCCTCGAGCACGGGCACGTGCCACTCGGGGGAGTGCCAACCGGCCAACGCGAACGACGGCGGCTACTGCACGGTCACCACGCCTCCATCCGACCGCTGGTGTCACTCGTCCGTGGACGGCGCGTGCGCATCGGGCGCATGCGCTCCTTCCACGATGCCGAACGGCACCGAGTGTCACCCGGACAATCTCTGCATCGTCGGTTCCTGCACCAACGGCGACTGCCCCATGTCGACTTGGCGGGTCCAAACATGCTCCATACCCTCCGCGTGCGGTGAAGATGGACAGTGCCAGAGCGCCACCGGCGAATGCGTCTACCCGGACCATCCACCCTATCCAAGCGGGGGGCAGATCACCTGCAACCTCGCCGGAGGTTTCGGACCGGATCCCAGCAAGTGCTGTCCGGGACAGGAGTGCATCTGCGCTCCCACCCCCAACGGGATTCCGCAGTTCTGCCTCGAGTACGACTGCTGGAATCCGGAGGACATCCCGGGCCCGCATCTGGCGCCCGGAGCCGAATAGTTCCATCAAGGTGCGGATGCGAGCATTCCATGCACGAAGAGAGTCCCAAGGCTGGACGCCGGCGCGCGAGTGACGTGATGGGGGGCTCCGCGCCGGCGATCCTGATCGTCGACGATGATCGGGACATGCGAGGCTACCTGAGGGACTGCCTCCGCGCCGTGACGGCCCGGGTAGTCGAGGCGGCGGACGGGACGGAGGCGCTGGCCATCGTTCGCCGCGAAGGGCCCGGCGCCTTCGATCTGATCATCGCGGACGTCGTGATGCCGGGCCTCGACGGTCTCTCGCTTCGGAAGACGCTCTCGGACGAGCCGGCGCTCGGGGCGCCGGCCGTCCTTCTCGTCACCGGGGAGGTGCCGCGCCCCGGCGACGAGCCGGTCCTCCGCAAGCCCTTCAACGCGGGAACGCTGCGCGAGCGTGTGGACGCGCTGCTCTCCCGTCTCTCCTGATAGGGCCGCCCGGGAGGGCCGCCGCACCGGCGGTCATGGCCCTTCGAGGCCGGCAAGACATCGGGCGAGCCCGTCCCGGTAGCGGCCGAAGTGGTGCTCGAGGTAAACGCGCCCGCTGCGATAGGCCCAGACCAGTGCTAGCGCACCCCCCACGAGGGTCGGGACGATCCACAGAGGATCGCCGGGATGCCTCAGCACGACGAGCGCCAGCAGCATCGCGACGCACAGGCCGAGGCAGAGCATGTACGCGATCAGGTAAGAGCGCATCGTCCCGTCGACGACGCGGAGCGTCCGGCGGATGGCCGCCTCGGCGGATCCGTCCAGGTCCGGCGCGCCGAGCCGCTTCGATCCCCTATGGAGCGTCGCCACGATTCCGATCAGGACGATTCCGAGGGCGCCGGCGGCCAGCAGCATGCCGGGGCGAAGAGGCCTCACGAACGCGGACACGAAGAGCGCGAGGATCGTCAGGTAATAGCCGATCTCGCGCCTGAGACGTCGCTGCATGCTGGTCCTGGTCTCGCGCGCCCGTACCGTCACCATGTCCATGAGGTCCTCCCGCGACAACGTGGTCGAGGCGTCGCCTTCCGACGATTCACGCCGCCAGAGCTGCTCGAGCGTTTCATCTTCCATGGATCGTGTCCTTCATCATCGACCGGAGCCGCTCGCGGATCCGATGGAGCTTCACGTTCACGAGGTTTTCGGAGATCCCCAGCACCTCACCGATCTCACGGTGCGAGAGCTCCTCGAGCTCGAGCATCACGACGGCGCGGTCCGCGGGGCCCAGCGCGCGGATCGCCTCGTGGAGCGATCGCGCGCGCTCGCTCCGCAGCGCCGTCGCCGGATCTACCGCGGGGCCGGGCCTGTCGGCGTCCAGGGGCAGGATTTCGGGCTTGCCGCGCCCTCGGCGGAGACCGGTGAGCGCCGTATTCAGGGCGATCCGATACATCCACGTCGTGACCCGAGCCTCCCCGCGGTATCGCGGCCACGCACGCCATAGCTGATAGAGGATCTCCTGGACGAGGTCGCGCCGATCCTCGGCGTTGTGCGTGTAGAGACCCGCCACGCGCTGAACCACCGCCTGATGGCGCTCCAGATGGTCGATGAACTGTTTTTCCGGAGGCTCAGGCCCCATGGCGTCCCATCGCATCCATGTAAGTCGCTCGAGGGGCGGAAACCTTACAGGGGAACCGCGGCCAGGGTATCCTTCGCCCGTGCCGGATCTGGGCAAGCGGGCGCTCCTCCTCGCCGCCGTACTCGGCGCGCTGGCCGGCACGGGCGTCTTCACCTTCCGCTACGCCGAGGGGCTGAGCTACTTCTCGACCGACCCGCGCGCCTGCAAGAACTGCCACATCATGAACGACGAGTACGCGTCGTGGTCCAAGGGCCCCCACCACGCCCACGCGAAGTGCATCGACTGCCACCTTCCCCACACCTTCGTCCGCAAGTACCTCGCCAAGGCGGACAACGGCTACCACCACTCGAAGGGCTTCACGCTTCAGGACTTCCACGAACCGATCCAGATCAAGCCCCACAACGCGGCCATCCTGCAGGAGAACTGTCTGCGCTGCCATGGGGACTTCGTCCACGACATCGTGCGCGGGGCAACGACGGGCGCGGACGCGGTCCGGTGCGTGCACTGTCACAGGGGCGTCGGACATGGAGCCCGGGGATGAACGTGAGGTCATGATGACGCCTGCAACGACCGGGGGACGGACGCGATCGGCCGCGCTCTTCACTCTCACGCTGATCGCGTGCGGGGTCGCCGTGTTCGCGATCGCCGCGCTTCTGACCAGCATCTTCCAGCGCAAGCAGGAGGCGCGCAATCCGTACGTGCGGCTCGTCGAGGTCGCGGAAGAGACGACCGATCCCGCTCCCTGGGGCATGAACTGGTCCCGGGAGTTCGACGCCTACAAGAGGACCAGCGAGACGACGCGCACCCGCTTCGGCGGATCCGAGGCTCTTCCCGACGAGAAGATCGAGCGCGACCCGTGGCTGAAGAGGATGTTCGCGGGCTACGCCTTCTCGATCGACTACCGGGACCGCCGCGGGCACGCCAACATGCTGTCCGACCAGGAGATGACGAAGCGCGTGACGGAGCGGCCCCAGCCCGGCGCGTGCCTGCACTGCCACAGCGCCGTGATCCCGACCTACAGGCGCCTCGGCGAGGGGGACGTCTTCAAGGGATTCGAGGCGCTCGGAAAGATGACGTACGCCGACGCGCACGCCGAGGTCGTCAAGACGGGATCCTCCAACCCCGTGGCCGGGGGCACGCAGGTCCGGTTCGAGCACGCGGACGGCGCGCATCCTTTGGGATGCGTCGACTGCCACGATCCCCAATCGATGGAGCTGCGGGTGACGCGGCCGGGCTTCCTTCGCGGGATCCAGGCCCTGGCCGAGAGCGCCGCCCCCGTCCCCCACATCGCGAGCATCGAGACGTGGCGGGCCGGGTCGCACGCGCGTCCCTACGACCCCAACGTCGACGCCTCGCGGCAGGAGATGCGCGCGTTCGTGTGCGCCCAGTGCCACGTCGAGTACTACTGCGGGCCGAAAGAAACGCTCTTCTACCCCTGGAACAACGGCCTTCGGGTCGAACAGATCGAGCAGACGTACGACGCGCACAAGTTCCCCGACGGGCATCGCTTCTACGACTGGAAGCACGCCGAGACCGGCGCCGAAGCGCTGAAGGCGCAGCACCCCGAGTTCGAGATGTGGAGCCAGGGCATCCATGCGCGCTCGGGAGTGACGTGCGCCGATTGCCACATGCCGTACAAGCGCGAGGGGGCGATGAAGGTCTCCGACCACTGGGTCCGGAGCCCGCTCCTGAACGTGTCCCGGGCCTGCCAGGTCTGCCACCCCTACGAGGAGAAGGAGATCCTGGCGCGCGTCGAGGCGATCCAGACCCGCACCCACGACCTCCTCGAGCGCGCGGCGGCGGCGCTGGTCGACATGCTCGACGCCATCGACGCCGCGAAGAAGGCGGGAGTCCCCGAGGACCGGCTGGGGCCTGCGCTCGAGCTGCAGCGCAAGGCGCAGTGGCGCCTCGATTTCGTCGCGGCCGAGAACTCGATGGGCTTCCACGCTCCCGCCGAGACGGCGCGCATCCTGGCCGAGTCGATCGACTATTCGAGACAGGCGCAGGTCGACGCGCGGAGCCTCCTGACGCAGCGCTTCTAGCCCCCGTTCCGCCCCGTCACGGGGATGCCGAGCGGTGGGGTACACTCGTCGCCGTCCGAGAACCACCGGCCACCATGGGGACATCGTGAGACGAACGCTCGAGCCGCAGGACCAGATCTCCCGCTACAGCGTCGTGGGCCCGCTGGGCGCCGGCGGGATGGGAGAGGTGTACGTCGCGAAGGACGAGTCGCTCGACCGGCACGTCGCGCTGAAGGTCCTCCCACCGCACCTCGTGCGCAACGAGGAGCGTGTGCGGCGCTTCATCATCGAGGCCAAGTCGGCATCGTCCCTGAACCATCCGAACATCGTCACGATCTACGAGATCGGCCAGGACCGCGTGCGCGTCTCCGGCGCGGGCGCGGGCGGCGACGAGCCCGTCTCCGATCCGGTCCACTACATCTCGATGGAGCTGGTGACGGGGGAGACGCTCGGTCAGAAGATCCACGAGGAGAAGACCGACCTGCGCACGCTCCTGGGATATCTGGCGCAGGCCGCCGAGGGGATCGCCAAGGCGCACGCGGCGGGGATCGTCCATCGCGACCTCAAGCCCGGCAACATCATGGTCTCCAAGGACGGCTTCGCGAAGGTCCTCGACTTCGGCCTGGCGAAGCTCACCGAGAGGCAGAGCGAGCTCGCGCCGGACGCGACCAGCGCTCCCACCGCGGCGCCCGCTACCGGCGAAGGCGTCATCATGGGAACGGCGGGGTACATGTCGCCGGAGCAGGTCCAGGGGAAGTCCGTCGACACGAGGTCCGACATCTTCTCGATGGGGTGCATCCTCTACGAGGCGGCGACGCGCCGGCGCCCCTTCGTCGCGGACAGCGACGTCGAGATCATGCACAAGATCCTGCGGGACCGCCCCACGCCGGTCGAGGAGATCAACCCCCAGGTCCCCGTGGACGTGCGGCGCATCATCCGCCGCTGCCTCGCCAAGAGCCCCGATCAGCGGTTCCAGTCGATGAAGGATCTCGCCATCGAGCTGCGCGAGGCCTACGACGAGTACGACTCGCTCCCCGTCTCCGGCCCGTCGGGATCCTCCGTGTCTTCGGCGTCGTCGCACTCCGTGTCTTCCGCATCCTCGCCTGCCGTCTCGCCGTCCTCCTCGCCGGGTCTCGGCGCAGCGCGCCCCGCGCGCGGCCGGCTCCTCGCCGTGATCGTGGCGGTGGCCGTCCTGTGCGCCGCGGGGATCGCCGGCGCGTATCTCTACATGGGACGCCGCGCGGCGCCCGGGCGAGACGGCGGCCGCGGCGGTGAAGGCGGCGGGCTGGACATGAAGATGTCCGTCCTGATGAGCCGGGACGACATCAAGGAGTCCGTTCTGTCGGGTGACGGGCGCTACCTCGCCTACGTCACGTCGGCAGAGGAGAAAACGAGCCTGAACGTACGACAGGTGCGCACGGGCAGCGACGTGAGGATCCTCTCCCCGCAGGAGTTCGCGGTCCATGGGGTCAGCTTCTCCCCCGATGGCGACTACCTCTATTACTTGAACCAGGATCCCGTCTCGCCGAACTACCAGGCGCTCTTCCAGGTACCGTCGCTCGGGGGCACGCCGCGCAAGATCTTCTTCGACGTGGACACCGCGGCCTGCTTCTCTCCCGACGGGTCCCGCCTCTGCTTCCGCCGCGGTAAGCCGGACGTGAAGTCCGACACGCTCGTCATCGGGGATCTCCAGACGGGCAAGGACCGCGAGCTGGTGCGCGTCGCCATTCCGAAGAGCTTTTCGTCCGCGCCTTCCTGGTCCCCGGACGGCAAGCAGGTCGCCGTCGCGCTTCAGACACCCGAAGGGGGCCTGCAGTGCTCGATTTCGGTCATCGACGTCGAGAGCGGCCGCGAGACGACGATACAGCCCAAGCCCATTTCCTTCTTCTTCATGGGCAGCATCGCCTGGCTCCCCGGGGGAGACGCGCTGATCGTATCCGGCAACCTCGTCGGATCGCCGACTTCCCAGATCTTCCGTATCGCCTACCCGGGCGGAGAGACCCGCCGGTTGACCAACGACCTGAATGGATATGCCGGGCTCTCCCTCGCGTCGGCCGGCCGGTCGATCGCCGCGATGCGAGGCACCGATGTCACCAATGTGTGGATGGCTCCCGCGGACGGGGGGGAAGCGCATCCCGTCACGACCGCGACCGGATCGTCGGCCTCCGCGCAAAACCCCGTGCCGCTTCCGGGCGGCGGCGTGGCCTTCGGATTGGCGGAGGGGGAAAGGGTGTATCTCGCGCGGGCCGCGGCCGACGGCTCCGACCGGCGGTCGCTCGTCGCGCAAGGTCTCTTCAACTTCGGAGCCTTCTTCTCGGAGAAGACCGGCGTCCTGTTCAGCGAGGTCTCCGAAGTTGACCGGATCATCCACATCTGGCGCGTGGACCCCGATGGCGGAGGCCTCCGGCAACTCACCCAGGGCAAGGGCGAGATTCTCGACGACCTCTCCCGGGACGGGGGAATCGCGATCTTCTCCAGGGTGGACGACCCGGCCACGGTCTGGTCCCTGAACCCCGTGGCGGGGGGAGAGCCGAAGCGGCTGGCGTCCAACACCACGGGGGATCCGGGCTCGATCTCGCCCGACGGCAGGCTGATCAGATACTCGGACTTCACGACCGTCCAGGGGCGGATCTACGGACGGAGCAACGTGATTCCGTCAGGGGGCGGCGCGCCTATCGCGCAGCTGCGGCTTCCACCGGGAGCCATGGCCTGGAAGTGGTCACCCGACAGCAAGGCCCTCACCTACGTCGACCGGAACAAGGGCTGGAACCTGTTGAACCAGCCGCTCGCGGGGGGCGAGCCGGTCGTGCTGACGCGCTTCACCGAGGGAGTCACGACGGGATTCGAGTGGTCGCCGGACGGCGCGCGGATGGCCGTCGTGCGGAAGATCGGCCAGAAGGCCGGCCTCTGGTCGGTCGCGTCCGGGAAGGGCGAGGCGAGGCTCCTGACGGAGTTCCGGACCGGCGCCATCAACGACCTCCGCTGGACGCCGGACTCGAAGAGCGTCTTCTTCGTCTACGGCACGTCGAGCAAGGACATCGTCCTCATCAGCGACTTCCAGTAGCGCGCGCGCCCTCCTGCTTCGCTCCACGCATGCGCGCGAGATGACCATGGCCCTTTCGAAGCGAACTGCCCTGGCGATCTCCCTGGGCGTGATCGTCTCGTTCTGGGTCTACCAGGTCGTCTCGCAGCGCGCGGGGCCGCCGCCGCTGCCCGAGCATTTTTCCGTGCTGGCCCTGCGCATCATGCGCAACAAGCTCATCGTCTTCACCGTGGTGTTCCTGCTCCTCCGGCTGGGGGGCGAGGGGCTCGACGCACTCGGGCTCAACGGCCGCGAGTGGGCGAAGCATCTGGGCGTGGGGCTCGTCATCGGCTTCGCGATGTTCCTCGGATTGAACGTCGCGCTCGACTCGGCGCTGCACTCCCTGTTTCCCCGGCCCCCCGCCAGCGGCCCGTCGATCCTGTCCTTCTTCAAGCAGCCGCTGAACCTCCTGGCCTGGCTGCCCATCGGGATCTTCGGAGGAGGCGTGGTCGAGGAGCTCGAGCGGATCTTCGTGCTCACGCGCTTCGAAAAGTGGCTCGGGCGCCCGGGTCTCGTTCTCGGAGTGGCGCTGAGCTCGGCGATGTTCGGCTTCGGGCACCTCTACCAGGGGCTTGGAACCGCGCTCTCCACGGCCGTGTCGGGATTCGTGTTCTCGCTGGTCTACCTGCGGCGGCGCTCGGCGCTCGAGCCCATCGTCGCGCACGCGTTCAGCGACGTGCTCGCCATGCTGGCGGCCACGATGCTCGCCAGGTGAGAGCCCGGGCTCTTTTCGCATAGAATCACCGCCGCATTCTTCGAGAGGGATTCCGAGCTTGAGGCATTCCGCCGGCGATCGACCGGGC
>Ga0207644_10002524_pt1 | contig 11773 bp, 20 predicted proteins | sample KBSS73metaG_FD_184326 | JGI IMG/M metagenome (GOLD analysis project Ga0207644, IMG submission 184326) | Switchgrass rhizosphere microbial communities from Kellogg Biological Station, Michigan, USA - KBS S7-3 metaG (SPAdes) (version 2) | ecosystem: Host-associated > Plants > Roots > Rhizosphere... | reverse complement strand
CACGGGCGATCGTGGCGCAGGCCGAGGTGCAGCGGGAGAAGCTGCGCGAGGACCGCGAGAGCATCAACCGGCCCGAAGCGCAGGAGCGCACGTCGGTCAACGGCACGGCGCTGGTGCCGCTGACGCCGAAGAGCGTGAAGCGCGTGGTCAAGCGCAGTGGACACCGGAACGGTAGCAGGTACGGCACCGGAAGCGCCTCGATAGCTGGTGGCGCTCACTGAGTGGCATCCGCACCGCCCGTATCGCCGGGCGTGGCGCTGGTCACCACCAGCGAGGCGTGCCGGCTGCTGCGGTGCTCACGCTCGACGCTGGGCCGGCTCCGGCAGGCCGGCGAGCTGCGCTGGATACCCGGCTGCCCGGTGCGTATTCCGGTTGCCGACATTGAACGATGGATCGAGAGACAATTATGCCAAAGCGTTCCACCAGTCCCACCCGCGTCCAGCTCCCCGAAGGCTGCTGGCTCGATTGTCGCGAAGCGGGGTCGCCCTACTGGCACGTCTACTGGGCCAAGCCCAATCGAGGCAAATGCAGCACGGGTACGACGAACCGCGCTGCGGCGGAGGCTCGCGCCTTTGCGGAGATCCTGCCCCTGAGGCGGGCTGAGCTGAAGAGCGTGACGGCACGGCGCGACGACCCACTGTGGGATGAGCTGCTGGACTGGTACTGCGAGGCCAAGCGCCACGAGAGCGCCTCGCAGTCCACGTTCGATATCCTGGTGCCGATCCGCCGGGCGGTTGCCGGCAAGCGGGTTAGCGTGACCGATGGCGCGTTCTGGATGCAGTACCAGGCCGACCGGCGCAGCGGCACGTATTCTAAGTTTCGCTGGATACGCAAAGACTGGGTCGGCACCTGCCGGGCCTCGGAAGGCACGCTGTCGCGCGAGCTACGGGGGATGCTGGCGGTGCTGCGGCGTGGGGTGAAGGCGCAGAAGGTGGCGTTGGCGTTCATGCCTCAGTTCGTCATGCCTCGGAACCCGGAGCCGCGTGACGTATGCCCGGATGCGGCACAAATGCGCAAGCTGCTGGACTATGCGCTGACCAGCAGCCCATCGGAGGAGAAGGGCCCGCTGCGGCGGGTGGCGCTGTTCGCCTGTCTGGCGATCTGCACCGGGGGTCGGGCGCGTGCCATCGAGTGGCTCACCTGGGACCGGGTGGATCTGACCGAGGGCTGGATTGACCTGCAGCGGAGCGATAAGCGGGTGACCAAGAAACGCAACGCCACGGTGGCGATCCTGGACGAGCTGCGACCGATCCTGGAGCGGGCGTATCGGGAGCGCGAGAACGAATGGGTGCTGCGGTCGAACTGGTCGGTGCGCAATGACTGGGACAGATTCTGTGTGGGCGCGCTGGGCGTGAAGTTCCGCCGGCATGACATGCGGCACGCACTGGCCACCAAGATGGTCAACGATGGTGTCTCGATGGGCGGGGTCGCGGACTTCCTGGGCAACACCGAGGCGATGGTGCGGCGGGTGTACTCGCACCACAACCGGGCGGCGGTGGCACGGCGCGAGGTGCTGGCGAACTGGAAGCCCTTGTGATGAAGTTGAGAAGTTGAGAAGATCAGAAACTGAAAGGTCGCTAAAATGTGGCTACCTAATTCTGTGATTTCGGCGGTGAGAGAGACCGTCGATGAAGTCTTCTTCGTGAGCTACCACACGACCCGAGTGTTCAACGAAAATCGAGCACCGGGCACACCGTTGGTGTTTTCGGGCTGGTATTGGGCGAAGGGGCCGCGCGAAGGCGGACCCTTCCGGTCACAAAGTTCGGCGTATCGCGATGCTTGGTATCATCTTGTGGCGCGCCAGAAAGCGCCCGCGCTTTATGCAGCCGCCAAGACCGAGATAAGGAAGCAAGAACGCGCAAAGCGTCACGTCAAAGCGGGTACGGCGCCCAAGCTGAAGCTGGTGGCGTGACATGCCGCGCATCCGCGCCAACTCGAAGATGTGCAAGGTCAAACCCAAGCCAGAACACGCGCGAACGGCGCGGCTCTTACGGGAGTTCCTACAGCGCGGCGAAGGCATGTCGATGGCGGCGCTCGCCAAACTACTCGGCTGCGGCGCAACCGTGCCCTACAGCTGGATCGCCGGCAGAGGCGCGATCGGAAGCACATACCGTCCGGCTGTGGCCAGTCTGCTGGGCGTGCCCGAAGATGACCTGTTGCCGGACACCGACACGCTGGGACCCGCGAGACAGGCGGTCAGGCTGGCCAGGGTCAGCGCGCCGTCGACGTCGTTGATGGCACCGCCGATGAGCGCGCCACCGCAGGGGGGCCGGCTCGCCTACGAAGGCCACGGGGACGGCACCGCCACGATCAGCGTGCGGGCGCGGTTGCCCGTGGACCAGGCCAAGCCGCTGTTCCGGCTGCTGCTGGACAGCGGCATCGACCAGGAACAGGCGCAGGCGGGCGCATGAGCCCGCCAGTGTTTGACGGGCTTTATGCTACCAAGCGCCTCTTTCCCCGCCTGCGGGCAGGCAGAGAGCGCCCAGCGGGCAGGCACGGGCCTCGCCTCCATGATTAGCGCCATCGCCGAGCGTCAGACCGAACCCGATTTTACAGAATTGGGGCTACACGTGGGACAAGACAACCAAGCGCTGGAAGGACACACCAAATGAACACTGAACGTCTAGAACACTTGATCACCATCATGCAGGATGTGACGATCCTGCGTAAGAAGTTCGACATGAATGCATGGGCCACACGCGACACCAATGAGTGTGGCACTACATGCTGTGCACTGGGATGGGCTGCACTTGATCCTAAGTGTATGGCTGAGGGCCTATACTTGCAGGCATCATGGATACTTGACCAGCATGAACCTGATGGCAGGTTTATCTACATGCATGTGCCACTGACTAGCACTGAAGCATGGAACAAGACTGAGGATGCCATGCGTGAGTATGCTGTGTCTTTTGAGCCTACATGTGAAGGTGAAGACGGCTTCTACGCTGCGATGAAATACTATGACATCACTTATGGACAAGCCGACTACTTGTTCGACAACACGTCGTATCCCAACCTTTCTGCTACACCACAGGATGTGATTGATCACATCAAGCATGTGCTCACTGACTATGATCCTAATGAGTAACAAGGTGCATAGAAACGGAGATTTGCAGGAGTTGGAGACTTCGTATGAGCACTAACATCTCCAGGGGCAAATTGCTGCCCGAGGCGCGCAACGCCACGTTTGTCGCCACGCAGGCCGCGATGCTCGCGATCACGAAGAGCGATCCGGCAGCGACCAAGCGATGCCTGGAAATCGCACTGAGTGAACTGAAAATCTGCCGCACCCCGCCAGAAAGAGCGAGCGATGCCTGAGATGTATCTGATCTGGTCGCACGAGCACGGCGCATGGTGGGGTCCGGACCGCTGCGGCTACGTCGCCAGCATCGGCCAAGCCGGACGCTACACGGAGGACGAGGCGGTAGACATCTGCACGAACGCAATCCCCGGCACATCACGCCAACTAGGAGCACTGCCAGAACTACCCGTATTGGAGACGCACGTTATATGGATATGGCTGCACCAGCGGTTCCGTGACTCGCTGCCAAATGTGGCGGCTGAACCGTGGGAGCCATTAGGAGAAGTCTGACGGCCTGTGGATCGAGGACATTGATCCCGTCACGAAGGCCATAAACACCGTTCAGACCGTTGCACAAACTGAGCAAAAATACGCATAAGCAAACCGACGTTTGAAGGAGTGGCCGATGATCAAAGCGATGGCGACCGCCCCCGATGGCCGGAAAATCCTGGTGCTCGGCCTGAGCTTCGCCAACCTCGACAAGTTTCGCCAGCAGCCGGGCGACACCTACATCCGCATCGAGGGCCGCGAGCTTGGGTTGCCGATCGACATCATGCTGATTTCCGGTGAGACCGAGGCGCATCTGGCGGAGACGTTGGCCGGCGGTATCGGCCCCGACACCAAAGCCCACGTCAGCCGGAGATCGAAGAACTGATCTGAGCCGACGTGGCGGCAGGACATGATGATGCAGGAGTGGCCGATGGACGATAGGGATATTCTGGCCGGCGCGAAGTTCTATGCCCGTGCCGCCGCGACGCGCGCAGTGAGCGGCGTCATTCCAGAATGGGATGACGAGGCAGACAACGCCAACTGGCGCAGGACGCGCCCCGATGTCAGGGCCGGTTGTCTCGACATGGTGCGCGGGATTGTCGCTGCCGCCGGGTTCCGGCTGGCGCAGGAGGCGGCCGGGAAACGCGCCAATAGCGATCCTCGATCGCGCCGCCGCGCGCGCAAGATAACGTCCGCAAACGAGAGTTGCCGGACGGAACGCTAAGCCGCCCGCGTGGTATCGCGTAGCGGCACCGGGGCAAGGCCGCTGTCGAATACCGGCGCCAGCCGGTGCGCGGCCTGATCCGGGTGCGTGCGGAGCAGACGGGCCACCAGGTGGGCGTCGGCACGGCCTAGCCAGATCGCGGTCGGCGGCTCCTCGGTGACCATGTAGCCCTCGGACCAGACGGTGGCGACAGCGAATTGGCAGCCCGCCTGGCGCATCGCGCGGCGCAGCATGCAGACGAGGGTGCCGACGTGCTTGGCGACGTTGCCGTCCGGCTCGTCGTCGGGATCGGGCCAGATCGCCGAGATCAACTGGTCGCGCGGGACGCAGCGGCCCGGCGTCCGGGACAGGCGATCCAGCAGGCGCCCGCACGCCGGATAGATGCTCACCGCGCCGTGGGTGCCGAACACGGATCTTGGGACGCTGCTGAGAACCTGCTCGTGCATAGAGGCGCGCCACCAGTAGCGATTACGGGTGTCGCGCGCCACCAGGGCTAGGTCAAGGCGAATATCTGCAACAGAACTGTCGCGGTACGGTTGCGTACAGGCGCAACAGCCGCCTAGCATCGCGATCCGTGCGCTGGGGTCCCGCCAGCGCCGGGAGGCGTCTGGCGGCGCTGGTACTGGCACTGGCGGGGGGTTTTAGGAAAGGAGGTGGAGAGGCTCCTCGTACGTGCCGGGTCTGGCGGACACCGACAAGCTTAGCTTGCTTCAACCGGAACCACGAAAGGTATCAGCATGCCCAAGATAGAGTTTCCATGGGCCGCGTGCAACAGCGGTGGATCGTTTGTGCGTGATCGGCTCCCGGCGCGCCTGCGGGAGATCGAAGAAGAATACGGTTCGCAGGCTTGGACGCATCTGCATCCCATCATCCCGCCGATGGCGGTCGATAAGGGCCGGCTGCGGGAGTTGCAGACCTATCACGGCTGGACTGAACGCCAGGCGCTGAAAGCCTGGGCCAGCCGCTTCGGCGGCAAGTGCCCAGGGGCAATGGACAATCGCGGCCACTGGTACCCGATCGGGGTGCACGGGGAGGGCGTGTATGACGTGATTGAGACTGGGCTGAGGGCCGTGTTCTCCGGCAGTCACTACGAACCAGAGCCGGTTCGGCTGGCATGGGACTGCGTGCGGGCCTGGACGCACGGCGCCGGCATCGGCGTGAACGGTGCCTGGTGGCCCTGCATCGACGTGGATCTGCACGATCCGGCGGAAGCCCACGCCGTAAAGACCCTGCTGTGGACCTACATGGGCGATAGCGCCCAGCGCGGGTGGCGAGTGGGCAACCCGCCCAGAGGCGCGATCCCGTTCGATCTCGCGCCGCCGGACGAAGACGACCCGGAGCAGCGCCCGTTGCGGAAGATGACCCTGACGGTGCGCGACGGCGAACAGATCGAGGTGCTGGCGCACGGCACGCAGTGGGTGCTGGCGGGAATGCACGGCAAGACCGGACGACCCTACAGGTGGATTCGTGAAGACGGTGAGTCGGGGCCGCCGCCCTACACCGGCAAGCTGCCCTTTCTGTCAGCGGGAGAACTGCGGGATCTGCTGGAGGCGATCAGCCGGGTGTTAGGCGTGGAAAACGCGCGCGTGCAGGTGTCCTGGGCCGGCAGTCGGATACAGGTCGGTGAAGGAGGTGGTGGGCCGGGTGGCCTACTGGAAGGGCCGGAAGATCTAGGGGCCGAGGTGCTGGCACCCTGGCCCAATGACAGAGGTGTGGGACGCGACAAATGGGTTGCGGTGGGGCACGCCCTGTGGGGCGCCTCCGGCGGCTCGGCGTGGGGTCTGAAGGCGTTCCAGGACTGGGCGCGAGGCTGGCCAGACGCGGACCCGGCGGACGATGTGCGCCTCTGGCAGGGCATCAAGAGCAGCACGATCGGTGTGGACTGGCTGATCCAGAACTGTCCTGGCGTGTCGGCTGGGCAGCAGGTCGCATGGCTGCTGAAGCTGGAATCGTGGCGCAAGGCACGGGCCGGGGAGGCAGCACGGTGAGCGGCGGCGGTGGCGGCGGTGGCGGGGCGGGGTTCGACCCCGCCCTATGGCCGGTGGGGCGAGAAGGTTTCAACCCCAAGGTGGATCACGGGCACTGCGCGAGCTGGGTGGTGGCGCAACTGCGCGATCGGGTGCGCTGGGTGCCTGGGCTGGCGATGCGTGGCTGGTCCGGTCGCTTCGTTCACCGCGACGAGGACACGCTGGCCTGGCACAGCGAGGAGGCGGCGCACTGGCAGGTAATGGCCGACGCGGAGAAGATCATCGAGGATCTGGTGTTGCGGCGCCTGCGGCTCCGGCCGACGGTCGTCACCAGCATGCTGTCGCGGGACTACTTGCACGCGGTGTGCCGGCTGATCAGTGAGACCCGGATCGATCTGCACCGGGGTCTGGAATGCTGGGACGAGGACGCGGACGTGTTGCAGACGCCCGCGTCGGTGTGGAGTTTGCAGACCGGGCACCGGCGAGCGGTCACGCTGGCCGACTTCAACCTTCAGTGCACGCGCGTGGAACCGGGGGCGATGGGCTCCGCCGTGCGGTTCACCGGGATGCTGGACTCCGCGTTCGGACAGGGCACGGACAACCGACGCTGGTTTGAAGATCTGGTGGGCGGATCGCTGTTTGGGCACAACGCCGAGCAGTTGCTGGCGTGGCTGATCGGACGTTCAGGCACCGGCAAAAGCACGATCATGTCGGTGGTGGTGCGAGTGCTGGGGAGTTACGCAACCGTAGGCGACAGCTCGCTGCTGGTGCGCGACAGCCGGCAGGGGGCCGGCCGCGCCTCGCAGGCCGAGCGGTTCCAGCTCGCGGCGCTAGAGCGGCGGCGGGTCGTGGTGTTTGAAGAGATCAGAGAAAAACACGGCGTACTCAACGCGGCGTTGATCAAACGCCTGGTCTCCAGCGCGGAGATCACGATCGAGGAGAAGTACGGCACGCCCCGCGCGGGTCGGTTGTGCCTCACGCCTTGGCTGATCACCAACGGCTTACCTGACAAGGGCCTGGACGGGGATGATGGTGGATCGATCCTGCGTCGCCTGGGCCTGGTCTCAGCGGACGGCCTGCCTGGTGTGGTCGAGGCGGGGCTGGGCGACTGGATTGTCGCGCACGAAGCCGAAGGAGTGCTCGCCTGGCTGATCGACTGTGCGGCGCGGCACATCATGTTTGGACCTGTGGCACGGCCCGTGCTGAGCGAAATGGCGTCACAAGACTTCACCGAGGAGGGCCGGCCGGTCGAAGACTGGTTTGCGGAGCGGATTGAGTTCACAGGAAATAAAGCTGATCGGTTGCATGCGCGCGTTATGTTCGATGATTTTGAGGAGCATGGTGCCGGGGGTGTGTCGCACGCGAATTTTTATCGAAGGCTTTCGGTGCTCATTATCGAGGATGCCGGGAAGGGCGATCGCACCCTGCATAATCCGAAAATGGAGATCGATGGCACGACCAGATCGGGGTATTATAACGTACGGTTAAGAGAAACTGTTGAAAATGGGCCTCAGAACCGGTTTTGAAGGGTCAATCCGGGGGGGTAGGGGGTATATCTATGCCACACTAGTTTTTTTAAGATAGACATAAAAGTGATATCTAGAGAGCAGTTTGTAGGCGCCTTTTGCCCAGTTACCCCCCGGATCGAAAAGTGGCGACGCGGATTGTGGCGTGGAAAGTTGGAATATTTGTTAGCCCTGGGGCGGTGCCTCAGGTCGAGGAGTCAGAAACACCCGGCCTCCGAGGGGAGGCCGGGTGCGTGAAGGGTTGAGAGGGGCGGTGCCTTAGGCGGCCCTGTGGTGGTGCCGGTAGGTCATCCAGAGCACGATGACGCAGACGCTGACCCAGGCCCGTGGGTCGTCCGGGACGTGGATGAGATGCTGGGTGAGGCCGGAGAGAACAGCGGCGGTGAGGCCGTAGGCGAACAGGCGGCGGATGCCGGCGGCGGTGCTCATGGTGGTCTCCTGTGGGATCTGTGGGATTGCGTGGAGGGTCGGGGTTACTTCAGCTGCACGTGCCCGATGAGCACGGCGAGCTGACCGGCGATCGAGCCGAGCTGGTAGGACAGCGTGACCACGATGCTCAGGGTGGCGATGGTCAAGCCGGCGGTGATGCCGACAGCCCAGGTCAGGATCGTGAAGCGTTGTTTGATCTGGTCGTCCATGGGCGGTGCCTGTGGGATCTGTGGGATTGCGTGGAGGGTCGAAGTCTAGCGAGGCGGTGGCGGTGCGCGGTGCATCGCCTTGATCAGCCGTTATACGCGCGGCGGTTAAATGCTTCGCGGCGCTCCAGTTCTTCGTCCGTCACGTCTAGATACGAGCGGACACTCTCACCTTCGCTGGCATGATCCCGCGCGAACTGCTCGGCCTCCTCGCGGCTGTCAAAGTCGTATCCCTTTGCAGCCCTAAGGCCCCGGTTTACCCGGACGGTGAACTTCCCGGCCGTCGTGTAATGGCGGTGAATGAGAATGGCCATCTGTCTGTCTCCTGTGGGATCTGTGGGATTGCGTGGAGGGTCGGAGCTTAGCGCGGCGGCGGTGCGCGGTGCAGGGCGGTTTCCAGCTCGGTGGCGAGGGCCTCCAGCCAGAGGACCATCTCCTGCGTCGGGGTGCGGGAACCGGTTTCATAGCGGAAAATGGTCGCGTGTTTCAGCCCGAGGAGGTCGGCGAGCCCCTGACGGCTCCAGCGCAGCCTCTGGCGGGCCTGCTGGAGGCGTTGAGCGGGTGGCTTGGAGCCGGGGAGATTGTCGGGGCTGTAGGGTGCCTCTGAGGGCTGGGAAATGGGTGGTTGGGTCATGGGGTTCCGTCCTGCCGGTGCTTCGGCATGGGGTGGGCCTCGAGATATTGGGTCAGGCCCTCCAGCCAGTCGGCGAGGAGGGTCGGCACCTCGGCGGTGCCGTTTGCCCAGGAGCGCACGCGTCGGTCGCTGACCTGGGCCCACTCGGCGAAATGCCGGTGGGACATGCTGAGGGCGGTTAGGGCGGTGCGGAATCGTTCGGGGGTCATATCAGGGGCTCCCAGGTGTTTAGATCCGTCCACGTGCGGTCTAGTGCGTCGCGGCTGACTGTAGCGACGCGGGACTCGACCCGGCCGTCAATGTGGCGCCACAGATCGACGGGGACACCTGGTCGCTGGCCTAAGATGCGTCTAGCGTATCGTTCGGCTAGAGTAAAGGTTGAGAATGATTTGGCAATGCGAGTGTGGGACATGCGCCAGTCGCCGTTGCGGCCATCGTGGGCGCGACGTGCATGGGGGAGGTTATCCCAATAGTTGGGACGATCCTGGCACGCTTCAAAGGTTATGGTGGGGGTCATGGTCACGCCCCCATCCACTGGCGCAGCCAGCCATCTGCCCAGAGGCGGGCGCAATAGGTCCCGGCGACATACGGATTAGCGCAGAGGGTTTTACCAGCGAGGTAGTCTGCCCGGCCGATGCGGGGGCAGTGCAGGGATGCTTGGATGTAAGTCATAGCGGGTTCCTTGTGGGGCGTGTACGGGGCTTGCGCTCGCCTAGGGCGCCGGAGCGGAACAGCAGGCGGGCGCCGCTCTGGCGAATGTCGGCAGACATTTGCAGCGCGCGATCGAGGCCGTGGAGGGTCGCGGCATTGCGACCCATTTTCCACCATGTGACGCTGTCGGATTGACGAGAGGTTTTCATAGCGGGTTCCTACGTTTCTTTACGATACAAAATGAGATTTGCAGACGGCCGATACGAAAGAATCGCAGACCGCCAACTTTGAAGAGTCGCAGTGTCATGCGACAAGTTTTCGGCCGCCGCCATGGGCAGGGATCATAACGTCAGCTTTGGCACGGGCGGAGTGCCCACCGCAGGCCTTGCATGCCGCGCATGTGGTTTTCTTGCCCGCTTCGGCTGACGCGGGGCAGAGAATCTCGCCAGGCTCGCGAGCGTAATTTGTGGCCGGTGCGACGCGGAAGGTACGGAAATTCAGGATGCGAGCGGCGACTCTATCGGCGCTGCTATCGCAGGATGCCATGACCCACGCTGCAAACTCTGGAAACGCGCGCCATTGGTGGGTGTAACCCGTGCGGCCAGCGACATTGGCGAGGAGGGTATTCCACACGGCAAAGGGAACGGCCGCAGGGTCACCATATGAGCCAAGGCGAACAAGCTTGCCAGCGACGCGCTCGGCCGCTGTGTTCAGGTCAGATGACAGGTCATCATACCGGCCGCGACGCGCGGTGCTCCACACGTTCAGCGGGGCGGTATCAAGGCGGACGTAGCATGAACGCGTGGAGGGTATCCTTTCTCCCGCGTCATTATGCTGTCCACGATGCTGACAATCGCCACAAATTGAAAAATCCAGTCCCTGCCTGGCAGCATCGATAGGGTTGATATCGTCGCGCATGATCCAGGTTTGCACCATGGCGCCGGTTTTGGCGTTTTTGCTACTGCGCTGGATTGTCGCGATTGCGACTATAGGGGCGCCATCTAGCATAGACGGACCGCGATAAAAGATGAAGTTACGCGCGGGCATGGGCTTTCGCTCCAATGTGGCGGGCCCTGAGTGGCCGCGCCGATAGGTGTCATTTAGCGGCGGGTGCGGTGGGTGTCAAGGAAATTGTGACAACTGAAGCAACTTTTCTGTGGGGCGGGTTTGGCCTACGGTCCGGTATGTCCAAAGCTGACTTGATTCCGTTCACCCGAGAGACAAGCCGGATGGCACGGGGACGTACGCGACTTTGCGCGTGGTGCGGGCGGTTTGCCACGAAAGGCAAGGAATGGTGCGAGCGGCACGCGCCGGGTTATGCGGGGGAGCGACGCAAGAGCGAAGGCGGGGACCCTGCTAGGCTAGTGGCCGCGCGCGATGACTTTGTTGCGGAGCGTATGCTTTCGGATGGATTGAAAGCATGGGCGCCTATCGCGCGAATTGTCGCGACGCGTCCCCGGCATACGCGGCCGGTCAAGTTGCTAGACGTTGTGCGGGCACTTGTGGCGCAGGCGGAAGGTGATCACGCACCGTGGGCTGAAATTGTGGCTGGTATGCGCGCGGCCGGGATTATGCGAGAGAGTGACAGTCCGTGGCGCGTGTAACCCGCGCAACGTCCGGCGCGACACAAGATGATGTTGATTTGGCGCTTAGCACGTTGCGGGAAGTTGCGGGAAATTTTGATGCAACGCCGACAGCACGTTCAGCCGCATCGCGAACTTTGTTAGAATTTTACGGCTACCTCGGAACGGGTAGGTCATTGGTGCCCGATCTAGGCGCCAAATCAGGGGCGGAAATGTCCCTCGCGGAGCTTCACCGCAGAGCTGCCGAGCTGCGCAAGGCTAACGGGGAAACCGAGGATTTGCTAGCCCCCTAACACGACTCTCGCACGACACCAGGCTTTCCGCGATCCTAACCTATTGATAACCCCAGACAAACCACACTCTAAGCTAGAGGGTGCGGCAACGTCAACGACGCCCCATCCGCACCCTGGCCAGCCGCCACGGCAGGCCGATGGGCAGGCAGTCGTTGCGATTCCGAATCCGCCCCCTGGCTCGGCCGCCGG
>Ga0207644_10002522_pt1 | contig 11776 bp, 11 predicted proteins | sample KBSS73metaG_FD_184326 | JGI IMG/M metagenome (GOLD analysis project Ga0207644, IMG submission 184326) | Switchgrass rhizosphere microbial communities from Kellogg Biological Station, Michigan, USA - KBS S7-3 metaG (SPAdes) (version 2) | ecosystem: Host-associated > Plants > Roots > Rhizosphere... | reverse complement strand
ACGGCAGGTCCAGGTAGAGCGTGTTCTCGGGATCGAGCGGCCGCCAGTCCGACGGCTTCGAAGCCGCGAGGATGTCGGCCATCGTCCTGGGTGCCGCACCGCTCTTGGAGCTTGCGGGGGCGCTCGCGGCGGGAGGCGCCTTCGGAGCAGCGCCCACGGAGGGGGCGGCCGGCGCGGGCGCGGCTGAGATCGGAGGCTCCACTCCCGTCGCGCGCGCGGGCCGCACCGCCGCGGCGACGCAGAGAAGCAGGAGGGTCGGGAGCGCGAATCGGCGGGCGTGGGACACGGGTCCTCCTACGTCGAGGTCCCCATTGTCACCTGTTTCAACGGGCCGGCGTCAACCGCCGGACCGCGCTAGGGACAGGCGAACGCCGAAGCCGCGATCCCGGCGTCGCGGCTCCCGCTCTGCGAGGCCGCGCCCGAGTCATAGCTCCCCCGACCGCGGCAGTTCGCGCCGCGCGCCAGGAACCAGAACCCTTCTCCCGGCTGAGGCGGAGCTCCGGGGATCACCACCTGAGTGTCCGCGATCTTGCTCGCCAGGCAGCGCTGCGTCGACTGCGCGAAGTCCCCGTGGGTCGCGCGCAGCGTCGAGAGCCTGCCGCTCACCGCGTCGTACCAGGTCACGTTCGATTGGGGCGACCAGACGAGCTTCGTGCCTGCCCCGGCCGTCTTCACGACGGACAGGGCCGGGCCGAAACCCGGAGCCGACGATGTCGATTGGCACCAGCTCGTCCGCGCCGTCCATGCCGACGGGGGCCCGCCATCGGAGAACGAGATCCATCCCCCGTTCTCGCTCCACGCCCGCCCCAGGAAGAAACCCGTCGCGGGATCGATGTGCACCCCGCAGGTCGGATCGGACAGGCACGTCGTCGGAGAGAAGTTGATCCAGCCGATGTTCTCCGCCCAGGCGTACCCGGACAGAACGCCGTAGCCGTTGTTCGCAACGCCGTAGGACGAGTCCGCGCAGGTCCCGTTGTTCAGGCAGTTGAGATTGATCCAGCCGACGTTCTCTCCCCAGAACCATCCGACGATCCGGAAGTCCTGGACCTCGGCGCCCGGACCGTCCTGGCCCGAGGGCTCGGCGTTCACCCAGCCGATGTTCTCGCCCCAGGCGTATTGATGATCGTCGCTCGCGGGATCGATGTTCTCGCCCGCAAGGGCCCTCCCCGCGAAGACAGCGAGAGCCGCCAGGAGGACAGGAGCGAGCCGGTGGGCCGCTCTTCGATGTGCCGCAGTGGAAGTCATGTCGTCTCCTTCCAGCCTCGCGGCATCAATACGCGAAATTCGCCCAGGGGTTCGTGCTCCCCGGGACGGCAGACATGTCTCCGACTCCCGCGACGTTCACGAGCGGACCGTAGGAGTTGCCCGGCCCGATCTGGAAGGGAGTCTGGCAGTTCGTCGCGAAGTTGTTGAAGAAGATGTTCTGCGCGCCGGTGATCATGTATCCCACCGGGCAGGAGTACACCGCGCCCTCCTCGATGAGCGCGCGCGCCCCTGTCGCGAGCACGCCCACGTTCTGGCAGGAGTGCGCCTCGCTGTCGTAGAAGTTCCCTTCGCCGCCGATCTGGAAGCCGGCGGCTTCCGCCCCGATCGAGATGACGTCCCAGATGATGTATCGGGAGGCCTGCGAGAAATCGATGCCGACCCGCCCGCCGATGACCGAGCCATCGTAGAAGGTCACGTTCTGTCCGGAGCAGACGATCCCGCAGCCGCTGGGTACGCCCGAGGACGCGCCCGAAGGCACGAAGATATGGAATCCGCCGCCGCAGATGTCCACGTGGCTCGCCTGGACATCGATGACGTTCTGGCCCGGATTGCCCTGGATGTTCCCCACGAGGTAGTACGAGCCCGAGACCGAGATGACGTGCTTGGCGGACGCGGATCCCGGCAGGCTCTCGACCGGAACCGGAGGCATCGCGCAGCCCTGATCGGTGCGCGCGATCATGTTGGTGACCTGGGTGAGATCCCTGCCCGACGGGGAAACTCCTCCCGCGGGCGGATTCAGCGAGCCGGCCACGGCGTTGCGCGCGAGGAGAGACCCCGCGACGGCGCCTCCCAGGCCCGCGATGAGAACTCGGCGATCGACGTCCTTCTTCTGCATCGAACTCTCCCAATCCGCGACACGCGGAAACCCGGCGCTCCCGGGGAGCGCCGCATGGTGCACCCAGCCGCCGATCCCTTCTTTCACGACACCAACGACAGGCCCAAAGGCGGGGCCCCGTGGGGGCATGAGGATCCCTATCCAATACCGCAGGGGTCCCTGAAAAGCAAGGTAATTGCATCATGCGGTGCCGCGCCCGGCTTGATGCAGCGGACGGCCGCGAGGCGGCCGCCGCTGATCGTCGCTGGTACCGGGGGGGGCGGTCAGTGAAACTGCGGACGGCGGCCGCGGTCGGTGCGGGTGCGGTATCCGGCCGGAAGGCTCTAGTTGTCGGGGTCCGTTTCGCCCGGGCGGATCCCGAAAGCGCGGATCCGCGACTGGAGGGTGGACGGCTTGAGCGCGAGCAGCTCGGCGGCCCCGCCGCGTCCATAGATCCGTCCCTTGGATCGGCGCATCGCGGAGAGGATGTTGGCGCGTTCGCGCCTGCGCCATTCCTCCTCCGGGACGACCTCGTCCCTCGCCTGCCTCGCCTCGAGAGGCCTGCCGTGTGCGGTCGGGACGAGCTCGTAGTTCCCGTCGCGGCGGGCGAGCGCCAGCGGATGGGAGCTGGCCGCTTCGAGAACATCGGCGGGACTGCACGACGGGAGGCTGTAGCTGCAGATCGCCTTCACGGGATGGCCCGCGATCGAGGCGTCGAACTCCCGTTCGTACTCCGCGAAGTCCGCCCAGGTGCTCCTCGGCACCCACGCGGCGCTTCCCGTGCCGCGCAGACCCTGATATCCCTCGGCGAGCGCCTGTGCGAGGACCGGCTTCCAGGCGTTCGCCCGGGCATGCGCGTCGAACACGCCGCCGGAAAGGTACCAATCATCGTAGCGGCGCAGGTACACGCTGCCGCGCGCTTCGTGACGGTCGAAGTCGGGGATCGCCTCGTACAGGGCCTGCATCGCGTCGTCCACGGTGAGCGGATCCGTGACGATCCAGAAGCAGCGCTCGTTGTTCGCGAGGCCCTCCGCAAGGAACGGAACTACGACCTCGAGCAGGTCTTCCTTCGCGGAGAAGAGATGGCAGATGTGGGATCCCCACGGCATGCCTGTGAGGAGTTGACTCGTCTGCGATTGAGGGACGTGCGTATCCACCCCAGAACCTCCCGTCTACGTTCGGCCCAAAAGACGCGGCGACTCTCTTATACACCTCGCCCGGGGTCCGCATCAAAGGGATTTCGGGAGAATTCGGAGGCTTGCGGACGGCACAGCCGTGCGCTCACGCCGGCCGCATCACCGATATTTCGGTGATCAGCGAGAATCCGGGGGATGGATCTCCACCCGGCCCTGGAGGCTCAGCCCAGCTCGGCCGTCGGCAGGAACCGGGGCGCCTTGCGGGCCTTCGTCGCCTGCTCGAAGGCGTAGGCGAGCGAGACGAGCTTCGGCTCGCTCCAGGAACCCGCGCAGAACGAGATCCCGATCGGGAGACCGTGGACGTACCCCGCGGGAACCGTGACGTGGGGATAGCCCGCGACCGCGGAGGCGGACGAATAGCCGCCGGTGAAGTGGTCGCCGTTGACGCAGTCGGTCGGCCAGGCGGGCCCGCCGGTCGGCGCCACGAGAGCGTCGAGCGAGTTCTTCTTGAGCGCGGCGTCGATCCCCTTCTCGCGCGCGAGGGTGTGGTTCTTCTTCAAGGCCTTCAGATAGGCCTTGTCCGTCAGCGGCCCCTTCGCCTCGGCCCGGAGGAAGAGCTCCTGGCCGAAGAAGGGCATCTCCGTGTCCTTGTGCTTCTCGTTGAAATCGATGATGTCCTTCAGCGTGCGCACGGGCGCGCCCGGCGAGAGCGCCGCCAGGTAGAGGTTGAGGTCGGTCTTGAACTCGAAGAGAAGGACCTCCAGCTCCGAATCGTCGAACTGACCCGCGGTCGGGATCTCCACCGGATCCACGATCACCGCGCCGCGCTTCTTCATCTCCTCGATCGCGCCGTTCAGGAGCGCGTCGACGGCGTCGTGGAAGCCGAAGTTCTTGCGCAGGATCCCCAGCCGCGCGCCGCGAAGCCCGTCCTCATCGAGGAACTTGGTGTAATCGGCGGGGGTGCCGGACGGGATCTGGCCGGTCGCCGCGTCGCGCGCGTCGCGGCCCGCCAGGACGCCCAGGAGCGCGGCCGCGTCGGCCACCGTCCGCGCCATGGGCCCGGCCGTGTCCTGACTGTGGGCGATCGGGATGATCCCCGAGCGGCTCACGAGCCCGAGCGTCGGCTTGATGCCGACGAGCGAGTTCGTGCTCGACGGGCACACGATCGATCCGTCGGTCTCGGTCCCCACGGCGACCGCGCAGAAGTTCGCCGCCGTCGCCGCCCCCGAGCCCGAGCTCGACCCGCACGGGTTGCGGTCGAGGGCGTACGGGTTGCGCGTCTGGCCGCCGCGCCCGCTCCATCCGCTCGTCGAGCGCGTCGAGCGGAAGTTTGCCCACTCGCTGAGGTTCGTCTTGCCGAGGATGATCGCGCCCGCCTCGCGCAGCTTCCCGGCGATGAACGCGTCGCGCGCGGGTTTCGCCCCCACCAGCGCGAGAGATCCCGCCGTCGTCATCATCCGGTCGTCGGTGTCGATGTTGTCCTTGATGAGGACGGGGATCCCGTGCAGCGGACCGCGCGGACCCTTGTCCCGCCGCTCGTGGTCGAGCGCGTCCGCGATCTCGAGAGCGTCGGGGTTCACCTCGATGACGGCGTGGATGGCGGGGCCGGACTTGTCGAGGGCGTCGATCCTCTCGAGATACGACTCCGTGATCGAGCGCGCCGAGGCCTTTCCCGCGCGCATCCGCTCCTGAAGCTCGACGATCGTCCACTCGGGCATCTGAGCCCGTGCGTCCGCCGTAGCGATCGCAGGGTCCATCGTGCCGGACGCCGGGCTCTCGGCGCCGGCCTTCCCCCCTCCGGCGGCGACCGCGGTGAGGGCGAGCGCGCTCGTGCGAATGAAGTCCCTGCGTTCCATGTCGGCCTCCTCTGTGCGCGGCGCTGCCGGCGGCGCCGGGGCGGCGGCGGCGAATCGGGGACAGTAGAGCCGTCCTCGCTTCCGGGGTCAAGGTCCGCCGGCCGCGCGGGGTTGCTCGGGCGGCGTTCGTGGAAGCCGCGCCGCGCCTACCGGCCGCGTGCGGAGTGCGCGTTTTCACGTCGACCCGTGCTAGCGTCACGGCCGTGTCCGAGGTCGGCATCCCCGGGTATTTCTTTCTGCTGCTCTTCTGCCTGATCCTCCCCTACCTCGTTTTCAAGGCGAGCCTCAAGACGCGCGCGTCGAAAAACCCGCCCCCCCGCACCCGATACTTCTTCGCCGTCCTCCTCAACCAGGCGTTCTTCGTCGTCATCGCTCTCATCACCGCCCGCGTCGAGCGGGTCGACATCTTCGCGCGCGGCGCCATCGGCGGGAAGGCGCTGCTGCTCGCCGCGGGAACGCTTGTGCTCGCCGTCCTGAGCGTTCCCCTGCGCTGGAAGCTCACCCCCGACGAGGAGCGGCGTCGCCTGCTCTCCGCGCGTCCCGCGAAGGCCGGCGACCTCGGCCCGTGGTTTCTCGTGAGCCTCTCCGCCGGAACCGTCGAGGAGATCGTCTACCGCGGCGTCATGGCGACGCTCCTCGAGCGCCTCACCGGAAGCTGGCCCGCCGCGGTGGCCGTCAGCGTCGCCGCGTTCGTCCTCGCGCACGGCGGCCGCGGACGCCACCGCCTGATCGTCATCGGCGTCCTCGCCGTCGTCTTCCACGCGCTCGTCCGGATGACGGGGACGCTCTACCTCGCGATGGCCCTGCATTTCCTCTACGACTTCATCGCGGGCGTGATCTACCTCGAGCTGGGCAAGCGCATGCCGCCGGCACCGGCGCTTCCGGCTCCGGCCCCCCCGGCGCCGCTCCCCTAGCGCGCGCGATCGCGGCGCGCGGCGATGAGGACGAGGGCGCCGCACAGCGCGAGCGAGACCATCGAGACGATCGCGCCGCGCGCGATCCAGGGATCGCCGTAGGCGAGGTCGATGCGGTGCGCGCCCGGCGGGACCAGCAGGGCGGAGAGCGCGATGTCGGTCCGCAGGAGGGGCGCATCGGCCCCGTCGATCGAGGCGCGCCAGCCCTCGTCCCAGGTCTGATCGATCGCAAGGAACGACGGCGCGGGGCCGGCGGCGCGCACGTCCGCGGTGAGACGCACGGGCGTCCGCGAGGTGAGCGCGGCTCGGCAGGGCGAGGGCCGGGGCGGAACTCCCGCGGCCTGGCCCGGGTCGATGACGGCCGTGCGCGCGGCGTCGGGGCCGAGACGATGCACCGCAGCGAGCCATCCCTCGTCGCCTTCCGCGACCTCGACGCGCTCGAGGCAGGCCAGGAACGGGAGGCTTCCGACGGGCTGCAGGATCTCGATGGCCGCGCCGCCCGTTTCCTGCGCCCGGAGGGGCGCCTTCATCTTGACGATGGCCGCGACGCCGCGGCGGGCGAGGAGCGGCCCGACGAGCGCGGGGTCCGACGTGGACGCTTCGAAGAAGCGGAGCGTCCCGCGGCGGCTCCAGGCGAGCTCGGAGATGTCGAAGTCCTGCTCGAGGGTCGTCGCGAGCCCCCAGAGCGCGGGGACCGGCGGGGCCGCGCGGTCCTCGACGACCTGCTTCGAGAGGTCATAGGACGCGTAGTGGAAGATCGGCCCCGACGGCCGGGACGCGATCAGCCGCTGGAACGACGGCGGAGGCGCTCCGAGATCGGCGGCGGGCGCGGTCAGCGCAAAGGGACGGAAGGCGCGCACGAGATCCGCGGCGGCGAGAAGGACGAGCGCGGCGGCAGCGGCGCGCGCGAGCCGTCTCCCGGGCCGGCGAGACGCCGCAGCGCTCTCCTTCGCGGCGCCCGTCTCCTCCGCCGCTGCGGCCGGGCTCGTGGTGGGAGCGCCGGGCTCCGGCGCGACGGCGGGCGCCTGCGCCGCGGCGCGCGGGCCGGCGTCGCGGCTCACGAGGGCTGAGAGGGCCGCCCCCGCCAGCGCGACGCACGCGGCGATCAGAAGGTCGCGCGCGAGCGCTCCCCCGAGCCGCGACGCGACAGGCGGAGGCACGTCCAGCATCCGCAGGAGCCACGCCTCGCCGCCTGCGGGCCCGAGTCGCGCCGCGATCGCCGCCGCGGCAGCCGAGAGCCCGAATCCCATGAGTCCCCACACCGCGACCCGGCGCGGCCCGCGCGCGCTCTCGCGCAGCGCGTCGACGCCGAAGGCCGCCGCCAGCGCGATCACGAACGCGCACCCGAGGAACCACCTCTCCGGATACCGGACGTTCGCGAAGAGCGGAAGGACGCGGCGCGCGATCGTCCAAACGAGCCCCGCCGGTCCGAGCGCGAGAACCGCGCCCACGCCGCCCGCGGCGATCCAGGCCGCGAACCGCTTCGGGCGGCGCGCGATCCCCGCCGCCGCGAGGGCCGCCGCCAGCGCGCCCGCGTACAGAGAGAAGAGGAAGGGCCGGCTTCTCTGCGGGTACGACGGCGCGCCCCAGTACCAGCCGGTCTCGTCCCACTGCCGGTCGAGATAGCCGAAGCTCCTGGGGAAGACGACCTCCAAGGCGCGCGCCGGAGGCATCGACCAGATCGCGGCCTGCGAGGCGGGCAGGCCTCCCTTGATCGCGCGCGAGGAGCGCGCGCCGAGAGCCGCGCCGGGCAGGAGCGCCGCCCCCGCGACGCCGATGCCGAGCGCGAGGGCGGCGGCCAGGCGCGCCCCGCCGCGCACGAGCCCTCGCGCCCCTCCGGCGCGCGGACCCTCCGTCGCCGTTTCTGAGCCGCTCGGCCCGGCCGTCCCCGTCGCATCCGCCACGAAGATCTCGCACAGCGCCGCGCACGCGAGGCCCATCGTGATGAAGAGAGAGCCCGGCTCGCCGGCGAGACACTGCACGCCGAACGAAAGCGCCAGGCACGCGGCTTCCCTCGGAGCGCCCGCGCCTTTCCCGGCGCGCGCGAGGCGCACGGCGAAGGCGAGCGTCAGCGGCATCGGAGCGAGGGTGAGCGCGATCGGCAGCAGGATCGTCCCCGAGAGGAAGCTTCCGCCGAACGCCCAGCAGATCCCGCCGAAGAGGGACGCCGCGAAGCTCCTCCCCAATGTCCGCAGGAAGAAGACCATCGCGAAGAACGCGACGAGCACGGGGAGCATGACCTGCCACCGGAACGCCGTCTCGAAGGGCAGGAGGAAGAAGAGCGCGGTCGAGGGATGGAAGACGGCGTAGTGCGGGTTCGCGGCGTAGGGCTGGCCGAGCGCCAGATAGGGATTCCAGATCGGGAGCCCGCCGCTTTCGCGGGCGAGCCGCAGCAGCAGGGACCGGATCGGGCGGTGGAAGGCTCCGAGGTCGCTCACCCAGAACGATTCCCCGCGCAGGACGGCCCCCGGGAAGAGCGCCGTGAGCGCGGCGAGCGGGGCGGCGAGGACGATCGCCGCGCGGACCCACGATCGGCGGCGGGGCTCCATCGCGGCACAGGCTACCGCAGGGCGGCGTCATCTCGCAGCGCGACGCCGTCCCTGCGCTCGCGTTCGTCCTAGGACTTCTTCCTGTACGTCCCTTCCATGAAGGTCACCCAGCCCTTGCCGTCCTGGGAGCTGTCGATCTTGAAATGGTACTGACCGCCCCCCAGCAGCGTGTAGACGTAGCGCGAGTGGCCGCGCTCGTGCTGGTGCTGGTAGGTCAGGACGTCCCCCTCCCAGCGCCCCTTCGCCCAGATCTTGGCGATGCCGCCCATGCTGTCGAACCAGTGCATCGTGTAGCACTGGTCCTGGGGATCCCAACCATAGACGCCGTGCCCGCGATAGGAGACCGCCCCGCCGCGCTCTTCCGTGTAGTCGGTGATCAGGAAGAACCCGTCGAGCGCCATCCGCGACTCCATGCGTCCGCTCGCGGGCCCGCCGTTGGGGTCCCACGGCGAAGGGTAGATCGTCTCCTCACCCACCCAGTTCCCTGCAAAAACCTCGAGCTTGCGATGCGACTCCAGCGGTCCCTGTCCCGGCATCTCCATGACGTCTCCTTCTCGCCCCGAGGGCTTCGTCTGTATGTGTCCCGTCAGGACGCCGACGCGGGCGAACCGAGCGCCCCGCGCGCGCGTCCGAACTTCTGCGTCGCGTAGCCGATGATGATCCCGAGGATCGCGCCCGGCATCATGATCTCGAACCAGTAGTGCTCGCCGTGCTCTCCCGGTATGGCGGCGACGAGGAAGGCCAGGAAGAGGCCCACCGCCCCTCCGAAGAGGATCCCCAGGGGAAGAGAGTGGAACTTGCGGGCGAAGAACCCGATCAGGACGCCCGAGATGACGCCCTTGACGGTGGATCCGATGATGATGCCGACGATGGCGGGACGCACCTCGGGGACGCGCCATGCGGAAAGACCGTCCACGATTCCGAGAATGGCTCCAAGGATCAGACCGAGCATGGGCTTCGACATGCGTTTCCCTCCTGCGTTCGCTGCGCCGCGACCCACGCGGCCTCAACCGCTCTTTAAGAAAGGACCCCGGTGTCTTTACGTCGAGCCCGGAAAAAAGTTGAAAAGGCGCGTGGATGGTCTCCGCGGCGCGTCTCGCAGCCGGCGTCGCGGCCCGCGCGAGGATCACTCCCCGCGCAGGAAGATCAGGGCCACCCGCATGAGGAGGTAGGCGAGCACCAGCGCCACGAGGGCCCGGTGACGCGAGAGCAGCCGGCCCGTCCGCTCCAGCAGATTCTCCCGGTGCGCCGCGACCGGAAGCCCGTCGAGGAAGCGGTCGACGTCCGCGGACAGCTCGAGCGCCGTCGGGTAGCGCGCCCCCGGATCGTCGGCCATCGCGCAATCGCGGATGGCGTCGAGGGCGCGCGGCACCCCCGGCGCGGACGGGGACGGCGACGCATCGCCCGGCGCAGCGCCGGGAGGCCGGCCGTGGAGCAGGAAGTGCAGGATCGCGCCGAGCGCGTAGATGTCCGCGCGCCCGTCGACACGCTCCGTTTCGCCGCGAGCCTGCTCGGGCGCCATGTAGCCGCGGGTGCCGATCACCGCGCCGGGCTCGGTGCCGGGGATCGGTGCGGTCGTCGGGCCGGTGCGCTCCGGAGACGGAGGCGATGCCCGCTCCGATGTCCGCCCCGGCGACGGGGACGGCGCGGCCCCTGCGGCGGCTCCGCCCGGACGCGGTAGCGCGCCTGCGATCGGCGCGTCGTCCGAACCCCCGACGACCGCCGCGCCCGCTCTCGCCGCCGCGCCGGCCGCCGCACCCGCGGAACCGAGCACCTTCGCGACGCCCCAGTCCATGACGAGCGCTTCGCCGAACGCGCCGACCATGACGTTCTCGGGCTTGAGGTCCCGATGGACGACCCCTTGCGCATGCGCGAAGGCCACCGCCTCGCAGATCTTCTGGAAGAGCCTCAGGGTCGCGGTGCGCCCCGGCCCTTCGCGGCGCCACGCGTCGAGGCGCATCCCCCGGACGAGCTTCATGACGTAGAACACGCGCCCATCGGGGAGCGTCCCCGCGTCGTGGACGGGGACGAGGTTGGGATGCTCGAGCCTCGCGAGCAGGCGCGCCTCGAGGCGCAGGCGGGACGAGAGATCTCCCGACGCGTCCGGAGGGCCGACGACCTTGAGCGCGACCTCGCGGTCGAGCTCGAGATCGCGCGCGCGATAGACCGTGCCCATCCCGCCGCGCGCGATCTCACCGGCGAGCGCGTAGCCCGTCCCCGTGAGGTCCGGCAGGTCCGCCACCGCGCGCAGGTGGGCGACGGCGCGGTCCGGGAGCCTGCGGTCGGCCGGCTCGCCCGCGCCCGGCGGACCATCACCGCGCCCCCCTCGATTCTCGCGACGCGCGCCGCTCAATCGGGATCCCGTCCGAGCACGAGCCGCGCTTCGAGGCGGAACTCCTCCTCGCTCGCGGTGATCTCGCGCAGCGTCTCGAGGACGATCCGGCGCAGCTCGCGCCGCGCCAGCGCCAGGTGGTTGGTGACGGTCGTCACGGGGACTCCCAGCTCGGCCGCGAGCGTCTCGTAGCTGAGCCTGCCCTCGCCCGCATCCTCCAGATCGTACCGCTCGAACGCGCGAAAGGCCGTCGCGCGTCCCTTCTCCTCGCACTCCGCGCGCAGCCGCTCGACCGCGAGCTCGAGGAGTCCCCGGATCCACTCCACCTCGAACCAGCGTTCCTGGGATTCGGAAGACGCGAGCGCGTCCTCGGGGATCCCGCCGCCGCGCGCGTCCGGATCGTCTCCGCCGCCGGGGGCGATGAGCGGCACGTGCGCGATTCCCCCGCCGCGCTTGCGCGCGCTCGCGGCGTCGTGCGCGTTGGCGAGGTAGGCGTCGAGGCACGTGCGCAGGAACGTCCGGAAGCGTCCCTTCGCGGGATCGTAGCCGGCGAAGAAGTCCTTCTCGAGGGCGCGCAGGAAGAACCCCTGGGTGAGGTCCTGCGCATCCTCGTGCGACTTCCCCCAGCGGGCGCGCACGTAGCGCAGGACCGGCTTCCAGTACGCGGCCGAGAGCGTCTCGAGCGACCGCTCGCGCTCGGCCGCGTCCTCGCTCCGCGCCCCGAGCACCGCCGACCGGCGCGTGGACGGGAAGCCTCCGCCGCCGGCGCCTGCGCCGCCCCCCCCGCCTGCGCCGCCGCCGATGTCCCTGTGGTTCCTCATCCCGAGAACACCAGCGGGACGATACCGACGCGCGCGTAGTCCCTCGGGTCGGATCCGGGCGGATAGGAGAGGGTCATGTGCGCGCGGC
>Ga0207644_10002514_pt1 | contig 11798 bp, 10 predicted proteins | sample KBSS73metaG_FD_184326 | JGI IMG/M metagenome (GOLD analysis project Ga0207644, IMG submission 184326) | Switchgrass rhizosphere microbial communities from Kellogg Biological Station, Michigan, USA - KBS S7-3 metaG (SPAdes) (version 2) | ecosystem: Host-associated > Plants > Roots > Rhizosphere... | reverse complement strand
CTCGGCTGATCGCGCCTCAACTCGCCGCGGCGGCTAGAGCGCCGGGTGTCGTCAAGCTGCTGCAAAACGGCAGTTTCGTTGCGGTGATCGCCCGAACCGAGTGGCAGGCGATCCAGGCGATGCGGATGGCACAGGCGAGCGACTATGTGCGCACCGCTCCGCCGCTGCCGGTCGAAGATGGCGTGCGCCACCTGCAGTCGCTGCCGAGCCGTGAGATCGTTGTACTCGACACCCACGATGGCGACCGCCCGAAGGCAAGTACGTTGCGGGCACAGTATAGCCGGCCCTGGTACAGCCACGCATCGATCGGGCCGTCTTGCGCCGTCGCTCTGTTCAAGGACGACGGCCTCACCATCTGGTCGCACAGTCAGGGCGTGTTCGACATGCATCGCGCCACGGCCGAGCTGGTCGGCTTGCCGCCCGAAAAGGTGCGGGTGATCCATACGCCATCGGCCGGTTGCTACGGCCAGAACGGAGCGGACGACGTCACCGCCGAAGCGGCAATGATCGCGATGGCCATGCCCGGTCGTCCGATCCGGCTGCAGTGGATGCGCGAGCAGGAGTTCGGGTGGGAGCCGCTCGGTTGCGGCATGGTGACGCAGGTGGAGGCATCGCTTGGGCTGGACAAGCGCATCGCCAGCTGGACTTACGAGGTGTGGAGCAATTCGCACAACAATCGCCCGGTGAGGGCTGGCGGCTACGCAGTGGCGCAAGAGATCGAACAGCCATTCCCGAAGCAGGAGCCCAAGCCGATCCCAATGCCGGAGGGTGACGGAGACCGGAACGCCAACCCGCTCTACGATCTGCCTAACATGGACGTGCGCTATCACTTCGTGCCGCAGATGCCGCTGCGGGTCTCTGCATTGCGATCCCTGGGGGCGCACCTCAACATCTTCAGCCTGGAATCGATGATGGACGAACTGGCGTTGACCGCCAGCATCGATCCGCTCGCCTTCCGCCTCGAACATATGCGCGATGAGCGCGCGCGAGCGGTCATGAAGGCGGCAGCACAAGCATTCGGCTGGGAGGGGCGGCGGAGGAGCGATGGTCGGCGCGGCTGCGGCTTCGCCTTTGCGCGCTACAAGAACGAGGGTGCCTATTGTGCGCTGGCGATGGAGATCGAGGTCGAACGCGAGACTGGCGGCATTACCATCCACCGGGTTAACGCCGCGATCGACGCAGGGCAGGCGGCCAATCCGGACGGCATCCGCAACCAGGTCGAGGGCGGCATCATCCAGTCGCTGAGCTGGGCGATCCATGAGGAAATGACCTTCGACGAGAGCAAGCGCACCGGCTTCGACTGGGGCAGCTATCCCATCTTGCGCTTCGATCAGGTGCCCGGCTCGATCGAGGTCGAGGTGATGCACCGACCAGGTCTCCCATTCCTTGGCGCCGGCGAAACAGCCCAAGGACCCACCTCGGCCGCCCTGGCCAATGCCATCGCCGATGCCACTGGCGTTCGCTTGCGCGATATGCCGCTGACGCCGGCCAAGCTGAAGGCGGCAATCGGCGTGGGTGCCTGACGGTGGGCCGTGAGCTGCCGTCATATCTTTGGATGATAAGCCGATCCCGCACAAAGCGCTACGTATGCAGGCAGCGAGCGGTCCAGCGCGGGCCAACCCCTTTGAAGCAGGAGGTCACCATGACAACAACTTCTCTTGATGCAACAGCGGCGCAAGGAACCCGGCTCGGCGGCGGCCTGACGTTCGCCCTGGCAGTTGCGGCGGGCGTGGCGGTGGCCAACATCTATTACAATCAGCCCATGCTCGGCATCATGGAGCGCGACTTGCCCGGGCCGCTGACCACGCTGGTTCCAACCGCGACGCAGCTCGGCTACGCGGCGGGTTTGTTCCTGCTCGTGCCGCTGGGTGATCTGGTCGAGCGCAAGCGGCTGATCGTGCTTCAGTTCATCGGCCTTGCGCTCGTGCTTGCGCTGGCCGCGGTTGCGCCAAGCGCGGCGCTGGTCATTGGTGCCTCGCTGCTGGTGGGCGTGCTGGCGACTGTGGCCCAGCAGGTCGTGCCGTTCGCCGCCCACTTGTCCACGCCCGAGCGACGTGGTGCGACCGTCGGCATGGTCATGGCCGGACTGCTTTGCGGCATCCTGCTCAGCCGTACCTTGGCCGGCTTCGTCGCGTCGCACCTGGGCTGGCGCGAAATGTTCTGGCTTGGCGTGCCGATGGCGCTCGGCATTGGCGCTCTGATGGCGGTGATGCTGCCCAAAAGCCAGCCTGACTCCGACTTGCAGTATCCCGGGCTGATCCGTTCGCTTGGCAGCTTGTGGAACGAGTTCGGCACTTTGCGCAAAGCGGCGGTGACCCAAGCGCTTCTGTTCGGTGCATTCAGCGCGTTCTGGACCATCCTGGCGCTCCGGCTGCAGGAGTCTCGCTTCGGGCTTGGCGCCGACGTGGCCGGCTTATTCGGCATCGTGGGAGCGGTCGGCGTGCTCGCTGCTCCTGTCGCGGGGCGGATCGCAGATCGCCGCGGGCCGCATCTGGTTATACTGCTGGGCGCCGGCATGACCCTTGCCGCCTGGGCCGTGTTCGGTCTGTGGCAGTCGATCGCAGGGTTGGTGGTCGGTGTGATCCTGCTGGATTTCGGGGTGCAGAGTGCGCTCGTATCAAACCAGCACCTGGTCTACGCGCTACGGCCCGAGGCGCGCGCCCGCCTGAACACGATCTTCATGGGCGCGATGTTCATGGGCGGCGCGGTAGGCTCAGCCGGAGCGACCTGGGCCTGGAGCATAAGCGGTTGGATCGCGGTGACGACCCTGGGAGCAATGCTCTCTGCCACGGCGGTCGCAATCCAGTTAGTCGGCGCCAAGCACCAATCTTGAGCCCGCGATGCTATAACCGACTACTGTCACAATCCAGGCGCGTCCTTTGATAGGACGCGCCTGTTACTTCAGCCCGCCTTGCGCTTAGCGAGGATGGCCGCCCAAGGGTTCGGCTTCGCTTCGCCGATGCGGTGCAAGGTGTTGCGATCGGCATGAGCGAAAGGCGCGTCGCGCCCCTCAAGCATCAATTGGGTGTCGGTGACGTAGCTCCATGATCCGTCGGCATGAAAGGTGATGGTCATCGTGTAACTATCCGTGCGGAAGGCCTGCTCGAGGAACGTGGTCGAGCAGATGCCGAAGTCGGTCTCGCCGCGCTTGGCCGCAACGACGATCTCGTCCGCATCGGGCGCGGCATGGCCCGAGGCCAGTGCGACCTGGCCGCGCGGGATCGCCACCGTTTGCTGCACCAGGCCGGTCGCGGGCTCCCACAACCAGTAGCCGACCTGATCATGGAAGGTGATGTCCTCTTCAACGGTCGTGATGTGGGTATGGTAGCGCAAGCCATAGAACAGCTGCGGGCCGTTCGCCTGCGGATCGATCGGCTGGAAGTTCATCGTCTCGATGAACACCCGGCGTTCGGGGCCATCGGCCTTGGGATTGAGGTCCACGCCCTTGCGCGCCCGCCACCGCCCGCCCAATCGGCGCAAGGGACCAAGGTTTGACAGAGTATCGGGGTCGACGTCGGTGGGTTCGGTGAAGATGTCGCGCGATGCAGGTTTCATCATGAGTGTCCTGTTGCCTCGATGCTGTTGATGTACCGCCCGCGTCTATCGTGCCGAGCGGCGATTAGCCGATCGCCGTTTCGATCGCGGCGAGCAGCTCGTCCGGATCGACCGGCTTGGTGAGGAAGGCATGGGCGCCGCTTGCCAGCATCTGCTCGCGCACGATCAGCGTCGGAAAAGCGGTCATCACGATCAGCGGATGTCGGCAGCCGCGGCGGGCCAGTTCAAGCTGGAGCTCGCGCCCGTCCACGCCTGGCATGTGCAAGTCGGTGACAACGCATGCGAAATGGTCGAGCTCGGGGCTAGCCAGCAACTCGCCGCCGTCGCCGAACTGCGTGCCATTGAGGCCGGCGGATCGCAACAGGCTGGCGATGCTGCCGCGCACGCCTGGATCATCGTCGACGATTGCCACGAGGTGGTGATGGGGCATGCGAACTCCAAGCCGGGCCAATCACCCGTAACTCACTGCATTTGGGGTGATGCAGCCGGGCAAGCCATCATACTCAGGTATGGTAGCGATGGATGGTCTCGTCGCGGACGCCAAGCTGCTCGGCCATGCGGACCAGGTCGGCGAGCGATTGCGCTGCCATCTTGCGCATGACGTTGCCGCGATGGATCTTCACTGTGATCTCGCTGAGCTCCAGTCGAGCCGCCACTTGTTTGTTCATCAGTCCGGTGACGACCAGCCCCATGACCTCCTGCTCGCGCGGGGTCAGGTTTGCGAACGATGCCTTGAGTCCGGCCGAGCCCGCCGCCGCCGCGCGCCGCGACCGATCGACAGCGATCGCCGACTCGACAGCGCCGAGCAGTTGCTCGTCGTCGAATGGCTTAGGCAGGAAATCGATGGCGCCCGCGCGCATGCCGCGCACGGTCATGGGGATGTCGCCGTGTCCGGTGATGAGAACCACCGGCAGCGCGATGCCGTGCCCCGCCAGGCGCTCCTGGAAGTCCAGTCCGCTCTCACCGGACAGGCGGATGTCGAGCACGAGACAGGATGCGACCTCGGGCGGACCTGCGTCGAGGAAAGCGCCAGGGCCGTCGTAGAGGCGCACGTCGAAGCCGCTCGATCGCAGTAGGCTGCCGATCGATCCACGGACTTCGTCGTCGTCGTCAATCACGCAGACGCAATCTTGAGGTGAGCCCTGGCTCATGCTGCGATCCTTTCGCTGCCGGAGAGGACAGGAAGTTGAAAGCGGAAGGTGGCGCCCCCTTCCGGGTTGCTGCTGGCTGCCAAAGTTCCGCCGTGCTGCTCTATGATCGACCGGCAGATCGAGAGTCCCATGCCCATGCCGTTCTGCTTGGTGGTGAAGAAGGGGCGGAACAGGCTTTCGGGGTTGCTGTCCGCAAATCCGACGCCGCGGTCGCTCACCTCGATGACGACGTGTGCGCCCTCCTGCCGACCGTCGATACAGATCTGCCGATGATCCACCGGAGTGTGCTCCATCGCCTGCTGGGCGTTGAGCAGAAGGTTCATGAGCACTTGCTGTAGCTGGACCCGATCACCGGTCACTTCGGGCAGGTTGCCCGCGAGCGTAAGCCTCGACGAAATTCCACTTGCAGTCAGATCCCGCTCCAAAATGGCCAAGGTGTCATGAACGAGAGCCTCGATCTGCAAGGTCTCCTGCTGCGGTTCGGCCCGACGCGCTAGGTCGCGGATGCGCGAGATGATCTCGGCCGCGCGCGTGCCGTTCGCGGCAATATGGTCCAGACAGTCGCCCGTTTCAGCGGCTTCCGGCGCTTCGCGAGCGAGCCAGCGCCGCCCCGACTTGGCGTAGGTGATAATCGCGGAGAGTGGCTGGTTAACCTCATGGGCAATCGAGGCGGATAGTTCGCCGAGCGTGGTCACGCGCGCCATGTGCGTCAGTTCCGCTTGCGATTCTGCAAGCCGCGCCTGCGCCCGGTTGCGCTGGGTCACGTCGAGCGCCGTGATCAGCACGTGATGCCAGCCCTTGTGATCGGGCGGCAAAGTTACGCGCAGCACGACGTCTATAGTCTCGCCAGCTGTCGTGAGGAACTGCACTTCCTCCTCGACCGGCCCCTCCTCGCGCAGCAGCTTGTCGAAGATGCGCATCTGCGCGGTCTGGGCATTGGCGGTGTGATGGCTGATGATATTGCCGCCGATCAGTTGGGAGCGATCGGCATATCCGAACAGGCGCGCGACTTCCTGGTTTGCATCCCGGATGAACGATGCTGCGCCCGCTCGTTGGACCAAGTCGAGGTCAAGTGTCTGTCCCGCACCCAACATCTTGAACGCCGGCGACCAGTCGGACTCCCAGATGGGAAATCCGGTGGCGTTGAAGATCATGCCATAGCGCTCGTTGGCGCGGCGCCGTTCTTCCGCCACGGTAATTTGGCGCGCGCACAACAGAGCAGTGGTGGCGATCGCGACCAGGCTAACGCAAAGCCGCATCGTCGCCGCGCTGAGCCCATCACGGCCATGGCTGATCCAGTAGGCCAGGATCGCCAAACAAGCGCAGCTTGCGCCCGCTGCCAGCACCGCACCGCGCTGCTGTTCGCGCGCGACGATCAGCAGGACCACGGTGTAGAGCACCGCGACGGCACCCTGAAATGGGCTGAGCACGTCCAGTGCAAACAAGCCGAGTGCAAGCAAGGCGGCCATCCCGATCCTGCCCGAGACAAGCCATCGCATTGGCTTCCCGTTTCCACCCATCGCTGCCTCCCGTGACGAGCGCCCTTGTCGCCCTGCGGCTTGGCAAGCTGGCGTACAAACCGGGTTTGTGCAAACCATGTGCGTCATGCGCTACTTGGATCAAAGACGAAAATCCATGACGAAGCGCGTTCCGGGCTGCGCGTTCTCCCAAGTCGCCGTTGCGGCGAGACGAGCGACGGTGGCTTTGATGAGGCGGCTTCCGATGCCCGATCCGGCTTCTGGCATGCCGACGCCCGTACCGCGGTCCTCAACCATCAAGCGATAGCTGCCGTCGGCCCGACGGCGCAGCGTGATGACAATGCTACCGGGTTCGTCCGGCGCGTAGGCATGCTTGCAGGCGTTGGTGACTAGCTCGCTGACCAGGATACCGATCGCCGAAGCTGTTTCGCTTCCTGCTGGCACCGTGTCGGCATCCACGACGATGCGTCGATGCGAACCGCAGCTGCCCATCAGCTGTTCGCCCAAAATATCGAGGTAATCACCCAGATCTGCCTCGCAGGCCGTGCTTGTGCAAAGTTGCCTGTGCACGCCTCCGACCGCGGCGATGCGCTTCTCCATGCGCGTGAGCACCGCCAGCGCCTCCGGAGCGGATACGCGGCGAGCCTCGACGGCGATGAGCGCCGAAATCAATTGGAGATGATTGGCGATCCGGTGGTTCGCCTCTTCATGTGCGCCTACTGCCGTGGTTCGGGGAGGAACGCGCGTCGGTCGCGCCATCATGTCGCTTGCCATCGTCACCTGGATCATGTGGAACCTCCCTCGTATTCGGTTCCGGGATCAGAGCGGAGGGCACCCGCTGGCGCCATCATACGCAGGTTTGTATCGCTGGCCGGCGCAACCCCAAACCTGCGTATGATAGCGCGAGTGCCAACGTCCGACCTAATCGGTTTGGCCGCATCGGCGAGTATGGAGACGAGCATGAGCACGGTCGATACGCGCGATCACCAGAGATTTCCCGTCCTCAATGCATCGCAGATCGAGACCGCGCGGCGCTTCGCCAGCGGCCTCGAAGTGCGGTTCGCGCCGGGCGAGACGCTCTTTGCGATCGGCGATCACGACGCTCCAGCCTGGCTGGTCCTGGCAGGGTCGATCGAAGTCATCCGCCGCGACGGTCTCGATCATGAAGCATTGATCACTACCCACGGCGTGGGCCAGTTCTCGGGTGAAGTGAACCAGCTGGCGGGCCGGCCATCCATCGCGGCCGGGCGAGCAGGGCCGGACGGCTGCACCGCGCTACCGCTCGATCCGGCGCATTTGCGTGCGCTGATGGTCGGCTCGGCAGACTTGGGCGAAGTGGTCATGCGCGCGCTCATCCTGCGGCGGGTGGGCCTGATCGAGAAGGGGGGCGCCGGCACCATCATCATCGGCCTTCCCAACAGCCCCGACGTGATCCGGCTGCAGGACTTTCTCTCGCGCAGCGGCCTGCCCAACTTGCTGCTCGACATCCGTTCCGACGAGCAGGGACGTGCGCTGGTCGAGCGCACCGGCGTGCTCGACGAGGAACTGCCGCTGGTGGTCTGCCCGAGTGGCCCCGTGCTGAAGCGGCCGAGCAATGAAGAGCTGGCCGCCTGCCTGGGCGTCGTTCCCGAACTCGATCCCGAGCAGGTGTTCGATGTCGCTGTGGTCGGCGCCGGTCCTGCTGGACTCGCGACCGCGGTCTATGCCGCTTCGGAAGGGCTATCGGTCGTGGTGCTGGATGGGCACGCGATGGGCGGACAAGCCGGCGCTTCGGCGCGGATCGAGAACTATTTGGGCTTTCCCACCGGCATCTCCGGGCAGGCACTGGCCGGACGTGCGTTCAACCAGGCGCTCAAGTTCGGGGCGGAGATCGCCATACCGCTTGGCGTCGAGCGGCTCGATTGCGACCAGCCAGGCCTGACGCTGGTCTGCGCGGATGACCGGCGCATAAAGGCTCGCTCTGTGGTGATCGCATCGGGCGCACGATATCGCCGACCCGACGTTCCCGATCTTGCCGAGTTTGAAGGTGCGGGCGTCTCCTACTGGGTGTCGGCGATCGAGGCGCGGCTTTGTGCCGGCGAAGAAGTGGTGCTGGTAGGCGGCGGGAATTCGGCGGGTCAGGCCGTCGTCTTCCTCGCGCCCCAGGTCAAGAAGCTGCACCTGGTGGTGCGGCGTGACCTGACGGCAACGATGTCGCGCTACCTGATCGACCGCATCGCCGCGCTGCCGAATGTCGAGTTGCACGTCGGCAGCGAGGTCGCCGGCCTTGAGGGTGATCGCAAGACCGGGCTCGCCGCCGCGACCTTCCGCGACAGGCGTGACGGCGCTATCACCCGGCGCGAGGTGCGGCACATGTTCCTGTTTATCGGCGCAGACCCCAATGCCGGCTGGGCCAGCGAGTGCGTCGAAACCGACGGCAAGGGCTTCATTCTCACCGGCACCGGTTCCTTGCCGCTCGAGACCAGTCGACCGGGTGTGTTCGCCATCGGCGACGTTCGGGCTGGCTCCACCAAGCGCGTCGCCGCCGCTGTTGGCGAGGGCGCCGCAGTGGTCGCCCAGATCCATGCCATGTTTGCCGCTCAAGCCGCCGAGGAGATACATTGATGTCCTGTTCCCATCTGCGCACGATCCGCGACGTGATCCCCAGCGCGAGAGGTTGCGAGGAGTGCCTGAAGATCGGTAGCGAGTGGTTGCACTTGCGGCTGTGCCGCGAATGCGGCCATGTCGGCTGCTGCGATCAGTCGCCGCATCGCCATGCCCGCGCGCACTTTCATGCGACTTCGCACCCGATCATCGAGGGCTACGATCCGCCGGAAGGTTGGGGATGGTGCTGGGTGGATGAGGTCGAAGTCGACCTGCCCGACCAGACGCCGCAAGTAGGGCCGATACCTCGGTACTATTGACGTGGTCCGGAGCGTTTCGGCGAGCCGGCCTTGATGGCGCCCTGGCTCGCCATCGCGTGGTACGTGGCCGAGTGGATCGTTCGGCTTGGCGCGCTGATCGTGGTGCCGCGCCAACGGTCGCCGGCCGAGACCCGCGCCTGGCTGCTCCTGCTGTTCTTCCAGCCTGTCCCGGGGTTGCTGCTGTTCCTGGCGATTGGCCGCTCTCGTTTTCCCGAATGGCGCCGAGCGCGGTTCCGTGACGTGCTGTCGTCTCTCAAGCAGATGAGCGACGGGCTCGTGGCTTATGCGCTTGACGACGACGACCCCATGCTTCCAGCGGCAGCGCTCGCCACCAAGCTGGGCTATCTGCCAGCAGTGCGCGGGAACACCGTCGAATTGATCGACGACTACGATGCGGTGATAGACCGTCTTATCGAGGACATCGATGCGGCCACTGTGTCGGTTCACCTGCTCGTCTACATCTTCGCGAATGATGGCGTCGGCACGCGCGTCGCCGAGGCGCTTGGGCGGGCGCGGGGGCGGGGCGTGGATGTGCGTGTGATGTTCGATCCGGTGGGATCGCGGCCATGGCGACGCGATACCTCGAAGCTGCTTGCCCGTAACGATGTGTGTGTGCAGGAAGCCCTGCCGTTTCGCCTGTGGCGCTACCGAACCCGGCGAGACATGCGCAATCATCGCAAGCTGTTCGTCGTCGACGAGAGGGTCGGCTATGTCGGCTCGCAGAATATCGTGGCGAAGGACTTTCGCCCCGGCATCGTCAACCGCGAGTTGATGGCGCGGGTCACCGGCCCGATCGTCGCGAGCATGGCAACTGTGGTTCGCGTTGACTGGACCTTGGAGGCGGGCGGGCAACCTTCCGATCCTGTGACGATATGCGAACCGACCGGTAACACCGCAGCCCAGCTCCTGCCCAGCAGCCGCGATTACCCGGTGCAGGGTTTCGAGACGTTGCTGGTGTGGCAGTTGCACCGGGCCTGCCATCGGGTCGTCATCGTCACGCCCTACTTCATCCCGGACGAGGCATTGCTGAGCGCGATGCGAACTGCAGCTTTGCGCGGGGTGACCGTCGATCTGGTGCTGTCCAAGGTGATCGATCAGCGTCTCGTCCACTTGGCGCAGAGTTCGTACTACGACGAGGTACTTGCCGCCGGCGTCCGCATCTGGCTGTTCCGGGACTACCTACTGCACGCCAAGAACGTGTCAGTCGATGGTGCATTCGCAGTGGTCGGGTCGAGCAACGTCGATTTGCGCTCTTTCCAACTCAACGAGGAGGCGAGCCTGCTCCTCTACGACGCGGCGTCGGTCACAGCCGTAGAGACGATCCAGCAGGGCTATATCGACGCCAGCGACCGGCTTTTGCCGAATGAATGGACCCATCGCTCGCCAGCGCGCAAGCTGTTGGAGAATTGCGCCCGGCTGATCAGTTCGCTGCTGTAGTCTCAATAACCTGAGACGAAGCGGAGGGTGGACAGGCGTCCACCCTCTTACGTCAGATCGCCTTTACCCCCTGATGAAGGCGAGCAGGTCAGGATTGATGACGTCCGCGTGAGTGGTGAGCATGCCGTGCGGGAATCCGGCGTAGACCTTCAAAGAGGCATTCCTCAGCAGCTTGGCTTGCAGCAGAGAGGCGTCGGCATAGGGTACGATCTGATCGTCGTCACCCTGCAGCACCAGCGTCGGGACCGAGATCGATTTGAGATCCTCGGTTTGGTCAGTCTCGGAAAAGGCCTTGATGCCTTCATAGTGGGCGTTTGCGGCACCCATCATGCCCTGCCGCCACCAGTTCCGGATCACGCCGTCGGAGACCTGCGCGCCCTCGCGGTTGAAGCCGTAGAACGGGCCGGAGGCGACATCGAGAAAGAACTGGGCGCGATTGGCGGCCAGCGCCTGACGAAAGCCGTCGAACACCTCGATCGGGGTGCCATCGGGGTTGGAGCCGGTCTTGAGCATCAGCGGCGGCACGGCACTGACCAGCACCGCCTTAGCAACGCGGCCCTGGGGCTCGCCAAACTTGGCGACATAGCGGGCAACCTCGCCGCCGCCTGTGGAGTGGCCGATATGCACGGTGTTCCTGAGGTCCAGGTGCTCGACGACCGCCGAAGCATCCGCGGCATAATGGTCCATGTCGTGGCCAGTGGCGATCTGCGACGAGCGGCCATGGCCACGTCGGTCGTGGGCAACCACGCGAAACCCATGCGCGAGGAAGAACAGCATCTGAGCATCCCAATCGTCCGAGGACAGCGGCCAACCATGGTGGAACACGATCGGCTGGGCATCCTTGGAACCCCAGTCCTTGTAAAAGATCTCTGCACCGTCTGCGGTCGTGATAAAGCTCATGCTGTCCTCCATCTTTGCCGGCGGCGCGACCCCGTTCGGCAGGGATCATGTGCGGCATGGCCGTGCCCCATCACATTATACGGAAGTTTAGTCGCTACTGCGGGCTGCGGCACCTGCTAGCGATAACGACGCAATCCGGCTTTGTGACGAGAAAACGCTGGATGTCAGCTCCTTTGCAGAACCGGACGTACCGAATTTCACCTGACTTCCGGCAATTAGGGACGCGACGGGAGCGAGGCCATGGCCGAATTCTGGTCCCAAAGTGGCCGTACGATACCTTTCGCTGATCGGCATTGACATTTCGCCATATCACGAAATGATAGAGCCATCGACGGAGGCAGCGATATGACACAGACTGTGGCGACGATCGGGCA
>Ga0207644_10002511_pt1 | contig 11810 bp, 13 predicted proteins | sample KBSS73metaG_FD_184326 | JGI IMG/M metagenome (GOLD analysis project Ga0207644, IMG submission 184326) | Switchgrass rhizosphere microbial communities from Kellogg Biological Station, Michigan, USA - KBS S7-3 metaG (SPAdes) (version 2) | ecosystem: Host-associated > Plants > Roots > Rhizosphere... | reverse complement strand
GAAGCGCCGACAACCGCGAAACTGAATAACTGACGTTTCACAGGATCAAGTTATGAAAAAAGTAATTCTCAGCTTGCTGCTTCTCACCGTTATCGGAATGGCCGCCGCCACCGCACAGGATGGACATGAATACTCACCCATCCAGGAAAAAACGGTTAACTACAAGAACTGGACCCTCAATAACGCCGTTACCAGCCAGCCGGCGACTTTGCGTTCATTGATGGCCGGTAAGAAATTAGTGATGGTTCTTTACTTCGCGCCGTGGTGTCCGAACTGGCGCAATGAAGCGCCGGTGGCTGCGCGGCTCTACGACAAATACAAGTCGCAGGGTTTTGAAATTATCGGCGTCAGCGAATATGGCCCGAGCGCCGACACGCGCGCGTTCTTCGCGCCGAATGGCGCGCCGTTTCCGGTCGTTGTCGAGTCAGAGTCGCGCGAAGATCGCGAGAAAACTGCGCACTTTGGCTATCGCCAATTGACCGGGGACACGCGCAAGTGGGGCTCACCCTGGAACATCTTCCTGGATCCTGCAAAGTGCAATTCGACCGGCGATGTACTGACAGAAAAAGCTTTTGTGGCTAACGGCGAGCTAATTGAAGCCGACGCCGACAAATTCATTCACGATCATCTGGCGGCGAACGCCGTCATCACTCCATGTAAACAGTAAGTGCCGCGACAAAAGCCCCGCGCGTAAGCCAGGGCGGTCGCGGCTTGAAACACCGGCAAGCTTGAACTCTGACGCCAACGACCATTCCACAGATTCCTTCACAGTTGCTGAGGATGCAGCGGGACAGCGGCTTGATGCGTTTCTCGCTGAGCGCATCGAATCCTGGAGCCGTTCGCGACTACAGCGGCTGATCGAAGATGGCGAGGTGCTTGTCAATGGAAGCGCCGTCAAGCCTTCGCACAAGCTTCGTGCGCATGATCAAGTTGATGCGGAACTGACTGCTCTACCCACGAGCACTTTCGTTGCCGAAGACATTCCCATAGAAATTGTGTATGAAGACGAGGACTTAGTCGTCGTTAATAAAGCCGCCGGGATGATTGTGCATCCTGCCGCGGGCGTCGCCTCGGGAACCCTCGCGAATGCGCTGGCATTTCATTTCCAGAAGCTGTCGAGCGGCGGCGGTGACGTGCGCCCGGGAATTGTGCATCGGCTCGACAAGGACACTTCAGGACTTTTGGTGGTCGCAAAGAACGAGACCACGCACGACAAGCTCGCCGATCAATTTCGCGCTCGCGAAGTCTACAAATCGTATGTGGCGTTAGTGCATGGCCAGCTCGAAACTGATCGCGGCCAAATCGATCAGCCGATTGCCCGCGATCCGCGCAACCGCACTCGCATGGCAGTCGTGCGCGGCGGTCGGGGCGCATTGAGTCTGTATCGTGTGCGCCAAAGATTCGACCGTTTTACGTTGCTGGACGTCGAATTGAAAACCGGGCGGACTCACCAAATTCGCGTGCACCTGGCGTGGTTGAAACACCCGGTCGTCGGAGATGAAACTTATGGCGGAGGCCGCGACAAAACAGTCCCTGATCCGGTCACGCGCAGTCGGATAGCGAAATTGGGCCGCCAGTTTCTTCACGCGGAGCAACTTGGGTTTCGTCATCCGCGCACTCAGGAATTCACGAAGTTCACTGCACCGTTGCCTGCGGAGCTCGATGAGTTTCTGCGCGAGTTAAACGAACGACGATCTTGATTTGACAGACCGCCGCGGCTGGCGGAAGATAATTTCAAATCCCCTAAAAATTGAATTCTTAGACCGAAGCTGAATTTCGAGCGGAATCCTGTGTCTCTCTGCGCTCGCGGCTTGGCGGCGAGTTTGAGACGCAAAAAGGAGCGAATCATGTCGAAAAATTTTGTGACTGGATTTTTTAAAACGCGCGCAGCAGCCGAAGCCGCTGTTGACGCAATTATCAAGCGGGGATACACACGCGATGACATCAGTGTGCTGATGTCCGACTCAACCCAAAGCAAAGAGTTCGCAGTCCAAGCGAAATCTCACGCGGCCGATGGATTAGGAATTGGTGGCGCAATCGGTGGCACGGTTGGAGCCGTTCTGGCCGCAATCGTCGGTGTGGGAACAGCGATCGCGGTACCGGGTCTTGGCCTTGTCGTAGCTGGACCGATCGCGGCAGCTCTTGCCGGTGCCGGCGCGGGCGCAACCACCGGCGGATTAATCGGATTACTCGTGGGCACCGGTATTCCGGAGCACCGGGCCAAGGTCTATGACTCTGGTGTTCGCGGCGGCGGCATCCTGTTAGGTGTTGAAGCGAAGACGGGCGAAGAAGTCGACAAACTCGAAACTCTGCTCGAAGACATCGGGGCGGAATACGTCCGTACTGAGTAGCGCATTGTCGGGGAAGCCCGCTCCGCCGTTCTTGCGCGCAGCGGGCTTCGTCCAGACGTTACATCGTCTTCTGTTTGTCTGTTAGTCCAATTCCCATCTTCACCAATGTGGACTTGTTGAGCGTACCTGTGATCTTCAGGCCCTCAGCTTTCTGATATTCCTTGAGGCCGGCGCGAGTCTCCGTGCTGAGTTTCCCGGTCTGATCACCCGCATAAAAATTCCGAGTCTTCAGAAGCGCCTGTGCCTGTTTGATCTGATCAGCGGTAGCGCGGAATACAGGCCCGCGTTTTGGTTTGTTGGCGTTCGCGCTAGAGGCGGCGCTAGTTGCCGTAGTGCTGGAATTTGAGTTTTGTGCAGATGCGGTAATTCCGCACAAGAGGATCAGTGAGAGAACTACCAAGGGTAGCTTAGTCATTTCTTTTTCTCCTTTTAGATCGTGGGAGCGTCTGTGGGACGCTTCGGGTTCAAAAAGCCGATAACGTTAAAAATGAGGCGCGTATGATACTACCGGTGTCAATACTTCTGACGCCGAAATCTCGCCATCAGGGCATTTGCATGTCATTTGCCAAAAAGGTTGGCAATTCTTAAACGCTCTGATATTATCGATTCGCCCAATAAAGGGCGGCTTTCTTACTGAGTCCTACCGGCCGCACCTCCAAATATCCCTCGATGCTAACCAAATTCTCCTGGTCAATTGTTCTCGTTGTCGCTGCGTCGCCAGTCGTCTTCGCACAAAACGCTTCATATGCATTCGATAATTTTGACACCACGAATGGCGTGAGAGTTCACGTGGACCCACCGCCTATCGCGGCGAAACGGTCAGCGAAAAACGATAAACGCGCAGGCGCGTCCCGAACCTCTGCAAATATCGAAGGCAACGGCGTGGTGCGGCTCACGTCACTGAGTTTCGATTCAGCAATGAACGTTAGCGGCGTTGGCTCGTCGTTACGCGGCTTTACTACGGGCAGCGAACAAGTCGATGGCTACATAGCTGAGGCTGCGAAGCGCAACGGTGTGGATCCGCTGCTGATATATTCGGTGATGCATCAGGAATCGAGTTTCAAATCGCGCGCGATTTCGCCGAAGGGTGCGCGCGGATTGATGCAGTTGATGCCGGGCACCGCAGTTCGGTTCGGAGTCACAAACATTTTCGATCCCCAACAGAACATTGAAGGCGGTGCGCGTTACATGAAGTTTCTGCTCGACCGCTTCGATGGAGACGTGTCGCTGGCCCTCGCCGGTTATAACGCAGGCGAAGGCGCGGTCGAGAAATATGGATTTCGGATTCCGCCATACGCGGAAACGCAGGAGTACGTACGCCGAATTTCTTATCGCTACAATTTGCTGCGTGATCCAAGCGCCGCCTCATACGCGCCCAGCCTGTCGCGCGGTCAATTGGCGAAACTGAACGGAAAGCAGCCTACGCCGCTAACGGTTTACGAGCGCAGCGTTCTGACAGTGCGCTTGCCCGACGGGCGTTTGCAGTTGATGACGCAGTAATTGAATAAGAACCCGAGAGTGCTTGACGAGGCGACGCGGAACAGGCGGTCGCCTCGTTTCGTATTTGGAGAAAGACGCGGTTTATGTAAGATTTAGCCGACCGAGTCACCTAATATATGCGCTGCCCAACCTGCGGGTCATTTCTTGATTCAGACAGCCGCTTCTGCAAGAACTGCGGATCGGCAATTCATGATCCTGAAGAAACACGAGTCGCGCGGCCCGAGATTTCTGTGCCGGCTCGACAATCAACCAATGACGACGATCTAGAACATGTCGTCTTCACGGTGCGACCGACTCTGATGTTTGTGAAGGTTGGATATGGTCTGGCGATACTCGGTGCGATTCTCTTGACGGTTCTGTTGCAGTTCATCCCGCTGCTGCGCGACATTCCGGTCTACATCACGATTCCGATCGCGCTCGCACTCTTGCTGATTCCCGCGTACTACCATCTGAAGCGGAACATGATCCGCTATACGTTGACCGATTCAAAAATTGAGATCGATTACGGACTGATCGCCCGCACCACGCGCAACATTCCACTGACCAAGATTCAGGACGTAACCGTTTCAGCTTCGATACCGCAGCGAATACTCGGCTTTGGCGATGTGGTAGTCGACAACGCGAGCGAGATCGGCGGTTCAACTATTCTGCACAACATCAACACTCCACGGCATTACGCCGACCTGCTTTTGCGCGAGCTGCGCCGCTGGCATTAAACTCAAAACCAGAGGCCGAATGATGGAACATCGCATGTTCCACGGGTTCTAAGTGACTCGGCGATTGCGTAATGCACCGGTATACGATTATTTCATTGCTGCTTTGGGGATTGCTGCTGGGGTTTGCGGCCACGGCGGCGGGCCAATCAACGCCGGCTCAAGCAAAGCCGTCGCCGAGTTCTGACGAAGACACTCCGGTTTTACTCAAACATCTGCCGAACTGGGAGTCCGTTTCTAAGCGAGCGACATACGTTGTCACTCTGGATGATCTGAAGCGCGCGGTTCCGAATCAGCCAGTCCTGGATGCTGTCAGTTTTGAAGGTGGGACCGAAGCGGTCACCGCCACTTACGGCCAGTCGCAAATGGCGATTGTCGAGTTCAGCACTCCGCAGTTTTCGGTAGACAATGATCAGCGCATCGCCGCGAAGATCGCGGACTTGAAAGCGCAATCACAGCCGGCGCCTACTGCTTATCGACGTGTCGGCAATTATTCGGTATTCGTCTTTAACGCGACCGACGAAGCGTCAGCCAATCAACTGATCGATCAGGTTCAGTATCAGAAGACGGTACAGTGGCTCGGTGAAGATCCTCATCTTTATCAGAAGCTCCAGCGTTACTTCGCCGAAACCTCAGCAGGCGTCCTGGTTGCAGTCTTAAAGAGTTCAGGGCTCTCGTTGATTGCTTGTCTGGCAATCGGAGGTCTCTTCGGTTTTCTTCTCTTTCGACAAAGGCGCGCACAGAGCGCCGCCGCGTATTCCGACGCGGGCGGACAGGTGCGGCTCAACCTCGACGAACTCACGGACACACAGAGCCACGCGCGGCTTCTTCCACCACCGCAAAAACATACCGATTGATTTGACTATCGGTTGCTCGCCGGAACTGAGACGTTGACGTTGACGCTAGTGGACTTTCGTCCAAAGAGCCCGCCGCGCCACGCCAGGATCGCGAGCACCACCACCACAATAAAGATTACGAGCACAGCAACAACGCCCGCGCTGCTGCCTCCTCCACCGTTGTCGGCCATTTCGGATTCCTCCCAAGTGTGAAATTGAATCTCAGAGCGTCATGGGGATGACTTTGGCGCCGGCGGCGGTTGTTGCTGTTGCGGGACAGTGACGTTCACGTTGACTTGCGTCCTCCTGCCACCGAACAACCCACCTCTCCACGCCAGAATCGCCAGCACCACCACCACGATGAAAATCACCAGCACCGCAATCACACCGGTGCTACTGCCGCCGTCGCCGTTATCGGCCATGTCAGTTCTCCGATCGGGGGATTTGCCTGATTGATTAGGGGTAAAGGGGAAGGTTACTTCACTGAGATTCTTAGCACAGTCGCGGAAATCGCGTCAACGTCACCTTAGCGCAAGCGTCTTAGTCTTGTTTCCAAGACGTACCATCTCGAAACCTGGCTTCTATCAGACGAACACGCACCTCGAAAGTGCCATTCAATTCGCCGTCTTTTATTAGCGGACGAGCAGCTTTAAGAACTTCGAAGTAAAAAGGTTTTGTCCGCCCGTTCACTGTCGTTAGGCCTGTTTCAATAATTCCCGTTTGGCCTTCGAGCAACATACGAGGGCTGCTCCCTTCATTGCTTATTTTATTGATAATCCAAGCCAAGCGAATTTGCGTGACAGGGATTGAAACGCGACTTTTCAAAACAAGACTTTCGATCATTAGGTGCTTCCGCCATTCACCCGTTCCCGTATATAGGCGAATGCCAGCAATAACTGCTGGAACGCTCGGGTCGTTGGTTTGCTCAATATCGAAATTCGCTGTTCTGAACAGCCACTCTCCAGCCGGAGTTGGTTCAGTGAAATGGTAATGATTGTCTGGGCCGGGAGGGTCCTCAGCGTATTTCTTTTGTTGGCCGGTTGCGGTTGTCAATGTAAGACCCACGAATGTCGCAAGCATTAAACCCATAACTGTTCTTTGCTTCATTTGCAGACCTTCTCTTCCTCGTTACATCGCCTGCGCTTTTCTCTGACGGGATAATGGCACGCCCCAGAGTTAGCAGACAAGCAAAAAGCAGGTGACAACTCTCGTCGTCACCTGCCTTTGGAAAAGCCCACGTTCAAGGGCGTTTGATTTTACCCACCCACTGACGGAGGTGGTTCTGACTCCCACCCGCTGACGCAGGTGGTTCTGCCTTACTCGCCGCGGCGAGGACGACGCGGACGGGTTCGTTCGCCCGAGGGCTGAACGTCGCCGGGCTGCACCGTCGGTGAAGGCTGTGGTGAGGGTGATCCCGGTGGACAAATCCAAATCTCAATGTAGTCATCTTCGCGATAACCGCCATTGATGATGTTGATTCGCCGCGCGTCGACTCCGCGTGAATTCTCGAGATAGTCGGCTGCGCGCCGTCCGAGCGCGTCGGCCTGGCCGACTCGGCTCGTGCGGCCGGCGTACACGAAGATGTATGCGACAGCGTCAGGAGCGTTCTGCAACTCGATCGCGAGATTATCGAGCCGCGCTTTTGTGTCGTCGAATGCGATCGACGGGAATTCGTCGAACTTGCGGCACGACGGCGGAGGCACTTCTTTCCGCGTAATCGTCGTTGTCGCCGTGGTCGTCACGCGACAAGCCGGTTCGCCTGAACCATCATCCACAACCAGCGTGGCAGTGATGCGTTGACCGCCGAGACCCGTTGAGTCGACGGTGATCGTCGGTGTGCCTGCGCCACTAACGATGCGCGCTTCGCCAGGCGTAACCGTCCAGACATAATTCAAGGCTGAACTTCCAGAGTACGAAACATCCGCGGTGAACGTAATCAGATCGCCGTCATTTACTGTCGGCGGCGCTGAGATGAGCACCGGATAGGGGCATGGAGACGTGGGGGGCACATACTTCTTGGGCGTGTAATTCAAATTTAGGCAGAGCCTGCGGGCCCGCTCGATTTCAAAATCTCGGACCCAGCGACCGCCATTTGGGAGCGCGATTTCAACGGTGTGATGTCCCGGCTCTAACTCGATCCGGCGCACGCTGGTCGAGGTGGTTCCTTCCGATTGGCCATCGATGCTGATCGGCAAGCCGCCAGGATTCGTCGTAACTTCAAGCGTTCCGTATTTGACGCGCTTCTTCGCGTACGCCGTGGAGGATGTGCAGACAAGCGCGAACGAGAGGGCGATTGCGGCCGTGATAAATATCTTCATAAGTGAAGTGACCATGTATTTTCTCTGGGTCATCGTTACACCTCCAACATGGTCGATTCTTCTTTGGCAGCGCGCATCTTCGCATAGCGACGACGAGCGCCGGCAGCCAAGGCGGTGATGCCGGAGCCGAGCAACAACAACGAAGCCGGTTCAGGAACATTCGGCGTCGGCGTTGGTGTGGGGCAATTCGGACAAGTCTCACAATCCGGACACTCTTTGTGATGATGATGACAAATGCCCGTTACACAAACCAGCGGTATCAGCAGGAGGAATGGCCATTTCGGAAAACCACCGACGGCGGGTATTTCGCCGCAGTCGCAAATGGTGCCGTTGACTTGATCCTGATCGAAGACCTGCACATCGCCTTGCGGCGTTTGTGGCGCCAGGTCAGTGCCGGCGACGAGCGACGAATTCGAATTCTCCGTCGTGGCCAATGCGTTCGAAGCGTCAACCGCGCTGCCATCCGTAGACGTCGTTGTCGACGTTCCTTCCGATTGCGAACTATTGGTTCGAGCACTCAACGGCGCGTTGGGATCCTGTGAAACCCGCAGCCGAAGTTGGCTCGCCTGGCCGCCCTTTTCCAGGTCGCCCATGACGTTTACAACATCGGCAAATTTGATTGGACTCGCCTGGGTGGGCACGGCCACCAGCAGTGTGAGGCTGGCGACGATGCTTGCGTGGCGAAAAATGCGACTCTTCATGTGGTTAGGCAACTCCTTCTGAAGTCTGCAGCTGTCGTTTCATGTCGGGCACTCGGGATGTTTTCAATTTCTTAAACACAAAGAACACAGCCTGCCGTGAATACAAGCCTTTGTTAACCCTGAAGGGCTTGTTTACCTGTTAGGAAAACAGGCGGAATGTCGAGGTTATTCCAGTTTCGGAGAAGCACTTAGCTCAGAAAAAGTGCGTCTTCGAAGGGCCTAAGAACAGTTTGGAGGACGCTCCCGCCTCTGTTTTGTTTGTACCGCGGCCTTTCATGAGCACGTACTCAAATGCAATAAAAATCTGGCGGTGATGGCCATCACAGGCGCCGGCCAATTCGCGTTGACCGTCTGAAACAAGCGTTCTACCATCGTAACGCTTTGCCTTCGTGAACTGGCGCGCGAGTTGCTGTCCGCTGAAACAGATGATTACCGTGCCCCCATCCCAATTAAAAAGTCAGATCCGTCGAGTTTTCCGACGAACCAATCGGCTGCGGTCTTTCTTCGCGCGATCTCTGATCATTGTGATTTGTGTCTCGATGTTGGCGGCGCTGTGTCTACGCGCGGTCGACGCCGCACCGGGCGACCTTGATCCAACCTTCGGCTCGGCCGGAAAGACGACAACGAACTTTTTTGGCCAGGATGATTTTGCAGCAGGAGTGGCAATTCAACCTGACGGCAAAATTATCGTTGCCGGCGGCGCCGTTGTTTCCGACATCGATGCTGACTTTGCGTTGACCCGCTACAACCAGGATGGCTCGCTTGATCAGACTTTTGGTACCGGCGGAAAGGTGACTACGGACTTTTTCGGTGACATTGACTTCGCGCAGGGTGTGATAATTCAGCCTTCGGATGGAAAGATTATTGCCGTCGGAACCGCCCTGAAGTTCGCGAATGATCATTACGATACCTTCTATTCATTGGCGCGTTACCAAACTAACGGGGTGCTCGACTCGACTTTCGGCACCGCTGGCAAGGTCACGACTGATGTTCTCAACCTGAACATCAGCCAAAGCTCGTCAGTTGTGTTCGTGCAAGCCGCAACTTCGGTTCGGATTCAGCCCGACAATAAGATCGTTGTGGCGGGGGGCATCGTAGACGTTGAATCTGCGCCGGGAGTAACTCCGGCACAACTCTCGGACTTTGGATTGGCGCGTTACAACGTCAATGGAACTCTGGACACGAGCTTCGGCGCCGGCGGCAAAACCGGCCGTGGTTTTTTCAATCGGAACGATACGGCGACCTCTCTGGCACTACAGGCGGACGGCAAGATCGTTGCGGCAGGCTACGCGACGCGGAACACCGGTAATTTCGATGAGGACTTTGCCGTCACCAGGTTCAACGCGGACGGATCTTCCGATAGCTCCTTTGGAACTAACGGAATTGTAGCCACCGACTTCGCCGGTAGAAACGATGAGGCAAGTGCGCTGGCCATTCAGTTAGACGGCAAAATTATTTTGGGAGGAGTTGCGGATCGTACCGGCGTAGGCGGGTCGCTCGATATGGCCCTGGACCGATATAACGTCGACGGAAGTTTGGATAGTTCTTTCGGTAGCGGTGGCAAAGTCCTCGTCGATTATGCCGGACAAACAGACGTGGCTTTCGCCATGGCGCTGCAAATTGATGGAAAAATCGTGCTCGCCGGAGGCGCAGGAAATGCCAGCAACGTTCCTGACTTTGCGTTAGCTCGATTCAATTCAGACGGCGCTTCTGATCAGACTTTCGGCGCTAACGGGAAGATCACTACCAACTTTTCCGGGGATGAAGATTACATCACAGCAATCGCCTTGCAGGCGGACAACAAGCTAGTCGCGGCCGGCCTGACAACTACGAGCAGCAGTGCGCCAACGGACTTTGCAATCGCGCGTTATCTCAATCCGAACGTGACGCCGACTCCAACGCCAACACCGACTCCAACACCAACGCCGACTCCGACGCCGACGCCCCAACTCGCGACCGTCACGGGCCGAGTTCTCGAGAACAGTGCGCCACTTCAGGGCGTGACTGTGAAGCTCTATTTGCAGGCGACTCTGCTGCAGTCGACGACCACCGGCGCCGACGGCCGATGGACTTTTAATAACGTTGTAATGGGAAATTATTACGACGCGGTCTTCGAAAAACAGGGCTACGCTTTTACTCCTCCGGGTGTGATCTTCCTGCTGAATCAGAATCCACAGGACGTCGGCGACGTAGTTGGCGAGCACGGCACTTTCATGCAGCTTAATGGAAGTTCAGCCGGCTCCGAAAGCGATCCATTCATTACCGTCAGGGTGGACCGCACGGGCGACACAACCGTCGCGTCGAGTGTCCATTACGCGACTTCGGACAGCGCCGGATTGCAAAACTGCAACGTCAATAACGGGAACGCCTCAGAGCGGTGTGATTACGTCACCAGCGTTGGCACGCTCAACTTTGCAGCCGGAGAAACATCAAAGTCCTTTACGATTTCACTGATCAATGACGTCTACCATGAATGGGACGCCGAAACCCTCAATGTCACGATAAGTAACCCAGTCGGCGGTACTTTGCATTCGCCAACAACCGCCAGCGTTGTGATCATCGATAACGATTCGGTGACAGGCACGCAAAACCCGATCGATGGTGTCGAGTTCTTTATTCGTCAACAGTACCGAGATTTCCTGGGCCGTGAGCCAGACGCTACGGGTCTTCAAAACTGGATCAATACGCTGGCGCCTTGTCCGAACGGTGGCTTCGGCGAGCCGCCGACTTCGGATTGCGATCGTTTGCATGTCGCGGCCGGATTCTTCCAGTCCGATGAGTTTCTGAATCGAGGATATTGGGCATTTCGGTTCTACATGGTCGCATTCAACCATCGACCAACGTACGCGCAGTTCATTCCTGACATGGCGCAGGTGGGCGGTCCGAAATCGCCGGCGGAAGAAGAGACGAGCAAGGTCGCCTTCGCAGATGCGTTTGTGCAGCGGTCAGAGTTCGCCGGAAACTACCCGGGACAACACGGTCAGACGCTCGCGAATTCTCTGGTCGCCACCGCAGGTCTACCTGCTTACACAATTCAGCCCGGTGAGACCGATGGCCAAATACTGCGACATATTGCTGAAAGGCAGAGTTCTCTGGACAAGTTCCTGACGGAGGGCACTGTCTCAATTCTATATTTTGGTTTTCAGCGGCGGGATCCGGACTCGGTCGGGTATCAGAACAATGTAGACACGCTGAACGCAAATCCAAACAACTTGCGCAACATGATCTTCATCTTCATCTACTCGACCGAGTACCGGCAGCGATTTGGACCACCATAGAGTCAGCTAAACCTGACCTCTCCCAAACCTATTGGCTATTCCTGGCCGGCGGCGGCTTCGGTCTCTTTCGCTTCGTCACGCAAGACGGCCTTGCGGGAAAGCTTGATCTTGTT
>Ga0207644_10002510_pt1 | contig 11811 bp, 13 predicted proteins | sample KBSS73metaG_FD_184326 | JGI IMG/M metagenome (GOLD analysis project Ga0207644, IMG submission 184326) | Switchgrass rhizosphere microbial communities from Kellogg Biological Station, Michigan, USA - KBS S7-3 metaG (SPAdes) (version 2) | ecosystem: Host-associated > Plants > Roots > Rhizosphere... | reverse complement strand
GCGCGCGTCCCATCTCATGCCCGATGATCACGCCGCCCATCGCAGGAGAAACCACGGCCTCGATCCGGTCGCGCACCTCCGCGGGAATCTTCGCGGCGAGCGCATTCGCCAGCCGTTCGGCCCTCGGAGGGTCCATCAGAACCCGGGCGCATTGCAAATATTTCGGGCTGCGGAGGCCTGAGGACAGGATGAAATGCCCTTCGAGCAGGGCGTCGGCGGCACGGAACTCGTTGAGGATGTCGTCGTCAGTCATGAGCCATGCCGTTTAGGCTGCGGAAACCGCCCCTTCAACAGCCGGTCATTACATCGTGGACGACCGGCTTGAGGCTCCGAAAACCCGCGCCTATAGAGCCTCGCAAATCCGGGCGCGCATCCGCGTTCCCAGTTCCAGGCATGGCAGGGGTACAGATGAGACTGATTGGATGGGCGATCGCCTTGGCTGCGGCCGGGCTTACACCTGCAGCCGCGAGCGTGGCTGCGCCGGCGCCCAGCCAAAATGCCGCTGCCGCGCCGGCCGCTACGACGGCGACGCCGCCCGCCGGCACCGCGCAGGACGCGACGAAGCCCGATGCCGCGCAGCCCGCGATCGTCCCGGGAAGCGTCGGTCATATGATTCCGACGCCCGGCGTCGGCGAGCCCGACGGCCGCAAGGGCATCCAGCTGCAGGTCACGCCGATCGGCGAGGAGGCCGTTGGCTTCCACAATTATTGGCTGCTGCCCCTTTGCGCGATCATCAGCGTCTTCGTCCTGGCTCTGCTGGCGTGGGCGATGATCCGCTATCGCCGCGGCGCCAATCCGACCCCGTCTCGCAATTCGCACAATACGATGATCGAGGTGATCTGGACGCTCGTCCCGGTCCTCATCCTCGTGGGAATCGCGATCCCGTCGATCCGGCTCCTGCGTCACCAATATTCGCCGCCGGCGGCCGACGTGACGGTCAAGGTCATCGGCCACCAATGGTATTGGTCGTACGAGCTGCCCGACTATGGCGTCAGCTTCGACAGCTACATGCTGAAGGAAGCGAACGACCCGACCCGCCAGGCGAATCAGCGCGCGCGCACCGACAATGACGGCCCGCCGCTACTGGCCGTCGACAACCGGCTCGTCATTCCGCAGGGCAAGGTCGTGAAGTTCATCGTCACTGCCGACGATGTCATCCATAGCTTCGCCATGCCCGCCTTCTGGATCAAGCAGGACGCTAACCCCGGCCAGCTCCACGAGACGTGGGCCAAGGTCGACCGTCCGGGCGTCTATTTCGGGCAATGTTCCGAGCTGTGCGGCGCACGTCACGGCTTCATGCCGATTTCGATCGAGGTCGTGCCGCAGGCGCAGTTCGCGCAGTGGGTCGGCCAGAACGGCGGACATATGCCCGGCGCGAAGCCGGCCGCAGCCCCCGCAGCTGCCCCGGCAGCGACCGCCGCACCTGCACCTGCCGTCCAAGAGCCCGCGACCAACCAGGCCGCGACCGCGCAGAATTAAGCGAAGAGAGCCCAAGTAAATGAGCACCACCGCCGACTCACTGCACCTCAAGAAGCATGAGGCGCATGACGCGCACCACGACGCGGACCACAAGCCGGGCTTCTTCACCCGCTGGTTCATGTCGACCAATCACAAGGATATCGGCACGCTCTATTTGATCTTCGCGATTGTCGCGGGGATCATCGGCGGCGGCATTTCCGGCATCATGCGCTGGGAGCTGATGGAGCCGGGCATCCAGGTGCTCAACCGGGCCTGGCCGATCGGTGCGGGTACCGCGAACTTCGACGAATGGGCTCACCACTGGAACGTGCTCATCACCGCGCACGGTCTGATCATGGTCTTCTTCATGGTCATGCCGGCCATGATCGGCGGATTCGGCAACTGGTTCGTGCCGCTGATGATCGGCGCGCCGGACATGGCCTTCCCGCGCATGAACAACATCAGCTTCTGGCTGCTCATCCCGGCCTTCCTGCTGCTGCTCGGGTCGAGCTTCGTCAGCGGCGGCACAGGCCTCGGTGCCGGAACCGGATGGACGGTCTACGCCCCGCTTTCGACGTCAGGCTCGGCGGGTCCCGCCGTCGATATGGCGATCTTCTCGCTCCACCTTGCGGGTGCGAGCTCGATCCTCGGCGCGATCAACTTCATCACGACCATCTTCAACATGCGTGCGCCGGGCATGACCCTGCACAAGATGCCTTTGTTCGTCTGGTCGATCCTGGTCACCGTCTTCCTGCTGTTGCTCGCGCTCCCGGTCCTTGCCGGCGCGATCACCATGCTGCTGACCGACCGTAACTTCGGCACGACCTTCTTCGACGCTTCGGGCGGCGGCAACGTCGTGCTCTACCAGCACCTGTTCTGGTTCTTCGGTCACCCCGAGGTCTACATCATGATCCTGCCGGGCTTCGGCATGGTCAGCCAGATCGTCGCGACCTTCAGCCGCAAGCCGGTGTTCGGCTATCTCGGCATGGCCTATGCCATGGTCTCCATCGGAGTGATCGGCTTCGTCGTCTGGGCGCACCACATGTTTACCACGGGCATGAGCGTCGACGAGAAGATGTACTTCACCGCCGCGACGATGATCATCGCGGTCCCAACGGGCGTGAAGATCTTCAGCTGGATCGCCACCATGTGGGGCGGCTCGCTGACGTTCGAGACGCCGATGCTATGGGCGATCGGCTTCATCTTCCTGTTCACGGTTGGCGGCGTCACCGGCGTTGTGCTCGCGAACGGCGGCGTCGATAACTACATGCACGACACCTATTACGTGGTTGCGCACTTTCACTACGTGCTCAGCCTCGGCGCGGTGTTCGCGATCTTTGGCGGCTTCTATTACTGGTTCCCGAAGATGAGCGGCCGCATGTACAATGAGTTTCTCGGCAAGCTGCACTTCTTCCTGATGTTCATCGGCGTGAACGTGATCTTCTTCCCGATGCACTTCCTCGGGCTGGACGGCATGCCGCGGCGTATCCCGGATTACACGCCGGCCTTCACCGAATGGAACCGCGTTGCGACATATGGTTACATGATCACCATCGCGGGCGTGGCGATCTTCTTCGTCAATTTGATCTGGTCGCTTGCGGCCGGGAAGAAGGCGCCGGACAACCCTTGGGGTGAAGGCGCGACCACGCTCGAGTGGACGCTGTCGAGCCCGCCGCCGTTCCACCAATATTCGACGCTGCCCAGGATCGACTAGGCGCAGCGGATGGGGGGAGAAAAGGCCCCGCTCTGCTTCGGCAGGGCGGGGCTTTTTCCGTATTTGGGCCCGCCACGCCTCGGTGTGCGACATTTTGTTAGACCAGTGTTATGGAGTTCGACGTGCGCAAGGTTTGAACGTCGGGAGGTGTGATGCCCCAGTACGTCATCGAGAGGGAAATGCCGGGTGCAGGTTCGCTTAGCCCGGAGGATCTGAAGCTAGCATCGCAGACCAGCTGCTCCGTGCTTCGCGATCTCGGGCCCCAGATCCAATGGGTCCACAGCTATGTCACCGATAACAAGATATACTGCATCTATCGCGCGCCGAATGAGGACATGATCCGCGATCACGCGCAGCGAGGGGGCTTTCCCGCGAACAAGATCGCGCAGGTGCGGACGACCATCGACCCGACGACGGCCGAGTAAAACGCCCGGCGCTGGGGCAAGCTGCCGATGTCGCACGTCTTCATCTCTTATGCTCGGCCGGACGAACCGTTCGCCAGCCTGATCGCTGACGGACTTCGCGAGGGAGGCTTCGAAGTCTGGCGCGACGACGAGCTTCCGGCGCATCGCGCTTATGCCGAGGTGATCGAAGAGCGGATCAATGGCGCGGGTGCCGTGGTCGTGCTGTGGTCCGCCGAGGCGACGAAGTCGCACTGGGTGCGAGCGGAAGCCGATACGGCGCGAGCGAAGCTTACATTGATCCAGGCCAGCCTCGACGGAACCCTTCCGCCGATGCCGTTCAACCAGATGCAATGTGCGGACCTGAAGGGCTGGGACGGCCAGCGGACATCGGCGGGTTGGCGCAAGCTTGTCGCCAGCGTCGGCGAGCTCGCAGGATCCCCGGCCGAACCTGAAAGCGCCCGGGAATCCACCCGTGACGTGTCGATCTGCATCCTCCCCTTCCAGAACATGAGCGGGGATCCTGAGCAGGAATATTTCAGCGACGGCATCAGCGAAGACATCACGACGGACCTGTCGAACGTCTCGGCGCTGGAGGTCATCGCGCGCAACACGGCCTTCACCTTCAAGGGCCAGTCGGTGAACGTCTGCGAGGTCGCGAAGAAGCTTGGCGTGACCCATGTGCTCGAAGGCAGTGTTCGGAAGGTCGGCGACCGCGTCCGGATCAACGCCCAGCTCATCGACGGCAAGAGCGGCGGGCACGTCTGGGCCGACCGCTTCGACCGGGACCTCACCGACATCTTCACCATCCAGGACGAGATCTCGAAGGCGATTGTCCGTGCCCTGAAGGTCAAGCTGCTGCCCGAGGAAAAGAAGGCGATCGAGAAGCGCGGCACCAACAGCCCGGAGGCCTACAACCTCTACCTGCTCGCGCGGCAATATTGGGTCACCGGTAATCATGGCGACATGCGGCGTGAGGAGCGGGTCATGCGCATCTGCAGCCGCGCCGTCGAGGTCGATCCTCATTATGCGGATGCCTGGGCGTTGCTAGCGGTTGTCCAGTCGAGCCTGCGATACAACTTCGGGCAGGAAGTCGACGACGGTTATGTCGCTGCGCACACGGCGCTGGCGATCGATCCGACGATCGCCGAGGCGCATCTGCCGATGTACAAGCGCCTTCAGGAGCGCGGGAAACGGGAGGAGGCCGCGGCCGAGATGGAGGCCGCGATCAGGCTCGGCCCCGAATCCTGGGAAGTCCACAAGGATGCCGGCCGTTTTTACCTCATGAAGCGCGACTTCGAATCCGCGACGCGTCATTACGAGAAAGCATCGGAGCTGTTGGAAGGCGACTTTCACGCCTGGGCGATGCTGTCGAGCTGCTACCAGGCGCTGGGCGACAAGGTGAAGCTGCGTGAGGCGGCAAAGCGCATGATCAGCGAGTCGCAGGCGGCCGTTCAACAGGATCCCAGCAACGGCGCGGCGCTCGGCATTCTCGCGGGCGGCTATGCCCTGCTGGGTGAAGAGGATCGTACGCGGGAGTGGATCGATCGGGCCCTGCTCGTCGATCCGGATAATCTCACCATGCGGCATAATTTCGCCTGCGTGCTTGCCATCATGGGAGACAAGGAGGGCTCCCTGAAGATGCTAGCGAGCATGCTCCCGCGCGCCGGGGCCTATCAGGTGACGGTGGTCGCGACCGACAGCGACTTCGACTCCATCAGCGACGACCCGCGTTTCCAGAAAATGGTCGCCGACGCCAAGAAGAGGCACGGCATGGAGGATGCGCAGTAAAGCCTATTTGGACGCGGAGACCCGCGACGCCTTGATGATCTTGATCTGCGGATCAAGCATCTGACCCTTCATCGGTCCTTCGCCCTTGGTTTGCGACACGGTAGATACGAAGATCTTCTGCACGACGTCCATCCCTTCGGTGACTCGGCCGAAAGCGGCAAAGCCGTTGGCGTCGCCGCCCGGTCCGTTCGCATCGAGGCCCGGCATGTCGGAGAGCAGGATGAAGAAATCGGACTTGGCGGTGCCCGGGCCTGCATTCGCCATCGAGATCGCGCCGGCTACGTTATGGAGTCCGGTCTGGGTCGTCGGCTCGTGGGCAATCGGCGCATAGAGCTTGCGCGCATCCGTCGTGATTCCGCCCTGGATCAGGCCCCCGTCGCCGCCCTTTCCGTCAGGGACGTGCATGGCGCGGTAGAAATTCTGGCCGTCGAAGCGGTGCGTATCGACATAATGAAGGAAGTTGGCCGTGGTGACCGGCGCATGTGCACGATCCAACGCGACAACGATACGGCCGAGGCTGGTGTCGAGCGCAACGGGCACGAGATCCTCTTTCGGAGCCGTTGCTTCTGCCGGAGTTGTGGGGGGCTGCGCGAAGAGCGGAGCGGCGAAGCTTGCGAGGAGCGCGGCGGCGAGGATTCGGTGGTTCATGTCTTGCGCCATAGCAAAGGCTTCATGAACATCGCCACAGCAGGCGCCTTGGGGCTTTTCCCCTCTGCACCAAGTCCTTATAGGCGCGGCCATGCCCACCCTGGAGCTGACGAATCCAGCCGCGCTGCCGGCCGACTGGCGAGACTTCCTCGCGCTGACGAAGCCGCGCGTCATGAGCCTGGTGGTGTTCTCCGGACTGTGCGGGCTCCTGGTTGCGCCGGTCCAGTTGCCGATCGTGCTCGGCTTCACCGCGATCCTGTGCATCGCGCTCGGGGCGGGTGCCTGCGGCGCGCTCAACCAATGGTATGAGGTCGAGGTCGACGCAAAGATGCGGCGGACCGCCAAGCGTCCGCTGCCGGCGGGGCGCATGGACCGCCAGTCGGCGCTTCAGTTCGGCGTAGGGCTGGGAGCCTTCTCGGTGCTCCTGATGGGCCTCGCGACCAACTGGCTCGCCGCGCTGCTCCTTGCCGCCTCCATCCTTTTCTACGTCTTCATCTACACGATCTGGCTAAAGCCGCGGACGGCGCAGAACATCGTCATCGGGGGTGCTGCCGGTGCCTTCCCGCCGCTGATCGGATGGGTTGCGGCGACCGGCCATGTCGCGTCGCTGCCTTTGCTGTTGTTCGCGATCATCTTCCTCTGGACGCCGCCGCATTTCTGGGCGCTGTCGCTGTTCGTCCGGTCCGATTACGCCGCCGCCGGCATTCCCATGCTTCCGGTCGTCGCTGGCTTCGAGAGCACGCGGCGGCAGATCCTGCTGTACACGTTTCCGATGGCCGCCAGCGCCGTCGCGCCCTGGCTGCTCGGGCTGACCGGCGTGGTTTACGGGGTGAGCGCCGCGATCCTGAGCTTCGTATTCGTGGTGCTTGCCGCCCGCGTTGCTGCAAACCGCGCGACCGATCCAGCCGGGATGGACCCCGAAAAGCATCTGTTCGCTTATTCGGTCTTCTATCTCTTTGCTCTGTTCACCGTCCTCGTCGCCGATCGGTTCCTGCCGTGGTGAAGGTCGAGGACGAGATCATCCGCAAGCGCCAGCGCGAGCGGGCCCGGATCATGGCCTTGCTGCTCGGGGCCTTCGTCATCCTCCTTTTCTTCATCACCATCGCCAAGACGGGAATGAACTGGTGACCGCCACCGCGACGCAGCGCAGCAACGGCAAGACCGCGATCCTGATGTTCACGATCGTGGCCGCGATGGTCGGCCTCGCGTTCGCTTCTTCGCCGCTTTACCGAATGTTCTGCGAAGCGACGGGCTTCGGCGGGACGACGCTTCGCGCGGACAAAGCCCCAGGAGCGGTTGCGGGTGCGGTCGGGGTCCGCTTCGATGCGAACATCCACCCGGGCCTGCCGTGGCGCTTCGAGCCCGAGCAGACCACCGTTCGGGTGAAGCCCGGCGCCCAGACCAAGATTTTCTACAAGGCGCAAAATCTCAGCGCGCGGGCCTGGACGGGGCAGGCGGTGTTCAACGTCACGCCGGACCAGGTCGGCAAATATTTCAAGAAGATCCAGTGCTTCTGCTTCACCGAGCAGACGCTGAAGCCCGGTGAAACCGTCGACATGCCGGTGGTGTTTTTCGTCGATCCGAAGATCAAGCAGGATCCGGACACCAGGGACATCGACGAGATTACCCTGAGCTATACATTTTACCCGGTGGAAACCGGCACCGCGGCCCGCTAGAGGCCGACAAAAGCTAAAGAGGGAAGCTTCAAGACATGGCGGGCGCAAAGAACCACGATTATCATTTGGTCGAGCCGGATCCGTGGCCGCTGATCGGCGCGGCATGCGGCGGAATCCTCTTCAGCGGCCTCGTCATGTGGTGGCATTCGAACGCCTACGGCAAGTTCGTGTTCGCGCTCGGCCTGCTCGGCGTCCTCGTCACCATGTACAACTGGTGGTCGAACACCATCCGCGAAGCGCACAGCGGCTACCACACTCCTGTCGTCCAGCTGCACCTGCGCTACGGAATGATCCTGTTCATCGCCTCCGAGGTGATGTTCTTCCTCGCCTGGTTCTGGGCCTTCTTCGACAGCTCGCTCTTCCCGTCGGCAGTCGATGCGGTCGGCGGCGTCTGGCCGCCGAAGGGCGTCGAGGTGCTGAACCCCTGGGGCTTCCCGCTTCTCAACACGATGATCCTGCTCTGCTCGGGCACGACGGTGACCTGGGCGCATCACTCGCTGATCCACGGTAACCGTGACGGCCTGAAGCTCGGCCTCATCCTCACGATCCTGCTCGGCCTGACCTTCACCGGCGTGCAGGGCTATGAGTATGCGCACGCGCCGTTCCCCTTCAAGGGAAGCATCTATGGGTCGACCTTCTTCATGGCGACGGGCTTCCACGGCTTCCACGTCATCGTCGGAACGATCTTCCTGACGATCTGCCTGATCCGCTCCTACCGCGGCGATTTCACGCCAAAGCAGCACTTCGGGTTCGAGGCGGCCGCCTGGTACTGGCACTTCGTCGACGTCGTGTGGCTGTTCCTGTTCACCTCGATCTACGTTTGGGGCGGCTGGGGCGCGGCCCACGCGGGGTGAAGCCGGACGGACCGGCGGGCGTGGTTTCGCCGCTTCAGGCGGCGCTCGCCGGGAATTGCCCGAGATGCGGAGCGCATACGCTCTTTCAGCATTCGGTCGGCTTTGCCGATCGCTGTCCTGCGTGCGGGCTCGATTATTCGGCCTTCAACGTCGGTGATGGACCCGCTGCCTTCCTGATCTTCATTGTCGGCACCGTCACCGTCGTCGGTGCCCTGGTGGTGGATGGCGCTTTCTCGCCGCCATGGTGGGTGCATCTGATCTGGGTCCCCATCGCCGCAGCGCTGACCGTCGGCGGCCTCAGGATCTCGAAGGGCTGGCTGCTGGCGCAGGAATATCTGCACCGCGCGCGTGAGGGTCGGATCGTCGAATGAACCGCCGCCTGCCCATCATTCCGACGATCGTCGTCGCAGCCGCGGTGGCGGTCATGATTGGGCTCGGCGTCTGGCAAATTCAGCGGGCGCGCTGGAAGGAGTCCCTGATCGCGAAATATGCCGAAGCGGAGAAGGCACCTCCGATCGCCTTTCCGACAGTCCCGACGCACGATGCCGACCTGCCACTCTTCCGCCACGCGACCGGGGTTTGCCTTGGGGTCGTCGGACAGCGGGCCGTGGCAGGTGAGAACCTCGCAGGGGAGCCCGGCTATGTTCACATCCTCGACTGCGCGACCGGCACTGAAGGTCCCGGCATGGCGGTTGAGGTCGGCTGGTCCAAGGATCCGAACGCGAAGGTGAACTGGAGCGGCGGACTGGTGACCGGCGTGATCGGTCCGGACCGGCATTCGCGCATGCGGCTCGTGGCCGGCAGCGCGCCTCCGGGGCTTGAGCAGAGCGCGCCGCCGTCGCTTGAAAGCATCCCGAACAATCACCGATCTTACGCGCTGCAATGGTTCAGCTTCGCGCTGATCGCCCTGATCATCTATGGGCTGGCAGTGCGCAAACGTCTGAAGGACGCCGGATGAGTGGCGAGACCCATGTCCTGCCCAACGGCCTGACGGTCGCGGTCGACCCGCTTCCGGGTGCGGAGTCGGTAGCGCTCGGCCTTTACGCAAGCGTCGGATCGCGCTCGGAACCCGAGAACCTCGGCGGCCTCGCGCATATCGTCGAGCATATGGTGTTCAAGGGCGCCGGCGGGCGCGACACGCGTGCGCTGGCGGAGGTCATCGAAGATGTCGGCGGCTCGCTCAATGCCTGGACGGCGCGGGACCAGACCGTCTTTCACGGTCGGGCGCTGGCGCGCGAGCTCGAACTCGTCGCCGAGTTGATTGCCGACCTGGTGCGGGCCCCGCATTTCGACGAGGACCATCTTGCGCGCGAGAAGCAGGTCATCCTGTCGGAGCTCGGCGAATGCCTCGATGCTCCCGACGATCTGGTGCACGATCACCTGCTCGAGGCTGCCTATGAAGGGCAGGCGATCGGTCGGTCGGTGCTGGGCCGGGAGAAGACGATCCTGGCGGTGGGACGGCAGGACTGCTTCGACTGGTTGCAACGGCAGTTCGTGCCGTCTCGTCTGGTCCTGTCGGCCAGCGGCAAGGTCGATGTCGATGAGGTGGTCAAGCTAGCCGAGCGCCTGTTCGGCGACATGCCTTCGGCTGAACCGCCTGCTATCGATTCCGCACGATTTACGGGCGGCGTCCGCGCCGATGGCCGCACCTTCGAACAGGCGCACTGGTGCCTCGCGTTCGAAGGATTGCCGGCATCCGATCCTTGCAACCCGGCGCTTGCCCTGTTCGTCCAAGCGCTTGGTGGCGGGACCTCATCCCGGCTGTTCCAGGATCTGCGCGAGGAGCGCGGATTGGCCTATTCCATCTACGCCTGGAATCAGGGTTTTGCTGATACGGGGCTCGTCGGCATCGGTTGTGCAGCGGAGCGTGCGCGTGCCGCGGAATCCGTGCAGCTCGCGCGCGACACTCTCGGCGCGACCGCCGAGGGACTGACCGTCGCTGAGCTCAGCCGGGCTCGCGCGCAGATGGAAGCGGGGCTGCTGATGGGCATGGAGACGGCCCAGGGCCGCGCGGACCAGATGGCACGATCCATCGAAGTGTTCGGCCGCATCCTTCGGATGAGCGAGCTGCTGGAGCATATCCGCGGCGTGACGCTCGAGGCCGCGCGTGAAGCCGGGCAGCGATTGCTCGGTGGTCCGATCGCCGTCGCGTCGGTCGGCGCGAAGCTCGCGCTCGCGGCGTGACATACCTTTCGACGATCATTGCCGAACCCTGGCCCGACTGGGGACTGATCGACTGCGGCGGTGGGCAGAAGCTGGAACGCTACGGGCCGATCAAGGTCGTACGCCCCGAGCCGCAGGCAATGTGGCTTCCATCTCGCGACGACTGGGATCCGGACGCGACCTTCGTCCCTGGGTCAGATGAGGAGGGCGGCGGCCGATGGGTACAGCACCGCCCGGTGACGCGTCAGTGGAACCTCGCGCGGGGGGATGTGAAATTCCATGCCTCGCTGACGCCGTTCCGCCATCTCGGCTTCTTTCCCGACATGGCGCCCCAATGGGACTGGATGCGGGCACGGGCCGATGGAGCCGAGGTGCTCAATCTCTTCGGCTATACGGGTGTCGGTTCGCTGCTGCTGAGTGAGGCCGGCGCCCGGCTCGTGCATGTGGACGCTTCCAAGAAGTCGGTCGAGCAAGGCAAGGAAAACGCCCTTCTCTCAGGCCTTGCGGGACGACCGATCCGCTGGATGGTCGACGATGCGAGCAAGTTCACGGCGCGCGAAGTCCGGAGAGAGCGGCGTTATGACGGAATCCTGCTCGATCCGCCGAAGTTCGGTCGCGGGCCGACCGGCGAGGTCTGGCGGCTTGAGGAGAATCTCGCGCCTCTGCTGGCAGACTGTCGCCGCCTGCTGGACGAAAACAGCCGCTTTCTCGTGCTGACGGTCTATGCGGTCCGGATGTCAGCGCTGTCGATCGGCGAGCTGGTGAAGCAGTTGTTCAGCGATCTCGGCGGTACGGTGGAGATGGGCGAGATGGCGGTTCGCGAGGAGGCTCGCGGCCTTCTCCTTCCGACCGCAATCTTCGCGCGCTGGTCTAGGTCCTAGTAGCCCTTATCGCGGCGCCGGCCATAAAGGGTGCGCCCGCCGTCAGCAGCAGCGAAACGGCTGCCTCCAGCAAAAGCGCATTCGCTGCCCCGAAGATCAGCAGCGGGATGGCGAGAGGCAGCAACAGCAGGCCTGCGAGCGAACCGGCACGCGGAAGTCCGGTGGTTACCGCGGCGATCGCGACGGCCAGAGCTGCAAGGCCAGGTGTGCCGATGGCAAGCGCAA
>Ga0207644_10002509_pt1 | contig 11812 bp, 7 predicted proteins | sample KBSS73metaG_FD_184326 | JGI IMG/M metagenome (GOLD analysis project Ga0207644, IMG submission 184326) | Switchgrass rhizosphere microbial communities from Kellogg Biological Station, Michigan, USA - KBS S7-3 metaG (SPAdes) (version 2) | ecosystem: Host-associated > Plants > Roots > Rhizosphere >... | reverse complement strand
CGTGGCGTGTTGCCGTGACCGTGGCACCGCGCAACGGCGGTCCACCGCCGATCGTCGTGGATATCGCGCCGTACCTTGCACGTCGTGAACTCGTCGAGGGCGCGATCGCGATCGCCGCACTGACGCAGCTCGACCTGCAGGAGAGCGCTGCGGAGCGAAGCTCGCCCGAATCCACGGCTTCGGTCGTGGATATGGCGTCCCGCCGGCGCACGGCGGTGGCGAGCGTGCCCGGCGCGCCACAGGTGGCGAGCGCACCGCGGCATTCCGGCATCACTGTTGCACATTCGACGCGCATCAACCGCTCCGATAGCATCGAGCATCTCGCATAGGACCGCACTGGCGGTTCGTGCCGTTCAGGCAGGTCGCAGCATCGCAGCAAGGAGGAACCGGATGCGCAACAGGTGGCTCGCCCTCCCGCTTCTCGCGGGGTTCACGCTGGCGGGGGCGGGGTTCATCGGGTACGGCTCGGAACAGCGCGACGGTGCGCGGCTGCTCGACCAGGTCGTGACGCGGCTGCACCGGGAGGCCATCGACTCCGCCTCCCTCGATGAGATCTACGAGCGCGCGGCCCGCGGCCTGGTGCGCACCCTGGACGATCCCTACTCGGCGCTGTTCTCCCCGCAGGAAATGGCGCGCTTCCAGCGCGAGTCGCTCGGCAACTCCTACGGTGGCGTGGGCCTGCTGCTCGAGGACCAGGACGGCGTCATCCTCGTCACCAAGGTCTTCCCCCAGACGCCGGGCGAAGCCGCCGGCGTGAAGACGGGCGACCGCATCATGGCCGTCGACGGCCAGCCGGTGTCGGGTCTCAAGCTGGAGCAGGTGTCGCGACGGCTGCTCGGTTCGCCGGGCACCGAGGTGGCGCTCACCATCGCGCGCGACGGCACCACCGACCCGATGCAGAACAAGCTCGTGCGCGCCGTGGTGCACGTGCCGAGCGTGCCGTATGCGCTCATGCTCGACGGCGGCATCGGCTACGTGCCGCTGCAGCGCTTCAACGACGTGGCCAGCGAGGAGCTTGGCCGCGCCGTGCAGAAGCTGGTGCGGCAGGGCGCGAAGGGCCTGATCCTCGACCTGCGCGGCAACCCGGGCGGCGACCTCGACGAGTCCATCAAGGTGGCCAACGTCTTCCTGCCGCAGGGCACGAAGGTGGTCGAGGTGCGCTATCGCAGCCGGCCCACCGAGGTGCGCACCGCCGAGCAGGCGCCGGTGAGCGCCGACCTGCCGCTGGTGGTGCTGACCGACAGCTCGACGGCTTCCGCATCCGAGATCGTCGCGGGCGCGCTGCAGGACCACGACCGGGCCATCCTGCTCGGCACCGCGTCGTTCGGCAAGGGCATCGTGCAGACGCTCTTCCCGCTCGACAACGGCTGGTACCTGAAGATCACCAACGCCAAGTGGTACACGCCCAGCGGCCGCTCCATCCAGCGCGACCGGCACCGCGGTGCACCGGCCGACTCGGCGCTGCCTGACAGCCTGCGGCCCGTGTATCGGTCCGATGCCGGCCGCACCGTGTTCGGCGGCGGCGGCATCGTGCCCGACGTGACGGTGTTCGCCGACACGCTGACGGCGCCCGAGCAGGCGCTGCAGCAGCTGCTCGCGACCAAGTCGAAGGAGAGCAATGCGGCCCTGGCGCATCTCACCCGGCAGCTGAAGCCGAAGCTCAAGCCCGACTTCGAAGTGCAGCAGGCCTGGCGCGATTCGCTGTTCCGCGGCTGGATGCGCGGCGGCGTGCCGGTGAGCCGCGCCCAGTTCGAGGCTGGTCGCCCGCTGGTGGATCGCCTGCTCACCCAGCGGCTCAGCCGCACCGCGTACGGCGATTCCACGGCCTTCCGCCGCTGGATCCCCGAGGACGCGCAGGTGCGGAAGGCGATGGAGCTCCTGCAGGTGGCGCCCACCCAGCAGGAACTGCTGACGGTGGCGGCGAAGTAGGCGCAAGCGAACGAGCGGGTGACAGCGGGGCTCCGACCAGTCGGAGCCCCGCTGTCATTGCGCTCGCTCCTCGAAATGACAACGGGGTGAGGCGCCCCGCTCAGTGCTCCACGTCCGCCGAGTGCGCCGGCGCCACCGCCACGCCCCCCGGCGCCGTGTCCACCGCGGGGACCTTCGCCTTGCCGAACCGGCCGCTGAGCGACGAGATCACGAGGTAGAACACCGGCGTGAAGAACACGCCCAGCACCGTCGCCGCGAGCATGCCGCCAAAGACGCCGGTGCCGAGGGAGTTGCGGCTGCCGGCGCCGGCGCCGCTCGCGATCACCAGCGGCACGACGCCGAGGATGAACGCGAAGCTGGTCATCAGGATGGGCCGGAAGCGCTCCTTCGCCGCCCGCACGGCGGCCTCGCGGAACGGCGTCCCCTTCTGGTGCAGCACGTTGGCGAACTCCACGATGAGGATCGCGTTCTTCGCCGCGAGGCCCACCACCGTCACCAGGCCGATCGTGAAGTAGAGGTCGTTCGGGATGCCGCGCACCATGATCGCGAGCAGCGCGCCGAGCAGGCCGAACGGCACCACCAGCAGCACCGCCACCGGCAGCGACCAGCTCTCGTACTGCGCCGACAGGATCAGGAACACCATCACGATGCCGAGCCCGAAGATGAGCGCCGTCGAGCCGCCGGCGAGCTTCTCCTGCAGCGACTGGCCGCCGTAGGCGTAGCCCAACCCGCGCGCGGCGAACTCCTGGCCCGTCCGGTCGGCCGCCGCGAGCATCTCGCCGGAGCTCTTGCCCGGACCCGGCTCGCCGTTGACCTGCGCCGCCGTGAAGCCGTTGAAGCGCGTCACCAGCGCGGGCCCGCCCTTCATGCCGCCGGTGGTGAACGCGGCGACCGGCACCATGGCGCCCTTGTCGTTCCGCACGAAGAGCTTGCCGATGTCCTCGGGCGTGACGCGGAACTGCGACTTCGCCTCGGCCTGCACGCGGTAGGTCTTGCCGTACAGGTTGAAGTCGTTGATGTAGTACGTGCTGAGCATCGCCTGCAACGTCTGGAACACGTCGCTGAGCGTGAGCCCGAGGGTCTTGGCCTTCTCGCGGTCCACGTTGAGATGGTACGCGGGCACGTTCGGGCGGATGCTGGTGCGCGCCTTCACGGCGCCGGTCTTGTTCAGCTCCTGCAGGAATTCCTGCCCCACGCCCACGAACTGCTGGTAGTCGCCGACGCCGCGGTTCTGCACGTACATCTCCAGGCCCGCCGTCACGCCGAGGCCCGGGATCTCCGGCATGTTGAAGGCGAAGCCCTGCGCCTCGCTGATCTTCGCGATGGCGGCGTTGGCGCGCGCCACCACGGCGGTCAGCTGCAGCGAGTCCGCCTCGCGCTCGGCCCACGGCTTGAGCGTGATGAAGATCGTGGCCGCATTGGTCTGGTTGGCGTTGGAGATGAAGTCCAGGCCCTCCAGCGTGGTCACGTTGATGACGGCCGGGTCGGCCATCAGCGCCTCCTCCACGCGCTGCACCACCTTGTCGGTGCGCTGCAGCGAGGCCGCGTCGGGCAGCGACACGAAGCCGACGAAGTAGCCCTTGTCCTCCGACGGCAGGAAGGCGGTCGGCGTGCGCTGGAAGAGCCACAGGGCGACCGCGACCATCACGGCGAACCCGATCAGCATCGTCTTGGCGATGCCGAGCCCCGCGTTCACGATGCTGCCGTAGCCGCCGGTGACCTTGTCGAACATCCGGTTGAACCACTCGAACGGCGCCCACTTCTTGTGCCCCGCCACGTGCGGCTTGAGCAGCACCGCGCAGAGCGCCGGCGTGAGCGTCAGCGCCACCATGCCGGAGATGATCACCGACACGGCGATGGTGAGCGCGAACTGCTTGTACAGGCGGCCGGTGAGGCCGCCCATGAAGGCCACCGGCACGAACACGGCGCAGAGCACCAGCACGATCGCGATCAGCGCGCCGCTCACCTCGGCCATCGCCTCGTCGGAGGCCTGGGCCGGGCTCACGTGCCGCTCGGCCATGATGCGCTCGACGTTCTCCACCACCACAATGGCGTCGTCCACCACGATGCCGATGGCGAGCACGAGGCCGAACAGCGTGATCGAGTTCACCGAGAACCCGAACATCTGCATGCCGAAGAAGGTGCCGATGATCGACACCGGCACCGCCAGCGCCGGGATCAGCGTGGCGCGCCAGCTCTGCAGGAAGATGAACACCACGAGGAACACCAGCACCATCGCCTCGACGAGGGTGTGCACCACCTCCTCGATGGAGGCCTCGACGAACGGCGTCGTGTCGTACACGATCGCCGCCTTGACGCCGGGCGGGAACGCCTTGCCCAGCTCGTCGAGGCGCTTGACGATCTCCTCCTTCACGTCGAGCGCGTTGGCGCCCGAGCGCAGGTACACCGGGATGATCGCCGTCGGCTTGCCGTTCAGCCGGCCGAGGAGGTCGTAGTTGCGCGCGCCGAGGCGCACGCTGCCGATGTCCCCGATGCGCAGCAGGCTGCCGTCCTTGTTGGCCCGGATGACGATGCGCTCGTACTCCTTCGGCTCGGTGAGCCGGCCCTTGGTCGTCACCGAGAACGTCAGGTCGGTGCCGGGCGGCGCGGGCTCGCGCCCGATGCGGCCGCCGGGATTGGTGGCGTTCTGCTCGCGCACCGCCGAGACGATCTCCGGCACCGACACGCCGAGCTGCGCCATGCGGTACGGGTCGAGCGAGATGAGCATCGAGAACTCGAGCTGGCCGTACACCGTGGCGTCGCCCACGCCGTTCAGCTTCTTGAGCTCGTCCTCGACGTTGATCTTGAGGAAGTTGGACAGGTACTCGGCGTCGTAGCGCGGGTCGTCCGAGGAGAGGGCCACCATCAGGAGGATGTCCTTCTGGGCCTTCTTCACCGTGACGCCGTTCTGGCGGACCTCCTGCGGCAGCTGCGGCTCGGCGAGCTTCACCTGGTTCTGCACGTCGACGGCGGCGAGGTCCTGGTTCCGCTCGATGTTGAAGAACACCGAGAGGTTCATCGTGCCGTCGCTCGAGTTGGCCGACGTGTAGTACAGCAGGTCCTGGATGCCCGGCAGCTGCTGCTCGATGGGCGCCGCGACCGCCTCGGCGACGTCGCTGGCGGTGGCGCCCGGGTAGAACGCCGACACGCTCACGCTCGGCGGCGTGATGAGCGGGTAGCTGGCGATCGGCAGGCTCTTCAGGGCGAACAGGCCGAGGAGCACGATGACGATCGAGAGCACCGACGACAGGATCGGTCGCCGGATGAACATGTTCTTCGGTACATAGGGTGCGGATGCGCTCACTGCTTCGATCCCCCTGCGGAGGCCGTTTCCTTCCCGGCCGTCGAATCGGGCTGCCACGCCTTGGCCAGCACCGGTGAGCCGGGCCGCACGCGCTGCAGGTTGTCGACGATCACCTTGTCGCCGGACGCGAGTCCCCGCTCGATGATCCAGTCCGAGCCGGACCACGCGCCGGTCACCACGTCCCGCGTCTTCGCGGTGTCGCCCGCGACGACGTACACGTACTGCCGGCCGAGCGCCTGCTGCACCGCGGTCTGCGGGACGAGCACCGCGTCGTGGCGGGTGGCCCCGATGAGGCGGGCGCGGACGAACTGGCCGGGGATGATGCGGTGTTTCGGGTTCCGGAACTCGGCACGCAGGCGGAGCGACCCGGTTTCCTGGTCGATGCGCAGGTCGGCGAAGTTGATGCGGCCTTCCTGTTCGTAGATGCTGCTGTCGGACAGCACGAGCTGCACCCGATAGATGTTGTTGGCCGGCCTGGTGACGCGCCCGTCGCGGAGCTCGCCCTCGTAGCGGAGCCGCTCGTTGTCGGAGATGGCGAGATCGACGAAGATGGGGTCGAGCTGGTCGATGGTCGTCAGCAGCACCGACGGCCCGGGCACCTGCGCGCCCACGAGCTGGTCGGCCTTGCCGATGCGCCCGTCGATCTCCGCGATGATCGTGGTGCGCCGCAGGTCCACGTTGGCCTTCTCGAGCGAGGCGGAGCTGCCCGCGACGCCCGCCTCGGCGCGCTCGTAGTTCGTGCGCAGCACGTCGTAGTCGCGCTGGCTGATCGCGCCGCCCTTGAACAGCGCCTCGCCGCGGGCGAGGTCGCGCTTGGCCTGCTCGTAGGTCGCTTTCGACGTGACCTCGCCGGCCGTGCTCGCCTGCGACGCGGCCTGGTACGGCGCGGGGTCGATGAGGAAGAGCTTCTGCCCCCTCACCACGTCCGTGCCCTCGGTGAAGTAGCGCGCGAGGATGGTGCCCTCCACCAGCGAGCGCACCTCGACGCTGTGCGACGCCTCCGCCTGCGCGGTGAATTCGTAGACGGCCGGCACCGTCCGGGGCGCGATGGTCATCACGCTCACCGTGGGCGGGGGCGGCGGCGGCGGCGCCTTCTCCTCGCCGCAGGCGACGAGCACCGACGACAGGGCGGCGATGATGATGCCGCCGCGGGACACCGGGCAAAGGCGGAACGAGTAAGGCACGAGCGACCTCGGTTGTAGTCGGGTACGGGGGCGTCAGGCCCCAGGTCTAAACCTATAGTTGTCCCGGCCATCCGGCGCGCCCCCGGGCCGCAGCGGCGACAGTTGACAAGCCGCCGGGGCGGCTCTCATTTACCGAATCCCCCTCGGATCGAGGCGGGACTTCCGCTCATCGTGCGTCTGGAGGAAGGTCATGTCTCAGCAGGGATCGTTGCCGGCGGTGATGCCCATCGAGCAGCGCGGCTACGCGCATCCGGAGGCGCTCGTGTCCACCGAATGGGTGGCGAGCCACCTCGAGGATCCCAAGGTGCGGCTCATCGAGTCGAATGAGGATCTGCTGCTCTACGAGACCGGCCACATCCCGGGTTCGGTGAAGGTCGACTGGACCAACGACCTGAACGACCCGATCGTGCGCGACTACGTCTCCCGCGATGCGTTCGAGAAGCTCCTGCGCGCCAAGGGGATCTCGCGCGATACCACGGTCGTATTCTACGGCGACAAGAACAACTGGTGGGCCACGTACGCCTTCTGGGTGTTCCGGCTCTTCGGTCTCGAGAACCTGCGGCTGATGGATGGGGGCCGGCAGCGCTGGGCGGAGGAGGGGCGGCCGCTCGTGACCGCGGTGCCGTCGTATCCGCAGGGCGACATCGTGGTGCCGGCGCGCGACGACCACCGCATCCGCGCCTTCCGCGAAGAGGTGCTGGCGCACGTGCTCGCCGGCCGGCGGCTGGTGGACGTGCGGAGCCCGGAGGAGTATCGCGGCGAGAAGCTGCACATGCCCGAGTATCCCCAGGAAGGTGCGCTGCGCGGCGGGCACATTCCCGGTGCGCGGAGCATCCCCTGGGCGCGCGCGGTCAATCCCGACACCCACACGTTCCGGCCGGCGAGCGAGCTGCGCGCGCTCTACGTCGAGGAGAACGGCCTCGACCCCAAGGGCGACACCATCGTGTACTGCCGCATCGGCGAGCGCTCGTCGCACACCTGGTTCGCGCTCACCTACCTGCTCGGCTACGCGAACGTGCGCAACTACGACGGCAGCTGGACGGAGTGGGGCAACGGAGTGGGGCTGCCGATCGAGCGGTGACGCGCTCGGTGTGCTTGCCCTGACCGGACCATCCACGCCTCAGTAGTGTTACGTGAGTGCATGCAAGCAGGTACTTGCATTATTCCCGGTCCGCTGTATCCTAGACCCCCTATGTCCGACATCCGCGAGAAGTTGCTCGAAGCCACCGCCCAGGTCTACGCCAAGCTGGGCTACCTCGGTTGCACCACCCGGCGGGTGGCGCAGCAGGCCGGGGTCAACGAGGTCACGCTGTTCCGCCATTTCGGGTCGAAGGACGCGCTGATCCGCGAGGCGCTCGCGCACGTCGAGCGCACCACGGTCGCGGGGCTGCCGGCCGAGCCGAGGGATCCGGCGAGCGAGCTGCACGCGTGGGCGCAGCAGGTCTATCAGAACCTGAGCGCCCAGCGCACGCTGATCCGCCGCGTCATCGGCGAGACGGTGGAACGTCCGGAGATCGCGCCCGTAGTGTGCGAGGGCGCGCAGGGCGAGCACAACTGCCTGCGGCACTATCTCGACGAGGTGCGCCGGCGCGGGCTGGCCGGCGCCGAGTTCGACACGGAAGCCGTCGGCTCGATGCTGCTCGGTGCGCTCTTCGCCGATGCCATGATGCGGGACATGATGCCGCCGCTGCTCTCGGTGGACGCCATGCTGCGCGAGTACGTGCGGCAGACGCTGGTCGTCATCGGGGCCGTTTCCACGTCCACTTCCGGGGTCGCATGATGCGCGTTGCTCGACTGCTGGTCGCCGCCGGACTGCTGCTTCCTGCGATGCCGCTCGCTGCCCAGCAGCCGGCGCCCACCGCCACGGTCGCGCCCGGCGACACGCTGATGCTGACGCTGCGCGACGCGCTGGTCCGCGCGGAGCCCGCCAGCGAGCAGGTGAACATCTTCTCGAGCCAGGTGGAGCGCTCGCGCGCCGACAAGACCGTCGCGTGGAGCGACCTGCTGCCGCAGGTGACGCTCACGCCGCAGTACACGCGGGTGGTCGAGACACCCTTCCGCCAGTTCTTCGGCAGCACGGGCGGCGGCGGGCTGGCCGGCGACAACCCGTTCACGGCCACCACCAACTGGGCGATCGGCGGCAACGTGTCGTGGGTGCCGATCGACTTCGCGGCGTATTCCCGCATCTCGGCGGCCTCGCACGGCATCGACGTGGCGCGGCTGCAGCTGTCCTCGCAGCAGGCGTACACCATCCTGACCGTCGCGGCGGCGTACTTCAACGCCATCCTGGCCGACCAGCTGCTTGGCATCCGCATCGCGACGCTGGAGCAGGCCGAGCGGACGTTCAAGGACATCCAGCTGGGGTACGAGGTGGGGACGCAGTCGGAATTCGACGCGCTCCGCGCCCGTGTGGCGCGTGACAACCAGGTGCCCGTCGTCACCGAGGCCCGTGCCAACCGCGCCATCTCGTTCACCCAGCTCAAGCAGCTGCTCGACGTGCCGCTCGACCGCGAGCTCAACCTGGTGACGCCCCTCGACCAGGGCACCGTGCCGCAGGTGCCCGACTCGCTGCAGCAGCAGCTGGGCGTCGCCGACACCACGCCCGACAAGCGCAACGTGGTGCAGCAGGCCGAGATCGGCGTGCAGCAGGCGCGCGCGTTCTACAATGCGGCCGGGCGGCAGTGGCTGCCGACGGTGGGCGGCTTCCTGAACTACAACAAGCAGGGCTACGCCACGGGCTTCTGGCCGCAGTCGGGCGCGTGGTTCGACGACTTCAACCTGGGCTTCGGCATGACGTGGCCGATCTTCACCGGCGGGCGCATCCTGGGCCAGCGCCGCGGCGCCAAGGCCGACCTGCAGATCGCCGAGCAGTCGCTGAAGCTCACGCGCGAGCAGGCGGCGCTCGACAACGTGAGCGTCACCTCGCGCCTCAAGGAGGCGGAGGACAACGCGCAGGCCACGCAGTCGGTGGTCGAGCAGGCGCAGCGCGCCTACGAGATCGCCGAGCTGCGCTTCAAGGAAGGCCTCTCCACCCAGACCGAGCTGCAGGACGTGCGCCTGCAGCTCGAGGCGGCGCGCGCCAACCGCGCGTCCGCGTATCGCGACCTCCAGGTCGCGCGCCTGCGCCTCGCGCTGCTGCCGTACCTGCCGATCGGCACGGCGGATCCGAGCATCGTGAACGCAGGATTCTCGACCAGGGCGGCGACCGGTTCCGCCAGCTCGTCCATCACGTCGGCTGGCAGTACACGATGAAGACGCGCAACGCAGTGTTCGGACTGGTCGGGCCGCTCGCCCTCGCCGCCGCGGTCGCGGCGTGCGGCAAGCGTCCCGACGCCTCCGCGACGGACGCCCAGGGCCCGATCGTGATCGGCCCGGAGAACATCGCGGTCGTCGCGGAGACGCTGCTGGTGGATGGTCCGTCCATTTCTGGTTCGCTCGCGGCGGAGCGCCAGGCGCGCGTCAACGCGGAGCTCGGCGGCTCGGTGCTCGAGATGTACGTGGAGGCGGGCCAGACGGTGGCCGCGGGCCAGCCGCTGGCGCAGATCGAGCCGCAGACCGCGCGCGAGGCGGCCGAGTTCACCAACGCGCTCGTGTCGAGCCTGGAGAACAACCTGCGTCTCGCCCAGCGCAACCTCGACCGCTCGAAGCGGCTGCAGGCGGGCGGCGCGGTGTCGACGGCGCAGATGGAGCAGGACGAGCAGGCCGTGGCGCAGGCCGAGGCCACGCTGGCGGAAGCGCGCTCCCGGCAGACGTCGGCGAAGCGCACTCTCTCGCGCGCGACGGTGCGGGCGCCGTTCGGCGGCATCGTCGCCGCGCGACAGGCGAGCGTGGGTGACGTGGTGAAGGACGGCACGCAGCTGTTCACCATCGTGGATCCGTCGAGCCTCCGGCTCGAGGCGCAGGTGCCGGCCGACTACCTGCGCACGCTCAAGGTCGGGACGCCGGTGCACTTCCAGCTCACCGGCTTCGGCGACCGGCAGCTCACCGGCAAGGTGAGCCGCATCGTGCCGGTGCTCGACCCCGCGACGCGCCAGATCCAGGTGCTGGTGTCGGTGCCCAACCCCGACCGGAGCCTCGTGGCCGGCCTGTTCGCCGACGGCCGCGTGATCACCTCCTCGCACCGCGGGCTCACCGTGCCCCAGGGCGCGGTCGACATGCGCGGCGTGCGGCCGACCCTGATGCGGCTCAAGGACGGCAAGCTGCAGCGGGTGGAGGTGGAAGTGGGCCTCCAGGACAACGCGGCGGAGCGGACCGAGGTGACCGGCGTGGCCGTCGGCGACACGGTGCTGCTCGGCAGCGCACGTGACCTTCAGGCGGGCATCCCCGCGCGCGTCGGCGCGGCGGCGGAGCGCGCGAGCGCCTCGGCGCAATAGGCAGCGGTTCCATGGTCATCTCCGATTTCGCGATCCGCCGGCCGATCATCACGATCGTGGCGATGCTCGCGCTGGCGATGGGCGGCATCATCGCCCTCTTCAAGCTGCAGACGGACGAGTTCCCCGACGTGGCGCCGCCGATGGTGACGGTGGGCATCCCCTACCCGGGCGCCTCGCCGGAGACGGTGGAGAAGGAGCTCCTCGACCCGGTCGAGGAGGCGATGACGGCCATCAGCGGCGTGAAGAAGGTGACCAGCCGCGCCGAGGACGGCTTCGTCTTCATGTTCATCGAGTTCGTGTTCGACAAGCCGCTCAACGAGGCGACGCAGGACATCCGCGACGCCATCTCCGGCATCCGCAACGACCTGCCGACGGAGATGGAGGAGCCGATCATCAAGAAGTTCAACGACACGGACCTGCCCATCGTGTCGGTGGCGCTGTCGAGCGACCGGCTCTCGCCGGCGGAGCTCACGCGACTGGCGGATCCGGGCATCACGCGCGAGCTGCGCTCGATCGGCGGCGTCGCCGAGGTGACGGTGGCGGGCGGGCAGGAGCGCGAGCTCACCGTGGAGCTGAGACCTCTGGCGCTGCAGGCCAACGGCGTGAGCGTGTCGCAGGTGGTGCAGGCGCTGCAGGCGCAGAACCTCGCGGCCCCGGTGGGCCGCGTGACGGGCGCGTTCGACGAGCGCTCCATCCGCCTCCGCGGCCGGCTCGACGGCCCGGCGGATTTCATGCAGCTCGTGGTGGCCGAGCGCAACGGCACGCTCATCCGCCTCGGCCAGGTGGCCGACGTGAAGGACGGGACCGAGGAGCAGCGCTCGCTGGCGCTCTTCAACGGCAAGGCCGCCGTGGGCATCGACGTGAAGAAGTCGGACCAGGTGGTCCGCGGCTCCGTCGTGCTCCCGCGCGGCACCGGCAAGACGGTGCGCGTGGCGGTCTTCACCCAGGGCGCCAACGCCGAGAAGGCGAAGAACGCGGGCGCCGACATCGTCGGCTTCGACGACCTCGCCGAGAAGGTGAAG
>Ga0207644_10002504_pt1 | contig 11824 bp, 10 predicted proteins | sample KBSS73metaG_FD_184326 | JGI IMG/M metagenome (GOLD analysis project Ga0207644, IMG submission 184326) | Switchgrass rhizosphere microbial communities from Kellogg Biological Station, Michigan, USA - KBS S7-3 metaG (SPAdes) (version 2) | ecosystem: Host-associated > Plants > Roots > Rhizosphere... | reverse complement strand
CGCCGTCACCGGGTAGGGGAACTGTGGAATGCGATCCAGTACCTCGTGGCGACGGGGTGCCAGTGGGCGCAACTGCCGAAGGATTTCCCGCCGTTCCAGACCGTGCAGTACCATTGCTAACGGATGCGCGACAGCGGTCTGCTCGACGCGATCAGCGCGGTGCTGGTGGCCGAGATATGGGTCGCGCAAGGCCGCGATGCCGATCCGGCCGCGGGCATCATTGACAGCCAGTCGATCAAGACCACCGAGGCGGGCGGGACGCGCGGCTATGATGCAGGGAAGAAGCTCAAGGGCCGCAAGTGTGACATCGCGACCGACACGGCCGGCAACCTGCTCGACGTACTGGTCCTCCCGGCCGATATCCAGGACCGCGACGGCGCACCGGATCTCATCTAGCGCTCTCGTAGCGCCTACCCCTCGCTGGCCCGCTTCTTCACCGATGGCGGTTGTGCCGGTCGGAAACTGTCAACCGCCATCGCGCATATCGACCACCTCTCGCCATCAAGATCGTCAGGCGTTGCGACGCCCACCGCTTCGTCGTCCTGCCGCGACACTAGGTTGTCGAACCAACCATTGCATGGCTCAACCGATGCCGGCGTCTCGCCAAGGATTGGGAAGTCTCCATCGCCTCCGCAGAAGCATGGCTCGTCATTGCTTCCATCAGGCGATCAACCCGCAGCATCGCAAAGCTCGAATTATGAGTCGAGCTCTTACGCGAACAACAGTCGGTCGCGGATTTTATGCGGCTGGTTCCAGTCTTCGGCGAACCATGCCTCCCCGCCTGCCTGCGGCGGCCGCTTCAACGCCAAAGTCTTTTTGGCCTGTTTGGATACTTTCTGCGCCACCCGGAACTGATAGTGGTCGATCATCGCCACCGCTTCGATCACATAGGAAGTTGCCACTCGCCGGTCGTGGATCGCCAGCAGGTTCTCGCCGTTCGAGCCATCGGCCGCCTTCGACATATTGTAGGAGCCGGTATAGACGCAGGCATCGTCCGTGTTGAAATCGACGACGATGAATTTGTGATGCATCCGCGTGCCCGCGCCCCTGGCCGACAAGCCGCTGATTTCTTCAGAGAAGGGTGCCGGAGCATCCGCACCCAATGCCTCCACATAGGTTGGCGGCAGGTTGGAGGATGTCGCAACGACCTCGATGCCCGTCTTCTTGTCGGAAATGCCAGCGACGAACACATCCGCCTCCGCGGTCTTGCTCTCAAGCGCATCGACGATCGCGCCAGGCGTTTGATAGAGGAATGCTAGCGAATAGAAGATCGATGACTGCGCCGCGGCAATGTCAGCGCCAATCCCAGCAAGCTGCGAATTGGCGGCGGAATGAGGCGAGAAGCTGATCTTCGCATTTATTCCGGCAAGCCCGAGATCGATCCATCCAGCAGAAGCGCTTTTGGAGAAGGTGCCCGGCGCAGCCCAATATTGCTCGAACGCCGTCCTGAATATGGCGACAGGTGCATCCCCGTGGAGCGCCACCAGATTGTTCGATTGCACGAAGAGACCGCGCCAGCTCATATTGGTCGAACCGCAGATCGCGCGCTGGACCGTTGGCCCGCTGACCCAGATGATCTTGTTGTGCTGCAGGCCTTTCATATGCTGCCGTTTGACGGCATAGCCCAAGCTGGTCAGAACCTGCTCGGCCGCATCCTCGGCCGCGCCATCGCCGCTATGGTCTTTGCTATCGTCGATGATGATCCGCACCTTATCGGTGGGCAGACGCTTCACCCGGTCGACAATCGCGGGCAAATTGAAGTCAAAGGCGATAATGCCGACATCCGGCGCCTGCCCGGCCGCGATCGCGGCATCGAGGATATCGAGCATTTCGGCATAGGCCTCGAAACCCATCCACTTATAGGCAGCCTCGCTGTCCGGATGAGTCGGCACAAAGTCGAGCCCGCTTTTCGCATCGGGCGGCAGCAGCGTGTCTATATCGTCGTCTTTGGCATAGCGGTCCAGAAACGCCTGCGACGCGATAAACCCGCGCGTGTAAGCGATATTGAGATGGCCGGGATAGGTTTCGCGTGCCAACGGCAATGAGGCCAATTGCGCGGTGCCGTAGTATAATTCCCCATTCGCCGTCATAAACACTGGCGTGACGCGATAAGTGTAGGCACCCTCAAGTTCGGAGTTGGAGGGGAAATGGACCCAGCGAAACTTCTGGATGGGCGCCACGAGCGTCGAATAGCTCGGCGGCCGGCGCTGGGCCGACATTCCCCCTGCCTCTCCTTCGAAATTCAGCCGGTTCTTGAGCGCGAAGAACTTTGAGCCACCCGGCTCCTGATACTCGATGGCAAAGCCGACGAAGTCGTGGGGCGGCGGACCTTCGCGCCAGTTCATCGCGAGCAGGCACATGCCGTCGCCCCGATGAATTTTGAGAGTGAACGGCGCGTCAGCAACAGTCCCTTCGCTGAAGCAGGCGTTGGTCATATCCTGTCTCCTCCTCAGCACGGACAACCCGTCGCGCGCCATTTCGCTTTAGAACGTCAGCGTGCGTCCCGGCTGTGCCGCCTGCTCACGGGTATAGGACACGCCGTGGACCTTCAGGCCCTGGGCATTGATCAGGCTGATGATGCCGCCCTTGTTGGTCAGAGACATGGGCGGAGTGATCGCCACTTTCAGGGTTTCGCCAGGAGCGATCTCCCCGTGGAGGGCCGTCGCTTGCTTTTGCTTGTCCTTGAGCTGCCAGCCCGTCAGATCGACCGCCTGATGCGTCGTGTTCAGGAGCGTGACAGTTTCCTGCTCGGGTGTGCGCACATCATTGATCAGCGCCGCCACGATCCTCACCTGCCCGTCCGGTTGATCGACGGTGGGCTGATGGTTTTGGCCGATCACGCCGGGATCGCCCGCATCGAGGTCGGCCGGAGCGCCGCCGTCACCACCCGGCAGGACATTACCGGTCCGATCGTCCGTGTGCCACGATTGCGTCTTGAATTTCATGAAAATGGCGACCCACTGATCCTGAGCGGGGAAATGGAAGATCAATCCGCCATCCTGCAAAGGGCCGTTGTCGCCTTCATATTTTCCAGGCGGATTGCCCTGGTTCATGTGGATGTCGTGAATGCCACGACCAGGCAGAAAGTGAAAATAGCGATCCTGCTTGTTCGGCTCCGGCCCCCAGGCCTGGCCCAGAGCGAAGACTTCGGCGGCTTCGTCGGACATGGCGCGCTGCGCATACCGGCCGATTTTCTCGTTCAGATCGTTGTCGGGACCGTTTGCCGAGATCGGCAATTGCACCATTTCCTGCGGCTGGAACAAATTTCCGCGGATGAAATCCAGCGCCACATCACCTGGTATGGACGCAACCGGTGTCAGCCCCTTGGGCTTCGTCAGGAGAGCGTCGAGAATCGGATGTCGGAAGTAAGGCTTTTCAACGAAGAACACCTCACTGCCATCCTGCGACTGGACATTGATGGCGATCCGATATTTGTCCTGATCGTCGATCACCAGCATCTGGTAGTGCGGCTGGCTGCCCGACCCCGGGCGGACATCCGCGACTTGGCCACGAAGGACGGAATACCCGGCGAGAGGCATGACAGCTTCCTTTCTGATCCACCCGTGAGCAACCTCAAAGGTGTCGTTGATCTGAAACCTATCCATCAATTACGACACAGAAATTACAACACTCACGGCCACACAGGATAACGCAACAATCTACTGCGATTACGCCAGCATATGGAGAACGGGACTGAATATTGAGAGCTAACGGCTTTCCGAAGCCAGCCATTGATCTTCAAAGAGCAACAAATCCGAGTCTCATCGATCACTTAGAGCCCGATTGGAAATTAGGTTGAGCGATTTCCGGCAGTTGCGATTGACCGGAGTTTGCGAGACCACGGAGATGAAATCGGCGGGACTGAAACCGCTCGTCGCGAGTATGACAGAAGAGGGCTGCGCTGCACAAGCGATTGCACCGATGCGGAATGGGCGCTCATCGCCCCGCTGCTGGAACGAACGACGAAGATGGGCCGTCCGCGCCGTCACCGGGTACGGGATCTGTGGAATGCGATCCAGTGCCTCCAAGCCGGGCGGTGGAAGAGCGTGCTTGGGACGCCTTGTCGGCACCTTTAGCATCACGCCTGGACATGCGCGCCGACCACCCGGCCGGTCATCGATTATACCGCAAGCCGACGCGCCCAGGCGATACCCATGCCCAGCGGTTTTGCCGTGCGAATCGAACGGCTTGTCTTTTCGCCAAGCTGCAACATCGTTTGGGCTTGCTTTGTCTATACCAAGCACAGGGAAGCCCCCCTCCTCGCCCGGGGAATAGCACCCATCGGTGGCCACGCCGATGCTCGCGCCTCCAAGACGAGGAGCGCCACGATGGTCGTGTCCGAACCAGCCCGAGACTTTGCCGGCTATGCCCAGGAATTCCTGCGCCGGAACGAAGCTTATCGCGCGGCCTGGCGCGGCATGCAGCGCCAGACTCTCGCGCGCAGAAAGGAGCAGGCCCGGGCATGGGGCCTGGCGTTTTCCGGTCGATCCCGAGGCTGCCGTTCCGACCATGCCTGCCCTCTGGCTGCCGGCATGCCATCCCGCCACGCTGGTCCTGGTCGCGGCACCGGCCGGCTTGCCCAGCCTGTCGCGTGCAGCGCTCGGCGCCAGCCTTGACGCAGCATCGCCAGCACCGACCGGTTCGGGCCAGCATGTGGCCGTGCGCGCCGGCAATGCCTGGTTGCGCTTGCTCCTGCCGGAAAGCCATGACGCGGCGCAACTGGCCTGCATTGCCACGCCCGATCGCCATTGGCGGCTACGGCGTTGCGCACTGGAACGCCTGCATGGCCTGCTCAACGCCACCCGCCTTGCGCCGCGCGCGGCAATCGACCAGCCCAGCTCCTACCAGCGCTATCGCCTCGACCTGTTGCTGCGCCTGCTCGACGCGCGGCGGGCCAATCCCGCTGCCAGCACGCGCGATCTCGCCGCCACCGTGGTCTTCGCCGGCCGACGCTTTGCCCGTGCGATTGCCTGGACATCGAGCCCGGAGCGTCGTCAGGTCCATCGCCTGCTGCGCGCCGCCGAGGCGCTGGTCGCCGGTGGCTATCGCCAGTTGTTGCATGCCACCTCCAGCAAGGCCTGACGGTGCACCAGCACCGCCGGCCAGGCCAACAAACGCGATTCGCAGGCAAAGTCCAAAGGCCCGCCTTGACCATCACGCGTGCCGCTTGTTTGGAAGCGGCGTGAAGCGCCCGCACCCAGTGCCGTGGCAGCGCCATGCCCAACCGCGGCGGGGCGGGCTGCGCAATAGCGGTCAGGCGCAAGGCGCGTCAGGGCCTGTTTCCGCTGGCCTCGAACACGAGATCACGCGTCACCAGGACGCGCACCGGATAGCCGGGGCGGATCGTCAAGGTGGGTGGCACGTCGAGCGCGCGCGCCACGATCTGCGTGCCGGCGCGGTTGACGCTGTCCTGTCCGCCTTGGCGCAGAGCGCGGATCAGCGCATCGTCGCTATCGCTGCCCCATTCCGCCCCGACCGCAAGCAGCGTCGAGACCGCGGCCGCGCGCATGATGCCGCCCCAGTGAAAATCCGTGCGATCCTCAAGCCCGGCCTGCCCGGCCGGATCCGTGCCTGGCAACCGGGCAAGATCGAGCGAGCGACCATCGGGCAGGATCAGGCGCGTCCAGACCAGCAAGGCGCGGCGCTGTCCGGCCGCAATGGCGGCGTCGTATTCGCCGATCAGACGCGCGCCTTGCGGGACGAGCAGGTGTGCGCCAGACAGGCTGTCATAAACGTTCTGGGTCACTTGCGCGGTGATCTGGCCGGGCAGGTCGGAGCGCAGCCCGGTGATCAGCGCAGCCGGAATGACACTACCGGCCTGCAGCACCGCCTGGCCACCCGGCGGCACGAGCCGCGCTGCCGAGATGGTCGACGCTGTGCCCGGGCGATCCAGGAAGGCCTGGCGCGCGTCCGTCAGGGAGAGCGGCACGGAACCCGGCTGTGCGGCAGGGAGCATTGCATCGGCACCTGGTTGCGCGTTTGCGCCGCCAGTCTCTGCAGAGATGTCGGCACGGGTTACTGTTTCGCCGGCAAACAGGCGGCTTTGGCGCGCCGCATCGCGCTCGGCCTGGCGGCGCTGCCGTGCTGCGGCAACGCTATCGCCGCTCTGTCCGGTCGGCAGCGCGGCTGGCCGACTTTCCTTCGCCTCGGCCATGGGCTGCTCATCGGGCCTGGTTGGACTGCCGGGCTGGTTCGGCTGGACACCAGCCTGCCCCCCGTCACCGGGCAGGACGGAAGCAAGCCGGGGAACCTGCGTGTAATCGCGCGGTGCCTTGGCCAAAACGTTGCCAGGCTGGGCTGACGCGACCGGTTGCGCGTCGGCCCCTGAGGATGCGCGCCCACCCTGCAGCCCAAAGGCAAAAGCCAGGGCAACAAGAGCGGCGCTCGTCGCCGTCAAAGCGAGGACCGCCTTGCGGGACAGGCGCTCGACGCCAGGCCAATCGGGACGCAGGCGGACCACGGATTCGACCGCTGCTCGCGCCCGACCGCGCTTATCATATGGCTCGGCCGCTTCCGGCGCGGGCTCGTTCTCGATGGCGGAGAACTCGCCATCGGGCTCGCCGTCGCGCGCGTCGGCGACCTGTGCCGCAGCAGCGCGCTGCGATCGCTCCCGAGCGGTCATGACCGTGCTTTCCTGGCGAGGGCGGTGATCGTCACGCGTTGCGCCGATTTGCGGTCGCCCAACCGCAGTTCAGCCCGATCAAACAGGCGATCGACCACCAGGAAACGACCCGCCACGCGGTAATTGACCAGTTCGACCTGGCCCCCTGCCCCGGTGACGAACAGCGGCGGCATGTCGCCCGCGGCAATGTCCGCGGGGAAGGCGATGTAGACCCGCCGGCCATCGTCGAAGACCCGATCGGGCCGCCAGCGCGGCCGATCCCCGCCGATCCTGTAGCGGAAATCGAGCGCGCTCGGATCGATACCCGCTGCAATCGGCGTGGACTGCGGCGCCGCTTCTGCACGGGCGCGCAGGGCAACCAGCTCGTCCTCGGGATAGGTCCACGACACCGCAGCGAGCCAGGTCGACGGCGTCGCGCGCAACTCGAGATAATAGGTGCGCCGATCGGTATTGATGACCAGGTTGGTGGCGATGTCGTTGCGGGTCGGCTTGACCAGAATGTGCACCCGTTGGGCCATACCCGCGCCACTGGTGGTATCGCCGATCAGCCAGCGCACCGTGTCGCCGGCCGCAACCGGCCCACTGCCCACCAGATGCTCGCCGTCCTGCAGGGCAATATCGGTCACATGGCCAGGGCTGGCATAGACTTGGTAGAGCGCACCGGTGGCAAACGCATAGCGCTGGATGGCGTTGGCAAAACCCTGCGGGTCGGGCTCGACACGCGCCGCGCCAGTGGCCTCGGCCACGCCCGCGGATGCGGCAGACCGCGCAGCACTGCCATGATGGGCTGCGGCGCTGCTCGCCGCCTGGCTCGCGGCGCCGAGCGGTGCGATGGCCAGTAGCGACACCAGAGGCGTGAGCAGACAGCAGCGCAGACGCGCAGAAAGGGTAGACCGAGCAAAGGCAGGCGTATAGGTCATGGCGTCAGTTCCCTCGACCAGTTGATAGCGGTGATGAACAGCCCGAGCGGGTTCTTGCGCAGCGCATCGGCCGAACGCGGCGCCTGAAGCGTGACGGTCAGGATCGCGCTCCATTGCTCGGTATCGGCCAGGCCGCCATCGCGGTAATGGCGCTCGCGCCAGGCGACGCGGAAACTGTCGGGGGAAGCGCGCACCACGCTGGTCACGTCGACTGCGACCTGCTCCTGGCCGATCCGCGCAAACGGATCGTTGCTGCGCGCATCGGCGCCAAGCGCCTGGCCGCCGCTCTCGCTCACGAAATCATAGGCGCGCAGCCAGTTCTGCCGAACGACCACCGGGTCGGCCGGGAGGCTGCGCACATCCTCGATGAAACGGGCAAGCTGGTAGGCAATCTGGGGATCGGTCGGCCGGTACCCGGCCTGGGCGGGCGCCACCGCGCGGACTTCGCCAAGCCGGTCCACTTCGACAACCCATGGCACGATCGTGCCGCGGGCACTCTGCCAGACGAGGCCCGCGGCAAGCAGACCGGAGAGGCCAAGCGCGGCGAGACAGGCGCAGCGCCAATTGCGCGCCTGGACGCGGGCCGAGCCTATCCGCTCGTCCCAGACCTGCCCGGCGCGCTGGTAGGGCGTTGCCGGCTCGGGAGTCGTGGCATAGCGGATCGAGGAGCGCCGAAACATGGATCAATCCTCCTTCTGCGAAGTGTCGATGCTGGTGCCGGCGCCCTGGCTGTCGCCACTGCGCAGCGTATGGGCGGCGATCATCGCGCCCTGACCAAGCGCCTGGCGCCGGCGCAGCGCACGCGCCCAGGCCGGTGGGCCGGCCGGTTCGGCAGAGCCGCCCGCGCCTGGCGCGACGACAGGTTCCTTGCGCCCGCCCTCGCCCGATCCGACGCCGGCCTTGCGCAGCGGTGCCGTAGCAGCGCGCGCGGCCGTGCTGCCAATCTGCCCGAGCCCGTGCGCGACAGCCGAAAGGCCGGCATGCCCGGTAGCGCCTTCCCGGTAGGCAGCACCGGCGGCGCTGGCGCCGCGCAGCGTTCCCATGGCTGCGGCTGCTGTTGCGCCGCCAACCATGCCTGCTGCAGCAGCGCCGCCTGCAGCAACGCCGCCAGCGCCCAGCACAGTAGCTGCCGCCGCTCCGGCGCCGAGCTGCGGGCCACCCGACACCAGCCCACTGGCGATGCCCGGTCCGAAAATTGCCAGCGCCAGCAGTGTCAGACTGGCCAGCACCAGCGTCATGGCATCCTCGAGCGTTGGCGTGCCCGAGATGGCAGCGGTAAATTCGCCGAAGATCGTCGAGCCGATCCCGACGATCACGGCCAGGACCAGGACCTTGATGCCGGAAGCGGCAACATTGCCGAGCACGCGTTCCGCCAGGAATGCAGTCTTGCCGAACAGCCCGAACGGCACGAGCACAAAGCCTGCCAGCGTGGTGAGCTTGAACTCTACAAGCGTCACGAACAGCTGGATGGCCAGGACGAAGAAGGCGAGCACCACCAGGACCCAGCAACCGAGCAGGACGACGATCTGCACGAAGTTTTCGAAGAAGCTGACATAGCCCATGAGGTCGGCAATCGCCTGGAGCAGCGGGCGACCGGCGTCGAGCCCGACCTGGGCGATGCGGCCGGGCTGAAGCAGTTGCGTGGTGGTCGTGGCGGTGCCGCTGGCCTTGAGACCCAGCCCGGCAAAGCTGGTGAAGACCACGCTGGCGAGATGGTTCCAGTTGCCGATGAGCCAGGCAAACATGCCGACAAACAGGGTCTTGCGGACCAGGCGGGCAACAATGTCCTCGTGCTCGCCCCAGGCCCAGAACAATGCGGCGAGCGTGACGTCGATCGCGACCAGCGTGCTGGCAATAAAGGCCACGTCGCCATGAAGCAGGCCAAAGCCGCTGTCGATGTAGCGTGAGAACACCGCCAGAAAGCGGTCGATGATGCCGGTGCCGTTCATGTCACCACGCCTCCTTCGCCGGCGCGGGGGCGGCAGCCGGCCCTGCCCCGACAGACTGGCGCGTCGGCAGGCCAAAAAAGCGGTGACGGCCCGCGTCCCACAAGGCCGTGCAGAATGCCATGGCCGGATCGTTGGCGGCGATCGTAGCGCAGCGCCGCACAGATGGATCGCCGAGCGGAGGCGCCGCGACGACGGGCTGCTGGTCCGGCAGAGCTGTAGGATCGTCGCCGCGCACTACCGGCAAGAGCGCCGCAATCATCGCCATCGAAGCGGCGAGACCGAGCAATCCGAGCTGGAGAACGCGGTGGATACGGGTGTGCACCATGGCCGTTCACTCGTGAAACAGCGCGACCGGATCAGCCACATAGCCGATGCCCGGAGCCAGGAAGCGACGCAGTTGCTCGCGCGCCTGGGCCTTGGCTGCGGCCGATGCCGCCGCATCAAGGGTTTGGGCGCGCCCTTGGGCGACCAGCGTGGCCGCAAGGTCGGCAAGCTGCTGCGACTGCACCGCCAGGATCTGGTTGCCGGCTTCGATGGCCTGGAGCGCGCCGGTGGCGTCGTGGCTGGCCTGCATCAGACTGGTCAGCGATTGACGCGTCGTATCGAGATGGCCGACTGTCAAAGCCTGAGTCTTGAGCGCATCCTCGAATGCCGCAACACTGTCCTGCCAGCGGCTCTCGGCACCGGCGACCAGCGCCTGGTCGGACGCCGACAAGTCGATCGCGCGGTAGCGGGCCGAAAAGCCCGACTGTACGGTGTCGACATTGTAGCTCAAGCGCTGCGCCTGGCGTAGCAGTTGCCGGGTCTGGTCGAGCTGCTGCTGGATTGGCGCGACCAGCGACAGCGGCAGGCTGGTAAGATTGCGCGCCTCGTTGAGCAGCGACTGGGTCTGGTTCTCGATCTGGCGCAGCTGGTTGTTGACCTGCTGCAAGGCGCGCGCGGCCGTCAGGACATTCTGCGCGTAGTTGGACGGATCATAGACGATACCGCTGAACTGAGCCTCGACTGGCGCAGGCAAGGCGGCCAGCAGGCTGGCCCCCAGCCATGCGGTGACAGCCCGCGGCGCGCGACACAGGTGAACAATCATGGCAGGTCCTCGGCAGCAGGTGGCAGGATTTCGGGGAGCAGTTCGGCGGCCCAGTCGAGGCCGCGGGCGCGCAGCCAGGCGAGCGCAAAGGGCGTGCCCGCCCCGCCCTCGGCCAGCGCCGCGATCGCCTGCTGGTCGCGCGGCCCGCCGGCGGCGGCAAAGGCCAGGGCAATCTCGCCCAGCCCGAGTTCGAACAGGCGGTTGCCGCTGCGCGACTGGCAGTAGTAGTCGCGCTTGGGCGTCGCTTCGCTCAGGATCGCGATCTGGCGATCGTTGAGGCCGAAACGGCGGTAGAGCCCCAGGATCTGTGGCTCGCGGGCGCGGGCATTGGGCAGGAACAGCCGCGTCGGGCAACTTTCGATGATGGCCGGCGCGATGGTCGATCCGGCGATATCGGCGAGGCTCTGCGTGGCAAAGACCACGCAGGCATTCTTCTTGCGCAAGGTCTTGAGCCAGGCGCGCAGCTGGGCGGCAAAGGCCGGACTGTCGAGCGCCAGCCAACCCTCGTCGATGATGATCAGCGTGGGCGCACCGTCGAGCCGGCGATCGATGCAGTGGAAGAGATAGGCCAGGACTGCCGGCGCTGCGGGCGAACCGGCAAGACCCTCGGTCTCGAAAGACTGGAACGTCGCCGTCCCAAGGTCTTCGTGCTCACCATCGAGCAGATGGCCGAACGCTCCGCCCAGGCACCAGGGAGCGAGCGCCTGCTTGAGGTCCTTGCGCTGGAGCAGAATGGCCAGCCCAGTGAGCGTGCGTTCGGCTGGCGGGGCCGAGGCCAGCGAGACCAGCGCGCTCCAGACATGGGCCTTGATCGCAGGATCAACGACAATTCCTTCGCCGGTGAGGATAGCCAGCACCCAATCAAGCGCCCAGGCGCGCTCGGCCGCATCGTCGATCCGCGCCAGTGGCTGCAGCGCGAGGCCAGGATGCTCGGGAGGCTCCATGCCTCTGGTGCTGGCCGGGGCATGGCCCACAATGGTCTGGCCCAGGTCCTGCCAGGCGCCACCGCACGCCAGGGTGGTGGCGCGGATCGCTCCGCCACAATCAAACGCGAAGATTCGCGCATCAGGGTAGCGGCGAAACTGCATGGCCATGAACGCCAGCAGCACCGACTTGCCCGCGCCGGTCGGGCCGATCACCAGGCAATGGCCAACATCACCGACATGCAGCGCGAAGCGAAACGGCGTCGTGCCAGCGGTGCGGGCATGGAACAGCGGCGCGGCATGCCAGTGCGGATCTTCGCCGG
>Ga0207644_10002503_pt1 | contig 11828 bp, 6 predicted proteins | sample KBSS73metaG_FD_184326 | JGI IMG/M metagenome (GOLD analysis project Ga0207644, IMG submission 184326) | Switchgrass rhizosphere microbial communities from Kellogg Biological Station, Michigan, USA - KBS S7-3 metaG (SPAdes) (version 2) | ecosystem: Host-associated > Plants > Roots > Rhizosphere >... | reverse complement strand
CCTGCCTTTCCGCAGCGACTGGTTGGCAGCCGTTGCGAATCTCGACGTCATAAAAATCGACGTGGATCCGAACCTCGGACAAATCACGTATAGACACGTGCAGATAAACGGTCTGCCCGTAGAAGTGGACGTTCGGTTTGGAAATGTAACCATCCAACCGGACAGCGCGCTTCACATCGGCCTGTATCCAAATCCCCAGGTCATGCCAGTCGGCTGGAAGACGTATCGTGCATTTGCCGCTGGAAACAATCGGGCGATGTACGTGATGAAGGGCCAAACCTACCGATCGATTCTTCCTTGGCTTGCACATTTCGATTCTGGCGCTCCGCGAGCATTTTCAGCCGAAACCCAAAACGGGCAACAGGGCGTGACTTACTGCGTCCTCTCACCTTCCGAATCGGCGCAGACCGACCAGCCACAGCAAGTGAATGTCGGGATAGATTTTGGAACAACAAATACGCTGATTTACGTAGCCCCACCCAATTCTGATCGGGCAAACATAAATCATAAAAACTTTGCCGTTAGTCCTTCGGTATTGCCGGAAAATATTATCTGGTTTGGCGACGCTGAACCTGTTAGCGATGCTCCCATCGCGGACTTTCTTCCGAGCACGACGCGAGGACAAAGAGCGTTGGACCCGTATTTAATTCCGACTGCGATTTGGGTTGGGATCAACGGCGTCTTACTGAGATGGAATGCGACGGCGCCGATCGCCGGGATGACTGCGAACGGCGACTTCAAGTCGAACGATCCGGCTAGCCCGCCGTTGCGTCTGGCCTACCTAAACGAGCTGATGTTTCTGACGGTGCCGCAGATGATACGGCAAGGTGCCATTGGAAACTGGGGCATCAAGCTAAACCTTGGATTCGCTTTTCCTCTGGCGTTTGGGTCCGAATCGAGGAAACAGATGAGCGAGATCCTCCATAAACTCAAAACCGGTTTAGGGACCTCGGGCTGCGAAGTGGATTGTTTCACAATTAGCGAGTCGCGCGCTTGCGTCCGAGCGTTTGGCAGCCCACGACCCACTGAACACTTTCTGGTTGCTGATATGGGTGGTGGCACGCTTGATCTCGCGCTTTTCACCGCGCGCGGACGGGATGAAGATCCGACAATGCACCAGATCGGCTCTATTCGATATGCAGGAGAGCATTATGTAGCAGCTTTCGCTGAGCATGGACAGGAAAACGTATGGAACGTCAGGGACTCAATTTCTTCAGGTCAAAGCTGGCAGAGATATGGCGGAAATCCGGAGGCGGCAAAAATCCTCGACAGGTTTGTTGCCTTCGCCCTCGAATATCTCCGCACTATGCTCTTGGCGTTCCGGCAGGCGAATAACGACGCAAAAATTAACTTGGTGCTGGTTGGAAATGGGTGGCATCTCGCCGATGCCTTCAGTCGCGCGACCGGACAGCAAGGTGGTCGGAGTGTATTTGAAGGCACGTACAACCATCTCGTAAAGCAACTTGGAGTCCCGAAACTTGAGCTTTACACGGAAGATAGCCTGGAGGGTCGCGTTCCAAAATGGCCGAGTTCGAAACATCTGGTCGTCATCGGCGCATTACAGAATTCATGGAACGCATACGGTAGGCGAGAATTGAACGTTGAGGAAACCGAGTTGCCGAAAATGCCTGCAGGGCGTGGCATGCAACTTGGTTCAGAGAAAAGAGGAAAGCGGTTTAAGTGGCACGACCTGGTTGGCGATGGCATCACGCTCGAATCCTATTCACTAGGCGAGCTGACATCTGACTCGGTTTTTTTCCTCGACGAGATACCCCCGCTTGCTGAGTCATGGCGCAAACACTTGCTCGAACAATTCCGCTCCAACAACATCAAGGATATTCCCCGTCCCACCGACGCGCAGATGCGTGACCAGATTCTGGATTCGATCCAGAGTCCGCCGCCGCGGGTTGGCAAAGGACCATTGCAAGTCATCCTCGAGCAATCGTGGGTTAACAGACTACTTGGCAAGTAACCCCGGGCAATGACGAAGACGCAGAAAATCAGATTCCTACTGGCGATGTTTGTCATGCTGCTCGGCTCGTCATGCCGGTCGTGTGGCGGGAGGCCGCCGCTCGATGGACAGCCGCCCAACGGCGTGAAGGAAGTCGTCTTCTTTGACGAACCAATTTCGTATTGCGTCCAACAACGCTCCGCTGCTGAGACGGGTGATGTTCAGGTCCTGGTTGACGGATCAGGCTCGATGGTGGGTTTCGATCCGATGCTGCCGGAAATCATCAAATGGTCACAACATGCCGTCAGTGCAATTCATAACTCAGCACTTAATATTGGCACCTCACGTGTCTGCACATTCCGGGAGAGAGAGGGTGTCAGTGGATGCACCGGAATGACTGGAGCAGTGCCACCGAGGCAATCGCATGGGAATACAAACTTGCACGAGGCTATTGCTTCCGCGCAGGACTACGCCCTGACATTCATCGTCACCGATGGTGTCGCGGCTACTGGCGAAAATGGGAAGGGTGATTGCGCGACGGGAGTTGACGCTGCTTGCGTCGCGCGCTCGTTGGTTAATTGGGTGCATGGTGGAGATACCAGTGAAGACCGCGGCGTGTGGCTGGTCCCACTGGTCGCTCCGTATGACGGGACTTTCTATACTGAGGAAGAGATCGCGCCCGCAAGTTTTCATTCAGAAGACGCAATTCAAAAGATTCGTTCCGACATACCTCTGGACGCGTCAATCCAGAATCCGCAACTCGGACCGGGCGGCAATCTTGTCTATCACTATCGAGGACCGCGGTCGCTCCTATTAGTTGTGTTGGCCAAGAAGAGTGACATCGGTAGGGCCGCGATCCAGGCGTTATGGGAGCGCGCTGAATATCTGAACGTTAGACAGATGGGGGAGCTGCGGAATTACTCGGGCGGTATCGCGGCGCTTACACCGATCGAGGTTGTTCCAGGTTTCCTGAACAAGGTGCGCTGGTCGAACTTGAAGGAATCGGATGAACCCGGCGCATCGCAGGGCACCTTGGACGCGCATGAAACCGGCCCCGGAGACAAAACCACTGTCGAAGTTAATTGCCCAAATAGCGGCGAGAATTCTGGCGAGTACACGCTCGAGGGCAGTGGAACTCCAGCGCAAGTAGCTGGCTGTGTTCCGATCCGCGTCGTCCCGGGCGCTTCATTTGACGTTCGGCCAGCTCGCCCGGAAGACGATGGCGATCTGCACCAGTTCGTTAAAGGCTTCACACTGCCTGCGGGATCGTACTCGTCACTGAAGCTCGATCTTGGCTGCCCGACCGACACAAACCGGCGCTGCAATGTTAGTCCGATACTGGTCCAGTTGGTGGCCTTCATGCGTTACGGCGAAGCAGCTGATCGGCTTGCTTCGCCCAGCAAGACCGGCTCGACCGTGGCTGCGTTGAGTAACCTTTCAACGGCTCATCCGAGTCTTGAGCCTCATCGCATAAATGCCTTGTCCCTGATCGTCACTCTTTTCTATCGCGATATAGCCAACGACGCCCGCAGCTCAGTCCTCGGTTCTTTTGACGTCTGCAAGAAGTAAACACCACAAACTCCCATGAGTGATTTCCTCAATCTGATGAGCGCGCTTTTTGCCGGATACGTTGTCAAGGCCTGGCCTTTTCTGCTGGTGCATATTCTGGTGTTCTATTTGGTCAGCAGATCCTGGCATCGGCTGGTTCGCGAGCGGCAAGCACTTGAATCGTGGGACGTGCCGAGCGTTAAGCCTTCAGACAACGAACAAGAGTCAGCCAAAGAGTCTCCGGGCCATAACGCGATTGCCGTCATAAATTCCTCGCAAGCCTCAAAGCCTCAGGTCGACGGACAGCCCGAGACGATTGCGGTCCTCGAACGGTTCGTAGATGAAAGTCGAGTGATGGGCGCGAAGGGTTTATTCGTGCCCATGACCGACTTTTCGGATCGGCTCGATTCGGCCGTCGAAGGAAAAATTGCTGAGCTCCATGAGCGAACGAATCTCTTCTTGTACGTTGGTATCGCCGGCACGATGTTTGGTGTATTTGAGTTTGCTCATCGCAGCTATAGCCTGATCGTTTCCGGTGCTGCCCAAAGCGACAAGCTAATCAAGCTCGGAGAATACCTCTCGGCCAGTATGTCGCGCGCTTTTCCGGTCGGCTTTTTTGGTCTCGTGTTTACCTTCATCGCGCAGATCGTCGCGACCCGCCCTGAGCAGCGCCTAAGGGAAGAACTGTCTGAGGCCACTCGAAAGGCACTGGAAGCCAGAAAGGCCGCGACGCATTCTCAGGGGGAACTGATTCAGAGAGCGTCGGCCAAGATCGTAAAGGCGATGCGCCCGTTGGAGAACCTGGAAAGAACGCTGTCGGAAAGCCTAAAACCGGTGGTCGAGGTGTTCGGCAAGAGACTAGACAAGTCGCTCGGGTTGATTGAAAAGCAATTCCAACGGCTTGAGACAACCAGCGCCGGTCTTCAGACGGCGGTTACTGACGTTAAGACCGCGGTCAGCTCGATCGCAAACGCTACGAAGAGCCTTAATTCTCTTATCGAAGAAACGCCCAAGATCATTAATGGCCTCGTGGCGTTGGAAAAGCAACACGAAACATCTCTTGCGAAGAGTGACCAACTCTTCGAACAGCACTTCACGCGCGCAGACCAGTTAAGTAAAGAACTGCAAACCGCAATCGAAAACCTCTCGAAGTTGTCCGAGCGCGTCATTGAGGAAGCGACCGCTGGAATCACACGAATTGAAACGGCTTCAGTTGGCACTTGGACCACCGCCGCGGAACAACTCAGAAAACAAATTGAAGCTGAGCTTGCGGAAGTCTTCAAACAGGCCTCGACGGAAATGCAAGAGATTAATAGGGCGGTAAGCAGCGCTCTCGCCGTCATGAACGGCATCGGCGTAGCTGCAGCAACATCGATCGCCGAATTAGGCAAGCTAGCACCCGAGGTTTCCGCGAATTACAAAGTGAGCTTGGACAACGTTGCCCAGGAGAGTTCCAACCATTGGCGCGATTTGAGTGGGAACGTTTTCAGGGCTGTTGAAAACCAATATCTCGATCATGTAAACAAAGTAAGAGAGGGGACATTGACATCCAGCGCTGCTCTTAAGGAAGCAGCTGAACAGTGGTCGGCGTTGGCAAGAAGTTCGCAGACTGTGTTGAGGGAGCCGGTGGAAGCTGCGGTCGCCGAAGCGCGAAAGAATCTGTCAACCGATCTACGCGCGCTCGATGGAAATGTCGAGCGGCGGATTCGTGAGTTCTCGGTTGAGCTAAAGAACCTTCAGATGTCTACTGAGGACTTATTTAACAAGACCCGAGCCATTGACCGGGAGCTTGCGAACTGGGCCGCCAAGGCCGGGCCCCTAACCAGAGACATTGTAACCGCGACCGAATCAATTCGACGTCAAAGCGAGACCCAAGCGGGCATCGTGCGACAACTAAGTGCCGCGGCCGACAGACTTGGCCGCGTGGCGAATCGACCGGCTCCGACGGCACATGCGGGGGACGGCCCTCGCACCGCAATCAGGCCACCACGCCGCGAGCGAACCTGGTGGAAACCGAACACTTGGTTCGGTCGCCGGTAGGTACGAAAGAGTAATAGTCATGCCAAGAAGAACTAACCCATGGCCTGCATTCGTCGATTTATACGCGGCGCTACTTACCGTGACCTTTGCCGGCTTCATCATGCTCAGCAGCGCGTACGAAGCTGACCACGCGACGCTTCAAAAGAAGGAGCAAGAGAAGAAAGAATTTCGCGAACGCGCATTGGCCGTCAAGAACAAGGTGAAAGACGCCCTCAAGATTAGTTCAGCCCATGCGCGCGACTGCGGTGACGATCTCTGTATCGATCTCTATTTTCACTTTGAACTTAACGATGACAACATCGCAAGTGAACAGGAACTGGCCAGCCTTGCAGTCGCTTGCAATCAAATAAAGACCGCGCTCGACACGCTGCCTGCCAACGAAAGGAAGGACCTTGGGCTGGTGATCGAGGGCCATACCGACAGTAAGCAGGCCAAATTTGCGGACGGGCGGGAGCGCGAACGCTTCAACTGGGACTTGAGTGCTCGGCGCGCGACTTCGGTGCTCTATGAGTTTCGGCAATGCGGTCTTAAGGAACCCGATTATCAAATCATGGCAACCGGTTACGCAGATACCTTGCCGGTGCCCGGCTGCCAGGACTTACCCGAGAAATGCGACGAAAGAAACCGGCGCACTACGTTGCGACTGCATGCGGATACGGCGCAGATTGAGGAACGACTGAATCGAGCGGTGAAGTGACTTCAGTTAGAACGAGCTGTACTTCAGTCGAACGAGATTCAAGCGAAACGAGTTGAGCTAACAAAAATGGCAAACGCAGATGGACATTCCTACGGCGGATTCAAGACCTCGGCCGCCGTGGTTATCAGCGGGAGCCTAGTGTTACTAGTTCTCGCCATGGTGGGATCGTGGATGTGGTCTGCCAGTAATGAGACGGGACTCCTAGCCGTATTGTTTTTTCTTCCCGTTCTAGTGCAATTCTGTGGTTTGAAATCGCTTGATACAAAATTTGAGCGGGCAAAACAGCTCTTGACAACGCAGACAAACTCTTCATCTGGAGTTAAACCTGATGCGATTGAAGAGGAAGAGAGACGCTCAGCTGAAGCCATAATCAAATATGCATGGTTCTACCTTCTGACAATGGCTGTTTGCCTTTGGATGACCAATTTCTTGTGGATCGTTTATGCCTACGGACAATGGAAAAATAATTGGGAGGATTTGGCCACATACCTATATTCAAAAACCGGATCCGCTATATGGAATCCGTATTTCTGGGCCTCCATTTTCTCACTCTGCATGGCGGCCCTTTTACTCGCCTTTGTCATGTGGATGACGCGGGCGGTGATAAGCGGTGAGGCACCTACTAAGGAACCGAAGCGAAACGGCATCCGCAATTTGTACGGCATTCTCGACTTGTATCAGCTCCGCGTAGGGGCTTCGCAGGCTCCCTTTCTCACATTGATATTTTTTCTAACCGTGTTTCTTGGAGTTTCTTATTTATTTGGATTTGCTTTCGCATTTCATGACAAAACCCATGGCGCAGATTCCCCGGCAATCGTGATGAGAAATCTATTGGTTCCGAAATCAACGCTTGCACCGACCTCGCGTGAGAGTATTGCCGAACTAAAGTTTAGTAGCGGGCACACGACGCCGATCAACCAAGCTGAATTCAAGCAACAGACAGAAGAAGCCGCAAAAAAAATCAGGCGAGCGCAGCTGGGTAATTCGCTTCGCATTACTGTTGAGGGTGGCGCTGATCTGACACAGATAGGAAGCGTGGCGTATCAATCGAACTACGAACTCGCTCAAGCGCGCGCTGCGTGGGTAAAAGAGCAATTACTGGAAAAATTGTCGCAGTTAGAAATTGATGAAAGCAAATCTCCTCAAACCGATCAGCAAAACCCGCAAAACATGCCTCCAGACCTCCAGTGGATTTGTCTTTCTAGACCGAACGAGGGACCCGTACTTCAGGCGACAGTGAAAAAAGCTCATCATACAGCGAACTTGCCTCAAGAGGAGTCGGAACAACAAAGAACAGTAAAAGTGTTCTTAGAAGAGAATGCTGAATCCCCCACTTCTATGCTCGTTCGATATATGCGCGCCAATCATCTGCGACCGCTCAATCTCATGGATTATATTTACTTTGCGAATTATACGATTACCACCACGGGATATGGCGATATCGTCCCTAACACGAATTACGCAAAGTTCATCTGCTCCTTCGCGAACATTGCCGAGGTCTTCTTCCTGGTGGTTTTCTTTAATACTCTGTTGTCGCTAGTGGGAAGGCGGGCGTCGGATCTAACAAGTCAGCGTATCGAACACGGTGAACAGAAATTGGCTGATGTGTCCAATCAGTTGTCAACTCTGTCTACGCTGGTGTCGTCGATGTCGAGTCAACTCCAAGTATTGCACAACAAGTATGGAAAACGCAGAACTTCGCGAACAGGAGATATAACGCGATCCAAGACCCAAAGCTAGCACGCCGTCGAAGACCCACTTGCAGCATTTCGTTTCCGAGCATCTCGACCGAGTCTCAGTCACCGACAATTTCTCGCCGCACGATATCCGTCAGCTTTCGCGTCTTCGCGCGTCTTGAATGAAACTCGATTGTGCAGTGCGATGTCGTCGTAGTTTGGGCAGCCCCGCCAGTGGTAGATGCTTGTTCATTTGTTGTCGCGATTTCTTTCGGGCCATCGGGTGGGGCTGATTACTCTCGAAGTTACTAATCTCAATCTCTACGACAAATAACACTCGTGAAGCCGCAGTAACTAACTGAGGAATATTGTACTTACCAAAAGCCGCCCGTTGTTTGCCGAAACTACGGCGCATCAACGCGTAAGGCGAGGACTGGATGTAGTTCTATACCATTGTCTGCAAGACCAACTTGCCGGTGCTTACGATCGAAGAATCCAACGCCGCTGACTGTTATGACAGCCGGGTGACTCAGACTAACGAGTTTAGCTGATGGAGTTCCGAAATTTGCCGTGAAGGCTTTCCTGGCCTGCTCGAACTGAATGCTTTGCGGTGAATTGCAGGCTCCGGCACAAAGCGAATCAGGGATTTCCGCAATCAGTGTCACATCCGCGTCCAAGTCCTGCAAAACGAGATGATAATCTGAGTCGTCTCGTTCCGCTTTGAATGCAACAAGGCGAGCGGTAACTTCCCACGTCTGACATTCAATCTCCGATATTCTTCTCTCGTTCGGCACGTGTTCTGGCGGTCGTTGAGCCGTCAGCCATGAAACGGTGGTGTGCTTCGGACTGAAGTCGATGCAATTCGCCATTTCATCGGTTAGTGTTTTTACGTTCCAGCGTTCACTTCCACATCTCACGCCACACGGGAGCGGAGTCGGCCGCCCGCGATTGCGCCAAATAACAAAGATCAGAATTGCACCTATGATCAATGCGATCAAAACAAGTACTTCGAATCGTTTTGCGCTGGTCATTGTGAAGAGATATATCACCATTCACAGGCTGAGCTGGCATTGATTTGTGCTTGGCCGCTTGACGTATTCTTCGCCATCCCATTTACTTATTGCCCTATGCGCACTCGTTTCTCGGTTTTCTTAATCACTCTTTCTGGGCTCATCCTCGAAGTTGGGTTGACGCGGATTTATTCCGCCAGCATCTGGTATCACTTTGCATTCGTAGCGATCTCGGTAGCCCTCCTTGGCTGGGGCTTAGGTGGTTTCACTGTTCATCTGTGGAAACAGGCAGGAGGCAGAAAGCAGAAGGCAGAAGGCGGAAGGCAGAAGGCAGAAAACCAGGAGGTGGCCGGCGGAAGGCAGGAGGCAGGACAAACTGAAAGAACTGAAGGCGGGACGCCTGCGTACCCACTGTCGATGAATGTGGCGGCGGTGGTGACGCTGTTGTATGCGGGGGCGATTCCGTTGTGCCTCTGGTTGTTGGTGCGGTATCCGTTCGATATGGAGCGGCTGCCGCTCTACTTTCTCGCGCCGCTGCTCCCGTTCTTTCTCGCCGGCATGGCGCTGTCGATCGTGTTCGACATTCATCGTGCGGTCGCGGGGAGTTTGTATTTCTGGGATTTGATAGGGGCGTCTATCGGAGCGGTCGCGGTTACGTTGTTGCTACATTTGCTGGGAGGGGAAGCGGCGTTGTTGGCGGCGACGATTGCGCCGGCGATGGCGGCGCTGCTGATTGCCGGGCAAAGGGCAAAGGGCAAAGGGGAAAGAGATGAAGCAGGCCCACCCGCTCACGCAGGCGGTTCCGACAACAGCGGGCAGGACGCTCGCGCTCCCGGGTGGCTTCCGCGAGTTGTGCAGGTCGCGGCGTTGCTCGGCGTGGTCCTGGCAATTGTCGGTGTCGTGTCGGCGGTTAAGTATGGTGCGTTTCGCGTAAAGCCGGGAACGACCAAGGCGATGCGCAATCAGATGGATGCGACGCCGGGTTCGCACATCGTCCAAACAGGATGGAATGCTTATTCGCGCATCGATTGTGTCGAAGGGCTGCCGAATAGTTTCGCGCGGCTCTACATCGACTCAGACGCGTGGACAGGAATTCGCGGTTGGGACGGCAACCTCGCGAACGTCCAGGACATGAAGTGGTCTTATCGTGCTTTGCCCTTTCGCCTCACACCTAATGCTGAGACTTTGATCATTGGTCCAGGCGGCGGGCCGGACGTGGTCGCCGCGCTCGCATCCGGCAGCAAGAAAGTTACGGCCGTCGAGATGAATCCTCTGATGCTGAAGTTCGTGCGGAGCTATGGCGCGCGCGCGGGGAATCTCTACGACCGGCCGGACGTGGAAACGGTTTTGAGCGAAGGGCGCAACTTCATTTCGCGCACCGATCGAAAGTTCGACATCATCCTGCTCGGCTTTGTTGATTCATGGGCGTCGGTGGCGTCGGGCGGGCTGTCGCTTTCGGAAAACTACCTCTACACGGCCGAAGCGATGCGCGCGTACTACGATCACCTGAAGCCGGATGGCATTCTGGTCGTGCTGCGTTGGGAGATGGACATTCCACGTTTGACTTCGAATGCGGTGGCGACGCTCGGTGCGGGCGAAGCGGCCAAGCGCGTGGTCGTGCTGATGGAGAAGCAGGCGAACCCGAATGATTATCAGCAGATGCTCTTCATGCTGCGCAAAGAGCCTTTCACTGACTCGCAGTTGAAAGAGATCTCGACAGAGTGGACGCAAGCGAACGATGTGATCATGCCGGGCGGAACTGCGCCGCCGGGAATCAAGGAAGTGCTCGCGGGGACGAAGACTCTTGCCCAATACGACGCAGAGCAGTCGCGATTTGTGGGGCCAGTGTGGGACGACAGCCCGTTTTACTTTGCGATTGAAAAGCCCTGGCGGATGCCGGGAGCGATCGCTGAGCGCATGGTGAAGTGGCTGCTTGGGCCAAGTATGGGAATGCTCGCGTTGTTTGCGGTATTCGGAAGGCCGAGAAGTAAAAGAGTTCCGAAAGATGCGGACGGGGCGTCCGCGATCCCAGCAAAGACGCACGCGGTGCCGGCGTATGTTGGTTCTCTAGTTTACTTCGCGGCGCTTGGGTTTGGATTCATCGCAGTTGAGTTGGCCCTGTTGCAGCATCTGACATTGTTGGTGGGTCATCCGATCTACACGTTGTCAGTCTTGCTGTTCACGCTGCTCGCGTTTGGCGGCATCGGCGCGTCGCTGAGTTGGCGCTGGTCAATGTGGAAAGCATGCGCGGCGGTCGCAATCATTGGCGCGATCGAAGCACTAGCCTTGCCGAAGCTTGTCCCGGCGCTCTTGTGGTTGCCACTCTGGGGAAGGATCGCTGTAGCGATTGTCTTGATTGCGCCGCTGGGATTGGCAATGGGTATGCCTTTCCCACGCGGACTGAAACAGACTGGCGAAGGATCGCTGCCGGCGCCACCGTTCTATTGGGGACTGAACGGCATCATGTCAGTCATCGGTTCAGTGACGACAGTGTTCGTGGCGCTCATCTGGGGATTCCAAGCAGCGATGTTGATGGGCAGTGCGTGTTATGTACTGGCTGCGTTGGCCTCGGTAAAGGCGTTTCCCAGTCAGTTGGCAGTGAGTAGTGAGTAGTGAGCAGAAAAGAGAGTTTCGAGTTCCGAGGTTCGAGTTAAACCAAAGAACGATTAGTCCGCAGATTACGCAGATTACACAGACTGAAAAACGAACGACGCCATGGAGATAACGGCGACGCTTCGTCGTGATGTTTTGGAATCTGTGGAATCTGCGGATACTTCTTTTAGGCGAGGTGAGGCACTCTCCCTCACGGTCAGGCTACTGCCCCGTTATTGTGCTGGCGCGGCTTCGCTCGTCGTCGACTCGGCGGGCGGAAGTGCGGTCGCGGGCGGGGGAGGTGGCGCGTCCGG
>Ga0207644_10002501_pt1 | contig 11832 bp, 10 predicted proteins | sample KBSS73metaG_FD_184326 | JGI IMG/M metagenome (GOLD analysis project Ga0207644, IMG submission 184326) | Switchgrass rhizosphere microbial communities from Kellogg Biological Station, Michigan, USA - KBS S7-3 metaG (SPAdes) (version 2) | ecosystem: Host-associated > Plants > Roots > Rhizosphere... | reverse complement strand
CTCGATCGCTTCCTGCTCCTGCGCGATCACGTTCGCGGCCTGTTCGCGTTCAACCGCACGTCGCTCGCCGGCCACGCGATCGGCGCGATCATCATCGAGACGATCTTCGCCGGCGTCGCGCCGCGCGCGCTGCTCGTCGTCTGGGGCACGGGCTTCGCCGTCGTCTGGCTGCTGCGCGCCTGGCTCGCAGTTCGCTTCGCGCAGCGCGAGCCGAGGACGATGGCCGGCTTCGCGCGGCGACTGCGCGCGTGGCAGGCCGGCGTGCTCGCCTCGGGCGCGCTCTGGGGAATCGCCGCCTGGTTCTTCTCGGCGCACGGCAGCGGCCCGCACCAGATCGCGCTGGTCCTCGTCGTCTACACCTTCTGCGTCGCGTCGGTGCCGATCCTGGGGCCGCAGCTGCGCCTCTTCGTCGTCTTCGTTCTGCTGATCTTCGCGCCGGCGATCGCTCGCGTCGCGCTCGGCGGCGGCACGCTCGGCTGGGGTTTGGCGATCGTCATGACGGTGGCGATGGGGATGACGATGCTGCTCGCCCGCAACTACCGCGAATCGTTCGAGCGCATCGTCGGCCTGAAGCTTCGCACCGAGGCACTCGCGGTGCAGCTGCGCGCCGAGAAGGCGATCGCCGATGCCGCCCGTCACGACGCCGAGGTCGCCAATCGCGCCAAGACGCAGTTCTTCGCCGCCGCCAGCCACGACCTGCGCCAGCCGCTGCACGCGATGGGCCTGTTCGCCGAGGCGCTGCGCGCGCGCGCCCACGACCCCGAGGTCGCGCAGCTCGTCAACAGCATCAACGAATCGGTCGATGCACTGGAGGGCCTGTTCTCGGAGCTGCTCGACATCACGCGCATCGACAGCGGCGGCGTCGAGGTACACGCCGACAACTTCGCGCTCGCCGAGATTTTCCGCAAGGTGCGGCTGCACTTCGAGCCGGCGGCGTTCGAGAAAGGGCTCGACCTGCGCACGCGCGGCGCCAGCCACGTCGCCTTCGCCGACCCGCTGCTGGTCGAGCGAATCGTCCGCAACCTCGTTTCGAACGCGATCCGCTACACCGCCGACGGCTCGGTCCTGCTCAGCTGCCGCCGACGCGGCGAGCGACTGCTGCTCCAGGTCTGGGACACCGGGCCCGGGATAGGCGCCGACCAGCGGGCGCGGATCTTCGAGGAGTTCTATCAGGTGCCTGGGACGGCGGTGGTCCCGGTCGAGCAGAAGAAGGGCCTCGGCCTCGGCTTGGCGATCGTCAAGCGGCTGTGCGCGCTGATGCAGGCGCCGCTCGACCTGCGCTCGGAGGTCGGCCGCGGCTCGGTGTTCACGGTCGAGCTGCCGCGCGGCACCGGCGCGCGCGCCGCCCAGCGGCCCGTCGCTGCGAAGGGGCCGATCGGCATCACGCTCGACGGCCGGCTGATCGTCGTCGTCGAGGACGAGCCGGCGGTGCGCGAAGGCCTGGAGGTCCTGCTCACGGGCTGGGGCGCGACGATCGTTTCTCTCGAGAGCGTCGCGGCGGCGCGCGCCTGGCTGGCGAGCGCCGATGCCGGAGCGACGCCGGCGCTCGTCATCGCCGACTATCGGCTCGGCGACGGCGCGACCGGCGTCGCCGCGATCGCCGCGGTGCGCGAGCGCTTCGGCCGCGGCGTTCCGGCGATTGTCGTCACCGGCAGCACGATGACCGGCCACGAGAAGGAAGCGCTCGAGAACGACTTCCACGTGCTGATCAAGCCGGTGCTGCCCAACAAGCTGCGCGCGATGATCGCCTTCAAGCTGGCCAGGCAGAACGTCGCTTGAAGGATCCCCGGGCCGCGGCTCAGCAGCCCGCGGTGCACTTGCCGGCGGCGTCGAACTCAATCGTCTTGCCCGAGAGGGGAATGTGCACCGGCACGGTCGCCGCCTTGACGAAGGCTTCGGTCTTGCTGCCGGGGCGAACCTTGCCGCCGACCGTTCCGACTTCGTTCGCGTGCGAGGCGATCACCGACGCCGGCTTGACCAGCTCGTTGATGACGTAGGCGGCCTCGGCCGGACCGGTGGTGAAGCCATCGCCGATGTTCATGACGACGAGCCGGGCGCGATAATGGTTGCGGACGACGAGCTCCTGGTCGGCGGTGATTCCGGTGTCGCCCGAGAGATAGGCGACGAGGCCGTTGCTGAAGCGAACGACGTATCCGGTCGGCAGGCCGGCGTCGCCGGCGATTCCCGCGTCCTTCATGGCCTTGCCGAGCTCGCCGCCGATGTAGTCGGGGTCGAGGCCGTTGCTGTGCATCGCCGTCACGGTGGCGATGCGGACGCCGCCGACGGTGACGCTGCCGCCGAAGCGGGCCAGGATCGAATCGGCGGGATTGCCGCCATTCGCCTTCAGCTTGGCGGCGAAGAAGGCGGGCATCTCGCTGCCGGTAACGATCTTCGATTTCTTGGCCAGGGCGATCTCGACGGCGAGCGATTTCGGGATCGACGACACCGACATGTCCGGGCTCTCGCAGGTCCCGGAATTCGGCGCCTTGTTGTGCGCGTTGCCGACGTGATCGCCGTGCAGGTGGCTGACGAGGATGATGTCGATCCTGCCGAGCCGCGGATCGTCGGCGCCGGCGACGGTGCGCCCCGGGTCGTACAAGATTCGCGTTCCGTTCGGGTCCTCGAACACGAGGGCACGGTCCTGCGGGCAGAACTCGCCTTCGATTCCGCCGAGCGGAGTGACCTTCACGGTCTGGGCGAGGAGGGGGAGGGTCGTTGCCGCGCCGAGCGTGGCGAGGGCGGAGATTCGGATCCAGCGATTCATCGAATTCGGTCGGTAGTGATGCGAAGCATCAAGCTATCACCGCCGCGCCTTCGCCGGCACCGGGGATGTGCTCGATCTCGAAAACCCCCGCTTCGATCGTTCGCGGCCGCCGCGACGCTCAGGATGAGAACTGCATGACGCCGTCGTTCACCGAGCCGAACCGCATCGCGACCAGATCGCTGAGGTAGTTCTGGTTCAGCTTCCACGGCCGGGCGATGCCCTGCCTGGGCAACTGGTCGGTGGCGCGCTGGAAATAGCCCGAGGAGAAATCGACCCAGGGCAGGAGCGCCGTCCCCGGCCCCGCCGCGGGCGGCTGGCACTGCCGCGCGCCGGTCTTGCGCATGTGGTTGAGGAGCCGGCAGACGTACTGCGCGGTGAGGTCGGCCTTCAGCGTCCACGACGCATTGGTGTAGCCGAAGGTGTTCGCCATGTTCGGGACGCCGCTGTACATCAGGCCCTTGTAGTTGACGGTGCTCGCCGCCTCGATGCGTCTGCCGTCGACGTGGAGCTCGGCGTGGCCGAGCATGGCGAGCTTCAGCCCGGTCGCGCTGACGACGATGTCGGCCGCCAGCTCGGCGCCCGATCGGAGCTGGATGCCAGTGTCGGTGAACGACTCGATGTGGTCGGTGACGACCGACGCCCGCCCGCTCGCGACCGACCGGAAGAAGTCGCCGTCGGGAACGAGGCAGAGGCGCTGCTCCCACGGGTTGTAGCGCGGCGTGAAGTGGGTGGCGATGTCGGCGTCGGGGCCGAGCGCGCTCCGCACCCCGCCGAGAAGGAGCTTGCGCATGCGCTCGGGGTCGCGGCGGCAAAGCCGGAAGACGTACATGCCGAGCAGGACGTTCTTCCAGCGCGTGAGAAGCAGCGCCATCCGCAGCGGCAGGCGCCGGCGCAGCTTCGTCGCGATCGGGTCGATCGACGGCCGCGCCACCATCCACGTCGGCGAGCGCTGCAGCATGGTGACGTGCGCCGCCTTCTCCGCCAGCGCCGGCACCAGCGTCACGGCGGTGGCGCCACTGCCGATGACGACGACCCGCTTGCCCGCATAGTCGAGGTCCTCGGGCCACTGCTGGGGGTAGACGATCGGCCCGGCGAATCGCTCCTGGCCGGGAAAATCGGGCCGGTGACCGGCGCCGTAGTCGTAGTAGCCGCTGCACATGAAGAGGAAGCCGCAGCGGATGATCGACTCGGCGCCGTCGGCGCGGCGCATCCGCACGGTCCAGCACGCGTCGCGCGAAGACCAGTCGGCGCGGACGACCCTGAGGCCGAAGCGGATCTTGCGCTCGATGCCGTATTCCCGCGCCGTCTCGCGAAGGTAGTTCAGGATCGTCGGACCCGCGGCGATCGCCTTGGGTTCGGTCCAGGGGCGAAACGAGTAGCCGAGCGTGTGCATGTCCGAATCGGAGCGGATGCCGGGATAGCGGAACAGGTCCCAGGTGCCGCCGATCTCGCTGCGCGCCTCGACGATCGCGTAGCTGCGGTCGGGGCAAAGCGTCTGCAGGTGATAGCCGGCGCCGATGCCGGAGATCCCCGCGCCGACCACCAGCACATCGACGAATTCGCTGTCGTCCATCGCGATCGCTCCACGCGCCCATCGGCTCGCCTCGAGTCGATCCGGGCGCGATGACGCGATCCTATGCGCTCGCTGCACTGCCGCGTGCCAAGATTTCGGTCATCGCGAGCGAAGGGACCTGGCAGATGTTTCTTTCGAGCATGACTTCGGGCGGACTGGCGCGCGTGGCAAGCGTCGCGCGCACCGCCGCGTCGACGATCGCGGCGCTCGTGCTGGCGGGCTGCGCGTCGGTCGTGCCGATCGTCGACCATCATCAGCACGTCTTCAGCCCCTCGATGGCCGCGCTGCTGACGACGGCCGAGCGGCCGTTCCCCGAGGTGAGCGCGCAGGACATCGTCGCCGAGCTCGACAAGGCGGGGATCCGTCGCGCCGTCCTTCTCTCGACGGCCTATCTCCACGGCGCGCCGGGCCGCGCCGGCGACGACACGCTCGTCAAGGTGCGGGCCGAGAACGACTGGACGGCGGCCCAGGCGACGCTCCATCCGGAGCGGCTCGTCGCCTTCTGCGGCTTCAATCCGCTCGCCGACTACGCGCTCGCCGAACTCGAACGCTGCGCCCGCGATCCGGCCCTGCGGCGCGGCATCAAGCTGCACTTCGCGAACTCCGACGTTCAGCTCGACGATCCCCTGCACGTGGCCACGCTGCAGCGCGTGTTCGCGGCGGCGAATTCGAATCGGATGGCGATCGTCGTCCACCTTCGCGCCAGCATCTCTCGCAAGCGCCCCTACGGCGCGGTGCAGGCGCGAGCCTTTCTCGACGCGGTGATGCCGTTCGCCGCCGACGTTCCCGTCCAGATCGCCCACTTGGCCGGCAGCGGTCCCGGCTACGACGATCCGGCCGCCCAGCAAGCGATGGCCGAATTCGCCGCCGCGATCGAGCGCGGCGAGCCGACCACGCGCAGGCTCCATTTCGACGTCGCGAGCATCGTCGATGCCGAGATCAGCCGCGCCACCGCGGCGATCGTCGTCGGCTTCATCCGCGGGGTCGGTCCGCGCCGCGTGCTCTACGGCTCCGACGCGCCGGCGGCGACGAACCTCAGGCCGCGCGAGTCGTGGGCGGCGTTTCGCCGACTTCCGCTGACCGACGACGAGCTCGCGACCATCGCCGCGAACGTCGCCCCCTATCTGCAGTGAGCAGCGCGGCGCGGCGAGTCCGCGCCTCCGTCGCGGTAGGCGCCGAGCGCATCCTCGCAGCGCGCGAGCGCGAGCGAGACCTCGTCGGTGGCCTGGAGCAGCGCCAGCGCCGCCGCGGTCGGCACGAGTCGCTTGCCTCGCAGCTCGAAGAGCCGCACGCCGAGCGAATCGGCGAGCTTCTTTAGGTGGCCCGAGATCGTCGGCGGCGCGACGCAGAGCGCCTGCGCCGCGCGGCGGGCGCTGCCGAGGCGAACGACCGCCTCGAAGGCGGCGAGCTGGGTCAGGGTGCCGTGGCGCATGTAGCGCCGCAGGGGAGTGAGAGTCAGCGGAGTGCTCATTGCCGTTCCCGGTCGAGGAAATGGCAAAGGTCTCGCTCGTGCCCGAGGGCACCCGAAACGCCGGGGCCTCGCGGCCCGTATTGACGACGGATCGGACGCCCCGGCGGACCGCGGCGCGAGCTACTCCCGCTTTGCAGGATCGGTCCGAAGACCGCGCGTGCCGACATTCTGGCAGGACCTGAGGGCCCTGACAGCGAAGGGTTGGACGCGCGCCGGGCGCAATCGTTCGCGATTCACGATCCATTGCGAATCGCGGGCGATCGACCGCACGCGGCTGCGCAGAATCGATCGTCGCCGTCACGAGATCCGCAGCCGCCGCCGATGGACCCCGCTTCCTTCCTCTCCGCTCTCCTCGCGATCGTCGTCATCGACCTCGTGCTGGCCGGCGACAACGCCATCGTCATCGCCCTCGCCGCGCGCAGCCTCCCCGTCGCGCTGCAGAAGCGCGCCATCGTCTGGGGCGCGATCGGCGCGATCGTCGTTCGCAGCGCGATGACGGTGATCGTCGTCTGGCTCCTCCACATCCCCGGACTTCTCCTCGCCGGCGGCGCGGCCCTGCTCTGGATCGCCTACCGCCTGCTGGTCCCCGACGCGGATGCCGCTGACGCGCACCGGCCGGCGCCGGCGACGTTCTGGGGCGCGATGCGAACGATCGTCATCGCCGACGCGGTGATGGGCCTCGACAACGTCCTCGCCGTTGCCGGCGCGGCGCACGGCAGCTACCTGCTCGTCGTCGCCGGCCTCGTCATCAGCGTGCCGATCGTCGTCTGGGGCAGCACCGTCGTGCTCAAGGTGGTCGATCGCTTCCCCGGCGTCGTCTACCTCGGCGCTGCCGTGCTCGTCTGGACCGCGGTGAAGATGATCACGAGCGAGCCGCTGCTCGGGCGTTGGCTCGAGCCGGCGCCCGGGCTCGCCGCGCTGCTCTATCTGGCGATCCCGCTCGTCCTCGGTGCCGCGTTCCTCAAGAACCATCGACGCCTCGAGTCGCGCATCCACGCCCGCCTGTCGTCGCCGCTCCACGCCGCGCCGACGCGCGCCCGCGCGTCGGCGACCGCACCGGCGGGCGAGTCTGCAGCCGCGCCAGACGCTGTCGCCGTGGCGAATCGACCCGACTCGACTCCAGGAGAGCTTCCCATGCTGAACGTCCTCGTTCCCGTCGACGCCTCGCCGAACGCGCTACGCGCCGTTCGCCACGCCATCGCCGAATACCGGCGCGACCATGAGCTGCAGCTCCACCTTCTCAACGTGCAGCCGCGGGTGTCGCGCCATGCCGCGCGCTTCGTCAGCCGCACCGATCGCGAGGGCTGGCTGCACGACCGCGCCGACGCCGCGATGGCGGCGGCGGTCGCGCTCCTCGTCGAGGCCGGCGTTCCGCACCGGACGCATTGGGCGATCGGCGAGCGCGCCGAGGAGATCTGCCGCGCCGCCACGCGCCTCGACGTGCACCACATCGTCATCGGCACGGCGCGCAAGAACTCGATCACGCGGATGCTCGAGGACTCGATGACGCACCGTCTGCTCGAGACGACGCCGGTGCCGGTCGAGGTCGTCGCCGGCGACGCGGTCTCGAGGTGGGAGCGCTGGGGTATGCCGGTGGGCGCTCTGGGCCTCGGCGGGCTGATCGTTCTCGCACTCGACTGAGCGTCCTCGCGGTCGGCTGATCGCCCCTCTCGGTCGACCGAGAGCGTGCTGCTGCACGCCGACGACGCCGTGCGCGCCGCCCTTCGGACCGCCGCCGCTCAGCTCGCCTGGTACGCGAGCCTGACGTAGATCGGCGCGAACGCCTCCGCCTGCGTGACCTCGAGCAGGTGCTCGCGCGCGAGCTCGAGCAGGGCGATGAAGGTGACGACGACGACCGGCGCGCCGCGCGTCGCGTCGAACAGGTCCTCGAACAGCGCGAAGCGCCTTCCCTGCAGCGTGCGCAGGACGATGCTCATGTGCTCGCGAACGCTGAGGTGCTCGCGCGAGATCAGATGGTGCTGGTTCAGCCGGGCACGCTTGACGATCTCGATCCAGGCGTTGCGCAGGTCGACCGGGTCGACGTCGGGCAGGCGCGCCGCCGCGACCTCGTCGATCGCGACGTTCGCGCGCAGGAAGTCGCGGCCGAGCAGCGGCAGCGCGTCGAGCCGCGCCGCGGCGAGCTTCATCTGCTCGTACTCGATCAGGCGGCGCACCAGCTCGGCGCGCGGGTCGTCGGGCTCCTGCCCGTCGGCGCTCTTCCTGGCCGGCAGCAGCATGCGCGACTTGATCTCGATCAGCATCGCCGCCATCAGCAGATAGTCGGCGGCGAGCTCGAGATTGCGCGAGCGGATCTGCTCGACGTAGGCGAGGTACTGGCGCGTCACGCTCGCCAGCGGGATGTCGAGGATGTTGAAGTTCTGGCGCCGGATCAGGTAGAGCAGCAGGTCGAGCGGCCCCTCGAAGGCCTCGAGGAAGACCTCGAGCGCGTCGGGCGGGATGTAGAGGTCGTGCGGCAGGTCGAACAGCGGCTCGCCGTAGAGGCGCGCCACGGCGATGCCGTCGATCACCTCTTCCTCGGGCTCGGCGAGCGCTTCCATCGTCGATCTGCCTCGGCGCGATCAGCGCTGCCGGGTCTGGTAGACGTAGGGCTGCTGCGGGACGCGAGCGTCCTGGTAGTCGCCCTCGGCGATCGGGTCGATGCGGCGGTCCCACCAGATCGCGCGCCCCCGGCGCTGCTCGTCCTCGAGCGTGGGCTTCTTCGCCTTCAGCTCGTCGATGAACGAGGTGATATCGGAGGTGTAGGGCTTCCAGAACCAGGGCATGGGCGTCGACGGGGCGAAAACAGCGAGTCTAAGCGGCCGGCGCCAGCCGACCGCCACCGGCAGGCGTCAGGCGGCAACCCGGCGCAGGTGCTGGCCGTCGCGCAGAAAGCTGTGCGGCTCGCCGGTGATCCAGCGCGCCAACTCGTCGAGGCGGGCGCCGCCGACCTCGAACGCCGGAAAGACGACGCTCACCGACTCGAAGCCGTCGATGTTGGCGATGTGGAACGCGACCCGGCCGGCGTCGTGGTCGGGCAGCAGGCGAACGCTGCCCTGGAAATCGGCGAGCAGCTCGAAGCGCTTCTCGACGAAGCGGCCGTTCTCGGCGTCGCGGATCACCTCGCTGTCGTAGTGCGCGCCGCACTGGCGCAGGCGCGCTTCGAGCTTCTCGATCTCGGGCGGGAAGTCCTTGGCGATCGTCACCCGCGTTCCCGTCTTTGCCGCGAAGCTCAGGACGACGTGGTCGAACACCTCGAGGTCGCGCAACTTCTTCAGGCGCGAGTCGGCGCGAAAGTCGGTGAAGCGGAGCTGACTGAACGAGGTGCGGCTGTCGAAGCGCCAGACCGCCTTCGAGACCGGCTGCAGGACGTTGAGCTGGCGCGCCAGCGTGCCGAAATAGCGCGACGTCGTCTGGCAGGCGGAATCGGTCAACAGGGCGTTGCGCTGCAGCGCGCCGGTGTCCTGGCTCTGCTGGGCGAGGGCGGCGTCGGCCTGGCGCTTGAGTTCTTCGAGGTATCCCACCGGCCTTTTCGTCCTGGTGGCGAGGATATCGCACGGTTCTCGCGCCGGCGGGTGTCGATCCGTGGAGGAATTCGGCTGGCGCGCAAACGCGCGCGGCCGCCTCGCCGGCGCACCGCGGGCTCGTGCCGTCAGGGCGCCTGCGGCGCCACGCTCGGCACCGGCGCGCCGCGGCGCACCGCTGTCAGGATGCCGCGCAGGATCTCGATCGGCGCCGGCGGGCAACCCGGCACGACGATGTCGACCGGCACGATGTTCGCGACCCCGCCGCAGGTGGCGTAGCCCATGCCGAAGATGCCGCCGTCGCGGCCGCAGTCGCCGACCGCGACGACGAGCTTGGGCGCCGGCGTCGCGTCGTAGGTGCGCTTGAGCGCAAGCGCCATGTTGCGCGACACCGGGCCGGTCACCAGCAGCAGGTCGGCGTGGCGGGGGCTGGCGACGAAGCGGATGCCGAGTCCCTCGAGGTTGTAGTACGGGTTGTCGAGGGCGTGGATCTCGAGCTCGCAGCCGTTGCACGAGCCGGCGTCGACGTGGCGGATCGCGAGAGCGCGGCCGAGCGTGGCGAGCAGGTCACGCTGGATCTTCTCGGCCTCGACGCGCATCGCGTCGTCGTAGCCGGGCATCGCTTCGCTGCGGATGCCGGCCGTGCCGATCTGGCGCAGGATCTTCCACATCGCTTCTACGCCTCTCGCTCGTGACCGCTGCTCACAGATCGTGCCCCGAATAGCTGAGGTTGAACGACTTGTTGATCAGCGGAAAGTCGGGAACGATGTTGCCGATCACTGCATGCTCGAGCACCGGCCAGTTCTGCCATGACGGATCGTGGCAGTGGCAGCGGCGGATGCGGTGGCCGTGCTCTGCGCCTTCGAGCTCGAGCGCAACGAAGACCTCGCCGCGCCAGCCCTCGATCCAGCCGGCGCCGACCGTCGAGCCGGCGGGCAGCGAGATCGCGCTGCGATGCTCGCCTTGGGGCAGCGCCGCGAGCAGCGCCCGGATCAGGCGCAACGATTCGGCGAGCTCGACGAAACGCACGGCGACGCGCGCCGCGACGTCGCCGCCGCGATGCGTCGCGGCGGTCACCGGCAACGTGTCGTAGGGCGGCCAGGGGTGGTCCGAGCGCAAGTCCATCGCCAGGCCGCTGGCGCGCGCCGCCAGCCCCGTCAGGCCGAGCTCGGCCGCCAGCTCGGCGCTGACCTGGCCGGTGCCCATGAAGCGATCCTGCAGGCCGGCATGCTCGTCGTAGATCGAGCGCAGCTCCTTGACCTCGATCAGCACGGCTTCGCACTGCGCACGGATTCGCTCCGCCGCCGCGCCGTCGACATCGCCCGCGGTGCCGCCCGGGACCACGCAGTCCATCATCAGCCGGTGGCCGAAGACCTCTTTCGACACGCGCAGCCAGTCCTCGCGCAGGCGCGAGAACTGGGCCAGGCCGAATGTCAGCGCGGCGTCATTGCCGAGCGCACCGAGGTCGCCGAGGTGGTTGGCGATGCGTTCGCGCTCGAGCAGCAGCGCGCGCAGCCAGGCGGCACGGGGCGCGATCGCGCACGCTGCCGCTGATTCCAGCGCCATGCAGTAGGCCCACGCGTAGGCCACCGTCGAATCGCCGGAGACGCGCCCGGCGAGGTGATGCGCATCGAGCGGCGCCAACTCGGTAAAGCGCTTTTCGATTCCCTTGTGGGTGTAGCCGAGCCGCTCCTCGAGGCGCAGGACCTTTTCGCCGACGACCGAAAAGCGGAAGTGCCCGGGTTCGATGACGCCGGCGTGCACCGGGCCGACCGGGATCTCGTGGACGCCGTCGCCGGCGACGCGAACGAAGGGATAGTCGACCCCCGTTGCGCATTCGCCGACCGCACGCTCGGGATCCTGTTCATGCAACGGAAACCGGTCGGCGGGCCAGGCGCCGTGGTCCAGCCACGGCCGCGTGTCGCGGGCGCCGATCGCGACGATCCCGAGCAGGTCGGCTGCGGCGCGTTGCATCCGTACCGCGCACGGAAACTGCGCCGACAGGTCGGGATAGGCCGGTGCATCGGTGGCGAGCGGCAGGTCGAGCCAGGCGAGCCCGTCGGCGAGCGCGTAGGCGGCGCAGACGGCATAACCCCCGGCCGCGCGCCCACCCCGGTCCGCGCCCCAGAGCGCGACCAGCCGCCCGCCGGCGGCAGCGACGGCGCGCGCGGCGACCTGCCAGGCGTCGGCGTCGACGCGGGCGCGCCAGATCGGCAGCGGCGCCGGCAGGCGATCGAATTCGAGATCGAGACCGGGAATCCGCATGCCGTCAACCTCCGAGCATCCGCGCCGCCTGGGTGTACCAGCCGACGAGATAGGGCGGGACATAGAGGCCCAGCATCAGGCCGAGCGCGAGATGGACGAACACCGGCAGCAGCGCCGGCGAGTGCGCCAGCGGCCTGACCGAGGTCTCGCCGAACACCATCGGCAGGACGCGGCCCAGCACCGACGCGAAGGCGACGCCGAGAGCGAGGAGCAGGATCGGCGTCGCCCAGGGCTGCTC
>Ga0207644_10002500_pt1 | contig 11833 bp, 16 predicted proteins | sample KBSS73metaG_FD_184326 | JGI IMG/M metagenome (GOLD analysis project Ga0207644, IMG submission 184326) | Switchgrass rhizosphere microbial communities from Kellogg Biological Station, Michigan, USA - KBS S7-3 metaG (SPAdes) (version 2) | ecosystem: Host-associated > Plants > Roots > Rhizosphere... | reverse complement strand
CTTAAGGAAGCGGCAGTGCATGCCTTTCATGCCGTTGGCGACCGTTTGCCTTAACAAGGTTAGGCGGCTCTTATTTTTAGTAGTTGTAAAAAGTGAGCAATAATGTTAGAATATATTTACTATGACGTTAAAGAATGAACTCAAATCACTTGACGCGGAAAAATTAGTTGCATCTGTTGATATGCTCCTAGAAAGCGCAGGCTCCCACGAAGAAGATGCAAAGAAAATGCATGACGCTACTTGGTCTGAATATCCCGCTCTGGATGCACTTCAGCAACATCTAGCCGACACATTTGTAAAAGTCATGCCTAGAGATGATGTTAAGAATGTCATGCTCGGCGCAGGCCTAGTATTTTTGACTTTACGTCAGTACATAGAAGGCGAGGAGATTAGAGCACAATTTCCGAGTGCTCCACAGTAAATGCGTTAGATTTTACGGTTGAGGCGGAAGTTTTTTGTCCACTAAATTTGGCTCTCTATCCGCAAGTGGTCCGCGGCTAGCGGTTGGATAAATACTCCTACTCGATTCCTGCTTTCCTTTATGACTTACATTAGTATCTACACCCGAGGTGGCTGCCGTCATAGTCAATAATTGGGTTTCCTCAGTAGTGAGGGCTTTTTCATTTTTGGCTAGAGCCATTTTGTTAATCAGCCAGGCTGCAAAAATCAGGCTCGTTATGCCAACCAATATCCCCACTGCTCTTACGCTGTCGCCAATGAAGGTATCCAGGCTTAGGATGTGTAATTTGCCAAAGACAAAATTCCAGTCATGGATAGTCTTGTCGGAACCGGATAAAGCTCCGCCGAGAGAAACAAGAGCTAACTTCTGCGCACGGGCATCAGCCATATAGATACCGGCGCTTTGGCAAGTCAGCATGAACCATAAGGCGCAGATGAGTAATGCGGAGTAACTTTTGCTTTTGAAGGCTCCTAAGACGAGTAAAACACCGAGGAGTAGCTCAGAAAGTGATCCGGCAGCAGCCGTCAGTATTGAGGGTAAAAAAGCCGTGATAATATGCGCCATCTCATGCAAAAAGAAATCAAAAGACTGCGGAATGGCAATAATAAACGACGACTCATTGTTGGGGTTAAAGCTCAGCAGTAATATAAAGACGTACAGCCCAAACAGCCAGAGCGGAACGTACCAATACCATGTTTTACCTTTAACGTATTCATCAATTTGGCTTTTTATTTCTGAAAGCATTTGCTTTATCATATCATTTTGCAGTAAGTACTCGGTCAAAAGTCTCTCGTGCCACTGCAAAGCTAGTCTTATGATTAATAAAATGGTCGGTCATCATCGACACGGCAATCCACTGTTGGTAAATCCAGGCTCGCTCTAAGAAATTATCGTCTTTTGGTCCAGTGTATAGATCGTAAACTTCTTTTACGAATTCAGCGCCATATTCGTGCAGCTCTGCAAAATCGACGCCTGGGTCGCCGAGACACATATCGGTAAAGTCAATGATTCCTAAGTGAGACTTTTTATCGTCCCACAGTATATGCCGGCTGTAGACATCATCGTGGACAAATACTGCGGGAGCATTTTGGGCGAAGACGTCTTCAATTTGATTAAGAATCTTTTCTACAGTGGCGTATTCTTCTGGGCTGAGTAATTGCGGCAGATGTTCTTGAGCCAACTGTTTTACCTCAATGTGATCTGCCGGTATATAAAAATCAGGTAGTTCGGGGAACTTATGACCTTCATCAATGAGCGTATGGAGGGTTGAGAGAAAAGCGGCTAATTGTTTAGCTATTTCGTGGCGAGCATCTTTGCTCAGTTCATCAAAAACCTGCTTACTCACCACACGACCTGGGACAATCGGATAGCCAGCAAAACTGTAATCTGCGGCAATATATGTGTACTGAGGAATTGCGGCATCAACTAATGGTGCAAGCTTTTTGAGCACCTCAATCTCATCCCGCAGAAGAGTGCTGTACTCATCATCATTTGGGAAACGAAAGACGATTTTGTTATCCAAGATAATGACGTCGTGATCCCACCCCTCTGTGTTGAGCACGTATGAGTCCCATGTGATTTCAGGAAATTCAGAGTGGATGCGCTGCAAGAGTTGCTCAGGTGTACTGGCTGGATATTTATCAGTCTCACTCATAGTAAAAGTATACTTTAACCTTGCACTAAACCGGATGTTTTGTCAGGTCTTTGGTTTGCAAATGCGTGCTACAATTACAAAGTATTGAGCTTGCTAATCTAACTCGAAAGGAAGTCAAAATGGGACCAATGAGCCGCCGGGGATTTAGAAGAAGAGGCCGTCGCCGTGGATTGATTGTCGGAGCAGCTGTAGGAGCGGGTGTTGCTCATCATAACAATAAAAGACAGCAGCAGGATCAAGACGCATCTTATGATGAGCCTGCACAAGACGAAGCGCCTACGCAGAGCAGTGGTGATGACGTGTATGTCCAGCTCGAAAAACTCGGCCAGCTCAAATCCGATGGTATTTTGACCGATGAAGAATTTGCAGCTAAGAAAAAGCAGCTTCTCGGGCTGTAAGTTTCAGTAAGAATTCTCAGAAAGTTCTCAGGAGGCCTGTATTACAATAGTAGTCAGTTATGAGAATACTTGTTGTCGAAGATGAACATAAAATTGCGGGGGCTATTAAGCGTGGCCTCGAGCAAGAATCTTATGCTGTCGACATTGAATATGATGCCGACAGCGGCCTGCGAGCCGCAGAAGTTGGTGAGTATGATGCGCTGATTCTAGACCGTATGCTGCCCGGCAGTATTGAGGGTTTGGATATTTGCCGCGAACTGCGCAAAGCTGGCAACCATGTGCCTATTTTGCTACTCACTGCTAAAGATCAAGTTCGTGATCGTGTTCAAGGCCTCAACGCCGGTGCCGATGACTACTTGGTGAAGCCTTTCGCTTTTGAAGAACTTCTCGCTCGCTTGCGGGCTCTGCTCCGCCGGCCCAAAGATAACGTGGGCACCGTGCTGGAGGTTAATGACCTGACACTCGACACAGTATCTTTTGAAGTCACCCGCGCCGGGCAGCCCATCAAATTGTCGCGCAAGGAATTCGCTCTTCTGGAGTATTTGATGCGCAACTCAGGAAGACTGGTGAGCAAAGAAAATATTATCGAACATGTCTGGAACTTTGATGCCGACATTTTGCCTAATACCGTCGAAGTGTACGTGGGTTATCTGCGCAATAAAATCGATAAACCCTTCAAGAGTTCACAGCTGCTGCGCACTGTTCGCGGCTTTGGCTACAAATTGGAAACGGCCTAAGCCGGCATGATACGCTCAGCCATTCTCAGACTAACTCTGGCTTATTTAGCTATTTTTATGTCGCTGAGTATTGGATTTAGTGCGGTTTTGTATCACCTGTCCAGTAACGAGCTGAACCGTGGTTTACGCCGTCCCCCATCAGGGGTTATTTTCCGCGGGATCGACGGCAGCTTTAACTTTGAACAATTCCGCCAAGATCGCCTTGATGAGGGCCAGCATCGCCTACTCGGTAACCTGATTCTGCTCAATATTTTAATGCTAGGCATTGGTGCGGGAGCTAGTTACTACTTAGCACTGCGTAACCTGGAACCAATTGCCGAAGCGATGGAAATGGAAAGCCGCTTCACGGCCGATGCTTCTCACGAATTACGTACACCGCTGACTGCTATGCAAACTGAAATTGAGGTGGCCCTGCGAGATCCCAATCTGAGTAAAACAGAAGCAAGGGAGCTGCTGGAAAGTAACCTGGAAGAAGTCGGTAAACTGCGCGGTTTGGCCGAAGGTTTACTGACCCTTGCTCGAGGAGATACCAATAGTGAAGAATTTCAAAAACTCCCCATGGCAGAGGTGATCCGCAAAGCTGAGGCAACAGTCTTGCCAGCCGCCAAAAAGAAGCACATTGAGCTGGCAACAACACTCAAAGATGGCTTTGTGGAAGGTGATGAACATAGCCTCAGAGAATTATGTGTGATTTTGCTTGATAATGCGGTCAAGTATAGCGAACCAAACACAAAGGTAACTGTGACAGGCGAAGTAGTTAGCAAGAATTATGTCGTCACCATTGCCGACCAAGGCTACGGTATTGCCGAAGCTGATTTGCCGCACATTTTTGAGCGTTTCTACCGCAGCGATACGTCCCGGTCCAAAGAAAAGGTCACTGGCTACGGTCTGGGTTTGTCGATTGCCAAACACATCGTCGAGCAGCACAAAGGCCACATCACTGTTGCCAGTGCCGTTGGCAATGGCACTACATTTAGTGTCGAGCTTCCCTCTTTAAGCTAGTTATCAGGTTAACCTCTTATACTCCCTTTATTCTGACAATAAAATAAGGAGTTTATAAAGTATGGCCAAGGAAGTTGCTAATCAGGAAAAAGATCAAGAGGTGGTGACAGAAGAACCAACAGCTGCCAAGAAAGATGAATTGCTGGGAGAGGCACATCCCTACCCGGCGGTATTTAATAATTCTAAGCCTAAGCGTGAAAAAATGCTGCTAATCGGTATTGCGGCGCTTGGGGCTCTGCTGTTTGCATCGATCGGTTTTAACATTGCTCAGGCTCATCAAAAAGCAGAATTACCTGGCCGAGCAGGTCTTAGGTTCCAGGATTTTAATAGTAGCAATGGTCCGGGCGGAATGATGGGTTTTGACGGCGGTTATCGAGGCGGTCATCATGGAGCTAGTTTGCAAACCTTTTTTAATAGTGACGGCAGTGTCAACACCGAAAAAGTTATGAATACTCTTTCGAAGGTCACGGGTGACTCAAAATCAGAGTTACAAGCAAGAATCAAAACTAAAATAGATGCCGCAAAAGCCAGTGGTACAATTACTGCTGACCAGGCCGCCAAACTAGAGACTGCATTCGGGATAACTTCATCATCTTAGGGCAAAGAAAGTAAAATAAATGGCTGGAGTGTGATGAATGTCATGCATATAGTGTGAGAATTCTTATAGTGACACCATACACAGCCGGTTATGCTTAGAGTGCCATTGTGAGAGACTGGCAAAAGAGGAATAGTAATCATAAGGAGGAGTCATGAAACGAACAACACAAACCAAACGACATCAAAATGACCTCGAAGATTTATGGGAAGGTCTGTTCCGCGGCAAGTATCTGAGTGTGACTCCATCCGTCGATAGCTTTAGCCGTATTCCAAATGATGAAGAAAGCGAGGTGGCCGACGCAAGTGCCATCTAACATCACCCCTCAGAACTCATAGAGAGACGTGCAAGCCTGGCACGTCTCTTTCATTTTGAAAGTAAGCATTCTTACTGACCCCACCGCCCACTTCTTTTACCATACAAGGGTAATACAAAGTAATAATAAGGAGGTGTGTATGGCAGATGAGGATGATGACGACCTCATGCAAACCCAGCCGGACGATGATGACGATGATCAGGTACTGCTAGGTGATGAAGATGATGCTGGCTTGAGTGAGAAAAAGAATAGCCATGATGCACTGCTCAAGAAGCACGGTGTCTTTCCGGATGAACTGCCTGAGGATGAAGAAGTTGATCTGATCGATGATCTTGATGATGAAGACGATGACGATGATTTATCTGATGTGGTAACTCCTGATGAAGAAGATGGTAACGATTAGGTACAGGAGGGAGTATGGCAAAATATGACTCAAAAGCACAAAAAATAATCGACAAAACCATGCATGAGTATGGTGATGGCAAACTACGCAGCGGCAAGTCTGGGCAGAAGGTCAAGAACCAGAAGCAGGCGGTAGCCATTGGGATAAGTAAAGCTCGTAAAGAGGGCGCTAAAGTCCCTCGCGAGAAATAAAAGGAGGTAGGTATGTTAATGAATATAATTTTCTGGGTGGTATTTGGAGCATTAGTGGGTTGGATTGCCTCAATTATTATGAGCCGCAATTCTCAGCAAGGAGCTATCGGTAACATTGTCGTGGGAATTATCGGTGCTTTACTTGGCGGAGCAGTTTCTCGGGCACTCGGCGGTCCGGATGTTACGGGTTTTAATTTGCCTAGTTTAATCGTGGCCATACTTGGTGCGGTTGTGCTGCTCTTCTTGGTAGGACTTTTCACTTCCCGTCGCAATAACCACACAACAATATAAGTAAGACTGCACCTGTTCATTTCCAGTATACTAAGGGGTAGATGCGTATTATTGAACCGCGCCCGAAAAGGGCTCGGCACCACCACTCTACCGATGCTTTAAAACGATTTTTTCTGATCCTGTTTATCTTGAGTTTAATATTGGTTGGAGTTGGTGTCTGGCGATATTTACATTTATCGGGCACTCACAAATCGTCCTCGAAAATTACAGATAACAAGCAATCGGCGGTCCTTGCTACTCCAACGCCCACCAAAACCACCTTAAAAACCTTTACCAGTGTTCAATACAAAAGCCTATATGATACGTTTGCCTACCCAAGCACCAATGAGATTTTGGATCCGCCTGTTATTACCGGGAATTCCGCCGCCGATCAGCATATCCGGGATTTGGCTGTGGCCCGCGGCTACCATCTGCGAAGTACTCCCAAAAGTCCAATGCCAAGCTACGAAGGCTTCACCTTCCAGCAAAAAGCCGTCGATAGTTATAAGCTGCTAGAAAAAGCTGCGCATGATACCAGCATTCCTGTGACCATTGTAGCCGCTTTCCGCTCACCAGAAGACCAGAGAGAATTATTTATGACACGCATGAGTGCGGCCGGCATTACGCCTGCTCAAGTTGCTGCGGGCAGTGTCGACAGTCAAGTTCAGCAGCTTCTGGCTCTAACCGCCATCCCAGGCTACTCTCGGCATCACACAGGCTATACATTAGATTTAGGCTGCGATGGCTACGCAGTTTTTGTGAATTCTCCATGTTATACCTGGCTCACTCAGAATAATTTTGAACACGCCAAAACCTACGGCTGGATCCCCAGTTACCCCGATGGAGCCACTGACCAAGGCCCCGAACCAGAGCCCTGGGAATTTGTATGGGTCGGCGTGGACGTTTTGTACCAATAACCTCGCTGCCCTGTGATATTATAGGGCAAATGCAAGTACTCACCGACGATCAAAATGCCCATATTCATCCGCTTGTTATGAATGGTTTGGTCGGCCGTATGTTGGTCTTGCCGCGCAAAAGCTCACGCGCCAAACGCGAAATTTTGTTCCTGTACGGCATTCACAGTTCCTTGGAGCGTATGAATTGTCTGGCCGAAAGTCTGCAGACGTATGGCCGCGTGATTATGCCCGATTTACCGGGCATTGGCGGCATGGAAAGCTTTTATAAAATTGGTGAAAAGCCGCTGCTTGATACATATGCGGATTACCTAGCCTCGTTTATCAAGCTGTGCTACAAGCGAAAAAAAGTTACAGTTGTGGGCTTTTCATTTGGCTTTATGATTGTTACCCGCATGCTCCAGCGCTACCCAGAAATGACCGATAAGATTGAGCTTTTAGTTAGCGTCTCTGGCATGGCTCACTATGAAGATGTGGCGATGAAGCGATTGCCGCGCGGGAGTTTGCTGTTGCTGAGCCGTTTCGCTTCGCGGCGATTGCCAAGTAAGGTGGTAAAGACTTTTATCCTCAACAAATGGTGCATCAAGGCCGCGCATAACCTAACCAAAAAACGTAACGCTAATTATCTTTCTATGCCTGCCGAGCAGTTAAAGGAGATGATTGATTACGATACTTATTTATGGAAGATTAATGATGTCCGCACCTATTTTGCCGCTCTTAAAACGATTCTGACTTTCAACAATTGCCTGCATGTAGTAAAAGTGCCGGTTCAGCATGTTTCTACCAATGGTGATCAGTGGCTTGATGAGTACTTAGTCGAACAGCATTTGCATATCATTTTTTCGGAGGTGGGTTTGCATCAGGCCAAGGTTAAGAGTCATATGCCGACTCTTTTAGTTACCAGTGCTGAAGCAGGCAGTTATTTCCCTCGTTCCCTGCGCAAGCTGCTCCATTCTGGTGTCTAAAATATGCTATGCTTGTAGCAATCTATTATGTTTAGCGACGATCCACGGATTAAGCCGTACGAGTTCCGCGGCCTGCATGGACGCTATGTTCATATTCCTTCTCTCAACCCTAAAGCCAAACGAGTATTTTTAGCAGTATATGGCCAGCACGCAACTCTAGAAAGGTGCCAGGCACTCAATGACGCCTTATCTCACTTCGGTGATGTCTACATGGTTGATACACCGGGTTTTGGCGGCATGGATGCTTCTTATAAAATTGGGCAATATCCTAGCCTTGATTTTTATGCCGATCACATCAAAAATATTTTCGACACAGTTTTACCCCAAGACACACCTGTAACCCTTTTTGGCATATCGTTTGGGTGGCAAATTCTAACACAGTTTTTGAGTAAGTATCCGGATTATCATTCACGAGTCCAGGATTCTATTAGCTTCGTGGGACTTATGTCTTATCGAGATTTTCGTATGCCAGTCTGGCTGGAACTCCTCGGCAAATATATTGTTTCGTATCCTGCGCGCAGCTGGGTAGGGTCCAAGTTCTATCGTTACGTTGTTTTTCAGGATGTTTTCTTAAAGCCTTTCTACATTTTTTATAGTAAGAAAACACCGCGGTTTGCTGGCGTCGACAGATCTAAAATTAGGGAATATGCAGCTGAGCAATCTGATTTATGGAGATTGAATGATGTTCGAACCCATGGCGCCACGGCTTGGGACTTTTTGAAGAATAATGATTTAACATCCCTGAAGATTGAGCTGCCTATTGTTCACTTAGGAGTACCGCAAGATCATTTCCTGGATAATGAAAAAGTTGTGAGTGAACTTCGTACAGTTTTCTCTACTGTTCAGGCCTATGACCTTGACCTCACTAGCCATGCACCAATTGCTTTCGAATCGCCTAAAGAGATTTTGGCTGTTATTCCGACCGATTTACAAACCTATTTGCTAGCCGAAAAAAGGCAAAGTAAGGTAGACTAGAGGGGTATATGAAAATCGGACTAGTCTGTCCCTATGACATCATGGGAGCAGGAGGGGTACAGGAAGTCGTACGGGCATCCTACGAAGGACTTACAGCGCGCGGTCACAAGGTTCGCATTATTTCGCCGCGCCCGCGCCGCTATAAGGGCAAAGAACCGAAAGATCATATTTTTATTGGACAGTCCGCCAACTTTAAGTCGATTTTTAAAACGACGGGACAAATCTCAGCCGCAGTTGATACCGAAGCTATCGACACAATGCTTGGCAAAGAAAAGTTCGATGTCCTGCATTTCCATGAGCCGTGGGTGCCGTTGGTGAGCCGTCAGATCCTCATGCGCAGTAAGTCCAAGAATGTGGCGACTTTCCACGCCAAGCTGCCTGACACGTTTGTAACAAAATCTATCGAAAGAACCATCACTCCATACATCAAACCGATGCTGGAGTATTTTAATGCTCTGACGGCAGTATCTGAACCGGCTGCCGTTTGGACGCGCAGCCTGTCGAGTATTCCGATCCAAATCATTCCCAACGGCATCGATCTGTCCAAGTACAAGACTAACGGCTATAAACCCCTGGAATCGCCAAGAACTATTTTGTATGTTGGCCGTCTGGAGAAGCGTAAAGGTGTGCATTATCTCATCAAAGCCTTTGCCGAGCTGCAGAAAAAGCGCCATGATATCCGGCTGATTATCGCTGGCAATGGTGCATCGCGCCGAACCTTGGAAGAATACGTGACCGAAAATAACATCAAGAATATCAGTTTCCCTGGCTTCGTGGATGAAGAAACCAAGCTGAGGCTCATGCATGAAGCCACACTCTTTTGCTCGCCAGCGCTGTACGGCGAAAGCTTTGGTATTGTCCTGCTGGAAGCGATGGCCTGTGGTTTGGTGACAGTTGCCGGAGACAATCCAGGCTACATGAGTGTCCTTCAAGATACTGGCAGTATGTCGCTGGTTGACCCGAAAGATACTGATAAGTTTGTAAATTTATTGAATCTGCTGATCGATGACGAAAAACTGCGCACGGCTTGGAAAAAATGGGCGAAAGATAATGTCGGCCAGTATGAATATTCCAAAATTGTGGACCAATACGAAGCATTATATAAGAAAGTGGCGGCTGGCAAGTAATGAAGATCGGTTTTGTACTGGATGATACGCTCGATAAACCAGATGGTGTCCAGCAATATGTCTTAAGCCTTGGGCACTGGATGGAAACTGTCGGGCACGAAGTCCACTATCTGGTAGGCGAGAGCCATAGACACGATCTGCGGCACCTTCATAGCCTTAGTAAAAATATAAACGTGCGATTTAATCAGAACCGGATGTCTATCCCTCGCCCGGCCAACAAGAAAGTGATTAATGAGCTGCTGCAGCGTGAAAAATTTGACGTACTGCATGTCCAAATGCCCTACAGTCCAATGCTAGGTGCACGGATCATTAATGCCGCGCCAAAAGAGACGAAAGTTGTCGCCACTTTCCATATTTTGCCTTTTTCCAAGTTAGAAATACGAGCTTCCAAGATGTTGCGCCGCTTCGAACGCCGCAGTCTCAAGCGTCTGGATGATGTTGTGGCCGTTTCCGCTCCGGCAGCTATCTTCGCCAAAAAAGCTTTTAAAGTGAAGGCTGCCGTCCTACCAAATGTTGTGCCGTTACATGAGTACCAGCACGCCAAAAGACTCAAAAAATATGAGGATGGCAAAATCGTTATTGCCTTCCTTGGTCGTTTAGTCGAGCGTAAGGGCTGTATGTATCTTTTAAAAGCTTTGAACGAGCTACAGGACAAACACGGTATGCTCAACGTGCGAGTGATTATCGGCGGCAAAGGTCCGATGCTGGGCCAGCTCAAAAGTTATGTCAAAAATCACCACCTGAGCCAGCATGTGCAGTTTGTCGGTTTTATTAAAGAGGCAGACAAGCCGGATTTCTTAGCTTCAGCGCACATTGCCGTTTTCCCCAGCACAGGCGGCGAAAGTTTTGGCATCGTATTGATTGAGGCGATGGCAGCTGGGTCCGAGGTTGTGATTGGCGGAAATAATCCGGGGTACCGCTCGGTTCTGGGCGAAAAACCATCGCAGTTGGTCAATCCTAAGGATACGGCAGCCTTTGCCAAAACCCTCAAGCACTACATAACCAGTGGTGCAGCTCGCAAGACAGCCCACCGCTGGCAGTCCAAACATGTCCAGCAGTATGATGTTCACGCTGTCGGTGCTCAGCTGATAGATCTCTATAAAGCTCCGCGGACGAAATCTTAGACAATCCCCCCTTAATTTGGCATAATAACGCTATGGCTATACTCGATAAACTAAAAAATGTGACAAAACCAAAAGTTGAGCTAACTGTTTCTAATAGAACAATAGTGCGGGTAATTTTGTGGATCGTAGGATTTGTTGTCCTCTTTAAGTTTATAGGGAGAGTTGAGCACATCCTGACCCTCATTGCGATTTCGGCCTTTTTGGCGCTAGCTCTTAACCCCGTTGTCAGCTGGCTAACCCATAAACTTAAGAGTAAGAGCCGGGCGCGGGCAACTGCTGGGGCTTATTTAATTGTGGTCGCCTTTATCGTTGCCTTTTTAGCGCTGGTTATCCCTCCGCTGGCTCGTCAGTCGAGTGATTTTATCAGGAATGTTCCCACCACTATTAATAACTTCAAAACTCAGGATTCAACTTTGGCTCGGACTGCCCGCAGATATAAGATTGATGAACAGTTAGACAAGTTCAGTACCGAGTTCGCCAGCAAGATTGGTGATTTTAATGGCCCTATCTTTAGTACCGCCAACCGAGTTATTGCATCACTATTATCGGTCTTAACCGTATTTGTTATGACATTTATGATGCTTGTAGAAGGTCCGCTGTGGCTAGATCGCCTATGGAGTCTTCACCCTGATAACTCCAAAGAGAAGCACCGCCGTGCTATAGCCACCAAAATGTATCGTACAGTGACAGCCTATGTGAATG
>Ga0207644_10002496_pt1 | contig 11843 bp, 10 predicted proteins | sample KBSS73metaG_FD_184326 | JGI IMG/M metagenome (GOLD analysis project Ga0207644, IMG submission 184326) | Switchgrass rhizosphere microbial communities from Kellogg Biological Station, Michigan, USA - KBS S7-3 metaG (SPAdes) (version 2) | ecosystem: Host-associated > Plants > Roots > Rhizosphere... | reverse complement strand
CGGCGAAGGTCTGCGCGGTCGGGGCGGGCAGGCTCCGCCCGTAGACGTTCTCCCGGAAGGCCGCCAGCACCTCGGCCCGCCGGGTGCCCTCCCAGTCCGCCACGGTGGTCACGGCGGTGCCGTCGTCGCGCCGCAGCGGGTTCGGGTAGTCGACCCCGTCGATCACCACCGGCGGCGGAGCGGGCGCCGCGAGGGCCTCGGCCTCCAGCGCGACTCCCCCACCCCCGCACAGTGCCGCGACGACCGCGACGGACGTCAGGCGTCTGGTCACGGTCCGCAGCGAACGGGAGTGACGGGTGGTGCGCACGGGGCGAATCTACGCAGCACCCAGCCCTCCGCAACCACGCTCGGCACACACACGTCGATCGGATGACGGCCCCGCGTGCCCGTCCGGGTGATCAGCCCTGCCCGAGGGCCTCGATCTCTGCGGTGAACTCGGCCCGGAGGCGGGCCTTGCGGTCCGGCGGCAGCCAGGCCGCCTCCACGCCCGCGAGCGCGATCCGGGCCCCGTCCTCGGCGCCGAAGCCCATGGCGGGCAACGCCTCGGCGTACTCGCGACCGATGTCGGTCCGGAAGAAGGTGGGATCGTCCGTGCTGAGCGTGACGGCGAGCCCGGCCCTGATCATCCGTGCCACGGGGTGCTCCGGAGTCATCTCCCACCCGGACAGGACCTGGGTGGAGTACGGCGTGCACGTGAACGGGATCTGCAGCTCCCGGGCCACCTCGACGACCGCCGGATCGTCCATGACGTGGTAGCCGTGGTCGATGCGGGTGCAGTCCAGCTGTTCGATCGCGATGGTCACCGCCTCCGCCGTCGAGCCGGGGATCTCGGCGACGTGCGCCGTGCGGTTGAGCCCGTGTCGCCTCGCCAGGTCGTAGGCCTCGGTCCACAGCTCGGGCGACTCGGTGTTCTGCGGGGTGAGGTAGTCCTGCCCGATCCCGACGACCTCGGGGCGGCCGTCGTCGAGCACCGTGCGGACCAGCGCGACGGCGTCCTCCGGGGTCCGGTGCCGGGCGACCGCCGGGATGATCCCGAACCCGACCCCGAAGTCCCGCTCGGCCGCCGAGAGCCCGGCCACCATCGCGTCGAGCACCTCGGCGTACGGGATCGGGAAGAGGTCGGCGTTGACGAAGTACTCCCGGTGACGCAGGTTGCCCGCGGCGACGGCGTCCTGGACGGACTCGTACGCGCGCGCCAGCTCGATCAGCGTCTCCGGCCGGATCGTGGCCACGAAGTGGCAGTGCAGCTCGACCTTGGGCAGGCGGCGCAGGTAGTCGGCGAGGTCCATCGGTGTCTCCTCGGATCGGCGGGCGGACGGTCGTGAGCTCCCGGTGGGGGGCCGGGCCTGCGGGGCTGGCGGGGACGGCGGGGACGGAGGTGTCGCGGCCCGGGCGTCTCGGGTCACACCGACTCCTTGACGAGGTCCGCGGCGCGCTCGGCGACCGCGATCACGGGTGCGTTGGTGTTGCAGGAGGGCAGGCTCGGGAAGACGCTCGCGTCCACCACCCGCAGCCCCTCCACCCCGTGCACCCGCAGCTCACGGTCCACCACGGACCCGATCGCCGCGGTGCCCGCGACGTGGAAGAACGTGGAGGTCGCGAGCCGGACGAACGCCTCCCGCTCCCCCGCGTCCAGCCTCCGGTCCGGGGCGGCCGGGCCCGCGGCGACCGCCCGCAGCGCGCGGCTCTCCCCCAGCTCCTGGACGAGCTCGACCGCCGCGCAGAGCGCGCGGACGTCCTCCGGCTCGCCCAGCAGGTTGGGCTGGATCCGCAGGTGTGCAGTGGGATCGGCGGACGTGAGCCGCACCGTGCCGAGGCTGCGCGAACGCATCAGCCCGGGCGAGACCGCGAACACCGGCGGATCCAGCCGGAACCGTGCGGCGACCTCGGGCGTCGCGTGCGGGCCCTGCACCACGAAGGCGTGCAGGTCCGGTCGCTCGGACTCCGGGCCGCACCAGTTGACCATCGCCCCGCCCCCGGTCCCGCGGACCGGCCCGAGCGGTGCCCGAGCGCGGAAGGTCATCCCGGTGACCAGCGGATGGTCGGCCAGCCGGTCCCCGACCGGGAGGTCCGCCCGGACCGCGATCCCGTTGTCCCGCAGGTGGTCCGCGGGCCCGATCCCGGCGAGCATCAGTAGCCGCGGGGTCTCCAGGGCCCCGAGGCAGAGGATCACCTCGCGCTCGGCCCGCACCACGCTCTCACCCGCCGTCCCACCTGCGACCCGGTACCGCGCGCCGACGCACCGCCCCCCGGCGAACTCCAGCCCCGTGACGAGCGCGCCGCACCGGATCCGCAGGTTCGGTCGGTCCGCGACGGGCGCGAGGTACCCGTCGGCCGCGCTGTGCCTGCGGGCGCGACGGTCGAGCTCTCGCCCCTCGGCCCGCGGTCCGCCGAACCGAGCGGTGTACTCGGGCACCGTGGCACCGAGGTTCGTGGCACCGTTGGCGTCCGCGATCAGCGGCAGGCCCAGCTCCGCGGCCGCGTCGAGCACCGCCAGCGCCACCGGGTGTGGCTCCGCCTCCCGCTCGACGTGCATCGGCCCGCCGGTCCCCCGCCACTCGTCGACCTCCGCGAGGCTCGCCCCGGCGAGCACCCGGTCCTCGGACCTGCGGAAGTACGGGAGCAGGGTGGCGAAGTCCCAGCCCGCACCCCAGGCGTCGTAGTCGGCGGGGTGGCCGCGGTACCAGAGCATCGCGTTGATCGCGCTGCTCCCGGCGAGCATTTGGTCCTCGGACCTGCGGAAGTACGGGAGCAGGGTGGCGAAGTCCCAGCCCGCACCCCAGGCGTCGTAGTCGGCGGGGTGGCCGCGGTACCAGAGCATCGCGTTGATCGCGCTGCTCCCGCCGAGCACGCGCCCGCGCGGGATCGGGATGTGCCGGTGCAGGGTCGGCGCGGCGGGCTCGTAGGCGTGCCCCCAGTCCAGCGGCCCGCCGATCAGCTCGGTCCAGCGCGCCGGGTCGCGCACCGCAGCGCCCCCGTCCGCCGGGCCCGCCTCCACCAGCGTGACCCGCACCGCCGGGTCGTCGGACAGCCTGCGGGCGAGCACGCAGCCCGCGCTGCCGCCCCCGATCACCAGGTAGTCAGTTGTGCTCACTGGGCCCCATGATCACGATGCCCTCCGACTCCTCCACGTGCCGGACGAACACGTACTTGTCCTCCCGGCCGTCGCTGTGCTTGCGGGTGATCCCGGGCTCGACCTCGCCCGACACCTTGGCCACCACCAGGTACGGCACGGTCGCCGCGAGCCCCGCGGCGCAGTGCGCGGCGAACTCGGGGACGCTGCGGGCGGTGTGCGCCTCGGTCACCCCGGCGCCGCGGGCGATCGCGGCCAGGTCGACGCGCCCGGTGGCGGTGTGCGTGGGCGGCCCGCCGATCGACTGGTACCGCTCGTTGTCCCAGACCACCACGAGGAGGTTCGCGGGCTGCTCGTTGCCCAGCGTGGCGAGGATCCCGAGGTTGAACAGCAGCCCGCCGTCCGTGTCGAGGGAGACGACCCGCCGGTGCGGCAGTCCGACGGCGAGCCCGAACGCCTCCGGGGTCACGCACCCCAGCTGCTGCTGGAACAGGCTGGCGGCGCGCATGTGCGGGGCGGCGGTGTACCACTCGTCGACGCTGCCGCCGAGGGACAGGACCACCAGCTCGTCGGACAGCAGCGCGGCGAGCTCGACCATGCAGTCGTAGCGCCTCATCGGACGATGTCCCCGCCCAGGGCGACCGCGGTGTGGTAGTAGCTCGCGTAGGCCAGCTCGTAGGCGTCCATGATGGACTGGGCGATCGCGGACTCCTCCCGGACCACCCGGTACGGGATGCGCAGCGCGTCGAGGACCGGCTCCATGGTGATCCCGTGCGGGACCGCCCACCAGTTGTTCTCGCCCATCTCGCCGCGGTAGCTCATCAGCATGACGACCGGGATCCCCGCCCCGAGCCCCATGCGCGCCAACGGTTCCACCGACGCCCGGAGCCCGGAGTTCTCCATGACGAGCACCGCCCGCCTGCCCGAGAGGAACACCCCGCCGCAGATCGCGGCCCCCTCGCCCTCGTTCGTCACCCGGATCGTGCGCAGGTCCGGGTCGGCGTCCATCGCGGGATAGAGCGGCTTGAACAGCGAGTCGGGGAGGTAGCAGACGACGCTCACCCCCGCCCGCTTCAACCCGGCGAGCACCTCGCCCACCGCGGAATCCTGCATCTCGTGCTCCTCACACCTGGAAGAACCGGCCGAGGCCCATGCCGCGCAACGCCCGCCGGTAGGCGACGGAGCTGCGGTCCGCGGCGATGTTGACCTCGATCCGGGGGTCGAAGGGCAGGTTCTCCGGGCGTTGGGCCTCCACGATGGCCCGGTCCTCGGTGAACACCCGCAGGTTGAACGCCTCCACCTCGGCGACGGTCTGGTCGGTGAAGACGTCCTTGGCCACCAGACAGAACAGCCGGGTCTCGCGCGCGCTCACCGGCGTCGCGGCGTTGAGCAGCCCCAGCCTGCCGCCGTCGGGGAAGTGGACGACGAGCGTCGGGGTGAATGGGAGGTGCATCTCGAAGGCACGCAACCAGCTCGCCCCCGGGAACGGGTTCTCCACCCCGGCCGCGTAGTTCGCCACGGTCGACCGGTAGTCCACGCGGAACCCGGTCGGGGTCGGCTCCGGCCGGTAGGGCGGCACCTCGGTGTCGGCGGGATCGGCGAAGGTCGCGGTGTGCACGAAGGCGAAGTGCCCGACGTCGAGGAACCCCTCCACCTGCCTGCCCGCGAACGCGGCGAGGTCGAAGGGCGGCAGGGTCACGCACTGGAACCCCGCGGCACCCCAGTTCGGCATGGGCGGGATGCTCGGCTCGGTCCCCCGCAAGGACGTCCACACCAGCCCGTACCGCTCGACGACGGGGTACGTCCGCAGGTGCATCCGCTCCGGGATGCGCGCCGCGGGATCGGCCGGGACTCGCACGCAGCGTCCGCCCGCCCCGAACCGCAGACCGTGGTACGCGCAGGTCAGGGCCTCGCCGTCGGTGGCGCCCATGGTCAGCGGGACCCCGCGGTGGGGGCACAGCTCGTCCGCGACGACGATCTCGGCCCCCGCCCGGTAGACGACCAGCGGCGCATCGAGCAGCGTGGCGGCGACGGGCCCGTCGAGGAGGTCCGCCGTCCGGGCCACGGCGTACCAGAACCCGGCGAGGATGTGCCGGTCCGCGGGATCGAACGTGCTCCCCATCGACCCTCCTCCCGGCACACGTGGCGACGCGGGGACGGCCCTCGCACCCGCCACCAGAAGGGGGTCCTCCTCCGCAGGGGAGCTGCGGATCGTTCACCGGCGTGCCGGACGGACGGGCACCACCGTCGTGGTGGGGTGTTGCCGCCGGGTCCCGCCCCGGTTACAGGTCGGTGAAACGGGACGGGAGCTCGCGGCCCACGCGGCGCAGCAGCGGCCCGGGATCGGTGAGGCACCGCTCCGGGTCGAGGTCGGCGAGGGCGATCGCGCGGCGCAGTCCGGCCGCCACGAGGGCGGAGGGATCGAGGTCGCAGCGGCCGCAGACCGCCACCGCGGGAACCCCGCCGGCCCGCGCCGCGGCGGCGACCCCGGCCGGGGCCTTCCCGTGCAGGGTCTGGGCGTCGAGGGCGCCCTCGCCCGTCACGACCAGATCCGAGCCGCCGAGGTGCTCGGCGAACCCGGCGAGCTTGAGCACCACCTCGATCCCGGGCCGACGGCGGGCGCCGAGCACCGTCAGCGCGGCGAACCCGACGCCACCCGCGGCCCCGGCGCCGGGCACGGCCGCGGCCGCCTCTTCGGTCGCGGCGGACCACTCCTGGACGCCCCTCGCGAAGACCCACTGCGCCGGGCCCGCGACCTGTGCCGCCTCCCGCGCACGGACCACGAGCCGGGAGAACCTCGCCAGGCCCGCGTCGAGGAGTGCGACCTCGGCCGGGCCCGCTCCCTTCTGCGGCCCGTAGACCGCGGCGGCACCGCTCGGACCGAGCAGCGGGTTGTCGACGTCGCAGGCCAGCACGATCTCGACCTCGGCGAGCCGTGGGTCCAGCGCGCGCAGGTCCACCTCCGCGGCGTCCCGCAGGGCGCCGCCACCGTCCGGGAGAGGGGTGCCCGCCGCGTCGAGAACGCGGGCGCCGAGGGCGCCGAGCAGGCCCGCTCCCCCGTCGGTGCAGGCGCTGCCTCCGAGGCCGAGGATGATCCGCCGGGCACCCGCGTCGAGGGCGGCGGCGACCAGCTCGCCGGTCCCGCGGCTCGTGGCGCGCAACGGGTCCGGGTCCGCAGGCGCGAGCCCCGAGGCCGCGGCCAGCTCCACGAGGGCGGTCCCGTCGCGCAGCCCGATCGCGGCGGCCACCGGCGTCCCGGTCGGCCCGCACACCGTGACCGGGACCCGCCGGAACCCGGCGGCGAGGGCAGCCTCCAGGGTGCCCTCGCCACCGTCCGCCACCGGCATCTCGACGGCCTCGTGCCCGGCGTCCCGCAGCCCGGCTGCCAGGTGCCCGGCGACCTCGACCGCGGTGAGCGTGCCCTTGAACTTGTCCGGCGCGACCAGGACCCTCACGGGAGCGGGATCGTCGCGGTCGGGGCGTGCTCGCGGGTGCTGGCGAGCTCCTCGAACTCCACGACCGCGTCGAGCTCCTGCCCCATCGAGATGTTCGTGACCCGCTCCAGCACGACCTCGACGACGACGGGCACCCGGTGGAGCCTCACGAGCTCCTGCGCACGGGCGAACGCCCCCGGCAGGTCGGCCGGGTCCGTCACACGGATCGCGTTGCAGCCCAGCCCCTCCGCGACCTTCACATGGTCCACGCCGTACTTGTCCAGCTCCGGCGAGTGGATGTTGTCGAAGCCGAGCTGCACGCAGTAGTCCATGTCGAACCCGCGCTGCGCCTGCCGGATCAGCCCCAGGTAGGAGTTGTTCACGACGACGTGGATGTAGGGCAGCGTGAACTGCGCCCCGACCGCCAGCTCCTCGATCATGAACTGGAAGTCGTAGTCCCCGGACAGGGCGACGACGGGCGCCTCCGGATCCGCGACCCGCACCCCCAGCGCGGCCGGGACGGTCCAGCCCAGCGGCCCGGCCTGCCCGCAGTTGATCCAGTGCCGCGGCCGCTGCACGTGCAGGAACTGCGCGCCGGCGATCTGGCTCAGCCCGATGGTGCTGACGTAGCGGGTGTCCGGGCCGAAGGCCTTGTTCATCTCCTCGTAGACCCGGTGCGGCTTGATCGGGACGTCGTCGAAGTGGGTGCGGCGCTGCAGAGACCCCTTGCGCTCCACGCACTCCCGCACCCACCGCTCGCGGCTCGGGAGCGAGCGTTCGCGGGCGGCCCGCACCGCCAGACGCAGGAAGGATCCGGCGTCGGAGGTGACGCCGTAGTCGGGGGCGAAGACCCGGCCGATCTGGGTCGGCTCGATGTCGACGTGCACGAACCGCCGACCACGCCGGTAGACGTCCAGACCACCGGTGTGCCGGTTCGCCCACCGGTTGCCGATGCCCAGGACCAGGTCCGACGCCAGCAGGGTCGCGTTGCCGTAGCGGTGCGCGGTCTGGATCCCGGCCATGCCCGCCATCAGCGGGTGGTCGTCCGGGATCGCGCCCCACCCCATGAGCGTCGGGATCACGGGGACGTCGAGCAGCTCCGCGAGCTCGACCAGCTCGGCGCAGGCGTCGGCGTTGACGATCCCGCCGCCTGCGACGATGACCGGTCGCTCGGCGCTCGCCAGCAGGTCGAGGACCTTGTCGACCTGGGAGCGGGTGGCCGCGGGCCGGTGCACCGGCAGCGGGGCGTAGGTCTGCGGATCGAACTCGATCTCGGCCTGCTGGACGTCGATCGGGAGGTCGAGCAGGACCGGGCCCGGTCGTCCGGAGCGCATCAGGTGGAAGGCCTGGGCGACCGCGCCGGGGACCTGCGCCGGCTCCCGGACCGTCATGGCCAGCTTCGTGACCGGCGCGGCGATCGCCGCGATGTCGACCGCCTGGAAGTCCTCCTTGTGCAGCCGCGCGACCGGCGCCTGCCCGGTGATCGCGAGGATCGGGATCGAGTCCGCCATCGCGGAGTACAGGCCGGTGATCATGTCCGTGCCCGCGGGTCCGGAGGTGCCGACGCAGACCCCGATGTTCCCCGCCGTCGCCCGGGTGTAGCCCTCGGCCATGTGCGAGGCCCCCTCGACGTGCCGGGCGAGGACGTGGGTCAGCGTGCCGTCCCTGCGCACGGCGTCGTAGAAGGGGTTGATCGCGGCACCCGGCAGGCCGAAGAGGTGCGTGACGCTCTCCGCCTTGAGGATCGCGACGGCGGCGTCGACGGCGCGCATGCGTGTCATGTGGTGGCTCTCCCGGACAGTTCCTCGACCTGCTTGAGCAGCGCGCTGTGGTCCAGCCCGCCGTGGCCCTGCGCCCGCAGCGACGCCACGAGCTGGGCGACGTGGGCGCCCAGCGGGATGGCGACACCCGCCTCGCGCGCGGCCGCCGTCACGATGCCCATGTCCTTGTGGTGCAGGTCGATCCGGAACCCGGGGGCGAAGGTGCGGGCGCGCATCGTGGCGCCCTTGCGCGCCAGGACGGTGCTCCCGGCGAGACCGCCGCCCAGGACGTCGAGCGCGGACTCGGTGTCCACGTCGTGCGCCTCGAGGAACACCAGGGCCTCGGCGAGGAGCTGGATGTTCCCCGCGACCATGAGCTGGTTGGCGGCCTTGACGGTCTGGCCCGATCCGGCGGGCCCCACGTGGACGACGGTCCGCCCGACGGTCTCCAGCAGGGGCCGCGCCGCCGCGACGTCCTCGGCGGCGCCACCGACCATGATGGACAGTGTGGCCTCGACGGCGGCGGGCTCGCCGCCGCTGACCGGGGCGTCGACCGGGCGGATGCCGCGCTCGCGCTCGGCCTCGGCGATCCGGCGGGCGACGTCCGGGCGGATGGTCGAGCAGTCGATGTGCAGCGTGCCGGGCTTGGCGTTCGCGAGGATGCCCTCTTCACCGAAGACCAGACTCTCCACGTCCGGGCTGTCCGGGACCATGGTGATCACGACGTCGGCCTCGCGGACGGCGTCGGCGGTGTCGGTGGCGGCGCGCCCGCCGCGCTCGACGAGCACGTCGACGGCGAGCCGGGACAGGTTGTGGCCGACGACGTCGTACCCGGCGTCGACGAGGTGGGCCGCCATCGGGCCGCCCATGATGCCGAGGCCGATGAACGCGATGGTGCTCATGCGGACACCTTTCGAGTGGGGACGAACTCCAGCGCGGTGCGGCCGGTGTAGCCGCATCGGCGCAGCAGGTCGAGCAGGTGGGGGAAGTCGAGATCGCCGGTCCCGGGCTCGTGGCGGCCCGGGGCGTCGGCGAGCTGGACGTGGGCGATCCGGTCGGTGTAGCGGGTGATCACGGCGTCGAGGTCCTCGCCGTTGACCGCGAGGTGGTAGAGGTCGGCGAGCAGGCCGAGGTTCGAGACGCCGACCCGGTCCATGACCGCGACCGCCTCGGCGGCGGTGCGGATCGGGTAGCGGTCGGCTCCGCTGAGCGGCTCCAGGACCACGGTCGCCCCGATCCGCTCGGCCTCCTTCGCCGCGTGGGCGAGGTTCTCGGCGGCCAGCTCGTCCTGGCCGGTCGCGCCCTCGATCCGGTTGCCGTACAGGGCGTTGAAGATGCGGGTGCCCAGCCGCTCGCCCAAGCCGACCGCGACGGCGACCGAGTCCCGGAACTCCCCGTCGCGCCCGGGCCAGGACGCGAGCCCGCGGTCGCCCGCGGGCATGTCCCCGGCGGCGAGGTTGAGCCCGATGAGCGCCACCCCGGCGCTCTCGATCGACTCGGCGAAGTCCGTCACCTCGCGCTCCGAGGGCGACGCCGAGGCGAACGGCCACCAGAACTCCACCTCGGTGAACCCGGCGGCGGCCGCGGCCGCGGCTCTCTCGAGCACCGGCAGATCAGGGAACACGATCGAACAGTTGAGCGCGTGCACGATTCCTCCAGTACAGAATGGACCCACGACCGTCGTCGGGAGAGGTCGGAACGACGGTGGTGGCTCCCTCATGCGGATCAGTGGGCCTGCTGCCAGCGGGCCGTGAGGGCCTGGTGGCCTTCGGGGGTCGGGGCGCCCCAGAGGCGTACTCGGGACAGGCCGCCGTCAGGGTGGATGTCCAGGCGGACGTCGGTGACCGGCGGGGGGTCGGTGAGCACCACGCGGTGGACCGTGTCCGGCTGGAGAGGCGTGTCGACGAGGGTCCGGCCCGCACTGCTCAGCGTCGCCCGGGCCGGGGCGTTGTAGAGGAAGTACCGCGTGTCCAGCTCGACGACCGCGATCCGGGACTCGGTGCCCAGCCCGATCTCGACCCAGTCGTTCCCGCTGTCACGGCGGCGGGCGGTCTCCCAGCCCTCCCCCATCGACCGCGCCGGACCGGGCAGCAGGAGATGGTGCGGCTCGCTGTAGAAGCGGTTCGACACGTCCCGGATGTGCCCCCCGTTCTCGACGGCGGCCAGGTCGACCGTGCCGAGCGCCCGGACGAGCGCGGAGTCGGGCAGGGCCTCGCCGAACACCCGGAGCCGGGCGACGCCGCCGTCGGGCACGATGCGCAACCGCACCTCGGTGACCCGGCGACCGCACCGGACGTCGAACGCGTTCTCGCTGTCACCCTTGAGGTCCGAGAGCGGGACCAGCTCGAACCAGTCGCCGTCCGCGCGACCGTCGACCGCGGCGTGCGGTGGGTAGTTGCCCGTGAACCAGGTCGTGTCGACCACGATCCGGCGGACGATCCCGGGCGCGCCGAGCCGGACGACCGCCTCGTCGTGGCCGGGCGTGCGCCGGCGTCGGGTCTCCCAGCCGTCGTAGACCTTCCCGCGGTGGCCGAAGGTGGTCGGGTCGAAGACCGGCGGACCGGGGACGATCAGGTTCTCCTTGGCGGCGAACGACTCGTCGGTCGCGGAGACCACGGAACCGCCGACCGTGCGCAGGGCGAGATCCGGGTACATCAGGTGTCTCCTCGTCTGATCAGCCGACCGCGCGGCCGATCGGGATCGGTCCGCTCGCCGCGCAGCCAGGTGCCGCGGACGACGCCGTGCAGCGTGCGACCGGCGTAGGGGGTGGTGGGATGGCGGTGGGCGAGCGTGCCGACCGTGAACGTCTCGTCGGGCGCGACGACCGCGAGGTCGGCATCGGCCCCGACCGCGAGGCGACCCTTGTGCTGCAGTCCGGCCAGGTCGGCGGGCGCCGTGGCCATCCGTTCCACGACGGCGGCGAGCGACCAGCCCCGTCGTCGGGCCTCGGTCCACACGACCGGCAGCCCGATCTGCAGGGACGCGATCCCGCCCCACGCCGATCCGAAGTCCCCGGTGCCCTTGAGCTCGGGCGTCGCGGGCGAGTGGTCGCTGACGATCATGTCGATGACGCCGTCGGCCAGCCCCTGCCAGAGCAGGTCCCGGTTGCCCTCCTCGCGGACGGGCGGGCAGCACTTGAAGCGGGTGTCGCCGTCGGGCACCTCCTCGGCGGTGAGTGCGAGGTAGTGCGGGCAGGTCTCGACGGTGACCCGGACCCCGGCCGCGCGGGCCTCGGCGAGCAGCGGGAGTGCCGCCGCGGACGACAGGTGCACGACGTGGACGCGACCGCCGGTCTCCCGCGCCGCGCGGAGCAGCCCGGCGATGGCCGAGTCCTCCGCCGCGGCGGGCCGGGAGGCCAGGAAGTCCGCGTAGTGCACCCCGTGGGCCTCGCCGATGAACGCCGCGTCCTCGGCGTGGGCCAACAGGACGGCGTCGCCGAGCGCGCGCATCGCCCCACGGGGGTCGGGCAGCGGCGGGAACTCCGGCACCCCGCTGTCGAGCAGGAAGCACTTGGCGCCGAAGGCACCGGCCGCCAGCAGGCCGCGGAGGTCGCGCTCGTTGCCGGGCACCGCCCCG
>Ga0207644_10002489_pt1 | contig 11857 bp, 13 predicted proteins | sample KBSS73metaG_FD_184326 | JGI IMG/M metagenome (GOLD analysis project Ga0207644, IMG submission 184326) | Switchgrass rhizosphere microbial communities from Kellogg Biological Station, Michigan, USA - KBS S7-3 metaG (SPAdes) (version 2) | ecosystem: Host-associated > Plants > Roots > Rhizosphere... | reverse complement strand
CCGGGCCGCGATCGGTGACGAACGCGATGCTCCGCCCGTCGGGCGACCAGTCGGGGTGCAGGTCGGCGTAGGCATCGTTGGTGAGCTGCGTGAGGCCGCTGCCATCGGCATTGATGACGTACAGGTCGGACAGCCCGCCGTGGTAGCCGGTGAACACGAGGCGCTTGCCGTCGGGGCTCCAGGACGGCGTGGTGAAGCCGTCGAGCTTGATCCGGATGCGGCGCACCGTCTTGTTCTTCCGCGCCTCCAGGATGACGAGGTCGTCGTACTTGCCGCGCTGCCCGGCGAACGCCAGGTACTTCCCGTCGGGCGACCATGCGGCCTGCGAGTTCAGGAACCGGAGCGTCTCGTAGTTGCTGCTCCACGTGGGCTTCAGCAGGCGGCGGATCACCTGGCCCGTCTTGACGTCCGCGAGGTACATGTCGACGGAGAACCCGTCGCGCTCGCTGAAATAGGCCACCATGCTGCCGTCGGGCGAGATGGCCGGTGCGATGTGCAGGCGGCCGCCGGACTTCTCCCGCGTGAGCACCGGGGTCGCGATCTGCTGCGCCGAGACCCGCGGCCCCACCTCGGGCAGGTAGGTGGCGATGACGTGGTCGCGCCATTGCTGCGAAAGCTGCGCGAGGCTCAGGCCGAGCGTGCGGTGGATCGCGCCCTCGATGCCGCCCGTCACGGAGCCCTGCAGGATGGCGCCCACCGCCTCCTCGCCCCAGCGCTCGCCGATGTAGCTCCACAGCGCGTGCCCGTACCGGTAGGGGAAGATCCGGTAGTCGTACGTCATCTGCTCGATGGTGGGCAGCTCGTTCTCGTAGACGGCGTCGCGCAGCCACATCGCCGTCTCCGGCGACATCCCGCCGAGCGAGAGGTACTCGGCCATGCCTTCCATGTACCACAGCGGCGGCGCCACCGACGCGAAGAGCTGCACGTTGGCGCCGGCCCGTCCGCGCGAGAAGATGTCGAACTGGAACTGGTGCGCCATCTCGTGCGTGAGCACGTGCTCGGTCTCGGCGCCGGCTCCCTGCAGGTAGAGCACGTTGCGCTGCCGGAAGAAGTCGGTGACGCCCTGCGTGCCCTCGCCCACCGCGGAGGTATTGGTCTGGCCGAAGTCGGTCGGGGAGGCGTACAGCACGATGATCTTCCGCTCCGTGAAGCGGTGGTTCAGGAGCCGGGACAGCCGCGCGTAGGAACGCTCGGCCATCTGCGCCGCGGCGAGGGCGGCCGTCCGCTCGCTCGGGTAGAAATGGACGTCGAAATGGTCCGTCTGCAGCACCTGGAAGTCGAAGGTGCTGTACTGGACCTTGTTCTGCCCGAAATAGCCGTCGAAGTAGTACTGTGCCCGCGCGGAGCCGGGGAGCGCGGCGAGCAGGAGGAAGGCGGCAGCGAGGGCGGCGCCGAGCCGCTCACTCACCGCCCTGGAAGACGATCGGGGCATCGCTCCACAGACGCTCGAGCTGGTAGAAACCGCGCGCCTCCGGATGGAAGAGATGCACGACGAAGTCCACGTAGTCCAGCAGCACCCAGCGGCCACCCTGAAGTCCCTCGACATGATAGGCGTCCTGTCCCTGGCGCCCCAGGCGATCGAGCACCGAGTCGGCCACGCCGCGCACGTGGGCGTCGGAGGTGCCGGACGCGATGATGAAGAAGTCCGTCGCATCGGTGACGCCGCGCAGGTCGAGTACCTGCACCTTGCGTCCCTTCCGGTCATCGATGGCCTCGACGGCGGCCGCGACCAGCGGCGGCAGCCTCATGCGCCGTCCTCGACCTGGTAGAACACCGCCCACGCACCCGGGCCCACGTGCGTCCCGAGCACTCCGGTGGCGAGCGACACGAAGACATCCTTCGGCCGGTACGCCGCCACCAGCGCCGTCCGTACCCGCTCGGCCACGTCGGGCGCGTCGGCATGCGCGATGCCGAAGCGCACCACCTTCGGGCGCGGCGACAGGTCGCGGTCGATGAGCGCCAGCATCCTCGGCACCACCTGATCACGGCCCCGCACGCGGTCCACCGGCACGAGTCGGCCCTGCAAGGTGATCGAGAGGATCGGCTTCACATCCAGCAGCCCCGCCAGCCACGCCTTGCCCCGGCTCACCCGGCCCGAGCGCAACAGGTTGTCGTAGGTATCCACCGTCAGGAACATACCCGACCTGGCGCGGATCCGTTCGAGCTCCTGCACGATGTCGGCGGTCTTCCAACCCGATTCCGCCAGCTCCGCGGCGCGCAGTGCCAGCATGCCCATGCCGAGCGACGCCGTCCGGCTGTCCACCAGGTGAACGCCATCGAGGCCCGAGGCCCGGAGCGCGGCCTGCGCCGCCTGCCAGGTGCCCGAGACCCCGCTCGAGACGAGCACCGCGATCGCCTCGTCCGCCTCCTGGCGCGCGTCGCGGAACGCGCGCACGAAGTCGCCCGGCGCGGGCTGCGAGGTACTCGGCAGCTCCTTCACGAGCCGCAGCCGCCGATAGAACTCCTCGGGCCGGAGCTCGAGCCGATCCTTCAGCACTTCGTCGCCGAAGACCACCTGCATCGGGACCAGGGCGATGTGGTGCCGGTCGAGCACCGCGTCCGGCAGGTCGGCCGAACTGTCGCAGAGCACCGCCACGGGGCGCCTGTCCGGATGGCTCAGGCCCCGGTGCTGCGCCCGCATGTCGTCGGCCTTGGTCGTGACGACCTGTCCCCAGCGGGCAGCTAAGGTAAAGACGGCATCGGGGGTGTCGGTGTGCACATGGATCTTGAGAATGTCGGATACCGTGGCCACCACGATGGACCCGCCGAAGACGTGCAGGGCCTGCCGCACCTCGTTGGCGGGCGGCAGCATCTCGCCGCGGACCAGTACCTCGGTGCAGAAGTGGAAGTCGCGCTCGGCGGCGACCTCCACCAGGGCGGCCGGCGCGAGCTCGGCGTGCTCGCCGGCCACGAACGGCTCCGCGGGCAGGATCGGGTCGCCCTGGATGAAGCGCACCACGCCCTCGAGCATGCGCACGAAGCCCTTGCCGCCGGCATCGACGACGCCGGCCTCCTTGAGCACGGCCATCAGCTCGGGCGTCCGGGCCAGCGCGATCTCGCCGTCCTGCAGCATCTGCCGCATGAATGCGCCGATGTCCTCGGTGCGCGCGGCCGCGCGCTCGGCGGAGTCGGCGGCCTCGCGCGCCACGGTGAGGATCGTTCCCTCGCGCGGCTCCTCGAGCGAGGACTCCAGCGCGTCGGCCCCGCGCCGGATGGCCCGCGCCACGTCGGTCACGCTCGCGGTGGGGCGATCGCCGATGGCATCGGCGAAGCCCATGAGGAAGTGGGCCAGCATCATGCCGGAATTGCCGCGCGCGCCGAGCACCGCGGCGCGCGCCATCGTGCGCGCGGTGTCCGGAAGCGATGCGTCGCCGAGCGCCCGGAGGGCGTCGGCGACGGAGCGCAGCGTGAGACTGAAGTTGGTGCCGGTATCGCCGTCGGGTACCGGGAAGACGTTGATCCGGTTGATCTCGTCCCGCCCGGCCGCGACCCAGTCCGCCGCCGCGAACAGCGAGCGCGCCAGTCGGGGGCCGTCGATGTAGGCGATGCTGGCGGTCACGGACTACTCCGGGACGACGTTCACCTTCACTTCGGCGTGCACGTCGGGGTGCAGGCGCACCACCACCGAGTGGAACCCGAGGGTCTTGATCGGGTGCTCGAGCTCGATGCGTCGGCGATCCACGGTGAGGCCCTGGGCCGCGAGGCCGTCCGCGATGTCCTGCGCGGTGATGGACCCGAACAGCTTGCCCTCCTCGCCCGCCTTGCCCTTCAGCGTGACGCTGGCGGCACCGAGCCTCCCGGCGAGCGCCGACGCCTCGGCCTTCTCCGACTCGAGGCGGGTGGAGCGCGCCTTCGCCTCGGCCACGATACGCTTCTTGTTGCCCTCGGTGGCCTCGAACGCGAGGCCCTTCGGCAGCAGGAAGTTGCGGGCATAACCCGGCTTCACGCGGACCATCTCGCCCGCCTTGCCCAAAGACTTCACGTCCTCGCGCAGGATCACTTCGATCATGACGGCATTCCTCCGTTGGTCGGCACCGCACGGCGCCGGAAATCCAGCCACGTGTCCGCGATCCCGAGCAGCGACAGGCCGCCCGCCACGAACACGAACATGAGCACCACGACCAGCCCGGCGACGATGGCCAACGGCGTGGACATCCGCCCCGACGTCGCGCGCAGCACGGCGGCGCCGCGCACCACGTACAACGCCAGCACCACCAGCAGCAGGTTCACTCCCAGGCGCTGCACCGGCTCGAGCCACGGATCGGCGGGGATCAGCACCAGGGCGAGCGCGGCCACCAGCAGCCACACCACATTGTCGCTGAAGCTGAACGCCGCGAACGGTGCCGGGGCCGGTCCGAGCGGCCGCGCCGAGAGCCAGAAGTGCGCCTGCCACGCGAGCGCCAGGCCGCCCAGTGCGGCCAGTGCGATGCCGGCAGGGAAGAGCCTCGCCATGAAGCGCGCCTGACCGGCCACGTCCAGCATCGTCGCGCCCAGCTGCGAGCCCGCGCCGCCCAGCTGATCCATGGCGTGGGCCTGCGACAGAAGGGCCTCGGTGAGGCTTCGGGCCGCCGCCGCCTCGAGGTCTCCCCACTGGAAGCCGAGGACCACCAGCCAGCCGAAGGTAACCGCGAGCGCGACCGCGACGGCCAGCAGCGATCGCTGGAATGCCGGGCCCGGCCGCACCACCAGCAGCACCAGCCACGCCCCGATCAGCACCACCACGAACGCCCGCGCGAACTGACCCGTCAGCGACTCGGTACCCGCGAGCCAGCCCGCCGTCCACAACAGCGCCAGCAGCAGCCACAGCCACGCCGGACGCGAAACTGGCCGGGCCACCAGTAGGAGCCCGGCCAGCGGCCCGAGGATGAAACTGCCCGGGGCGAACAGCGCGAACACGAGCACCAGCATCACCCATCCGGCCGGCACCCGGCCCGAGCCGGGTGGGGCGCCGGAGAGCTGGGTCAGCTGGCGCCCCGCTTGATGTACGGCAGCAGGGCGAGGAAGCGGGCCCGCTTGATCGCCGTGCTCAGCTGGCGCTGGTGCCGGGCGCTGATGCCCGACAGGCGCGCCGGCAGGATCTTGCCGCGCTCCGTGAGGAAGCGCTGCAGCATCTTCTCGTCCTTGTAGTCGATGTTGCGGATGCCCTGCTCGGCGAGCGGGTCACCCTTGCGGCCGCGGCGCATCATTCGTCGTCCTCCTCACCAAACTTGCCCTCGCCGGGCTGGCGGCTGGGCGTGTAATCCTTGTCGTCGGCCACGACGAGGAAGCGCAGCACACCCTCGTCGAGCTTGATGGCGCGCTCGAACTCGGGCAGCGCCTTCGACTCGGCGGAGAAGTTGGCCACGACGTAGTAGCCGGTCTCACGCTTCTTGATGGGATAGGCCAGCGTGCGCTTGCCCCAGTGATTGAGCTTGGGGGCCTCGACGCCTTCGGACGCCACGAACGTGGCGAACCGCTCGAGCTTCTCGTTGATCTGCGGCTCCTCGAGCACGGAGTCGAAGATGTACACCACTTCGTAGGGGCGAACCATGGCACCTTTCCTGTGGACGTAAGCCTCGGCCTCGCGGTGCAGCGCGCCGGGGAGGGGTTTTGGGAGCCCAACAAGGTAGCCGCGGCATGGACGTGGCGGAAGGGACGAGCCCCCGTGCTAGCTTACCGGCTCCATTCACTCCGCGGCCCATGCACCTCGTCTCGGTACAGACCGGCAACCTGCGGACGTTCGGCGTCCCGGATTCCGACGACCCGTTCGACCGGGTCTTCAGCAGCGCCATCGACAAGTCGGCCGTCGCGGGGCGTGTCTGGGTCGCCACCCTCGGCCTGGCCGGCGACACCGTGGCGGACAAGAAGCATCACGGCGGTCCCGACCAGGCATTGCTGGCCTACGCCGGACAGCACTACCTGCTCTGGCGCCGCGAGTGGCAGCGGGACGACATCGGCCCGGGGTCGTTCGGCGAGAACCTGACGGTGAGCGACGTGACGGAGGACACCGTGTGCGTGGGCGACCGCTGGCACGTCGGCGACGTGGTGTTCGAAGTGACCAAGCCGCGCGAGCCGTGCTCCACGCTCGCGCGCCGGCACCGTCGCCGGGACATGATCGACGTCGTCAACCGGAACGGCCGTTCGGGGTGGTACCTGCGGGTGCTGAAGGAGGGCTGGATCGAGGCGGCGATGCCGGTGGAACTCGTGGACCGGCCGTACCCGCAGTGGACCATCCGGCGCACCGCGCGCGTGATGCTGGAGCGCAAGGCGAGAGCGGACGAGGCGGCGCTGCTCGCGCACTGCCCGGCGCTCGCCACCAACTGGCGCGAGCGCCTGCGGAAGGCGCTCGCTACGAGCTGAAGCGGAACAGCATCACGTCGCCGTCCTGCACCACGTATTCCTTGCCTTCCGCGCGCGCGAGCCCCTGCTCGCGCGCACCCTTCCAGCCGTTGGCGCGCACGAAGTCCGCATATGCCACCGTCTCGGCGCGGATGAAGCCCTTCTCGAAGTCGGAGTGGATCACGCCTGCCGCCACCGGCGCCTTGTCGCCGCGATGGATGGTCCAGGCGCGCACTTCCTTCTCGCCCGCCGTGAAGTAGCTCTGCAGGCCGAGCAGGTGGTAGGCCGCGTGCGCCAGGCGGTCGAGGCCGCTCTCCGTCAGGCCAAGCGACTCGAGGAAGTCGGTACGGTCCTCCGGCGGCAGCTCCGCGAGTTCGGCCTCGACCTTCGCCGAGAAGGTCACGATCTCCGCGTCCTCGCCCTCGGCCGTGATCGCGTCCTGCAGTGCGGCGACGTGCGCGTTGCCGCCGCTGATCTCGTCCTCGCGCACGTTCGCGGCGTACAGCACGGGCTTCGCGGTGAGCAGGTTGAACGCCCGGTACGCGGGTCGCTCCTCCTCGCTGGGCACGACGGCGCGTGCCGGCCTGCCGTCGGCGAGCACGTCCCTGAGCTGCTCGAGCAGACGCGCCTCGATCCTCGCCTGCGGATCGCCGGACTTGGCCACGCGCACGGTCTTGTCGAGGCGCTTCTCGACGCCCTGCAGGTCGGCGAGGCCCAGCTCGATGTTGATGACCTCGCGATCGCGCACCGGGTCCACCGAGCCCATCACGTGCTGGATGTCGTCGTCCTCGAAGCAGCGGACGACGTGCACCACCGCGTCCACCTCGCGGATGTTGGCGAGGAACTGGTTGCCGAGACCCTCGCCCTGGCTCGCCCCCTTGACCAGGCCGGCGATGTCGAGGAACTCGACCGTGGCGGGCACGGTGCGCTCCGGGTTCACGATCCGCGCGAGCGCGTCGAGGCGGGGATCGGGCACGGTCACGACGCCGGTGTTTGGCTCGATCGTGGCGAAGGGATAGTTGGCGACGAGGGCGCCCGCGCTCGTCAGCGCGTTGAAAAGCGTGCTCTTGCCGACGTTCGGCAGGCCGACGATTCCGAGTCTCAGCATCTCAGCTTCGGTTGAACCTGGTCATGGCGATCTCGATCCCTTCGGTGAGCCAGCACTCCACGGCGTCGGCCATCGGGTCGAGCAGATCCTCGACGAGCGCGCGCTCGTCGGGCGGGATGGGAGCGAGCACGAAGTCGGCGAGGTCCGCTCCCACCGGCTTGGGTCCCACGCCGATGCGCAACCGGGCGTAGTCCTGCCGCCGGAGCGTGCCCTCGACGCTCTTCAGTCCATTGTGTCCGCCGGCCGAGCCCGCGCCGCGCAGGCGGAAGGTGCCGACCGGTATGGCCACCTCGTCCACCAGCACGAGCAGGTCGCGCGACGGGTCGAACTTCGGCCCGAGGTACGGCGCGAGCGCGGCGCCGCTGCGGTTCATGTACGTCTGCGGCTTGAGCAGGACGAGGGGCTCGCCCTGCGAGACGGCCTCCAGCACCCGTGCGCGATCCCCGCGACCGAACGCGCCGAGTCGCCAGCGGCGGGCGAGGTGGTCGATGAGCAAGAACCCGGCGTTGTGCCGGGTTCCGGTGTACTCGGTGCCCGGATTGCCCAGGCCGACGATGAGTCGCAGGGTGGCAACCGCCGAGGACTACTCGGCGGCCTCGTCCTCGGCCTTCGGCTTCCGGATGAGCTCCGGCTCGCCCGACGGCGTCTCGGTCGGCGCGCCGACCACGGTCTCCTCGGCACGGGCGGCCTGCACGACGCAGATGGTCTGGCTGGCGTCGCTCTCGATCTCACCCGTCGGGACCGAGATGTCGCTCACGTGCAGCGACTGGCCGATGCCGAGGTTGGTCACGTCCACGTCCACGCTGGCCGGGATCTCGGCCGGCAGCACGCGCAGCGAGAGCGTGTACAGCACCTGGTCCAGCACGCCGCCGTGGTTGCGCACGCCCTCGGCCGTGCCGGTGAGGTGGATGGCCACCTCGACCGAGACGGGCTGGTCGGCACGGACCTCGTACAGGTCGAGGTGCAGGATGTTCTCGGCGCGCAGCGGATGGCGCTGGATCTCGCGGATGAGCGCCTTCACGGGCTGGCGATCGTCGACGGTCACGTCGACGATCGTGCTGCCGGTGCTGATGCCCTGGAGCAGGCGGCCGAGGGACGGCGCGTCCACCTGCACCGACTCCGGCTCGCGTCCCTGTCCGTAGATGACCGCCGGGACCACGCCCGCCCGCCGCAGCGAACGCGCCGCGCCCTTGCCCTTCGTCGCGCGGGACTGTGCCCGCAAGCTCACCGTCTGTGCCATGGTTCCCTTGTTCCTTCGTCTGGTCAGTCGAACAGCGAGCTGACGGACTGGTCGCTGTGGGTGTAGCCGATCGCCTTGGCCAGGAGGCCGGCGATCGAGAGGATCTTGAGCCGATCGAACCGCCGCTCCGGCGGAATGGCGATCGTGTTCGTCACCACGACTTCGGTGACCGGGGCCGCCGTGAGGCGATCCACCGCCGGGCCCGAGAGCAGGGCATGGGTGGCGCAGCAGTAGATGTCGCGTGCGCCGAGCCGCTTGAGGGCGTGCACCGCCTCGGACATGGTGCCGGCGGTGTCGATCATGTCGTCCGGGATGACGCAGTCGCGCCCGGACACCTCACCGACGACGTTCACCACCTCGGCGATGTTCGCGGAGGGGCGGCGCTTGTCGATGATCGCCAGCGTGGCGTTCAGGCGCTTCGCGAAGCCGCGCGCCATCTTCGCCGAGCCCACGTCGGGCGCGACCACGACCGGGTCGTGCAGCTGCTTCTGGCGGAAGTGGTTCACCAGCACGGGCGCGGCGTACAGATGGTCCACCGGCAGGTCGAAGAAGCCCTGCATCTGGTGCTGGTGGAAATCCATGCCGAGCACGCGATCGGCGCCGGCCATGGACACCATGTTCGCCATGAGCTTCGCGCTGATGGCCACGCGCGGCTGGTCCTTGCGGTCCTGGCGTGCGTACGCGAAGTACGGGATCACCGCCGTCACCCGCGCCGCGCTCGCCCGCTTCGCCGCGTCCATGAGCAGCAGCAGCTCGATCAGGTTCTCGGCCGGCGGATTGGTGGACTGGATGATGTAGACGTCGCGCCCGCGCACGTTCTCGTCGATCTTGACGAAGATCTCGCCGTCGGCGAAACGCCGGATGGTGAGGTGGCAGAGCGGCTGTCCCAAATGCTCCGCCAGCTCCTCCGACAACGCCCGATTGGCGGTGCCGCTGAGGAGAAGCATCTGGCTGCGGGACAGGGAGATCTCGGTCATAGCAAGCCGCCAAACGTAGCCGCGAGTTGGGGTTGCGTCAACGGAGCCCCTTGCGGGGCCTGTGACTTGCGTACGATCATGTTGGCTGGCCTGCCCGGCCCGATTCCTCGCGGATCGCCGAGGGCATGGCACCTGGCGCTGTCAAAATGGTAACCGATGAATGGGCAGCAGGTTACGGCCCGAGTCGAACCCGACCTCATACTTGGAGCATGAACGCGACATGCGCGTCCGATACCTGTGGCTCTCCCTCGCCGCCTTCGCCCTGTTCGGCTGCTCCAGCGCCAGCGACGTCCCCCGCGTGCCCAGCACCGTCGAGTGCCGGGACCCGGCGGGCCAGGTCATCAGCTGCAACGTGACGCTCGAGCAGCCGGGCGGGTTCACGCTCACGATCGTGAGTCGTTCGTGCGACGCCACCAACGACGAGATCCAGATTCTGCAGCCCGAGTCGATCGCCGGTACCATCACCACCAATGGTTGCGCCGAGCCGATCGGCATGCAGTGGGCGTACGGGACGACGACGCCGTTCCCGTCCGGCACGGCGATCAACCTCGTCATCGTGGCGGACCAGTACAACAATCCGCCCGGGTTGCGAGTCACCCAGATCCCGAGCAGCTCGCCGACCGCATGGCGCATGGAATTCGAGGACGGCGCGGACACGGACTTCAACGACATCGTGCTCGAGCTCCGACAGGTGCCTGCCGCCGCCGGCCTGCGCACGCGCTGAACGGTCCGCTCCCGGATACGACGACGCCCCGGTCGAGATGACCGGGGCGTCGTTCGTTCATTGGCCCTGGTGGACTCGAACCACCATTCGCGGATCCAAAGTCCGCTGTCCTGCCATTGGACGAAGGGCCAGTACCCCTGCGGAAGGTAGTCGCGGCCCCACGCCTCAGGGGAGCACGTCCGGGCCGGGGACCGGAGCAGCAAGCGTCTGCACGGCGGTGAGCGCGCCGTGCTTGCGACCGAGCATGGACGCCGCGTCGTCGCGGTCGCGCGCGTTCCGGTAGATGGCGAACAGCGTCGAGCCCGAGCCCGACATGCGGCAGACGAGCGGACGCGTGGTCACGAGCGCATCGAATGCGGCGCGTACCTCGGGCACCCTGCCGAACACCGCCGACTCGAAATCGTTGCCCGCCATCCGTCCGATGCTTCCCCAGGACGACAGCGACTCGAGGTCCAGCGCGAGCGCGCCGCGGCGCCCCGTGCTGTGCCGTGCCGCATCCACCCAGCCGTAGGCCTCGGCCGTGCCGACGCCCACGGGCGGCGTGAGCAGCAGGGCGGGCGCCGACGGGAGTGGCGGCAGGCGCAGCATCCGCTCGCCGTGACCCCACGCGAGCGCGAGCGGCGCGCCGCTCAGCAGAAACGGGACGTCGGCACCGAGGGCGGCGGCGAACTGGAGCAGCTCGTGCCGTGGCACCGGATCACCGGCGAGCCGGTTCACGGCGACGAGCGCCGCCGCCGCGTCGCTCGAGCCGCCACCCAGGCCCGCCTGCACCGGAATCCGCTTGGTGAGCGTGAGGTGGACACCGAACAGGCGGCCGGTGCCATCGAGCACGCGCCGGGCGGCCCGGACGGCGAGGTTCTGCTCGACCGGCCCGAGGTCGGCGCCACCGTCCACCGCGAGCGTGACGTCGTGCCCCTCACGGCGCTCGGCGCGCAGCGTGTCGTGCAGATCCACCAGGGTGAAGAGCGTCTCCAGCCCGTGGAAGCCGTCCGCCTCGCGTGCGAGCACGCGGAGCAGGAGGTTGAGCTTGGCGTGCGCGCGGACCTGGACGGCGCTCATGCCGCGGCGCGGCGGAGGTCCCGGAAAGCCAGTGGCGTGCGCAGCAGCGACCAGAAGCCGAGCAGCACGATGGGCAGGAAGGTGGTGGCGTGGTACGCCATCGCGTACGAGAACGCCTTGGACGACGGCACCGCGTACAGCTCGAGCACCGCGACGATCGCGGCCTCGAACGGCCCGACGTAGCCCGGCGTGGACGGCACCGATACGCCGAGCGCGAGGGCGCCCTGCAACAGCAGCGCGCCGGGCATGCTCACGTCGATGTCGAATGCGCTGAACATCACGAAGAAGGACAGGCCGTTCACCAGCCAGAGCACGAGCGACCACACCGCCACGAGCGCCATGCGGGATGGCGAACGCAGCACCGAGAGTCCGCTGGTCACGCCCTGACCAACCGAGATGAGTCGCGTCCGGAGGCGGCCCTCGGGCAGGAG
>Ga0207644_10002487_pt1 | contig 11862 bp, 12 predicted proteins | sample KBSS73metaG_FD_184326 | JGI IMG/M metagenome (GOLD analysis project Ga0207644, IMG submission 184326) | Switchgrass rhizosphere microbial communities from Kellogg Biological Station, Michigan, USA - KBS S7-3 metaG (SPAdes) (version 2) | ecosystem: Host-associated > Plants > Roots > Rhizosphere... | reverse complement strand
CGGTGTCCTCGACCGCGCCGGCGATGTAGCTCGAGCGGCGGGTGCGCAGCAGGTTGCCGCCCAGGACGTAGAGCCCCGGCGCGTCGAGGACGATGCCACCGTCGTGGCCGATCCGGCCCTTGCGGTCGAGGACCGGCAGGTCGAGCCAGGAGTGGTCTGGTCGGTACCCGGTCGCCCAGATGACAGTGGCGATGCCGCGGCGACGGAGATCGATCTGCAGCGGCGGCTCGTCGGGAACGCGCGTGGGTTCGAACCGGTGCGCGTCGTCGACTCGCTCGGGGGCCATCGCGCACGCCCATTCGTCGAACCGGTCGAGGAGGCGGTTCATCTTGAGGTCCGCGAGCCTGCACGTGTTGGCCAGGCCGCCGGAGAACAGCGCCATACCGTCGCTCGTGGTCCCGAGGCGGCCGACGACCTCGACGCCTAGGTCGGTGATGGCGTTGAGGTCGATCGTCCTGCGCGCGGCAGAGCCGAGGAGCTGGGGAGAGGGGACGTGGCGGGCACGGACGAGGTCTTCCACCTCGTCGTGACGATCGTCGAGCACGCCCGCGGCCTCGAGCCACCAGAACACGTCGCGGCCGCGGTAGGTGCGCGGCATCCGGACGTGCTCGCCGACGGCGATCGTGACCGCCAGCCCGGCGCGCGCCAACTCGTCGGCGAGTTGGATCCCCGACGCGGAGGCGCCCACGATGAGCACACCGCCGTCGTCGACGCTGTCCGGGCACTTGTAGGCGAGCGGGCTGATCGACCGAGTGCACGCCGGCAGGCCCTCGACGGCCGGCGGGATGTTGGCGACGCTCGCCGCCCCGCTCGCGATCACGACGGTGGCACAGGTCCATTCGCCGTGGTCGGTCGCGACCTCGTAGCCGTCCGGGCCGGTGGTGACCCGCGTGACGGTGGTGCCGGACTGCACCGGTGCACCGATGGCATCGGCATAACGGTCGATGAAACGGGCAACGTCCGGTGCGGTCATGTAGCCGTCGGCCTCGTCGCCGTCGTACTGCAAGCCGGGCAGTCGGGTCTCCCAGTTGGGAGTGAGGAGCCGCAACGAGTCCCAGCGCTCGGTCCGCCATGAGTTCGCCACCTCACCGCGCTCGAGCACGACGTGGTCGATCGAGCGTTCGGTGAGGCGGCGGCTCATGGCGAGCCCGTTGTGGCCGGCCCCGATGATCACGCACGTGGTGCGCATCAGGATGGTGGGGTCAGGCCGCGTGCACGGTGACGGCGGTCGGGTTGGTGATGATGTCGTAGACTGCGGAGCGCTTCTGCGACTGCGCGACCAGGGCCTCGATCTCCTCGGGCGACGCGTCGGCGTCGATGTCGAAGCGGACCGTGATCGAGCTGAACCCGTTGCGGGTGTCGGGGTCGCCACCGAGGATGCCGAGCACGTTCATCGTGCCCTCGAGCGTGGAGCTGACCGACCGGAGCTGGATGCCACGCAACTGCGCCACGGCGGCGACACCGGCAGTGAGGCAGCCGGCGAGCCCGCCGAGCACCTGCTCGACCGGCGTGGCGGCCCGGTCCTCCGAGGCGAACACCTCAGGGTGGTCGTTCTCGAAAGCGAACATCTGGCGGTGCTTGTGGTCCTGGCCGAGCCCGGAGAACCCCTCGACGGTGGTGCGGCTGTAGGTGCCGTTGACCCACGAGCAGTTCGCCCGCCAGGTGAACTCCGCCGCCTCGGGGGCCTGCATCAGCGCGTCGCGCGCTTGGACGAGGGCCTCGGCGTTGACGCCGTTGTCGACGGGGGTGGTGGTCTGGTTCATGGTGTGTTCCTTTCGTGGTTCGTGTGGTTGGGGTGGCTGATCAAGAGCAGGTGGTGGCCGGTCCCGGGCCGAGACGGAGGTAATGGCGGTCCTCCCAGAACCCCGAGCACACCAGTGACATCCGCCCGATCCGGCCGGTCTGACCGGTTGCGGCGTAGGCGTGCTGCTCCACGACCATGGCGCTCTCGCCGAGGCGGGCGCCGCGGACGCGCAACCGCCAACGCATCGAAAGCAGCGGCCCGATGTCGGTCACGGTGACGTCGGTGACGTCGAACTCGTCGACATCGCCGAACCAGCGCTCGAAGGCCTGGCCGATCGCACCCGCCCCGTGCCACTCCACGGGGCCTCTCGGGAGCATCGCGGACAGGGTGGCGTCAGCGTCGAACGCGTCGGCGAGGTGCGCGAAGTCCTGATCGGCGAGAGCATCGACGAGGATCGCGGCGGCGGCGAAGTGCGGGCCGGATGCGGCAGTAGCTTCCATGCCCGCCGTTGTACGACCGACGAGGTCCGCCCGGCATCGGGCACCTACCTGATCTTTCGGGCAGAGCAAAGATCAGGCATCCGCCCGATTCCGCGTCGCGGGATCGGGCGTACAACTGGCGCATGACCACCGTCGAGAGCGCGCTCGGTGCCTGGGGCGACTACAGCCGCGAGAACCCGTTCCCGTTGTTCGAGGACGTCCGCCGGCAGGGCCCCGTGCACCGGGTGACGCTGGCCGACGGCCACGAGGCCTGGTTGATCGTCCGTCACGCCGCGGCGCGTGCGGCCCTCAACGACCCCCGCCTCTCGAAGGACATGCAGGCGGCGTTCGCGGCCACCGGTGTGGTCGCCGAGGGCCTGCCCGGGCCGGCGTTCGCCCGGCACATGCTCGCGGTCGACCCACCCCACCACACACGGCTACGGCGCCTGGTGGCGAGCGCGTTCTCCGTCCGCCGGATCGAGGCGCTCGAACCCCATGTGCAAGCGATCGTGAACGGCCTCCTTGACACGGTCGAGCAACGCGGGCCCGAGGCGGTCGTCGATCTGGTCGCGTCGTTCGCGTTCCCACTGCCGTACACGGTGATCTGCGAGCTGCTCGGCGTACCCGAGGCGGGTCGGGCGACGTTCGGTCACGACCTCGTCGAGTTGCTCGCGCCCACGCGGACGCCCGAGGAGTACGAGCACGCGAAGCGAGCGTCGGACCGGGTCGTCGCGTTCCTGTACCGACTGGTCAGTGAGAAGCGCGCTGCGCCCGACGACGCACTGGTAAGCGCGTTGATCAGCGCACGCGACGGCGAGGACCGTCTCAGCGAACAAGAACTGCTGTCGACGATCTTCCAGCTCATCATCGCGGGCCACGACACGACCTCGACACTCATCGGGAACGGCGTCGTCGCGCTCCTCACGCATCCCGACCAGCTGGCGCGCGTGAAGGCCGAGCCGTCGCTCATGGCCACCGCAGTGGACGAGCTGATCCGGTTCGACGCGCCGGTGCCGCACGCCACGTTTCGGTACGCGGTCGAGCCAATCGAGATCGAGGGAACCACGATCCCGGCAGGGGCACAGGTCATCATCAACCTCGCGTCGGCCAACCGCGACGAGATGCAGTTCGACCAGGCGGACCGTCTTGATGTCGCGCGCGCAGACGCTCGCCATCTCGGCTTCGGCCATGGCATCCACTTCTGTCTCGGTGCACCGTTGGCCCGGGCCGAAGGACGCATCGCGCTCGGCAGCCTGTTCCGGAGGTTCCCCGACCTGCGCTTCGCCGTGCCCCTCGATGATCTTCGTTGGGCTCACGGCGACGGTCTCGTGTTGCGCGGTTTGTCGAGCCTCCCGGTCGTCCTCGCCGGACGGGCTACTTGAGTGGCTCTTCGCGGTTGCTTGCCCGCGCCCTGTCTCGAATTGATGGCGTCTGCCGGCCAGAGCTGCGGCTCTCATGGCGCGCCATCGACCCGAGCGCCAACGGCCTGCGTCGTCCCATGCCGCTCAAGCCGGGAGACAAGGCTCCCGACTTCACGTTGCTCGATCAGGACGGGACAAGGTCAAGCTCTCGGACTCAAGGGCCGCAACGCGCTCGTGTACTTCTTCCCTGCGTAGTACACGAGGGCGGGGGCAGACCGGAGACGGCCATCACCCGTCCAGGTACCGCGGCCGTCTGGCCGCCTTTCGGAGCGGGTGCTGCTCGGTTCAGAGCTCGATGGTCACGGGTGTGCTTGCCTTGTCGGTCGCGTCGCGGCCGACGATGATGCGATGGGTGCCGGTTGCCCGTTGCCACGAGCGCGAGGCCGGGTCGCGGCGGGCGAGGCGATCGCCGGGTACCGAGAGGTGGAACGGTGCCTCGGCGCCAGCTGCGACCTCGATGCGGGCGAATCCGACGAGGCGGCGCGGCGCGTCGCTGTCGGCGAGCTCGGCGTAGACCTGGATGACATCGGCGCCGTCTCGTGGCCCGAGGTTGCGAACGATGCCTCGGACGTCGATGGAGCTTCCGTCCGTGGAGACGCCGACGTGGTCGAGCTCGAAGGTCGTGTACGAGAGGCCGAAGCCGAACGGGAAGAGCGGAGCGGTGCCGTTGCGGGCGAGGTGCCACCAGCCGTGCCAGCGGTCGTAGGTGAACGTGGCGGCGTCGCGGTCGAACGGCGGGAGGTCGGCCTCGTCGACGGGCACGGAGAACGGAAGTCGGGCGGAGGGGTTGACGTCGCCGAGGAGTACGTCGGCGAGGCCTTCGCCCGCTCGGCACCCGCCGTACCAGGCCTGCACGACGGCAGGCACGGCGTCGAGCCACTCGGTCATGACCGTTGCGCTGCCGGCTTGGATCACGACGACGGTGCGACGGTTCGCCGCGGCGACGGCACGGATGAGGTCGACGTGCTCGGCGGGCAGACGAAGGCTCACCCGATCCCCGCCAAGGGAGAACCCGGATGCACGCTCGCCGAGCCAGGCCGGCCGAGTGGTCGGGGGGACCGTGCCGAGCCACGCCTCGAAGCGTTGGACCTCCTCGGGGTCATCCCCGGGCGGGAACATCGCAAGCAGCGAGGGATCGGTGGCGCCGATGTACTCACCTTCGTCGGACGCCGTGTACCCGACGACGACGATCGCCGCGTCCGCCGCCGCGGCGAGCGAAGCCGCACGCTTCGGGTCCGTCCCGTCGTCGTACTGCACGTCGGCGAACGCTCCGCCGAGCCCGTCGAGCACGGAGTGGCAGTCGAGGTCCCACACGTCGCTCGACCCGCCGTCGCCGACGTTCACCCTGCCGGCGAGCTCACCGACCACGGCGAGGCGTGAGCCGGGAGCGAGCGGTAGCACCGGCGTGCCGTCGACGGGCTCGTTGCGCAGGAGCACGATCGAACGACCTGCGACCTCACGAGCGAGTGCCCGGTGCTCCTCGGCGCCGAGGATGCTGATCGGCGGATCGTCGGTCGAGAGCACGGCGTCGAACCGCAGCATCGTCGCCAGCACGCGCACGACCGATCGGTCGACGTCCTCCCACGACGTCTCACCACGCTCGAGGGAACCGGGGAGGTGCTGGGCGCGGACCATGCGGTATGGCATCTCGATGTCGAGCCCGGCCGAGAGCGAGGTCCCGGCGTCGCGCAGCCCGAAGATCCAGTCGCTGATGACGAAGCCGTCGAAGCCCCACTCGTCGCGGAGCACGTCCGTGAGCAGCGCTTGGCTCTGTCCGGCCCACTCGCCGTTCACGGCGTTGTAGGCGGACATGACCGATGCGACGCCCTCGTCGATGATCCGCTTGAAGTGCGGCAGGTACACCTCGTGGAGGGCGACGTCGTCGACCTCGATGTCGACCGAGAAGCGAGCGTTCTCCATCGAGTTGCAGGCGAAGTGCTTCACACAGGCCATCACGTGGCGCTGCAGCCCGCGTGTGAACGCCGCGCCGAGCTCGCCGACGTGGAAGGGGTCCTCGCCGTAGGTCTCCTGTGCTCGGCCCCACGCTGGGTGCCGGAGCACGTTGACGCAGACGGCTCCGGTGAGGTTCGCCCCGGTCGCTCGGAGCTCGCGTCCGATCGCGTCGCCGACGCGCTCCTCGAGATCGGGATCCCATGTCGCCCCGCGCGCCATCGAGACCGGGAAGCACGTGGCATTGCGGGTCACCGCGCCTCGCGGACCGTCGCTGAAGCGGATGCCGGGGATGCCGAGTCGCTGTACCTCGCCGGCGACGAACGGTGCCTTGTGGTAGCCGTCGTCGCCGAGGAACGTCAGACCGGCCCACGTCGGGCCGTCGCCGTCGAGGCACCACAGCCGCTCCTGGGGCGTCATGGCCCCGAGGAGCTCCCGTGCGGCGTCGGCAGGTGCGGTGCCGGCGCGCACCGCAGCGCGCGCCTCGTCGAAGGTGTTGATGCTCATGTCGTCCCCTTCGTGGCCGCGGCGGCGTAGGCGGCGCGGATCGCGTCGTGGTCCACGGTCGGGTCGGGGTCGATCGTCGTGCCCTCGCCGAGGGACCACTGCGCTGAGATCTCGTCGGGCGCTCGCCCGGTGAGGACGGCCGCGGCTTGGACGCAGGCGCCGAGCGCGACGAGCTCCCAAGCGTCGGGGACGACCACTTCTCGGCCGGTGAGGTCGGCGACCACGCGCTGATAGGCGCGGCTGCGTGCGCCGCCGCCGATCATGACGAGGCGACCAGCGGCCTTCGGCAGGTGATCCGCGCCGGCGAGCAGGTTGCACACGACGCCTTCGACGGCGGCGCGGGCGAGCTGCTCACGGGAGGCATCGGAGCGCAACCCGCTGAGCGCTCCGGTGGCGTGGGGCCGGTTCGGGGTTCGCTCGCCGTCGAGGTGTGGGACGAGTACGACCCCGTCGGCACCGGCCGGTGCGGCGAGGGCGAGCTCGTCGAGCTCGGGCGCGGAGACGCCGAGGAGCCGAGCGACGGTGTCGGTGACCTTGGTGGCGTTGAGCGTGCACACGAGGGGCAGGTAGCGGCCGGTCGCATCGGCGAACCCGGCGACGATGCCGGCCGGGTCGGCGGTCGGCGTGTCGCTCACGGTGCAGGCGGTGCCGCTCGTGCCGAAGCTGAGTGCGACGTCTCCCGGCCGGAGTCCCAGGCCGAGGGCGGCGGCCATGTTGTCGCCGGTGCCGGCGGCGACGACCACGCCGTCCCAGTCGCCAGCGGCGGCGGCCGGTCCGAGCACCTCTGGGAACGCCTTGTGGAGGTCGAACCGATCGTCGACGAGCGCCAAGAGGTCGGTGCGATACCGGCCCTCGGAGGGAGACCACCAGCCGGTGCCTGACGCATCACCGCGATCGGTCGTCCACGACCCGGTGAGCCGCGAGGTCAGCCAGTCGTGCGGCAGGCCGATGCGTGTGACGCGCTCGAACACCTCGGGCTCGGTTCGCTTGAGCCAACGCAGCTTCGTGATGGTGAACGCAGGCACGGGGACGCTTCCGCACGCATTCGCCCACGCGTCAGCGCCGATCGACTGGAGAAGCGCCGACGCGTCGTCGGCCGACTCGGTGTCGTTCCACAGCTTTGCTGGGCGCAAGACCTCGCCTTGGTCGTCGAGCGCGACGAGGCCGTGCTGCTGGCCGGCGATGGCGATGGCGTCCACGGCTCGGCCGGTCTGGGCGAAGGCGTCCTGGAAGGCTTGCCACCAGGCCGACGGGTGCTGCTCGCTGCGCGGCGGCGAGGTGGGCGGATGAGGAGCACGCCCGGACGCGACGAGCGCACCGGTGTCGGCGTCGCGGATCTCGACCTTGCAGGCGGACGTCGAGGAGTCGACGCCGGCGACGAGCGGCATGTCAGCGGGCGCCGAGGAGGTGTTCGATCGCGAGCTGGTCGAGTCGGGTGGCCCCGTGCGAGCGCTCGCCCTTGGCGTCGGCGTCGAAGGTCTCGAACGCCGACGTGTCCCGCAGCAGCTCCTCGTACGTCTCGCCATCGGCGAGTGTCGGGACGGCGAGGTCGCGCACGCCGGCGGCCGCCATCGCCCCCTGCACCTCGGGATCGGCGCGGAACGCCGCCGCCCGCTCCTTCAGCAGGAGGTACGTGCGCATGTTGGCGGCCGCCGACGCCCACACGCCGTCGATGGCCTCGGTGCGCAGCGGCTTGTAGTCGAAGTGACGGGGGCCGTCGTAGCCGGCGGTCTCGAGGAGGTCGACGAGCGCGAACGCCGAGACCAGGTCGCCGTGGCCGAACACGAGGTCCTGGTCGAACTTCGGGCCGTGCTGGCCGTTGAGGTCGATGTGGAACAGCTTCTCGTGCCACAGCGCTTGGGCGATGGCGTGGACGAAGCTGAGGTTGGACATCTGCTCGTGGCCGACCTCCGGGTTCAACCCGACCATCTCGTGGTGCTCGAGCGTCGAGATGAACGCCAGCGCGTGGCCGATCGTCGGCAGGTAGATGTCGCCGCGGGGCTCGTTCGGCTTGGGTTCGAGTGCGAAGCGGATGCCGTAGCCGCGGTCCTTGACGTACTGGGCGAGCGTGTCGATTGCTTCACGGAAGCGGTCGAGCGCGGCGCGGTGGTCCTTGGCGACGTCGACCTCGCTGCCCTCGCGGCCGCCCCAGAACACGTACGTCCGGGCGCCGAGCTCGGCGGCAAGATGGAGGTTCCGCATGACCTTGCGCATCGCGAACCGGCGAACGTCACGGTCGTTGGCGGTGAAGGCGCCCTCCTTGAACACCGGGTGGGTGAACAGGTTCGTCGTCACCATCGGCACAACGAGTCCTGTCGCGTCGAGCGCGTCACGGAAGCGCTTGAGGTCGCGCTCGCGCTCGGCGGCGTCGAGCTGGAACGGCACGACGTCGTCGTCGTGGAACGTGACGCCGTAGGCGCCGAGCTCGGCGAGCCGGTGCACCGACTCGACGGGGTCGAGCGGGGGCCGGGTCGCGTCGCCGAACGGGTCGCGGGCCTGCCAGCCGACGGTCCAGAGGCCGAAGGTGAACTTGTGCTCGGGCCGCGGCGTCTCGGTCATGCGGTCGCCTTCCAGGGTCGGGTGGGGACGAGCTCGGGGTCGGCGAAGATCGGGTCGAGCGCGACGGCGGCGGCGCCGATGACGGCGGCATCGACGCCGAGCTGCGACGGAAGGACCTCGCACGGGTGCCACCGCCCGCCGAGGGTCGTGGCCGCGAGGTGGTCGGCGATGGCACTCGTGAGCTGCTCGCCGTGGGCGACGAAGGTGCCGCCGAGGATGATGGCGTCGGGGTCGAGGAGGTGGACGACGCTGCGCAGCGCGGTCGCGAGCGCGTTGGCGACGGCGACGCGGCTGGCGCGCCGGTCGCGACCGGCGATCGTCTCGAGACATCCCCGTGCACCGCACGCGCAGCGCTTGCCGTTGGGGTCGACCACGAGATGGCCGATCTCGCCGCCGAAGCCGTGCGCGCCACGGGCGAGCTCGCCGTCGACGACCATCCCGGCGCCCACGCCAATCCCTCCCGATACGTGGACGAAGGAGCGACGCCCTCGGCCGGCGCCGAACCGGTGCTCGGCGATCGCAGCGAGGTTGGCTTCGTTGTCGACGACGAGCGGGAGTTCGAGATCGGTGGCGACGCGATCGAGGTCGGCGTCGAACCAGTGCAGATTCGGTGCGACGTGCAGCGTTCGCGTACCGGCATCAACGAGTCCGGGGACGGCCAGCGTCGCACCGACGACGTCGAACCCGTCGAGCGCCTCGGTTGCCGCATCGTGGAGCCGGTCGAGGACACGCCGTCCGGACGCGCTGCGGTTGTCGTGCTCGTGACGCACGCATGACCGAACCGCGCCGGTCAGGTCCACGACGGCGGCGGCGACGTGGTCGGCGTCGATCTCGAGTCCGAGGCCGGCGACGCGGCGGCCCGACAGCGCGACGTCGGTGCCCGGCCGGCCGGCCACGCCGGTCCGGGCGGTCGTCCGCTCCTCGACCAGGTCGCGTTCGAGCAGGTCGGCGACGAGGGCCGACGCCGTCGCCTTCGTCACGTCGAGATCGCGTGCCAGCTCGGCTCGTGACCGGGGCCCGTCGTCCGCGAGGCGGCGCAGGACCTGCGACAGGTGGTGGGTACGCGCTCGCACATTCGTACAGTAGCTGAACTAATCTCCGGCGATGCCCACGGTCGACCCCCAGCTGACGCCCATTCTCGACCTGTTCGGTGGCGAGCTTCCCGTCAACCATGCCTACGGCACGGCCGAGCACGCGCTCACCTACGCCGAGCGTCTCCAGGAGATCGGCGTCGACGACGTGATGTTGATGATCCAGATGGGCACCGTGCCCCAGGAGGTGTGCATGGAGACGATCCGCCAATGGGGTGAGAAGATCATCCCGCGGTTCCGTTGACCTTCGCACGCCTTCCTCGAGGCGATTCGCGCGCGTGAGCGTCGTCGGCTCGGGAGCATGCAACTAGCGTCGCGGTCATGCCGCTCAAGCCCGGTGACAAGGCCCCCGTGTTCACCCTGCTGAACCAGGCCGGCGAGAAGGTCAAGCTGGCCGACTTCAAGGGTCGCAAGGTGCTCGTGTACTTCTACCCCAAGGCCGACACGCCCGGGTGCACGCAGCAAGCGTGCGCGCTGCGCGACGCCCGCCCCGACATCGGCGACACGGTCGTCCTCGGCATCAGCCCCGACAAGCCGGCGAAGCTCGAGAAGTTCGACACCAAGTACTCGCTCGGCTTCCCGCTGCTGGCCGACGAGGACCACGCGGTGGCCGAGGCCTACGACGTGTGGACCGAGAAGTCGATGTACGGCCGGAAGTACATGGGGATCCTGCGCTCCGCCTTCCTCGTCGACGAGAAGGGCAAGATCGAGCAGGCCTGGTACAAGGTCTCGCCCAAGGACACGGCCACGAACCTCGTGAAGTCGCTGGGGTGACCGACCCGGCATCGCTGATCCCGCACCGCGCGCCGTTCCTCCTGCTCGACGACGTCACGGCCATCGAGCCGGGGCAGCGCGCCGAAGGCGTGTGGACGCTCACGGGGGAGGAGGCGTTCTTCGCCGGCCACTTTCCAGGCCGTCCGACGTTGCCGGGGGTGCTCATCGTGGAGTCGCTGGCCCAGTTGGGCGCGTGTGCCGTCCTCGCCGACGAGCGGTACGTCGGGAAGCTCCCGCTCTTCGGCGGCATCGACTCGGCCCGCTTCCGCCGCCAGGTGGTCCCGGGCGACACGCTGACGCTGGAGGTCGAGCTCGGCCGCATGTCGGCGCGGGCGGGCAAGGGTCACGGGGTGGCGACCGTCGGGGGCGAGGTCGCGTGCGAGGCCGATCTCTTCTTCGTGATCGTGGATGCCGGCTGAACCTCGTGTAGAAAGTCCGGCCATGCAGTGGACTCGTCGCACCGGTCTGATCGTCGTGCTCGCCCTCGTCGGCGCCCTCGGCCTCGCCGGGTGTGGCAAGAAGACCCTGCCGGCGCTGTCGGGGTTGCCGAACGGGACGACCACCACCACGGTTGCCACCACGACCTCGACCACCGCCAAGTAATCCGCGGCCGCGGGGCCGGCCCTTTGCCATGCTGAGGCCATGCGCCATCGCACGACGGCCGAGCTGGAAGCCGCCCTCGATCACGTCCGTGCGTCGCCGGCCGACCTCGGCACCGTCGAGCTGATCGTGCGCCGCCCCGCGGTGGACGAGCGCGAGGTGCTCGACGTCGGCGTGCTCGATCCGGCGCACGGTCTGGTGGGCGACACGTGGAAGGACCGGGGGAGCAAGCACACGCCCGACGGCACGGCCGAGACGATCGCCCAGCTCAACGTCATGAACGCCCGCATGGTCGCCGCGCTCACGCCTGACGACCCGGCCCGCCGCCCGCTGGCCGGCGATCAGCTGTTCCTCGACCTCGACCTCAGCATCGACAACCTGCCGGCGGGCACGCGGCTCGCCCTCGGCGCCGCGGTGATCGAGGTGACGGCGAAGCCCCACCTCGGCTGTGACAAGTTCGTGGCCCGCTTCGGCGTCGAGGCCATGCGGTTCGTCAACGGCGAGCTCGGCCGTGAGCTGCGCCTGCGCGGGTTGAACGCCATGGTCGTGCAACCGGGCGAGGTGCGCACGGGCGACCTGGTGCGCAAGCTCAGCAGCCGGTGATCTGCGTCTGCGACCGCGCCGTGACGACGTAGCGGTTCTTTGTGGCTCTCCTGACACATCTGTGGGACGGCTTGTAGCTGATCCGCGGTAGCACCCCGTCTCGTTCGTACGTTTCCGAGCTGTCTGACGGCTAC
>Ga0207644_10002486_pt1 | contig 11865 bp, 14 predicted proteins | sample KBSS73metaG_FD_184326 | JGI IMG/M metagenome (GOLD analysis project Ga0207644, IMG submission 184326) | Switchgrass rhizosphere microbial communities from Kellogg Biological Station, Michigan, USA - KBS S7-3 metaG (SPAdes) (version 2) | ecosystem: Host-associated > Plants > Roots > Rhizosphere... | reverse complement strand
GGTGCATGGCGAAGCCGCTGGGCGGACCGAAGTACGAGCTGAGGGAGCCGACGCACCTGCTCGGCGCGTTCGTATCGCGGACCAGTTGGGGCCTGGTGCTGTTCGGCGCGATCCTCACCATTGGCGGGGCCGCGGGGTCGATGGCGGCTATCTACGACGTCTCCACCGGACGGGCGAGCGTCGGCGAGGTGTTCAAGGCATCGCGATCTTCATCGAGGGCTGGATCGCCGAAAGGATCGCCCCCACCTATGACGCCGAGCTCGAAAAGACACACGCCTACGCATTGTTCCTGCTACTGATTCCGGGGTTACTGCTGCTGTTCTTCAACCTCGTCCCGTTCTTCAAGCGCGGCACGGAGTTTCAGGTCCGCCCCGACGGATCGGTGACGGTGCGCCAAGGGGACAGCTGGGAACCGCTGATCGAGTACCAGTACTCGACCGTCACGGCCGACGGCACGACCATCGAATTCACCCCGCCCCCCGACGGTCCGCCTGCGATCGTGCTGCCGCAGGACCGGGTGTTCTGGCGCGAGTACGGTGCGCGGTTGCCCGCCAAGGTCAGCGCCGAGTTCTTCCGGCGGCTGCTGGCCGGAAGGGGATTCGACGTGGAGTCGGCGCCGTCGAGCAGTAGCTTCACCGCACAACGGAAGTGACGAGGGTCCGGTCGGGCAGACTGGTCGCGTGCAGCTGGTAAGCATCGATGACGTCCGCGCGGCCGCCGAGCTGATCCGGCCCTATGTCCTGCGCACGCCGTTGGTTCCGGCAGGTTGGGCCGACGACGACCGGCCGCTGTGGATCAAGCCGGAGAACCTGCAGTCGATCGGGGCCTTCAAGGTTCGGGGCGCCTTCAATGCGATCGGACATCTCGACGAATCCGTGCGCACCCGCGGTGTCGTCGCCTATTCCAGCGGCAACCACGCCCAGGCTGTTGCGTACGCGGCGGCGGTGTACGCGGTGCCCGCCCATATCGTCATGCCTCGCGAGACACCGGGCATCAAGGTCGAGGCGACCCGAAGCCACGGCGCCGAGGTGGTGTTGTGCGGTGCGGGCCAACGCGAGAAGGTGGCCGCGGAGGTAGTCGAGCGGACGGGCGGCGTGCTTGTCCCGCCCTTCGACCACCCCGACATCATCGCCGGGCAGGGCACCATCGGGCTCGAGATCGCTGAGGATTTACCCGCGGTCGACAACGTGCTGGTGCCCGTCAGCGGCGGCGGCCTCGCATCGGGCATCGGCACCGCGATCAAGGCGCTGTGCCCCGACGCGCGCGTCTTCGGTGTCGAACCGGAATTGGCGGCCGATACGGCGGAGAGCCTTCGTCTGGGCCGTCGGGTGGACTGGTCGATCGAGGACCGGAACCGCACGATCGCCGACGGGCTGCGGTCACAGCCGTCCGAGTTGACGTTCGCACACCTGCAGAATGTGCTGGATGGTCTGATCACGGTGTCGGAGAACGAGATTCGTGCCGCCGTGCGCGAACTCGCGCATCGAGCGCATCTGGTGGCCGAACCGAGCGGTGCGGTCGCGCTGGCAGCCTATCGGCAGGGTGCGACGCCGCCCGGTCGCACGGTGATGATCCTGTCCGGCGGCAACATCGAACCGCCAATGCTGCAAGAGATTCTGGCGGGCTGAGTCAGGCAGAGACCGGGATTACCAACGGGACGGCGATCTCACATTTCTGGTGCATCGAGTGCACCCAGGCGTCCTGCTCGGCCGCGGCCTTCAGGCAGCGGCGACGGCCCGTCCAGCCGCAAGAGCACGTGGCAGTTGAATGCCCGAACCCGAAGTTGTGCACGGCCACCACGCCTTGCGACAGGACGTCGGGACGCGGGAAGTGCCCGACATCGATTACGTCACTCGGTGCAGCTACCGACATCAGTGCGCCTCCTACGTCGACCCGACCTCGTTGTCTGTCAGACGCGCGAACTCGCGATCCGGTTCCCATGCTGAACCGGGTTGTGAGCGAATTCGGTTTCGGCCGGATAACGAGTTGGCCACGCCGGGTTAGTGGACGCCCTCCATCAGCCTGCTGATCCACAGTCCGATCGCGAACACCACGACGCCTGCGAAATTGGCGACGGCCCCGATGATCCCGAAGTAGCCGAACTCGCGCGCCGGATCGTGGTAGCGGGCAAGCACTCCCGACATGGCGGTGCCAAGGCCGGCCGAGAAGAAATACAGCGCCATCATCTGAGCCCGAAACGCCTCTGGCGCACGCTTTGTCCTGACCGAGAGCTCGATTGGCGACAGTAGTAATTCAGAGATCGCGAACACCGCCATGATGCCGACGACCAGCAGATTGGGCACCGTCTTGCCGAAACAGCAGGAACACCAAGCCCATCCGATCACGCGTAGGCGAATTTTCGCGGTGCGGTCGGTGCGCGGTTGCCCAGTCTTATCCACATCATCGCGAAAAGCGGTGGGAGCAAGATGATCCAGACAGGCTCGATCGAGCCGATCCAGATTGATCGCAGCCGCCGCACGCGGTGCTGCCGGCAAGCGCGGCCTCAAGCACGCCGCAGAGCTAACGTCACGGCGGGGACTTAGGTCACGCGTTACTGGGACCTTCGCGACTTACGCGGCCCGACTCAGCAACCACACGATTAGCCATGAGCAGGATTTTGATCGCAGCAGCGTTGACAGCACTCTCACTAGGGACAGCGCCCGCGGCGGGGGCGGCCCCGCTTTGTAGTGGACCCAACCCCAACCCGATCCTCTGTACAGGGCCAGTTTTTGGGGACCCCTCCACCTGGGGGCCGACCTTTGGCCAGCCCGATACCTGGGGACCGACCTTTGGCCAGCCCGATACATGGGGACCAAGCCTCGGGAACCCCAACGGCTAACCCACCGCAGGAGCAGCAGGCCAAGCAGCAGCCGAACGGCTCCCAGCGGCCCGAAACTATCCCCTGGGGCCGGGTGGAACAGGCGGCAACGAACACCGCCGTTCTCCTCCTCGGACTGCAGCGTGGTTTGCACTGGCCGTGGCTTAAGCGTACACCAACCTTGCAGGGGTTTGGTACACCAAACTTGTTGCGCTGCAATAGAAGTGCCAACACGCTGGCATAAAACTGGAGTCGGGGACCGAGTGGCCGCTAATCACTAATAGTGAGCCGTATTGCAGCGCGGGGGTACCGGCGCGAACTGGCCGTAGTACACCAAGGGGTACGGGATATTAGCCGAGGATGGTGAGCATCCCGTAGAACGAGAAGCGCTCCCATAACTCGACCCCGAAGAGGTTGACCAAGCCAACTGGGTGGCCGAACAGTGTGCGTTCGGCGGATCCGCCTTCCGTCTGTGGCCGATGACGTCCAGCGATCCGTGGGCAAAGAGCCCACCGGGTGATGGGCAGGAGTTTCATGCGGCACAGCACATTTCGGCATCCGGATAGTCGGGCCGAGCGCCACGCCCGACGAGCCCCAACGAACGGGTGCAGGTAGTGTCACCCCGATAGGTGGACGTCCGAAGGGATGTGAGTGGACGCCGTACTCGGCTTATCGGTAACGCCGTCTGCCGTCGGCCTCGTTCTCGTCGAAGGGCAGGACGCCGACGGCGCCACCGTGGACCGCGATGCATTCGAGGTCGGGGTTCGCGGTCGGTGCAGTGCCCTGCAAACCTCCGAACAAGCGGCCGCAGCAGTATTACGCAGTGAGGCCATCGCCGCGACGCATGGTCACCGGCTGCATTCCATCGGTGTGACGTGGAGTGACGACGCCAACGCCGAGGCCTCACTGCTGCTGAAGTCGCTGAGCGATTCCGGTTTCGACAATGTCGTCGCGGTGCGCCTGCCGGAGGCGACAGAGGCGTTGGCGCGGGGGATCGCCGAGGTCATCGGTTATGGCACCACCGCGGTATGCGTGCTCGAGCCAGAGACGGTGATCGCGCTGATCGTGCATCTGCGCGACGGCTCGGTGCAGACCTCGGTCAACCGCAGGATCGTCACCGAGGAAGACCTGGTCCGGTGGCTGAGCACCCTGTTCACCCGCGCCGACTGGCAGCCAGAGGCCCTCGTGATGGTCGGGTCCGGCGGCGACGACGAGCTGATGCCGATCCTGGAACAGGCACTGTCGGTGCCGGTCTTCGCGCCCGCAGAAGCCCAGCTGGCCCTCGCGCGTGGCGCTGCGATGGCATCCGCGCAGAATGTCGAGTCGAGCTTCGTCGACGACGCCCATCACTTCGAGGCCCATCACTTCGAGCAGCAAAAACCTGAGGAGCGCCGGCGTCGGCCATTGGGACAGACCGGCCCGCTGGCTCTACTGGTGGCGGGGGTGCTGACGTTCACCGTGTCGGCGTCGGTCGCGGTCAGCCTGCAGCTGGTGCCCAAGAAGGAAACGGCCTCCTCCGAACCACAACCCGCGGCCAAGATCTCTCCCGAGCCGCCCGCCGTCGTCACTCAGATGCAGGCGCCGCTCCCGGTCGCTCCACCAATCGTCGCGCCCCCACCTGTGGTCACCCCCGCCGATGCACCGCCCCCACCCGTCTACAGCGAGACGCCGGTCGGCCTTCCCGACGTCCCCGCAGCGGCCACCGGCGAGCCGCCCGTCGAAGCTGTTCCTGCCGACCCTGCAGCGGTCCCGCCGCCTGAGGGCGCTCCGCTGCCGCCCGAGCAATTGCCCCCACCCGTGGCGCCCGTCACGACCGAACGCCCCGGCATCATCAGCCGCATCAGGGACCGGCTGCATCGGGATGAGGAAGTAGCGCCGCCTCCCGACGCCCCACTCCCGGCCGCGCCTGCAGAGCCGGTACCCGCGCCACCGCCTGGGGACGCCCCGCCGATCCTGCCGCCCGCCTGATCCACGTACCGACCGGCGCTGTAGCTACGATGCGCCGGCGCGACATGCGGACGCATCCTGACTTGCGGTTACCCGATGTCGCAGCGCAAGCCAACTAGGATGAAAGCTTGCTGATCGCCCATCACGGAGGAATGTGAAAAGTGCGTAGAGCCGTTCGAAATCTGCTTGCCGTGGTGGGCATTACAGCGATCGCGACAGCCGGGTCCGTCGCCAACAGTGCGGCCAGCGTCCCCACGCCGACCGAGGTGGTCAGCATTTCGCCGAAACCCGGCCAGAAGGTAGGGGTGGCGATGCCGGTGACGGTGACGTTCGCGCAGTCTATCGCCGACCGCGCGGCCGCCGAGCGCACCATTTCGTTCACCTCACCCGCGACCCCCGCGGGCTCGTTCAAGTGGCTCAATGACCGTGTCGTGCAATGGAATCCGAAGGGATTCTGGCCCGCTCATTCGAATATCATCGTGACGGCAGGCGGCGCCAAGACGTCGTTTGAATCCGGGGCGGCCACCGTGGGTGTCGCCGACATCGATGCGCACACCTTCACGGTCAGCATGGACGGCCAAGTCGTTCGCACCATGCCCGCTTCGATGGGCAAGCCAAGGCACCCAACTCCAATCGGATCGTTTTCCGCGCTGGAGAAGCAGGTCAGCGTGGTGATGGACTCGCGGACCATCGGCATTCCGCTGTCCGATCCGGAGGGCTACCGGCTGACCGTCAGCGACGCGGTTCGCGTCACCTGGGGCGGGGTCTATGTGCACTCCGCACCGTGGTCGGTGGCCTCACAGGGCAATTCGAACGTCAGCCACGGCTGCATCAATCTCAGTCCCGAAAACGCCGACTGGTACTACAACACCGTCAACATCGGTGACCCGATCATCGTTCAGCAATAGCGTGCAGGTTTTTCGCGGTAGGTGAGGTCGCGACGGTCGCCATATCGGGGTAGGTGCCGAGCACACGATCGGCGGTACCCGAACTGGTCACCGTGAACCAGTAGTGCTCGTTTTTGTAGTGGTGATTGCGATGGTTGCGCCAGATAGCGCGGTACACAGTGGTTTTCGGCTTGTAGTCACTGTGGACGAGATAGTGGGTCCATTCGTAGACCAGACCCATCGCGGCGATGATGACCAGATAGGTCAGTCCCATCCCGAGTCGCGGAAATGCCAGCAGCGCAACGGCAACCGTAAGCGGAAGCACCCACGACACCAACGACTTCCACGGGATGAAGATCAACGGAACGCTGCGCGGGTCGATGTGATGCGCCCGGTGTTCGCGGGAGAGCAGCGGATCAATGGTCAGCGGGCCGAGACGCTTTGGGCGCCAATGCAAGATGAACACGTGGATGATCCACTCGAAGAACGGGAACACCGCGATCATCGCCAGCGGCACGAACGCGTCGGTCATCTGCCAGTCTCCGACCGCGATCCGCGCGGTCAACGCGATGACGAATACCGCGCCAATCATCCACGGGGACGGGTGTTTCCAGAATTCGCGGCCCGCGTCGGCGAGCGTGAAACCTTTGCGCGTGGACCGCTCGGTCGTGGTGGTCAACGTTGCTCCTCCAGGTTGTCGATAACGGTAAGCAGCCCGACGGTTGCGGGCTCGAGTAGGTCCTGCGCGGCTTTGCGTGCCCGTCCGGGATCACCCGCCGTGATGGCGTCGGCGAGTTCGCGATAGGCCGCAGGGCGACCGACCTCGTCGGCCATCACGGTGGCCAGCGCTGCGAGTGCGGGCTCATAGGTGGCGCGAAGCGTGTTGTACATCAACCGAAAAGCGATCGAGTCCGCCCCGTCGACCACGTGGTCCCAGAAGGCCAACGCGAGCCGCTGCTGCTCGACGGGGTTCTCCTCGTCGGCCAGCTTCTGCAGCACGTCATCGAACAGCGCAGCCAATTGCGGGGGTCGCCGCGCTGCCGCGAGCTCGGCGACCTTGGGCCCGTTGTGAAGTCGCGTCTCGAGGATGCTGCGCACAACGGACAGGTCGAGCTCGCCGCCGCGGATCAGCAGGCGGGGGAGCAGGTCGAGACCGGCGTGGCGGCGGAAGTCGCGCACGTGTGTGGCGTCGCCCTGACGCACCTCCACCAGCCCGGCCGCAGTCAGCCGCTTGAGCGCCTCACGCACCGCAGGCCGGGACACCCCAAGCACTTCGGCGAGCCTGCGCTCGCTGGGCAAGGTCTCGCCCGGCTGCATCTCACCGCTGAGCACCTCGGTGACGATCTGGTCGAAGACGTCCTCGGGCACGGATCGCCGGTTGACAGGTTGCAGCGCCATACGGCCACCCTGCCAGGCAGATGGCCAGAGGTCAAGTGGTCTTACCAGTTGCTGTTATGCGTTGGAGAGCTGCGCCTTCATCGCCTCGGCCAGCGTCAGCATGCCCGACATCGGGCGCACCATCACCATCAACTCGCTGATCGCCCCGTGCTCATCGAGATGGATGAAGTCGCATCCCTCGATCTGCTTGTCGCCGACGCGGGTCTCGAACACCAGGGCGTGGTCGCGCGCGTCCTCGGCGCCGATCTCGCGCGTATAGCGGAAGTCTTCGAACACCGCCATGACCGCCTCCAGCAACCGGCGCACCGCGTCGCGGCCCTGATACGGCTTGAAGACGGCCGGACTGCGAAACACCACGTCTTCGCGCATCAGTGCGACTGCGGCATCCAGATCACGGGCTTCGATTGCGCGACGGAAGGGATGCACCACTTGACCACCTCATTAGTCAACAAGTTGAATAGGTGCAAATGATACTAAGTGCCGATCGGAAGGCCGTCTAGATGGCGTTGCGTCACGCACTGCTCGCCGCGTTGCTGGAGGGCGAGGCCTCGGGGTATCAGCTCGCCAAGCGCTTCGACGTATCAGTCGCGAACTTCTGGTCGGCCACCCCGCAACAGCTCTATCGCGAACTCGACCGCGTCGAAGCCGAAGGACTGGTCCACGCGCGCCTGGTGCGCCAGCAGCGGCGGCCCGACAAGAGGGTGTTCACGCTGACCGAGGCCGGGCGGGCTGAGCTACATCGGTACACCGCCGCCCCGGCCAAGCCGGTGGCGATGCGCGACGAGCTGCTGGTCAAGCTACAAGCCGTCGACGTCGGCGACGCGCCCGCCGTCACAAAGGAATTGACGGCGCGCCTAGAGCGGGCGCGCTCCAAGTTGGCCACCTACGACCGTCTGCTCGCCGACATGCTCGACGGCCGCGACGAAGACAGTTTCACGCGCGACTCCGACCGGATCGGGCCCTATCTGACGTTGATGGGCGGGCGGATGTACGAGCAGACGAACATCAAGTGGTGCACCGCGGCGCTCGAGGTGCTCAGCACTGAGCTTCGATCCGGAACGTCGCGGTGACGTCCTTGCTCGGGTTGTCGGCGAAGTTGCCGTCGGCGGACCCGGTGATGGTGTACCTGCCGCCTGCACCGCTCACCTCGGCCTTGCCGATGTCGCCCCAGGAGGTACCGGAGAAGCCGCCGAAGTCGCGAAAGTCGACCGACTTGACGCTGACCTTGTCGCCGGTGTCGAGGACCGCGGTGAAACCCTTCGCCTTGTCAGGGGTTTCGATGGTCCACGCCCACCCCGTCTGAGAGCAGGTCACCGCGTGCGGATTGCCGGTGTCCTTACCGTCGATCATCACCTTCGCCGTCGTTCCGCCAAGCGCGGGCGGCTGCCCGCCGCAGCCGGCCAGTCCGAGAGCGAGCGCCGCCGCGGTCACCGCAATGTGTCGGGTCTGCATGTCGCCAGACTCTATTACCCGCGCAGTGCCGCGGCGGTCGTTTCGTCCGCGGGAAGGAACGCCTCGATGCTCAGCTCCGCAGCGGTCAGGTCCAACGCGGTGCCGAACGTCGTGACCGTGCTCAGGAACGTCAGCACCCGCCCGTCGGCGCCGTAGAGCTCAAGAGGCACCGCGACGCCACCGAATTCGCGGGTCTCCTCGAAACCGCCCGGGTAGGACTCGATCTCGGCGAGCAGCCCGGAAAGCTCGGTCGACCCGCTGACCGAAACCTCGCGACGCAGCCGCTCGATCAGGTGATGGCGCCACTGGCCCAGATTGCGGATGCGCGGGGCCATCCCTTCGGGGTGCACCGCAATTCGCAGCGCGTTCGGTCGCTCGAGCAGATGCGGGGCCACGCCCTCGAGCAACACAGCGGCGCCAGCGTTGGCGTTCACGATTTGCCAGCCGCGGTCGACGACCACGCAGGGAAATGGGTTGTACGCGTTGAGGACTCGCTCGATGCCCTCGCGCACGGCGCCCATGTCGGGGTCGTCGAGCGGGCGTTCGCGGTAGACCGGTGCCAGCCCGGCGGCCATCAGTAGTTGGTTCTGCTCGCGCAGCGGCACGTCGAGCACGCCCGCCAGCCGCAGCACCATGTCGCGGCTAGGCGCCGATCTGCCCGTCTCGATAAAACTGACGTGGCGTGCCGATACGTCGGCCTCGATCGCGAGGTCGAGTTGCGACAGCCTTCGGCGCTGCCGCCACTGACGCATCAGCGAACCGAACGGCGGGCTGGAGACCTGGGCGACGGTGGTCACGCGCCCAGTTTTACGCACCGCGGGGGAGCGCAGCCACTACCTGAGAGGTAATTGCGCCGCTTACCTCAGCGCAGCACTCCCTGAGCTGCTGATCCGCAGGGAAAATCAGCGGCGCTGTCCGCCCAGTGCCCGACCACCGGGACCAGAGACGGCCGATAGGCGAGAACTGCCGCGGCGATGATCACGCCCATGTCGTGCTGAGAAACACGCTGCTCACCGGTATTGACTATCGAGGCCACACTGGCGTCGTCCTGCGGAGAGGCGCTCAGTTGGTCCACGAGCTCATGAGCCCAAACGACCATCGCCTCGGGATCGGGGGAGGCCACGCCGTTCTGGTCGAGCAAGTGCAGATAGGACGCGTCGGCTTGGGTGTTGGGGGCGGCCGACGCCGCCGGAGCGCCGACCATCAGGCCGAACACCGCCATCAACAGCGCTACCGCCTTGAGAACAGTCATGATGTTCTCCTTCACGTCCGCTGTCCGGAGTACGACCTGTTCCTGATACCACCGTGCCAACATCGCGGGACAAGCGCCACTGTCACTACGTCTCAGGTAATTGCGCCGCTTACCTCAGCGCGGGAAAGTCGAGACATGACCGAGCAGGAGATTCCCCAGTGGTTGCGCTTCGTGCTGATCTCGGACCGCGCGGGGTCGGCTTGGTACATCGGCGCCGGCTTCTTCTTCGCCCCGGCGCTGGCCGTGCTGTCGCCGTGGCCGACGCTCACCGCGGCGTGCTGGGTGATCATCGGCCTGGCCGGGTTGTGGCTCGGCCTCCTCGGCATCGCGATGGCCACGGGTCTGGCGATGGTGCTGCGAACGGGCGCCGAGATACCAGAGGATTATTGGCGGTCGATCATCGACTATCCGGCTAGTGCGCCACCGCGTGTTTCCCGGTGTAGTCGACCTGCCAGTGCTTGATTCCGTTGAGCCAGCCAGATCGCAGCCGTTCGGGCGGTGAGATCGGCGTGAGGTTGGGCATCTCGTCGGCGATCGCGTTGAAGATCAAGTCGATTGTCATCCTCGCCAGGTTCGCGCCGACGCAGTAGTGTGCGCCGGTGCCGCCAAATCCCACGTGCGGGTTGGGATCTCGCAAAATGTTGAACGTGTACGGATCGTCGAAGACGTCCTCGTCGAAATTGGCCGAACGGTAGAAGATCACCACGCGTTGGCCCTTCTTGATCTTCACGCCCGAGAGCTCGGTGTCCTCCAGCGCGGTGCGCTGAAACGACGTCACGGGGGTGGCCCAGCGGACGATCTCGTCGGCCGCGGTGGCGGGGCGCTCCTTTTTGAAAAGCTCCCACTGGTCCGGGAATTCGGTGAACGCCATCATGCCCTGGGTGATCGAGTTGCGCGTCGTCTCGTTGCCGGCGACCGCAAGCAGAATGACGAAGAAGCCGAACTCGTCGTCGGTGAGCTTGTGTCCCTCGACATCGGCCTGGACGAGTTTGGTGACGAGGTCGTCGCCGGGATTCGCGCTTCGCTGCGCGGCCATCTGCATGCCGTACATGATCAGTTCGATCGACGCCGCCATCGGGTCGTTGCCGCCGAACTCCGGATCCTGGTCGCCGACCATCTGGTTCGACCAGTCGAAGAGCTTCTTGCGGTCCTCCTGCGGGACGCCCATCAGGCCTGCGATCGCCTGCAGCGGAAGCTCGCACGACACCTGCTCGACGAAATCACCGGACCCTTCCGCGGCGGCGGCCTTGACGATGTTGTGTGCCCGCTCGCGAAGCTCGTCGCGCAGCGACTCGACGGCGCGCGGGGTGAATGCGCGCGAGATGATCTTGCGCAGGTGGGTGTGGTGCGGGGCGTCCTGATTGAGCAACACGACCTTTCCCCGCTCCAATGACTCGGGGTCGGCATCGTCGCGGTATCGCGGTAGGGCGGTCTGCTTGTTACTGGAGAACACGTCGCTGCGCAGCGACACCTCCTTGACGTCCTTGTGTTTGGTCACCACCCAGTACCCGCTGTCGCCGAAGGCGCGATACTCCTCGCCTCGTTCGTGCCACCAGATCGGCGCCACCTTGCGCATGTGCGCCAATTCCTCAATGGGCAGGCGTTCGGCGTAGACGTCTGGATCGGTGAAATCGAAACCGGGTGGGAGGTCCGGAGACGGCATAGATTCACTCCTGGTGGTGAGATTGTCTAGTGCTCTAACGCATTGCTACACCACAGATGGGGACCGGTGCGGCGGGTTAGGCGAATCTCCAAGTGAAACGTGTTCCCGAAACGGGAAAATCTAATTAACCGCTTCGTCACAGCAACCCCAGATGTAACAATTTTGTCAGCCAGACGGAAGCACCTAGTAGCAACGCGCTATCCGGAAGGGGCACGGGTGAGGACGAAGAGCGGAGCAAGAACCACGCTCGCTGTGGCTTCGGGCGCACTAGGAGTCATTACAGCGATGACCTTCAGCGTGCCGACGGCCCTGGCCGACCCCTTCCCGCTCATTCCCGGACCCCCTCCGGCGCCCGCCGAACCGGCGGCCCCCGCGCCCGGACCGGCACCTGGGCCAGCGCCTGATGCCACCGTGCAGGCCGCCGCAGGCACGCTGCCGACGCCACCCG
>Ga0207644_10002472_pt1 | contig 11910 bp, 15 predicted proteins | sample KBSS73metaG_FD_184326 | JGI IMG/M metagenome (GOLD analysis project Ga0207644, IMG submission 184326) | Switchgrass rhizosphere microbial communities from Kellogg Biological Station, Michigan, USA - KBS S7-3 metaG (SPAdes) (version 2) | ecosystem: Host-associated > Plants > Roots > Rhizosphere... | reverse complement strand
CTTGCCCAAGCGCCGGAGGGGGTTCCAACGAACATACTCGCGGACCGCCTGCGCCGGCTCGAGGAGGCTGGCATCATCGAAAGCGCTGCGTACCAGGAGCGGCCGGTGCGTTACGCGTATACGCTGACGGACAAGGGAAACGATCTCGGCGAGCTGCTCGGCGCGCTCGTGCGCTGGGGCAAGAAGCACATTCCCGGCACCCGCACGCTCAGCGAAGCCGCGGCCGCCGCGCGCAAGGGAAAATAACGCCGGCGGGCTACTTCATTGTCTCCCGCTTCATCTTCTCGTCCATTTCTTTGCTCCACTTCTTCTCCGCCTTGCTCACGTCTTCCTTCATCATGCCGTCCTTCTTCATCTCGCCCGCCATCGGCTCCTTCATTCCCATCGGCTTCGCGGGTGTTGCTGAAGGCGCGGGCTTCGCCTGATCTGGTTCGGCCGCGCTCGCCGTAGAAGCGGGGAATCCAGCACTCAATACTAGTAGCGAAACAGCGACGGTTGCGTTGCGCATGATCGTCTCCTGCTGATCGACGAATCATTTTTCGCCGCATGTGCGCGCGAGTCAAGGCGCCTCGTAAAACTATAGCGGTGCGCCGAACTCCTGCGTCCAGTACATGCCCATCTTGCTGCGGCGATTGACCGCGAGCGCCGCACCCATTTCGGTGAATTCCGGATTCATCAGGTTCGCGCAGTGACCCGGGCTCTTGATCCAGCCTTCGACCGCGGCCTCGGCGCTGTTATAGCCGGCGGCGATGTTTTCGCCGGTGGTGCGGTACTTATAGCCGGCGCGCTCGACGCGATCCCATGAATGCGAGCCGTCGCGCGCGCTGACGTGGTCGAAAAAATTGTAGCGCGCCATGTCGTCGGAGTGCCGCTGCGAAGATACGGCGAGCGATTCGTTCCAGCGAACCGGCGGCGCCGCCGCGAACATCTCGTTGCCGCAGCGGCGCGGGGTCGCGCGCGCCTGGTTGATGAGCTCGAGTATGCGATGGCCTACGGGAAGTCCGGACACGCCAACGCGCAGCGTTGTCGGCGTCGAGTACTGCGGCACCGGTGCGGAGAACCTCGCAGCCGGTGCTCCGCCCGGCACCAGCGGTGCCGCCATTACGATCCAGAACTGGCGCGAGTCGATGTAAATGCCGACCTCGGTGACCGAGCCGTCCTGCAGCTCGCGGCAGGCTCTCTGTCTGGCCAACACCGCTTCCGCGTTATCGCGCAGGAAGTCGCCCCTGACACTGACGATCGTGGAATGAGTCGCGCGATAGCCCGCCGCCTGCAGACTTGATTCGAGCTTATCTCCGCGCGCCAGATCCCGCGCCACGCGCTCGAGCGCGGATTGCGGCTGCAGCGGCGGCAGGTTTCGAGTAGCGGCGCAATAACCGTCGCCCAGACGCAGCCGGTTGATCTCGGAATACAAAGTGCGCGCCGCCGCATCGAAGGAGACAGCGAGTAGAAAAAAGCAGGCAAGAATACCCAGGCGCATGGTCGCGGGCCCAGTCCGGAATTAGTGATATCCGGATTGCATATTGAGCCAAAGCGCGAGGCCCCTCCACTACGCTTACATTGCGTTACAAACCGTCCTTCATCGCATAACCGAGGCACCGACAACCGGTGACGGATATGCACTTTGAATATCGGCTGCCCCGCTGGACGGGGCCGCGAACTCGTATGTTCGATAGCAGACAGAACAACGCCGCCCAAAACCCTACGATGGGCCCCGCGTCGATGAGGCCTTGGAGGCTCACCGGCATGGTCATTCGCAGCGAACTTAATCGAGGAGAAAAAGAATGAGCGTCGGAACAATACTTTTGATCGTGCTGGTATTGCTGTTGGTAGGCGTGATCCCGGCCTGGCCGCATAGCCGCGGCTGGGGATATGGCCCGTCGGGCGGACTTGGCTTGGTCCTGATCATCCTGTTGATCCTGGTACTGGCCGGCAAGATCTAGTTGCCATTGCGCCGCAGCACGGCCGCAACTCGCGGTCCGTGCCGCGGCGCGATCAATTCTTCACGGCCGCGGCGCCGCAGGCTTCGGCGCGCGGCTCCCGGCTGTTACGGCTTTTTGCCGCCGACCACCAGCAACACGCCGCCTAGCAGTATCGCGCCAACACCCGCCCATGACGGGATGTTGACGTCCTCTTTGTCTTTTACCGTCAACTCGATCGGCCCAATCTTGGCTTGGTGCGTTTCCTTCGTGAAGCTGAACCCGCCGTATACGAGCGCAGCGGTGCCGGCAATGATCAGCACGATTCCAATGATCCTGACTGCGTTCATTTCACCTCCTCGAGTTGACAGAACCAGCATTGTGACCGCGATTCGACCGCCGCGATTTGCGGCACCCAGAAGATACTCTTAAAACCTGAATCCCGCCGCCACTCTCACCATGTGATTGTTTGAAAAGTTTACATAGGGATCGCTCGCAACCCGCGCGAAATAGCGGCCGTGATCCCACGTCAGCGTCACGCCGGTGCCGTGCACCCATGGGCTTGCCGGGTCCGCATCCGCGCGACCTTCCTTGTAGAACACGTCCACCGTCCAGCGGTTCTTTTCATCCAGCTTGGAGCGCCCAACGAGATGCGCGATGCGCTGGCCGGTGCCAAGACGATCGTCGCGGATCTGGAACAGCGAGAGCGTCGTATTCGGCAGCGCGCGCGTGCCGAAGCCCAGCAGCACCATGTCGTTCGGATCGAAATTGAGATTGAAGTAATCCTTGAGATTGGTGCGCCCGAAGCCCGCAAGCGCGAAATAACGCTCGCCGATTTCACCGGTCAGGCTGCCGCCGAGAAAGCCGCGTGTCGCATACTGCATCGACGGCGTCACCCGGCCGAACGGCAGCTCGAGCGTGTTCTCGTAGCCCAGCCGCAATTGCTGGAACTCGTTCGAGCGCTGGTAGAAACCTATCCATGCCGTCTGCGCGCCGAGGTTGCCGCGCAGGTTGAGATCGTAAGCCGGCGTCACATTGGTGGTGTGGTAGTACGACGGGGTGAATTTGTAGGCGATCTTTTCGGCTGGCGCGGCCTGCGGCTCGCCGTCTTTCACTTTGTCGGCGGCGCCGTCGATCGCCGACGCGGGCACAGCGCTGACAAGCAGCATGGCCGCGAGCAACACGGAGAAGCGGCAGCGCGGCGCTGGTATTTTCATTTATCCGTTAAAGTGCGATGCTGAGTTCAAAAAACCTCCCAGAAAAATCCCAGCACAAATAACGACAGCACGAGCAATGCGGAGCCGATCAACGCGTGCAGGAACATGCCGGAGCGTTCTTCGGTGACCGCGGCAGCCGCTTTCGCAACAATGAAGGGCCCTTCGCCGCGCACGATCACGCGGCCGCGGTCGAGCGCGGCCGCGACGCGCAAGGCCTCGGCGAACCGCGTGTCGGCGGGGTTGAACGAATGGGGCATTACCGCATCCCCGACCACGAAGAGTTTGGTGCCGGGCCTTAGCACCTGCAGGCCGAGCCGCACGCGGCGCATGAACACGCGCTGCTTCTTCACGTGGCGCAGGAACTCGAGCTCCACCGAGTCGCCGAACAGCGAGCCGAAAAATCCGCACGAGTATTCGTGGTATTCCGCGAACTGCAGCTCCGCGTCGGGCGTCCACACCAGGGTTTGCGCGGTCGGATCGGCGAGCCAGAACGGGCGCAGCCCGCTGCCGTCTTCGAACAGCGTAATCCATTCGCGTGACAAGCCGCCGTCTTTCATGGTCAGCACGCGATGCTCGACCGTCACCGCATAGTAAACGCACGGTCGCCGGTAGACCGGGTCGGGCACTTCGAGCCCGGGCCCGACGATGCCATTCAATTCGACTGGGCCGAGCGCCATCGAACGAATGCGCGACGGCGGCAGGCTTTCAACGAAGCGGCGCGTCTTCAAATTGGCGAAACCGCGCACTATCAGCACGAGGCCGAACAGCATGCCCGCAACCGCAAAAATCGAAATGAACAACAGCAGCGGGTCGGGATTCATCGGCGCGAGCGCTGAACCCGATCAGGATTCCGGCAGCGGAACGGCGGGCGTCTTCGTCGGCCGCCGCGACGACCAAACCGCGACGACGATGCCGCACAGTACGCCGGGCATGGCAGTGCCGAGCGCCAACGCGACCGCACGCGGCAATATGTGCATGAGCGGCACCAGCGCGACGAGCGCAAGGCCCGTCCAATTCAGTAATTGAGCGACGATGCCGACTGGCACGCTGATTACCGCCGCTCGCCGGGGAGCACGCTCCCGCCAGTTGCGCGAGGTCGCGGTGAGAGCCGCATAGCCAGCGGCGCTGCAAAGCGCATAAACGCCGACAAAATACAGCAGCAGCAGGATTTCATCGAGCGTGGACGTGGGTGTGGTCGGAGCAGGCGCGCGATTCATATAACCGACGACCGACAGCAGCAGCGCCGGCACGACGAAGCCGCCCGCGAAGCCGCCGAACGAGGCGAGCGCGACGGCGAAGCCGCGCTTCATTGCGAGCACGCCTTTTTCGGTTCCGGCACAAAGCGCGCCTCGGCGCGATCGGCGAACGGCACGCATAGGGCAACCTTGCCCGGTGGCGGCGGCCCCAGTGAAACGTCGTTGCACTGAACGGGCCCCGACACCACCGTGGCCTCACGATAGACGGTGAGGCGCTCGACCGCGTTGACTTCTTTCTGCTCGAGCCAGTGCAGCCACATCAGCGCGGGCTCTTTCTGCACTTCATAGATAACTCGATTGCCGTACGCCACTTCGGCGTCAGTTCCCGGCACGAGCCGCCACGAAACCGGCGGGTTGGGCCGAGGCAGCAGTTGCCATTTATCGATCGCGGCATCGTAGCGGCATAACAGGTTGAGATTGAACACCACGGGCATGTTGTGTTTTTGCAGCCACAGCTCGTCCACCTTGAGCGTGACAAAACCGGTTTTCACATCGCGCTGCGCGATGACTGCGTGCAGGTCCGGCGGCTCAACCCTTACTGCGGTAGTCCAGTTGATCGGCGGATCCGGCGGCGGCGGCGGGAACGGCTCGAGCTTGCCGCAGCCGTCGAGCTGCACCCAGCGCGAAACCGTAAATCCGGTCGGCAGCGGCACCGTCGAGTAGCGGTCGAAGCTCACGTTCATTGTCGTACCGACGCGCACGTCAGCCGGGCAGGCTTTGATCAGCGTGACCAGGATCTTCGCGGGTAGCGGCACTGATTTGTTGTCGACTTTTATCGAACTCAAGCTCATGCGATGCGCGCGCGTGTCGAGTATGTCGTGCGTCTGCAGCGACGTGGGCTTCAGGTTGAACGGCCGGCCGACCGGCATGCGCAGCACCCACTCTTCGGCGATGCCGGCTTCCCCGCTGCGCCTGATAACCGTGCCGGTGCTGCGCGCGATCTCCTCGCGGCACGACGCGCCGCAGGGCTTCCACTCCGGCCCTTCGAGGCTGCCGAGGGTGGGCACAAGCGTGCGCACTTCCCACGTGTTCATCGAAACATCGTTCTCGTCGAAGGTCTCGTAGCGCAAATGCGCGAGGGTTCCGACCGGATGCAGGCGCGGCCCGGGTTTGAATTCGATCGGCGCTTCGCCTTCCGTCATAGCGGTCACTATGAGCAACCGCTCCCGGTCACGCTCGTTGCGCGGCAAGTTCGCTTCCGCGGTTTCGAGCGCCACGTACGCGTTGCTCCAACGCACGCCGGTGCCAAAGAAGAACGACTGCACCCAGCCGCCGAACGGCGTCACGCACGCCCCTGCGATCGCCGCCAGCAACACCAGCATGATCACGATGCGGAAATCGCGGCGCGATGCCGCGCGCGTTTGTTGATTCGGGGAAGCTGTCATGAGGGCAAGCGCACGAAGCGTGGCAATCTGACATTCGGCACGGCGTCCCTTTTGTATTTAGTTGTAGGAGCACGCTAACGCGGGGCACGCTTTCGCGTCAAGGGCCTTGCCGCGCTTCGCGGCCGCAGACCAAGGGCCGGTTGTTTTTTCGCCTGCCATTCCCGCGCAGGGGTGAGATTACTGGCGGGAAGGTCTAAGCGTTGCCGACAGCACTACCAATACCCGTCGAACCAAGCGTCCTGCGCCACGTCGCCGGCGGCACGCCGAACTCGCGCTTGAATGCGCGATTGAAAGCGGCTTCCGAATCGTAGCCGATCTGTTCCGCGACGGCGGCGAGGCTCGCGCCATCGGTGCGCAGGCGCTGGGCGGCGACAGTCAGGCGCCAGCGTGTCAGGTATTGCATCGGCGGCTGGCCGATCAATTCGGTGAAGCGCTGGGCGAGCGCGGAGCGCGACAGGCCCACTTGATTAGCGAGCGAATCGACCGTCCATGGGTCGCCGGGTTTCTGGTGCATGAGCGTCAGCGCCTTGCCGACGAAGCGATCGCGCAGGCCCGCGAGCCAGCCCTTCTGTTCCGTCGGCATCCCTTCGCTGTAACGGCGCACCGCCTCGACGAACAACAGCTCCGAGAGTTTCGCCAGCACGGTATCGCTGCCGGGACGCCGCGAGAGCGTCTCCTGCTTGCCCAGATCGAGCAGGCTTTTCAGCCAGGCGGAGGCCGGATCGGCGCCGAATGGCACGCGCATGATGTTCGGCAGCCCTTCGAGCACGGGCCGCGACAGCCGCCGATCGCACGCGAGAAATCCGCACACGAAATGCGTTTTCTCGCCGCCGCCGCCGGAGTTGATGCGCAGCATGCCTCCTTCGGGCTCCGGTATTACGAGCGTATCCGCGACCACCGGCGTGATGTCGAGATCGCTGCCCATCATGTGCGACTCGTCGTTGGGCATCATCAAGAGATCGCCCGGACCGATGTCCAGCGTCTCGCCGCCTTCCACCAGCCGCGCCTTGCAGCGGCCGGAGATAAGCCAATGAAAGAAAACTGTGTGCTCGCTTTCGCCACCGGCCAGCACATTCCGTCCCGAGCTCGTGCTGATGCACCACGGTTCCGTGAATTCGGCCGCGAGAAAAACCGCGCCCGACAGGCGCAGCACGTGCAAGACATCAGATAGAGCATCCATGACGGGAATTATCCGACAAATCTGGCGGATTGAGCAAAGCCGGCGGCGTCCCGGTCAAGACAGCGGCTGCCTCGCGGCAAAACCGGCGGCTCGCGCAAAAAGGCTGGTGCGTCGGTCATGTCGCCGCCGAATCCGTTCGCCGATACTGCCAGCCATCCACGAAGCAGTTGTCGATACACGATTTCACAATTGCGGCGCGGTTAACGACCAACTGAAAATTTTAAAGGAGCTCTGACCATGAGTGCTATAGCCGAGCGCAATTCCACGCAACAAGCCACAACCGCCCCTGATTTCGCCGCCATCAAACAAAAGCAGCAAGCGACGTGGTCGAGCGGCGATTACGCCCTCATCGGCATTACACTGCAAATCGTCGGCGAATCGCTCGCCGAAGCGACAAACATTCGCGCCGGCGAACGCGTGCTCGATATCGCCGCGGGCAACGGCAACGTCACGCTCGCCGCGGCGCGCCGGTTTGCCGATGTAACGTCCACCGATTACGTGCCGGAGCTGCTCGAAAAAGGCCGGGTGCGCGCTTTGGCCGAAGGCCTGCCGGTCAATTTCCGGGTGGCCGATGCCGAAGCTCTGCCATTCGAAGACGGCAGTTTCGACGTCGCGCTTTCCACGTTCGGCGCGATGTTCACGCCGGACCACACGAAGCCCGCGCGCGAAATGCTGCGTGTGGTGCGCAAAGGCGGCCGCATCGGGCTGGCGAACTGGACGCCCGAAAGCTTCATCGGCCAGCTGTTCAAAGTCATCGGCCGCTACATTCCGCCACCGACGGGATTGAAGTCGCCGGCGTTGTGGGGCACCGAAGCACACTTGACTGAACTCTTCGGTCAGCAGGCGGCAGCCATCCACGCCGTGCGCAAGCATTTTCATTTCCGCTACCGCTCGGCGGCGCACTGGCTCCAGGTGTTTCGCGATTACTACGGTCCGACGCATAAGGCGTTTTCCGCATTGGATTCTGCCGGCCAGGACGGCCTTGCGAAAGACATCACCGAATTGCTCAAACAGCACAACGTCGGCGGGCAATCTTCGCTCGTCGTGCCGAGCGAGTATCTCGAAGTCGTGATCGACCGCAAATAGCAACGAGCATCATTTTTTAACGCAATAAAACGGAGGGACATCATGGGCAGATTTTTTGGTTTTGCTTACGGGCTCGCCGCGTATGCGGCGTTCCTGGCTGCATTCCTGTATGCAATTGGGTTCGTGACGGGCGCATTCGTGCCGAAGTCAGTCGATTCGGGTGAGCCGGGCGATCCCGTTGCAGCGGTGCTGATCAACGCGGCATTGCTCGCCGTGTTCGCGATCCAGCACAGCGTGATGGCGCGCCCGGGCTTTAAGGCATGGTGGACGCGCATCATACCGGCGTCGATCGAGCGCAGCACGTACGTGCTGCTGTCGAGCCTCGCGCTGGGCCTTTTGTTCTGGCAATGGCAGCCGCTGCCCGAGATAGTGTGGCATGTCGATGATGAAGCGGGCGCCATCGCGCTATGGGTATTGCACGCGGCGGGCTGGCTGCTCGTACTCGCGTCGACCTTTGCGATCAGCCACTTTGATCTCTTCGGCCTGCGCCAGGTCTATCTGAACCTGCGCAACCAGCGCTATGTGAACCTGCCATTCCGCATCGGCGGCCTGTACCGGCTCGTGCGCCATCCGTTGATGCTGGGGTTCCTGATCGCGTTCTGGGCAACGCCGCACATGACGCTCGGACACCTGCTCTTCGCGCTCGTAACGACCGCCTACATCCTGATCGCGCTGCAGCTCGAAGAGCGCGACCTCATCAACCACCATGGCGATAAGTATCGCGAATATAGAAGCGAAGTTCCGATGCTGTTGCCTCTGCCGCGCAAGCAGGGTCAGCCGGAAGGCATTTTCAAGGAGATTTGAACATGGGCATCAAAGCAGCAATCGCAAGAACGTTGTCGGCCATCGGCACAGTCCTCGTCAACACCGCGGCGCACATCGGCGCTGCCAACGGTGGGTCCGGCGCCAGCCGTTTCCTGTCAGGGGCGCATCACGACGGGCGCCTCGCGCGGCGGGGCCGCCCGAAGCATTGCGCGCGTGCCGTCGATTGCGTGGTTCTCGACCAGTGGCTGATGTGGCGTAGTTGAATCCCGCGTGGCGAGACCCACACGCGGCGCAGCACGGCGCGGCGCACTTTGCGCCGTGTCTTATTGAAACCTTTTTGGACCAATGAGGGAGATAGAAATGAGCAACGAAAAGACTTACGAGGGCGCCTGCTTCTGCGGCGCAGTTCAAATCTCGGTGACGGGCGAACCTGCCGCCATGGGCTATTGCCACTGCGAATCGTGCCGCAGCTGGTCCGCCGGGCCGGTCAACGCGTTCACGCTATGGCAGCCCTCGCAATTGAAAATCACGCGCGGCGCCGACAATATTGGAACGCACAGCAAAACGCCGAAGAGCGCTCGCAAATGGTGCAAGACCTGCGGCGGCCATTTGTTCACCGAGCATCCGCACTGGAACCTGACCGACGTGTATGCGGCGACGATCGCACGCTTTCCTTTCAAGCCCGGCGTGCACGTGAATTACCAGGAAACGAAGCTGCCGATGAAGGACGGCCTGCCGAAGATGAAGGACTTCCCGAAGGAAATGGGCGGCTCCGGCGTCGTCTTGGACGAGTAAAGTAAACGGCGCAAACGCGGCGGGGGCACACGCCCCCGGCCGCCTGCCGCCTGCCAATCCGAAACGGGGCGCATAATCTTGAGCTCGTGCATGGACCTTTATTGGAAGCTCGTCAAAGGCAGGGAAAGGAAACTCATGAAAGCCGCCTTCATCGTGTTCGACGGCATGACCGCGCTCGATTTCATCGGCTTCTACGATCCGATTACGCGCCTCAAGTCGATGAAGATCATCGAGGACTTCGCGTGGAACGTGTGCGCGCAATCCGCCGAGGTCACCGACGACCGTGGGCTCAAGTTCAAAGCGGACACGGTCGGCGGCACCCTCGAAGGCTACGACCTGATCGTCGTGCCCGGCGGCTTCGGCACGCGCAAGCTCCAGCACGACGACACGTTCATGGGCTGGATAAAAACCGCCGCGAACGTGCCGCTCAAAATATCGGTGTGCACCGGCGCGCTGATTCTCGGGGCCGCAGGCTTTCTCAAGGGCCGGCGCGCGACGACGCATCCGAGCGCTTATCAGGAACTCGAGCCGTATTGCGCGACCGTGGTAAAGGACCGCGTCGTCGATGAAAACTGCGTCATCACCGCGCGCGGCGTCTCGTCCGCACTCGACATGGGGCTGCACGTCGTCGAGCGGCTGGCGGGTGCGGATGCGCGCGCCCGCGTCGCGGCGCAAATGGACTATCCGTACCGGTGGAACGTGTAAAAGGCAGGCGTCGCGCGGGATGCGGGCGCTTGTAATCAGCGTTCTACGCCCTCATATTCGGACCATCGTTAACCCCATCCCCACCGTGGCCCTCCCCTTGACGGGGAGGAAATCTGCCCCTCATGTTCGGCATGCTTAGACGCTATTTCCCGATTGCGCTGCTGCATCTCTACGTGGCGGCGCGTCTCGTTCCCGACGTCCTTCCCGCGGGCGCGCTCGCCGTCGCGGCGTTGTGCGCGTGGCTCGCCGCTTCGGCGACGCTGATTCCCTTGTCGTTCATGGCCCGCCGCAGCACGATGCGCGATGTGAAGTCGCGGGTGCTCGCGTGGACCGGGCTGATCGCGATGGGCATGTTCTCATCGCTGTTCGTGCTGACACTACTGCGCGACGCCGCGCTGCTCGGCGGCTTCACGCTGAGCCTCTTCGCACACGTTGAGGGCCAGCTGAACACGTTCCGCCATTCGAGCGCCCTGGCGGTGCCGCTGCTCGCGGCGCTGCTCACTGCCGTCGGCTTTGTCAACGCCCGCCGGCGCGCGGGCGTGCGCGAAGTCGAAGTACCGATTGAAAATCTCCCGGCCGCCCTCAATGGCTTCACGATTGCGCAGATCAGCGACGTGCACGTCGGCCCCACGATCAAGGGCCGGCACGTCGATGCCATCGTCGATGCGGTCAACGCCCTCAACGCCGACATGGTGGCGATCACCGGCGATCTCGTCGACGGCTCGGTGGCCGAGCTCGCCCCGCACACCGCAGCGCTCGCGCGCCTGAACGCGCGGCACGGCACATTCTTCGTCACCGGCAATCACGAATACTATTCCGGCGCTGGTGCATGGATCGCCGAGATGCGGCGCCTGGGCATCAACGTGCTGCTGAACGAACACGTCGTGCTGGATCACGAAGGCGAAGACGTCGTTATCGCCGGCGTCACCGATTTCAGCGCCGGCCACTTCGATGCTTCGCAACGCAGCGATCCGGCCGGCGCGATCGCCGGCGCGCCGGCCGACGCAGGGGTCAATGTGCTGCTTGCGCATCAGCCGCGCTCGGCGTTTGCCGCGCACACCGCGGGCTATGATTTGCAGCTTTCGGGCCACACGCACGGCGGCCAGTTCCTGCCGTGGAATTTTTTCGTGCGCTTCCAGCAGCCGTTCACCGCGGGATTGCACCGGCTCGGCGCGTTGTGGGTATACGTGAGCCGCGGCACCGGTTACTGGGGCCCGCCCAAGCGTCTCGGCGCGCCGTCCGAAATCACGCATCTCACGCTGGTGCCCGCGTAACGCGCAGCCAGTCACGGTAAGATGTCGCGCATAACCAGGAGGAGTTATGCAGACCATTCCATATGCTGCCGCGGCCTTGGTTGGCGCGGCGATGTCCGCATCCGCGCTCGGACAGACCGCCGGCTATCCCACCCGCGTCGTCAGGTTCATCGTGCCGGTGGCGGCCGGCGGCACCGTCGACATCGTCGCGCGGACACTCGCACAGCGCATGACCGATGCGCTCGGCCATCAGGTGATTGTCGAAAACCGGCCGAGCGCGAGCAGCCTCGTCGGCACGCAGGTAGTCGCGAAATCGCCGCCCGACGGCTACACTTTGCTTGCCACGTCG
>Ga0207644_10002470_pt1 | contig 11922 bp, 8 predicted proteins | sample KBSS73metaG_FD_184326 | JGI IMG/M metagenome (GOLD analysis project Ga0207644, IMG submission 184326) | Switchgrass rhizosphere microbial communities from Kellogg Biological Station, Michigan, USA - KBS S7-3 metaG (SPAdes) (version 2) | ecosystem: Host-associated > Plants > Roots > Rhizosphere >... | reverse complement strand
GCGCGAAGCAGGCGCGCGCCGTTGCGGATGTCGAACCAGGCCGGCGCCGCGGCGGTCTTCGTCGGTGCGTCGAGAGGCGCGCGCCAGCGCAGGATCAGCCAGAAAGCCGTGGCCGCGAGGGCGTAGGCGGGAACGTCCTTGGCCGCCTCATAAAGGAACTCGCCGGGCGCCGGCCCGAAGCGGTACGGGTGATCCAGGAAGGCGGCATAGGCGATCTTCCGCAGTCCCACGAAGCCGGAGACGTGCAGCGCGGAATAGATCGCCGCCGCCGCCACGTGCACAGCGGCGGCTCGCCACCACGCCGGCTGACGTCGCCGCATCCAGATCGCAACCGCCGCCGCCAGCCACATGACGACGGCGGTCACCAGCCCGCTCGACACCTCGTCGATCAATGGGCGCGCCACACCCTGGTCGGGGCGATCATGAGCTCGGGTCAGGATGTCGAAGACCGTGATCATGGCTAGGATCGTGAGGCCCACCACCCAGCCGGTCAGGAGTGCGTTCCGCTCCTCGCCGCTCAGCCCCGAGCGGGCGCCGTTCGTCCCAGGCCGGATGGAGGCGTCCCCGCCAAGCCGCCGCTCGTCCCCGGGCTCTTGGCCGCCGTTCCCGACCTGCTTGATTGAGGCGATCCCTGAAACAGGCCCAGATTCCACAATGACCTCAAACCGCATGGCCCGCGCCGCGACGCTTGCGACCTTACTCGCACTCGCCGCCTGTTCGCCACCACCGCCCCCGCCCGCTGCATCGGCCGATGTCGATTGGCCCCATTACGGCGGCGACGCCGGCGGTCAGAGGTTCTCCAGCGCCAGCCAGATCACGCCCGAGAACGTCCGCGGCCTGAAGGTCGCCTGGACCTATTCGACCGGGGAGATGGCGACGAAGGGCAAGGCCATGAAGAACGCGTCCTTCGAGGGGACCCCGATCCTCGCCGGCGGGCGGCTCTATCTCTGTTCGCCGTTCAACGCTGTGGCTGCCCTGGACCCCGCGACCGGCAAGCCGCTCTGGCGCTTCGACCCGAAGATCGATCCGACCATCCGCTATCCCAATAAGTTCGTTTGTCGCGGCGTGACCTATTGGCGTGACCAGAAGGCTCCGGCCAAGGCCCCCTGCGCTGAACGGATCTACACGGCGACCAACGACCGGCGGCTGTTCGCGCTCGACGCGGCGACCGGCGCGGCTTGCCCCACCTTCGGCACGGCTGGCGTGGTCGATGTCGGCGCGGGCGTCGTCCTTTCCCGGCCTGGCGAGATGCAGATCACCTCACCGCCGGTGATCGTGCGCGACACCCTGGTCGTCGGTTCGTCGATCGACGACAACCAGCGGGTCCGGGAAGTCTCGGGCGCTGTCAGGGCCTATGACGTGCGGACCGGCGCGCCGAAGTGGAGCTTCGATCCCCTGGCCGCAGCAGGGCCCGGGTTTGTGGTGGGCGCCGCCAACGTCTGGGCGCCGATGTCGGTGGACGAAGCGCGCGGGCTGGTCTTCCTGCCGACCTCGAGCGCCAGCCCCGACTTCTACGGCGCGGCCAGGCCGGGCGCCGGCGGCAACGCCAACTCAGTCGTGGCGCTGGACGCCGCCACCGGCAAGTTCGTCTGGGGCTTCCAGACCACCCACCACGATGTCTGGGACTATGACGTTCCCGCCCAGCCGACGCTTGGCCAGGTGGAGTACGGCGACAGATCCACACCGGCGGTGATCCAGGCCACCAAGCAGGGGCTGATCTTCACCCTCGCGCGCGACACCGGCCAGCCCGTGATCCCGGTCCACGAACGGCCCGTTCCGCAGGGTAGAGCGCCCGGTGAGGTGCTGTCGCCGACCCAGCCGTTCCCGGACCTGCCAAAGGGCCTCGCGCCGATGAGCATCTCGGAGAAGGACGCGTTCGGCCTGACGCCCTGGGACAAGGGCGCCTGCCGCAAGCTGATCGCCGGCGCGCGCAACGACGGCATCTACACGCCACCCTCGCTGCAGGGCTCGATCCTCTTCCCGTTCACCGGCGGCGGCGTGAACTGGGGCGGCCTGGCCTTCGACGCCGGCCGGCAGGTGATGTACGTCAACACCTCGAGCGCCCTGCACCTGGTCACCCTGATCCCCGCCGAGAAGGTCAGGGCCGCGCGCAAGGCCGAGCCCAACACCGAGATCTCACCTCAGGAAGGCGCCCCTTACGGCATGCGGCGCAAGGTGCTGCTCTCGCCTTGGGGCCTGCCCTGCAACAAGCCGCCGTGGGGCCAGTTGCACGCCGTCGACATGCGCACGGGCAAGGTGCTGTGGGAGGTCCCGCTAGGCACCACCCGCGATCTGGCGCCAGGCTCCCAGCTGCTCATGCCGCACACCGGCGTCCCCAATTTCGGCGGGCCGATCGCCACCGCTTCCGGCCTGGTCTTCATCGGGGCGGCTCTGGACGACTACCTGCGCGCCTTCGACGCCAGGACCGGCAAGGAGCTCTGGAAAGGCCGGTTGCCCGCAGGCGGCCAGGCGACGCCGATGACCTACGTCTGGAAGGGCCGGCAGTACGTGGTCATCTCCGCGGGCGGCCACGGCATGGTCGACACCAAGCGTGGCGATCAGGTGGTGGCCTATGCCTTGCCCAGCTGAGCGTCGCGGCGGGCCAGGATCCAGAAGCGAATCAACAGCAGGCCCGCCGAGACGACGCTGGCGATGATGATCGCGACGACCATGCCCAGGATGCCCATTCCGCGTGGTATCGCCAGCCACCAGGCGAGCGGCATCATGATCACGATGTAGCTGGCCAGGTGGGTGTAGGTCGGGACCCAGACATCGCCGCGGGCCCTGAGTGTCGCGGCGGTGACCACCTGCAGGCTGTCCGGCCAGTACATCAGGCACGAGAGCGCCAGCGCGGGTATGGCCATCGCCAGCGTCAGCGCGCTGCCGGTGTAGGCGCTGGCGATGAAGGCCGAGTTCGGCCAGACGACCAACCCGATCAGGATGCCGAACACTGTCATCACCGCGAAGGCCACTGTGCCCGCGCGCGTCACGCCGGCCGGATCGCGCGCGCCATAGGCCTGTCCGACCCGGACCGCGGCGCCGGTCGAAACGCCGAGCGGCACCATGAAGACGATGGCCGCGACATTGAGCACGATGGCCCAGGCCGCCACGGCCAGGCCGCCGATCCAGCCGGCGATGACGTTCATGCTGGCGAAAGAGGCCACCTCGAAGAAGTTGGAGGCGCCGGCGCCGAACCCAATCCGGCGCTGCTCGGCCTCGGCGGCGCGGTTGCGCTCGGGCTTGTCGAAGACGCCCAGCGCGCGGGCCTCGGGCATCAGGGCGATGTAGCCCAGCATCGCCATCGCCAGGAACGTCCGTGCGCCGGTCGTGGCCCACGCGCCGCCCACGGCGCCCAACGCCGGCAGGCCGAGGGTCCCGGGCACCAGCAGCAGGTCGAGCGCAAGGTTCACTGCGTTGGCGATCCACATCGCCCAGGCGCCGGGACCGGGCCGCGACAGCCCCTCCATCCAGAAGCTGGCGCTGACGCTGAGGCAGTAGCCGGGCAGCGAAAGGGAAAAGACCAGCAGCGCCCTGGACGCGCCGTCGGCCAGGTCCTGCTCCAGCCCGATGGCATGTAGGAAGGCGGGACCGCCGGCGACCAGCACGAGCGTGGAGATCGCGCCGATCCAAAGGCTGTAGGAAAGCCCCCGGCGAAGCACGGCGCCCGTCTCATGGCGCTTGCCCTCGCCGATGGCGCGCGCGGTCATCACCTGGACGCCGGTCAAGAGGCCGATGGCCATGGTGACGATGACGCTGGTCGGCGCCCAGGCCAGCGCGTGGTAGCCGAGCTGGGTCGCCGAATAGCGCCCAACGACGATGGCGTCGGAGAGGCCCATCGCCATGATCCCCAGGCGCGAGATCACCACTGGCCAGGACAGCTTCAGGAGCCGGGCCAGTTCGGAGCGGACGGGGTTCGGGGCGCCCCCCGGCAAGGAGGACGTCTGGGCCGCGGGGCGGTCCATGACGGGCAATCCTGGTTTTCAAAGAGGCGGCGGACACTGGCTCAGCCCGCGCCCGGGGGCAACCCAAGCTTGGGCGTCTATGCTCGACCACCCCCCGACGTGACGCGGAAGGCACAACCGAAGAGCAGCGTTCGGCCGGGGCATGGGAAGGCGTTAACGGGCGTTAAGCGCGTTCCTTCACCTCGGTTTCACGCCGAATTCCGACAATCCGACGAAAGGCCCTTCGAACCCGTTTGGCCGCCCGGGTCGCGCGACCCTGACTCCAACCGCGAGGTTTCCGCCGTGTCGGATCAAGCTACCGCCCTCGGCCCCAAGTTCTTCGTGCTCGGCACCTATGCGCAGGCGTCCTGGATGATCGACACGTGGAAGGCTCGCGGCATCAACACGCTCGTCGAAGCGCCGCAGGGTCACGACGTGCTGCAGTGGGCGCAGGCCGCCGACAGCGCGGGGCTCTATCAGATCCGCCACGCTTCGAGCGATCTCCACTTCGACGTCAACGACCCGCACCTGCTCGCCTGGGCGACCCAGGACGAGCCGTCCAACACCACCAGCACCCTCGACTATGGGGTCGTGGTGGAGGACCCGGCCGAGGTGGCCCAGGAAGCCGCGCCCTGGCGCGCGGCCGCTCAGTCCGAAGGCAAGTTCGTGCCGGTGTGGACCAATCATGTGGCCGGGCACATCTACCCCGACTGGGCGCAGACCAACGTGCTGATGCACGACTACATGCAGGGCTCGGAAAGCGACTGGCTCTCCGCCGACAGCTATCCGATCCAGGAACACCAGCCGTTCGTGCTGCAGTCGAACGACGGCTACACCTCGACCACCCAGGGCATCACCCTCGACCGCCAGGCGGCCTGGTCAGGCGGCAAGCCGGTGATGGCCTTCATCGGCACCTCGGCCTACAGCGACACCAACGCCGTGCCCACGGTCGCCCAGTTCAACGCCATGGCCTGGAGCTCGGTCATCCACGGCGCCACGGGGATCACCTACTTCCCGGTCGACCTCTCGCCCTGGTCGTTCGATGCGACGCCTCCGGACCTGGCGCAGGCGATAACCGCCTTCGACCAGGAGATCGCCTCGATCGACAAGATCCTGATGAACGAGACCGCCGGCGGGCGGGACCCCTTCACCGTCTTCCGGTCGGCCAATCCGGGCGTCCTGCCGCATGACGACCAGCTGCCCTATCCCTTCGAGGCGACCGAGATCCAGACGGCGCAGGGAGCCTACCGGATCATCCTCAACCTCAGTGACCAGGACCAGGTGCTGAACAAGCCCGAGTGGGGCCTGAGCAACGTCACCTTCCACGCTTATGAGGTGCACAAAGGCTATGCCGAGGTCGCGCCGCCTCCGCCTCCGCCTCCGCCGCCGCCGCCCCCTCCGCCTCCCCCCGAACCCACGCCGACGTTCACCACCACGGACTTCACCGGCGGCAACAAGAACGACAACATCGTCGGCAACGCCCGCGACAACGGGATCTTCGGCAAGGGCGGCAACGACACGATCAACGGCGGAGCAGGAAACGACCACATCGACGGCGGCGCGGGCGCGGATCAGCTGTGGGGCGGATCGGGTAACGACACCTTCGTCTTCGGCTCGGTCAGCGACGTCAAAGGCGATCAGGTCATGGATTTCTCGACGGGAGACGTCATCGATCTCTCCGCGATCGACGCCCGCAGCAACACCAAGTCCAACGACGCCTTCACCTTCATCGGCGACAAGGCCTTCAGCGGGATCGGGCAACTCCACGTCCGCCAGGACGTCGCCGCCGGCGTCACCTACGTCGAAGGCAACATCAACAGCGATCCGGCGGCGGATTTCTCGATCGCCGTGAAGGGCCTGCATACCTTCGTCGCTGGGGACTTCGTCCTCTAGGCCGGGCCTAGGCCCCGCCGGCCGCCACCTTCGCCGCGTCGAGCCGCTCGTCCTTGAGCTTCTCGGCGACCAGGAAGGCCAGTTCCAGCGCTTGCTCGCCGTTCAGGCGCGGGTCGCAATGGGTGTGGTAGCGGTCAGCGAGGTCGCCCTCGGTGACCTGGCGCGCGCCGCCGGTGCATTCGGTGACGTTCTGGCCGGTCATCTCCAGGTGGACGCCGCCCGGGTGCACGCCCTCGGCCTTGCAGATCTCCACGAAGCTCTTCACCTCGGAGAGGATGCGGTCGAAGGGCCGGGTCTTGTACCCATTGTTGGCGGTCAGCGTGTTGCCGTGCATCGGGTCGATCGCCCAGACCACCTTCTTGCCCGCCGCCTTGGTGGCGCGCAGCAGGCCCGGCAGGCGCTTCTCGATCTTGTCGTGCCCGAAGCGGCCATAGAGCGTCAGGCGGCCGCCTTCGTTTTCCGGATTGAGCGCGTCGGACAGGCGCAGCAGGTCGTCGCCCTCCATCGTCGGGCCGCACTTCACGCCGATCGGGTTCTTGATGCCGCGGAAGAACTCGACGTGGGCGCCGTCCAGTTCGCGGGTGCGCTCGCCGATCCACACCAGGTGGGCCGAGGTGTCGTACCAGGCGCCCGAGGTGCTATCGATCCGGGTCATCGCCTCTTCGAGGTTGAGCAGCAGCGCCTCGTGGCTGGTGAAGAAGTCCACCTGGTGCATGCTCGGATGGCTCTCGGGCGTGACGCCAATGGCCGCCATGAAGGTGAGCGACTCGCCGATCTTCTCGGCCAGTTCGCGGTAGCGCGCGCCCTGCGGGCTCTTGTCGACGAAGCCCAGGGTCCATTTGTGGATGTTGTGCAGGTCGGCGTAGCCGCCGTAGGCGAAGGCGCGCAGCAGGTTCAGCGTCGAGGCGGACTGCGTGTAGGCCTGCACCAGCCGCTGCGGGTCAGGCGTGCGCGCTTCCGGCGTGAAGTCCATGCCGTTGATGATGTCGCCGCGGTAGGACGGCAAGGTGACCTCGCCTTGCGTCTCGGTGGGCGCCGAGCGCGGCTTGGCGAACTGGCCAGCCATGCGGCCCACCTTCACGACGGGCTTGCCGCCGGCAAAGGTCAGCACCACCGCCATCTGCAGGATCAGGCGGAAGGTGTCGCGGATGTTGTCGGCGTGGAATTCCTTGAAGCTCTCGGCGCAGTCACCGCCCTGCAGCAGGAAGGCGCGGCCCTCGGAGACGTCGGCGAGCAAGCCTTTCAGGCGGCGGGCCTCACCTGCAAAAACCAGCGGCGGCATGCCGCGCAGGGTCTGTTCCGCGGCCGACAGCGCCGCTGCGTCCGGATAGTCGGTCGGCATATGCTTGGCCGGCTTCGATCTCCAGGAAGACGGCGTCCAGTGCTCAGTCATTACATCCCACTCCGCGCCGCCGCGGTTTAAGCCCGAGGCGGCGAAACCGGGCCTTCTACTCCGATTAGGGGGTCGAGGTCGACATCTGAGCCGAAGACGCCGCGCGGGCCTGCAGGGCGGCTAGCATCGCGACCAAAGCGCCCAGCGCCAGCCACCACTCCTGCCAGACGCCGAAGTTGACGCCGCCGAACAGCAGATAAGCGGTGACCGAGACTAGCGTGGCCACGACGACCAGGTCTGGCCTCGGCCGCGACAGCCGGGCGAGCGTCAGGCCCCAGAAGGCGGCGGCCGCCACCGCCCCAACCATGCCAAGCTCCAGCCAGATCTGCAGGGCGTCATCATGGGGATGCAGCTGGATGCCCGGCCCGAACATCCGGCTGGCGTCGAGGCCCCAGCCCTTCAGCGGCTTGTCGCTGATCCAGTCGGCGGCGTGGCTCCAGTAGCCGACGCGCTGGGCCCAGGACGGCGGCAATTTGGCCTGCAGTTCGCCGATGTCGCCTGAGGCCTGCAGCGCCCACATCAAGCCCGGCGCCGCCAGGAAAAACACCGCCATGGCCACCGCCAGCACCTTCGGCGTCCCGTTCGCCCAGCGCCATGCCGCCAGGCCGACGAGCGGCCCGATCAACAGCGCCAGGACCGGAGCGTCGGAGCCGAACGCCCATGCGGCGCCGCCCGCCCCCGCGATCATCGCCAGAGCCAGGCCGACGCGAAGCTTCGGAGGGCCGCCCAATGCCGCGAGCGGCCAGAGCAGGGCCACGACGAAGGTCGACTCCGCCACGTTCTTGCGCGCGAGGTCGGGCCGGATCGGCTCATAGAACGCCACGTGGATCGCCCGGTAGATCGCCCCGCCCGTGACGGCCTCGGCGACCAGAAGGAGGCCGAGGACGCCGAATCCCCAGGCCAGGATGCCGGCGGCCAGCCGCGCCAACCGTGGGTCCGAGCGCCGGGCGGCACAAATCGCGCTCCAGTAAAGGAGCAATTCGGCCGTGAGCTTGATGATGGCGCCGTCCTGGGGGTGTTTCGGGTGGAACGGGGTCCAGGTGGTCGTGACCGCCGCCCAGATCAGGGCCGCGAACAGGATCACCAGCGCCGGGCGATCCGCGTCGGTCATGCGCACGGACGGCAGCGCCAGCAGGCCCACGCTGGCCACCAGCACTGCGAAGGCGAGCGGCCCCAACCACGCGCAGACTGGCGACAGGACGGCGGCGCCGACCATCAGCCAGCCACACCACTTCGACAGCGGATCGCGCAGCGGCGCGGCGGCGTCGGTCACGCCACCTGGCTCATGCCCAGAGGCATGTGCTTCTCGCGTATGGTGACCAATTCCTCCGCCAGCGTCGGGTGGACGGCGCAGGTGGAATCCCACTGCGCCTTGGTCACACCCAGCTTCATCGCGATGGCCGCCATCTGGATGATCTCCGGCGAGTCGGGGCCCACCACGTGGCAGCCGACGACCTTGTCGGTGGCGGCGTCGACGACGAGTTTGATCAGGCACCGCTCGTCGCCGCCGACAAAGGTGGTCTTCATGGCCCGGAAGCGGGCCAGGTAGATGTCGACCTTGCCGTATTTGTGGCGCGCATCGGCTTCGCTCAGGCCCACCGATCCGATCGGCGGCTGCGAAAAGACGGCGGAGGCGACCATCTCGTGGTCGAAGCTCGTCGGCTTGTTGTGGAACTCCGTCTCAGCGAAGGCCTGGCCCTCGCGGATGGCCACGGGCGTCAGGTTGATCCGATCGGTGACGTCGCCCACTGCCCAGATGTTCTCGATATTGGTGCGCGAGTAGTCGTCGACGATCACGGCGCCTAAGTCGGACAACGCGACCCCGGCGCCTTCCAGGCCGAGGCCCTCGACATACGGCTCGCGGCCGATCGCGAACATCACCACATCGCTCTCTAAGTCGTGGCCGCTGTTGAGACGGTTCATCAGGCCGGTCGAGGTCTTCTCGATCGCGGTGTGCTGGCAGCCCAGCACGACCTTGATCCCGCGCTTCTCCATCTCCTCGGTGACGTGGGCGCGGATGTCGTCGTCGAAGCCGCGCAGCACATTGGGCCCGCGGTGCACCAGGGTCGTGTCGACGCCCAGGCCGTTGAAGATGCCCGCGAACTCCACGGCGATGTAGCCGCCGCCGGCGATGACGATGCGCTTGGGCAGGGTCGGAAGGTGGAAGGCCTCGTTCGAGGAGATCACATGCTCGATGCCGGGCAGGTCCTTCGGCATCCAGGGCCGACCGCCCGTGGCGATCAGGATCTTGTCCGTAGTGTGGGTTCCCACGCCGACGACTTCGACGGTGTGAGCGTCGATGATCCTTGCCCTGCCGTGGACCAGTTCGGCGCCGGCGTTGTGCAGGTTCTTGACGTAGGCGCCGGAGAGGCGGGCGATCTCCTTGTCCTTCGAGGCAATGAAAGCCGGCCAGTCGAACGTCGACTCGCCGACTGTCCAGCCGTATCCCTCGGCGATCTCAAAATGCTTTGAGAATTCCGAGGCGTAGACCATGAACTTCTTGGGAACGCAGCCCCGGATGACGCAGGTCCCGCCCACCCGGTCCTCCTCGGCGACCATCACCCTGGCGCCGCCCATGGCCGCGATGCGCGCGGCGCGCACCCCGCCCGAGCCCGCGCCGATCACAAAGAGGTCGTAGTCGTACTTCGCCACCTAAGGCTCCTCTCAAGGTTCCAGCGTCACGACGCCGTCGGCGGTCCCGATCAGCGCCAGCTCGGCCAGGTCCAGGAAAAGCCCATGATCGACCACGCCGGTGACGCTCTTCAGCGCAAACGCCAGGGTCGCCGGCTCCTCGATCCGCCCGCAAGCTGCGTCATAGATGAGGTTTCCCCCGTCGGTTCGCACGGGTTGGCCCTCCTTAAGGCGAAGCCGCGGCGGAATTCCGATATCGCATTCCGCCAGCGCGTCGCAGATGCGCAGCGCCGTGGTCTTGTGGCCGAACGCCACCACTTCGATCGGAAGCGGGAACTTCCCCAGCGTTTTCACGCGCTTGGCAGCGTCGGCTATGACGACGCAGCGCTTCGACGCCTCCCAGACCAGCTTTTCGCGCAGCAGCGCCGCGCCGCCGCCCTTGATCAGCGACAGGCCGGGGCCGATCTCGTCGGCGCCGTCGACAGTGAGGTCGATCTCGCGGGTCTCGCCAAGCTCGGCGAGCTTCATCCCCAGGCTCGCCGCCAGCTCGGCTGTCGCGGTCGAGGTTGAAACGCAGGTGACATCGAGCCTGCGGGCGCCGAGCGCCTTGACGAACCAGGCGGCGGTCGAGCCGGTGCCCAGCCCCACCACCATGCCGCTCTCCACCAGCAGGGCCGCGGCCTCCCCGGCCGCGCGCTTCTGGCTGTCGGCATCGATCATTTCTTGGCCTTCTTCGCCAGCTTCGCCGCGCGGAAGCGCTGGGCCCACCCGGGCTTCTCGACCTGGGTCGCGCGCTCGAGCCCGAGTGCGTCGGCGCCCACGTCCTTGGTGATCACCGAGCCGGAGCCGGTGTAGGCGCCCGCCCCCACCCGGATCGGCGCGACCAGGGCGGTGTTCGACCCGATGAAGGCGTTCTCGCCAACGTGGGTCTCGAATTTGTCGAAGCCGTCGTAGTTGCAGAAGATGGTCCCGGCGCCGATGTTCGCGCCCGCGCCCACCGTGCCGTCGCCCAGATAGCTCAGGTGGTTGGCCTTGGCGCCCTTGCCGACCGCCACCTTCTTGACCTCGACGAAGTTGCCTATGTGGGCGTCCTCGCCAATATCGGCGCCTGGCCGCAGGCGCGCGTAGGGTCCGACGAGCGCGCCGGAGCGCACCACCGCGCCCTCCAGGTGGCTGAAGGCCCGGATGACCGCCCCACTCTCCACCGTGACGCCGGGGGCGAAGACTACGAACTGCTCGAGCATGGCGCCGGGCGCGATCTGGGTGTCCCAAGCGAAGTGCACCGTCTCGGGCGCCAGCATGCCGACGCCCTCCGCGAGGAAATGCGCGCGCCGGCGCTGCTGGAAGACCGCCTCGGCCTGGCTGAGCTGCATGGGCGTGTCGCAGCCCATCACCGCGCTTTCAGGGGCGATCGCGGCCTTCACCAAAACCTCGTCGATGGACGCAAGCTGGACGATCTCGGTCAGGTAGTACTCGCCCTTGGCGTTGTTGTTGCTGGTCCGCGCCAGCCAGCCGAACAGCTTTTCCTTGTCGGCGCAGAGCATGCCCGCATAGCAGGCGCGCACCGCCAGCTGCTCCTGGGTGGCCTCCTTGGGCTCGACGATCCGGATCACATGGCCGTCCGCGCCGCGGATCAGCCGGCCGTAGAGAAGGGTGTCCTGCGGCTCGAAGCCGAGGAGCGCCAGGGCCGCGCCCTGCTGGCGCAGGTTGAAGAGCGGCTGCAGGTCCTGCGGCTGCAGCAGCGGGCAGTCGCCGTTGGTCACCAGCACGTCGCCCTGGAAGTCGGCGAGCGCCTCCTTGGCCGCCATCACGGCGTGGCCGGTGCCGAGCGGCGGGTCCTGGACGGCGATGGCCTTCTCGCCCAGCCGCCTGGCCACCAGGTCGCGGACCTGCGCGCTGTCGGCGCCCACCACCACCACGATGCGCTCACAGCCCGTCGCCTCGACGGTGTCGATCACCCGCTCCAGCAGGGTGCGGCCTCCCACCTTGTGCAGCACCTTGGGCAGCGGCGATCTCATCCGCGTACCTGCTCCGGCGGCCATGATTACGGCGGCGCGTGCTGTC